>Ga0307514_10001432_pt1 | contig 29275 bp, 27 predicted proteins | sample 16_EM_MG_FD_203088 | JGI IMG/M metagenome (GOLD analysis project Ga0307514, IMG submission 203088) | Populus trichocarpa ectomycorrhiza microbial communities from riparian zone in the Pacific Northwest, United States - 16_EM | ecosystem: Host-associated > Plants > Roots > Unclassified | place... | reverse complement strand
AGGGGGAAGAGGGGGAGGGGGGCAATAGTACGGCGAGGGGAGAGTAGCCTTGGTGCTGATGGGCGATTGCGTGGCCGAGAGATGTGTACAATGGGGGGCGGTTGAGGGAGACGAAATGGAATGATTATCTCAGGTCACGGGGCGGCAGTAGCAACTCTACACACTCAATCAGACCACACTCGCTCACGGGACCCAGTATGATTGGATTGGATTGGCGCAGAATCGGGTCACTGAGCACTCTGCTCCTCCTCGGCCCGCCCTTATTCCTCGCAGCGCACAAGCCCCTACGGAAACTTTTTCTTTTCAGCAGAACGCTCAGCTACCCTGAACTACTGAAGCCCAACAGCAGCAACAGCAAGTACTTTATTGCTCAAACCCACCTCCCTCTGATTACCCTCCATCCACCTGACCCCACTTACTTACAAGCAGTGATGCCCTCCGTGATACTTTGACAGTATCACATGACCTCTTTTTTTGTCGACCTGGGAGAGTATTCTGCGCGGCCTGTGTTTAGAAACAAAAAACAAATCAATTAATTGCCGGACGAGACAAACAGAAGATGCACATGGAGGGGATGAATCTACAACAACTTCCCCTCAAACAATATGTATTTGAATGATGCTGTGCGACAAGTATTTTCTTCTCCCTGTCCTTTGAAAACTCCAAGAAAACGAACAGGTGTGCAAAACGTCAGGGTATCTGCATGTCCGCTACCAAGTGAATAACGCTCCGCTCATTCTCTCTACTGCATTTCTTTTGCTGAAAGCGTTGGGTCATCAGGGTATAGGGCGATTCAAGAAATGATCATAGAACTGCTTGGGTATCTTAAACTGGATCCGGAGAAGCTTCGTCAATTTGGCCAAAGCACGAAGCGAGTCCTGGCCTGCCCACATAGGTTGGGCAACATTCGTCAAACCCTAGCGAAGGTGCTGCAACAAGCGCATCTGGTTTGAGATGGGGATAATGAGAGATAGGCCGGCCCTAACCAGGCTACGCTGTTCCTCAAGTATTAGACAACCACCCCCATTCATCAGCAAAAAAAAAATTGTTTTCTGGTCGTCCTCATGTCAGCTTCAGGTGCTTCAGAAGCCAACTATTGCAAAACCGTCCGTCAGGAAGCCAACTATTGCAAAACTATTAGTTGTGACGCACCTGAAGCACCTGAAGACAGCTATTGCAAAACTGACTTCTAGCTGATGACTTGTGCTTCCCTGGACCCCAATGTGGTGGTAAGGTATGCCTGGCTGTTTTGGGGGGCACCAATTCAAGAACTTGTTACCAGGGTGTGAGTATTGGGGACTGGCGGTATAGGCACGAGCGGCTATAGCAAATTAAGGGTGCTGGTATCCCACAATATGTTGGTTGAAGGGGTCTTATAAATTTGGAAAACTCAAGGCTCCCATTTGAATACAGAGGTCTGATTAGTAGCCGTAGAATTTGATACTTGCTGAGAAAGAATTCTCTAGTCAGGGCTCCGTGCTGTTAAACCTTCATGCAAAGTAGCTCGAGTTCATAATATTGAGTCGAGTTCTGCATCATCATACTTTCTGGTAAATAGTGTCTCCCGGTCAGTCAAGTTCAATTTGGGTAATTCTTGTAATATCAGCAGGTATTCAAATCATAGTTCAAGCAGCCTGATATTCCTCCATGGTCTTATGTCTGTTTTCATCGTTGCGGTCCGACCTTCACACCACCACCCAGGCACTAACCTCTCATAACCAACCACCTGTGGCCATACACAGCTTGCGGGAAGAGCAGTACCAGTCCTTCTTAGATCTTCTGCTGGGCTGGTGCATCCGTAAATGTAGTGCTAGGAAACCCAGGCTTCAACGGAATATTGCGGTTGGTTTTCTGGTGGAGGGACCTGCTGCCACTAAATCATAACTGCCCACTGGCATCTGTTGCGGTAGCTTGTGGTGGAGATACTGTCTAGTATGCTTGCGCCTCGATGCGGTTATGAAGCTGAATCGTCGGGAGAATAGCTGATTTATACCCGAGCAAAAGACTTTCTGGAGTGGTTGACCCAGCTTGGCACAGAGTACCAAGGACTGGCAGCGAAAACGCGTCGATATCTTGTTTGTGTCAACCAGACTAACTTCTAGGCAAGTAGTGTTTTTCATTTTGCGTCACGAAGGAATTCAATTGGCTGCCAGTCAGCCAAATCCCTCCATTGTGCGCGTGACCTTATACACTAGATGGACTTCGCTGTCACCATGCCAGCTCCACCTGGAGCCCCCGAAGCCAGTAACGATACTTCTTTCTCAGCAAAAGTTGAGGCTGGCAAAGCTGGTGATGCTTCCGGAGCTCCATATGATGCTCTTATGGAAGAAGCAGAGGAAGAGGCTGCTGACGGTGCCAATGATGGTGAAATGGAAGTTGCTCCAGTTGAGAGAATGGCATTTGTCGAGTGAGTCATGAGGTATCCTGGGCATAGAGGATGGTTCTGATACTTGTCAAGTCACCTCAAGTCACCCATAATTACCCTCCTTGTCGGCCCACCTGAGCAAGAAATCACCGTTACTGCTCATCAGATGTTCTTGTCCCGCTCGCCGTATTTCCAGAACATATTTTCAGCTTCGCTCACTCGAACAGTTCCGCTACCTGACGAGGACATTGACGCCGTAGGATGCTTCCTTCAGTTCTTGTACACCGAAGAGTATTTCCCCCGCATTATCAAGAGCCCCAATGGCGAGGAGCATCTTGAGAAGGAAATCAGTGGCTCTAGCAACGATGTTGACGAGGATGGCAATTGTTTGCTCAAACATGCTAGAGTCTACACCCTTGCCGAGAAGTTGGGAGTTTCGGAATTGAAATATCTTGCGCATGCGAAGATACATAGAATCAATTCTACAGCTAAGGGTGAGTTGGCTTATGCCAGATACGTGTACGCCAATACAGCAAGGGAGGATACTACCATTAGAAACCCCATTGCAAGCTTTTGGGCACACCGCAGTACGTAGCTCTCCATCCTGGATAGCCTGTTTAGGCGGACCCTAACCTAAGTTAGGCCATATTCTCCGTCACGAAGCAGAAGACGAGTTCCGCCGTATGGTACTCGAGTTCCCACAATTTGCGTATGATATCTTGTCAATGGTCTTGGATCAGAAAGAGAAAGGCAGTAAGGACAAGGTAAAGGATGATAGAGAGGAGGGTGAATCTAGAGGTTTAGAAAGGGGCAAGTCTGGCCGCAAGCGTCCGCGTTTGAGTACGCTCTCGTGACTAGCCGGCGTTGCTGGGCAGTCTGCCGAAGCTCTATAGCTTATTGTAGTGCTATTTGGGGATATTCTAATACTACGAAGAATCCCATCATGATGGCCAATCTAATGATTGGATATCTGGTTCAAGGGACATTGTAAAGCAAACAGTTTTCGAAGAACGAACTAGCTACATCCTGGAAATTGGATTCTGGGGCGTGGGTTCTTGTTTGGATCTACTGTACAATAACAGACTGGGGGGTTATTAAGATTGGGGAGATTTCGGAGGAAGAGGGGAATTTGCAGAAGCGAGTGGTTCTCTGATATTTGATGCTTCCTATGTATTTGCCTTAGGTCTCTGAGGTCTTTTGCACTACCATGAGACTAGTCTACTTGTATTGTGCTATTGCGCCATTGATACCTTACCCAGTCGTGAGATGGCCCTTGTTATGGAAGGCTATAGTTTCACACAGTGCACGAAGTTCAGGGTAACTCTAATACTCTGATAATAATTCAGGCATGTAGCCGACGATGCTGCTTTTGGTCCAGTTGAGCAGGCGCTCACCAGTCGAGATGCAGTAGCCGGCCGCTCCTAGGCCGCTCTATGTAGATAGCCGCACTGCCTGAACCCCACCGGAACTGCTATTTTGCATAGTGGAGACTCACCTGTCAGGGTAATGGACAGCGAGAACAGTCGGACCCTCTCCCAATCTATTAATATTGTACAACCAGACTGCTCAATCCGTGCTACTGAATACAGTACCCCTTAATCCACACGGAAGCGCTACTTAGAGGGCACAAGGACTCTCATCCACAGCCACGCCTCCAAATGGCTGTTCTTATCATTGCTCTGTTGCTCATCTATCCCACCCTATGTCATACTCTTCCACCTAATGCATCATCCCTCCTCAACACAACTCGGATATTTCCCTTGTCTCCCCTCCTATCGACGCTCTCGCCCAATGTCTCCCGAGATGCCCCCTATATTCTTCATCTCCCTCCATCGCCTGGCTCGAAGGTATACAAGCCATTCTGGGTGTTTTCAGATACAGAGACATTCAACTCTCAGGGTAGCCAGAGTGGCTTTGTGAGCAACAGTGCTGCCTGGGATGATTCGGACCGTGAAGCAATTCTTGACGCAGTTACGATGGACAAGGGCCCAAACCTCCCTTTAAGGGTTATAGATGTGGCAGTCACCCCAGAAGGGGCAATCCAGAATCAGTGGATACCTCACACGGGAGAGGAGTTAGCGCTCAATAATGCAAACAAGAAACTGACAAATGGTGGGCCTTGGGAAAGAATTGCGCTCTGTAAGAAAGCTCCTGTTGTAATTTGAGCACCTACTAATCTAGGACCACAGGGCCAAATTGCCCCCCGACTGCCATCAATCAGACCCATTCCTTTCTATACTGTAGCATCGTTGAAGTTACCCCGCCAAAGTCAACACCAAGTACCACTGCGGGCCTCAGGAGTGATGTAGGGTGGTTATACACTTTCAAAGGCATTTCATTGATTTCTATTGTGAAGGAAGATGCCTCCTTCAACTCGGGCGAGTCGAAGCCCAATGCTCCAAAACCGCCTGAAGTCCTTACCCCAAAGCGTGTGGTTCCAAAGATGTTTTCCGAGAAAGAAATTGCTTGGGGGAATTTTGGGGCCCTAATTGGACGGTGCCCACGAGTAACTCAGGGTAATGATAAGGAAAATGGAAAATGCGTTTATCCAATTGCAATCGGCGCTCGGGGGCTGATGTTTGCGAGTGTTCTACTTGGCGAGCTGGCACAAAAGAGAAGCGTATGACTCTCCTGTGCTCAACTTCAGTTACCTGTGACTAAACAGTGGCAGTATACCTACTTCGACGCAGCTCGAGAATATTCAATTCGGTTTCCCCGACTCACGATTCACACAGGGCAACCTTCCTCAATGGCACATTCTCATCTGGAAACTTATTCTTCTCGGAATTTTACCAGACATTCCTCATTGTGTACTTTAACCGCTTGGTCGATAATTCGTTTTATATACGATACCTCGACCGTCAACACCCACTTTATATACTAAAGGAGGGAAGAATCCAATATGATGCCGGGTGGCCAATAAACAAGACTCTGACAGCGGATGACGTAGAAGCGATAGGGCACTACACCTGGAGTAGCCAATATAAGCTATATGAAACAGAACAAGGAAAAGGAGGATTCAGCTATGCCGGGAGTGTCAGCGTAGACTACTTCTCCGGGCTCGGTGAACAAAAGAAAGGTAGAGATAATACCAGTTGGGTACTATTGACATGGACAGAGCAAACTGGTGAGAAGATTGAATATAAGACTGGAGGAGCTGTTGTGGGGTTTACGAGGAAACTTGTAAACTCAACTGTCTCTAATACAACGAATGATGGGGAACTGGAGTATGATTTGCTCAATGAGACGTATCCGAGTTTCCCATGGGATGATATATATACACGCCGCGAATTAGAGAATGAGGCGAGTGGAAGTGGACCAACGTTTCTTCAGCCAATCGGTGGTGGGGTAATTGTCCTGGTGGTGGCTTATACACTTGCAATTGGGGTTGGGGCTTTTGTTTTTAATTAGGGAGTGAGTTTGGGGTGACGAAGAAGCTTTGATTTGCATCATATTCAAGGGGAGAATGTGTGGGATACGGCAAGTTGGATGGAAGAAAATATCTCCCAGACTAAGGATCTGCTATATAATGTATCCGTAATTACCTAAGCAACAATGGGAAATGTCTTACATATTGCTTACTAAAGGGCTGACTCATTACTGACTCACCCTCACCAGCATCAAACATCGCACGCGTCAGATCATCACCAGTTCGTCTTACCCTATTGAACGTTTCAACAACACACAGACTGACGACACATCATATAAAGGCAAACCATTGTCGCAAATTGAAGCTTTGGAAGTAGAAGCGATTGTGATGCCGCGCCCAATTTTGGCGAGGAGGTCTGTGGCGGCGAAGAAAGCTGTAGTGGCAACCACGACAACCAGTGGGACGACGGTGACGAGCAAGGAAGCTATTACGGCTACGACTACAGCTACTACGGTGGAGAAGAGTGTTGATGGAAAGGGGGCGACGAGGAAGGCTGGTACAAGAGAGGGGAGAGTAATCAGGGGGGCTACGGCTTCAGTGGAGAGGAGTTTACTCGAGGAAAGCGAAGAGGAGTGGAATGTACTTCCTGTGGAAGAGGATTCGAAAAAGAAGCTGGAAGAGGAAGCGAATGTGAAGAGGGTTATGGGGAATGGGAGGACGACTAGACAGAGGGGGAAGCTCGAGGTGGAGGTTCAAATTGAGTCTAAAGAGAAGGAGAAGAAGAGGAGTGGGAGGGGAAGGAGGGAAGTTCAGGTGGGAGCAGAAGTAGAAGATAGTAGGAAGGTGGAGGTGGAGGTAGGGGGGGCACCTGCGAAGGGGAGGGTAGGGAGGAGTGGTAGAGGAAAGAAGGTTGAGGAGAGTGTAGATGCTCATACAAATCTGACCCCTAAGACGCCTGTTAGGGAGGTCGTCGAGAGTGAAGAGGTGGTTGAAGAGGAGAAAGCAGAGGTTGCGCCCGCTCAGAAGAAAAAACCCGGCCGGCCAGCAAAACCAAAACCACCAGTAAGGAAACCAGGGGCGGTCAAGGCAGATAAAGGAAAAGGCCGAGCTACCGACGCCGAGGATGAAGTCCACGAAGAACTTTCAGAAGTCCCATCATCACCCCCCTCAATCCCAACAGCAGATCTCATCCCTGAGCACGACGACCTCAGCTCCACCTCCTCAATATACGGCGATGAGAACTTCCTTCCCCCACCAATCGCCTCATCCACTCCCAAAGCCGGAGTTGGAGGTACAACTACCACTCTCCCCGTGACTCCGCCCAAGCCTCTATTCCGCTCCAGCGAGGGATATACGCCTCCACCACCAACCCACCTTCGAAATGGCGGAGCTGCAGGCTCATCAGCTGCCGCTGGGCCCTCAATGGGGGGGAATCTCTCCCCTATCCGTCGCAGATTATGGGACTCAAGCCCCGCCCCATCATCACCACATCCACTTTCTCAGTGTGAGACTCCCAAAACTGCCACTATGGTGGACGAGGGACCATTAGGTTTTGATATCTACGAAGACGGTAACCAGAAATCACCTAGTACCACTAGTGTTAGTGCGGATCCGCCTTCCCGGTTGATGGATATCGACCGTGACGCTCGAGGCGACGGCGCAGAGGCTAATATCCTTCGGACGCCGAAGAAGATGATAGCTGGGCTCGAGACGAGGAAGAGGACGAGTACGGGGACGAAGAAGTCGCCTGATGGGAAGATTATCGAGGAGGATGAGGGCGAGGCTGAGGATGGGGATTCGAGTGATGATGACGGTAGTGATGGTAGCTCATCTGATGAGGCGACTCCAAAGGCGAAGCCTGCTCTGGCTGTGGTTGAAGTGGAGCCCAAGAGACAGAAGAGGGTTCCGGAGAAGGAAGAGAAGCCAATTTTGACGAGGGATTTATTGGATTTAGCACCTAGGAGGAGGAGAACGGCAAGAGGGCCTGCGAGGTCGACGAGGAGTAGGGAGCCTGTGGTGGATGATCTGGGGGAGGATTTGACAAGTGAGCTTGAAGATGAGGTGTTGGTGGTCACGAAGAAGAGGGCTATTGCTGCTGCGAAGAGAGGTGGCCGAGCCACAGCCGCCAAAGAAAAGGGGACTACGGTTACTAAGAAAGCACCACTACCATCTGCGAAAAAGACGGCGAAAGGAAAGAATATCGTGGCGATGGAGACCCCAAAGAAAGCCCGGGGGAGGCGGAATAGTGTCTCTATCTCAAAGTCTGGTGGAGTGAAGACTTATGGTCGCCCAAAGGGCGTGGGTGGGGGTGGTGGGAGCGATGGGAGTGCAACGCCTGTCCCGGCGGATAAAGAGAATGATGCAACGATGGGAGGGGTGGGGGTCGAGCCCAGTAGTGAGTTTACAGGGGAGGATAGTATTGGGGTAGCTAAGGAGGGGAGGAGGAAGCTGAAGCAGATTAAGAAGGTTTTTAGGGAGGTGGATATGTGGGAGATGGAGTTTGAGGATGTTCAGGCGAGTAGTGAGACTTAGGGGGGTGTATACCTTTTTTTCTCTTTCTTTTTGCTATGGGGCTTATGTTGCTTTAACTCTCACTTTTGTGCTTTGGCTTTGTGTGGTGATATATCTTTTCTTTTCGTTTGCTCTATGTTGGCGTGACGGCGCTGATGGGTCACGGTTGATCTGGTTTGGATGTTTTGCTTTCTTAGGACGTCTGGCTCGATTTTCGTACTCCAGGCTGCTTGTTTGCATCATTGACTTTAGATTTTGAGGTCATGCTGTTTGCAGTTGCTCATATGAATTTGATGCGCTATTGGTGGTATGTGCTACCAAACCTGACACCCAGTGATCACGTTTTGTCCTAGCGGTCGGTTCGATTCCCTGAGAGAGCGCTGGGACAAAAGGAAGGGTATTAAATGGTTACTTACAATGATATGAGCCTTAGTCGCCGCAGTTTGATGTTTAGGTTATTCGCCCTGAAGAGTATACAGGAGCAGTAATTGTTGATTTGATCCCTGGGTGCGGTTTGGTTGGTGTACTTACAGTATACCACCAGTGTCTAGGCAAACCTGACACCCAGTGATCACGTTTTGTCCTAGCGGTTATACAGGACGAATGCAACTGCGCCTGGGTAGAGTAATCAACTTCGGCATGAATCAATTTTGGCATGAAGCCACACAGCCACATTTTTATCTTAAAGCAGCGGCCATCAACTACCCTGAAGTTACACAGATAGACGTCAGTAAGTCTCATACCTGCATTGCAATAGTCTGGTTGGCATACCAAGGGAAAACCCCACACCAAACCCCGCTTCCCCATGCAGCAAAGGGTATCGGGCATCTGACGAACAGAGCAAATACATACGGATTTAAGGGCTTTTAAGTATAGCAGAAATGACAGAAGTTGAGATTCCGAAGCCCAAGACTGAGGAGGTTGGTATGTGGAAGCTTTTTTATTGTGAGGATGAGTGTACTGGGGGTTTGGGGGGGGGACTTCTGTCGATTGACATTCGGGAGACATGAGAGGTGAAAATGAGAAGAGGAGGGGGTGCTTATATGGTGGGGTTTATGGTCACAGCCGTTTCTCCTATTATAATCTCTGGGTTTCTGGGTTTTGCTCTCGTGCAGAAATGCAACCTTTTCCATTTGATTCGGTAGTTCCACTAACAATAATTTTGTGGGATATACAGACTACTCCCTCGCCAACCCAGATACCGTTACAAAATACAAAGATGCCGCAGCTATCTCCCAAAAGGTCCTTTCCGAGATTGAGAAGGGTGCCGTTGATGGTGCTAGTTTGGTGAGCTTGTGCGAGAAGGGTGATAAGTTGCTTGAGGAGGAGACAGCGAAGGTGTATAACAGTAAGAAGGTCAAGGTTACCAAGGGTTAGCACTCCCTCATCAACCCCCCCAATCCTGGGCTACGACTGCGGCGTGATGGTAGGTATGTGGCAGATATGCTCTGATTCTAACGCTCTCTAGGGATTGCATTCCCCACAACCGTCTCCCCTGCCGACATCGTTACCCCCTACAGTCCGCTCTCTACTGACGCCGCCGAAGCCTCCAAAACCCTCAAAGCTGGGCAAGTCGTCAAGATCCAACTTGGCGCACATATCGACGGGTTCGCCTCCATCGTCGGCTCCACTATCATTGTGGCCTCCACACCAGGGGAAACCCCCACCCCCACCCCTGCGCAAGCAGACCTTCTCCTCGCAACCCACTACACCACTGAGCTCCTCTACCGCATGATGCTCCCCCCCACCGTTGACACCACTGGCGAGAACAAGGAAGCTAAGAGACCATACACCGCAGCCCAGATCAATACCATTCTCAAAAAGGTCGCAGATACATACGGAGTCACCCTCGTCGAGTCGACCACCACCTACCAACTCGACCGGAACGAGATCGAGGCTAAGAAGCGAATCGTGGTTAACCCTCAAGAAGGGCTGAAGTCCGAAGGCAGCCCTGAGGTCGCTGAGGCATGGGGAGTGGAGGTTTCCCTGTCGAGTGGAAGTGGAAAGACGAAGGTCTTGGAATTGAGACCGACGTTGTTGAGGAAGACAGGCACGACATTAATGCTGAAGAGAACGACGAGTAAGCAGACGTATACTGAGGTGGCGAAGAAGTTTGGTACCTTCCCATTTAGTTTGAGACAGTTGAGTGATGAGAAGACGGCGAAGACGGGAGTGCTGGAATGCGTGAGAGGGAACGTGTTGAGGCAGTATGAGGTGCAGGGGGAAAAGGATGGAAAGGAGGTGTCGAGAGTGTATTCGACCATAAGTATGTTTAACCCGCGTCCCCCAAAACATATTGTCCTTGAGGAAGTTGCTAACAATACACAACAGTCATTACGAAGAATGGTATTCAGAAAATCACCAGCCCGAGTAAATCTCTCCTCGAAATCGCCGGGGACGTCTCGGATAAGAAGATTACGGATGAAGAGGTTTTGAGGATCCTGGAGATTCCGTTGAATAAGAATAAGCCGAAGAGTAAGAAGAAGTAAATGTATCGCTATTACGCTAGCTTGTTTCTTCCTTTTTTTAATGTGAAGCGGGTTATGTAATTGTTGGGAAGCTGGGGGGAATGGTGGCAGTATGAATGGTTTAAAACCGCACTATAGACCGGAGCCATTGCTGGAGGGTTGGGAGCGTTGTTCATATCCTATGGGTAGGTGTGAGGTGGGAGTGAAGGGTGATTGGGATGGCTGATGGGGGGTAAGGGGTTGGGTGAATGGGTAAGAAAATGAAATGGAAGAGAGTGGAACATCCATGGTATATTTGCAATCAGTTTGTTGGTTTGTAAGGGGAATTTAAAAGAAAATGGCAAGTTACTGGGAGTTTAGTTTGTAGTCTCGTTGGTTCAAGTGATTGATTGATGTTACCCTGAAATTTTCGGGTTGTGGTTGAGAGACAATTTCTAGGTGGCACTAATACTAATACTTTAGATGCGCATTCTGTCAAAAAATCATAAAAGTCATATTCGTATGCTTCATCCATCCCTAACAGGCCAAGATTACAGATAATTAATTATTGAAGGACTAGAGGAGAATCAATGATATCGTATTCTGATAACCCAAATACCTAGTTGGGAATTGGTTACATAGGTAGTACGTACTGTACATTGTATATACTGTATATACAGAGAAAAAAGAAACTTACTGTATATAGATAGGTATTTCTATATCTCATGGTGGAACTGGAGATATGTAGGTACGTGCTTTATGTACGTGGCTTTTATATGGCTACATATGGCGTGTCCAAGTACCTAGGTGGGTAGTATTAGGTACAGGCACTGACAAGGTCATCACGTGTGCTGAGGCCTCAATGCCAAGGCCCCAACTATTAGGTATTACCCTGAAATCCAAGCCAAAACTCTTTACCTACTCCATCCCATGGACCACCAAGACACGCATAACTTGAATTAATATTATTGTGCTATTGTCAAAGAACAATGGTACAATACTATTCATGTATGTCTTGTACTGTAGGTCCTAGCAGTGCATGGGATATCTCATATGTACCATACTGTAGATGCTGAATGACCAACGAAAAAGAAAAGGAAAGGAAAGGAAAGGAAAGAAAAAAGTTATCCCTTCAAGGTAAGTTAATTCCTATTCAGCGCGTCGCCAGCTGAGCTTTAATAAATTTAACCTTTGGTAAGAAAACAAAACCAGATGCAGCTTTGAAATACACACAAAATTCTCCGCCAAACACATAGTCATACTTTCAAATTCACAAAGCCAAAGCCAAAGCACAACAGCAACAGCAACAACAATAGCAACAACAACAACAAGAACAACAACACGGAGATTAAAATAAAATAACAATGGTACCGCTACGCACTACCTCCCCGCCGCTGCTCCTCTCCTCGTAACCCTCCCCACAACCATCTGCTTCACCGGACTCTGCTGTACTTCTGGCGTCTCCACCTCAGAAGCCTTACTAGATCCATTTACTCCCCGCCCTCTTCCTCCTCTCCCAGGGGTCGTTTTCGTGCTTACTTTAGCTTTATGCTTTAATGAAGATTTCGTTAGTGCCTCTTCTAGTGTCTCTCCACCATTCTCTGCTTCTTCGACGGCATCTCTCGGTTCGGCTTCTTTTGCTTCATCGTCTTCCCCAGCTTCTTCCTTCTCGCCTTCAGCTCCATTCTCGGCCTCGGTCAACTCGCTAACGTCACTCATTGCTTCGTCTCCGTCCTTATCCCCATTCGCCCTCTTCTTTTTCCTACCCCTGCGAGTAGGTGGGTTTGGTGCTGTACTTTTCGACTTTTTTGTCGTTGTCTTTGGTATTATCTTCCCCCTCGGCTTCGCACCCCCACCTCTCGCATTTGTTCGTGTTTTCGCGGGGTCAGGATCGGGATCGTCAACATCCATTTTATCTGCATCCCCCTCCGCATCATCTTCTTCTCCACTACCATCCTCACTCCCATCGCCACTCTCAACATCACTATCCAAACCTTCGCCAGTCCCTTCCTCATCCTCATCCTCATCCTCAGCATACACCACCTTCGAAACTACCCTGCCACTTCTCCGCCGCTCAACTGTGCTCATCCCGGCATCATCTACATCCACATCCCTAGCGTCGTCGTCATCATCAACATCGCCACCGCCACTCTTTCTTCTCCTTTTTGGAGTTCTCTTTGGGGTTTTTGGTGTAGCGCCCGCACCCCCACTCTCACCTAGCGAAGCCCGCTTCTTCCTCGGCGTCTTGCCCTTCTTACTAGCACTTTTCTTCCCCTCTTCACCCTCCTCCTCCTGATCCTCCTGCTCTTCCACAACTCCCCCCTTTCCCTGTTTTCTCTTTTTCGCTGCTCCCGCCACCGCAGCACCTGCACCACCATCCGACTTCCTCTTCTTTCCATGGCTTGGCCCCCCATCTCCATTAGCTGATATCTTCTCCCCCCTTCCCTTCTTCTCCCTCAACAGCCCATCCAACACCTTCCCATCCACACCCTCCGGTAGGTAAACCCTCTTGCTGATCTCCTTCTCCTTCTCCCTCGCGATCTCTTTCGCCTCCTTGTCTCCCCAATCCCTCCCTTCGAGCTCCCCTTCGAGCTTCTCAAACAACCCCTTCGGTAGCGCAATCTTCCCCGGCCAAGTCTCAAGCACCCATCCTTCATTCATCTCCTTCCATCGCCTACACAATGCCTGGGTGAGCTCGCTCAGAATATACAACCTCTCGCTTTTCCCTGCGTCGATCCCGTCCTGAACGCGTTTGATGTATCCGGCGATATACCACACAACCCCGATATTCTCCGCTGTGACCACCGCGCGGATATAATACGCTAAATATTTCGCCATATCCAGCAGCTCGTCGGGGCTCGCTTTTGGATCTGCAGGGAAATCAGGGTGGTGTGCAAGTAGCGAGATTAGCCTTGCGAGGACCAACTCCATGATGTTTGCACTCGCAATGACTTTCTTCCCTGGCCCTGTAGATGCAGTTGTAATCGCCTTTGCCCTCGCACGGATCCACACCCCAGTTTCCTCCCGCACCTCCGGATCATGTGCAACCAAGAATACGATCGTGTACCACCTCGCCCCCAACCTCCCCGCCGCCAGCAGCTTCTTCAGTCGCCCCAAGAATCCCAGTCGAACATGGACCCTGCTATCCTGTGCCGTAAGCGCCACAATATTAAACAACTCGGGGGAGACCGTTTCATCCAACTTCCCCGACTGCGCTGCAAGTTTCAATATCGAATTCGCTGCCACTAGGCGTAAATGTGCGCGGTGAGATTTCGGGGTAGGTGCTGTATTCGGGGAAGGCGAGATCTCTCCTTTCTCGGTGAGTATTTTCCTCAAGAGTGTTTCCATGATCAAGTTTGTAAGGTCCGTGCTACTAGGACTCGCACGGAGCATATTTACCAGCGTCTTCACCGCGAGGATCTTTGCCTTCCCTTCATCACTGAGTAGCGACTCGCTTTCCCACTCTGGGTCGGATTTTCCTTCGCCGGGTTCTCGCACTTTGGTTAGACATTCTTTTGCGCAGATTTGTTTGATTCTAGAAATGATGGACTTCTCTGCCATGACCGCCTGCGGGGCAACAAGGACCATCTCTGCCATAGCGCCTAGTCGGACGATGAATCCCTCCCCACCGAATGTCCATTCGGTGATGCATCTCTGCACAAGATCCGACGCGTACATCTCCTTCCGGTCCATAGCAGCAGACATCAGCACCCTCACTGCATGTTTTGCCGCATGTGGAGTACTCAGTGGACTAGTCGCCAACGCAAAGAGCGCCTGGTGTAACTTCCTCTCGCTGGGCACATCCTGTGGGTATTTCTTTGCAAACATCGACAGTGCGCTGAGGGTATCCACGATACTGGGATCAATTGGCACCAGCTTCTCTGGTGCAGCAGAAGCCGCCTTCTTGGTCCCTGGAATGGGAGGAGCGCATTCCTGGATGATGGTGCAGAGGGATGTGATATGTGCTTTGAACACAGCTGGGATATGGCTGGACATTTCCTTTAGCAATAGATTCGCCGTAATCGCAAGCCCATTATCAACCGCATCACCTCCGCCCCCGGCAGTGAGGAGGTCATGATCTGGGGATCTCTGCCCCGCCCCAGCAGCAGCTTCCTTACTCATGGCCACAATCGTCGGAACATGGCTCTTGTTCCATAGTAACAGCGCACTCCGGTATAGTAGTGGTAGCACCGTCTCCAGTATCCCTCCCCCCCCGCCAGGCGCTTTCTCAATCCGCTTCACCACCTCTTTGAGACCCGCCACAACTTGTGTCCACCCCGCGTCGACGCTCAACATGCCCCGGACCAGACTCCACACGCGCCGATCTCCAAGCTTGACCCATTTCCATAAATGCTCTCTTGAGCGTGCCGAGTCGGGGAACTGGTTTGCAAGCCAGTCTATTAATTTCGTCAGCCGGGCTTTACTGTCAGCCTGGGATGGCGGGGGAATAGAATCTCCTGTAGTAGTGGCTGATAATGTATGACCCGTCGTCCCAAAGTTTTTGGCAGCGTCCAGAAACGGGTTCAAGACAGCAGAGTACGAGAGTTGACGAGACGCGAGAGCTAGCAGCGCGCGTAGGGAGCGCGGGGAGAGGTTGTGCGCTAGATGGAGGAGGCGGATTGTCCGGTTATGGTCGTGCATGAGGATAGCACTGTTTTGGCTTGCTAATGGCTGTTGGTTTTCATCCACTTCTGCTTCTTCCTCTTGCTCGGACTCAGACCCCTCCTCGCTGGATTCTTCGTCTGAGTCGGGGGGGTCCGAGAGTTCCTCGTCGGAATCGGAAAAGTCAAGGGTGTCTTTTTGTTTGTTTGGGGGTTTCTTTTCGCGGAGAGTCCGGGTGGTGGATGCCGTTGGTTTCTTTGCGGCTTCCTTCTCTTTGCCTTTCCCCTTTGCTTTCGCTCCAGATTTCCCCTTGCCATTCGCAACCACAGTTTTCTTCCTTCCACCCTCCAAACACCCAGGCGGGTATTCAAGTGGTAATAGTACCTCCCACATAACTCGGTCCAACAGAACATTAACATCCTTATCATTAACATAGCTCGTCTCCAGCAGCCTCCCTGGAATCCACCCCAACAACTTAACCACCGCCTCCTCCCCCCTCCTAATATCCTCATACCCCTCATCCCACATCCTCGCCAACACCCTCATCCCCTCTACCCGCACACTATGCTTCTTATCCTTCGCCCTGAGCGCAAGATTCTCCAATAACTTCTCCCCGCCATTACCTTTATTCAACTTCAACTTCACCGACGCATAATCCAGGTCCTCGCCAATAGCTCTACACGTAGCCAGTCTCACGCGCTCATCAGTATCGTTGAGTTTATCCGCAATCAGCGGGATCAGTGCCTGCGCTGCATTCTGCCCCGCAGCGGTATTAGATGAGAGGGTCTGTAGGACCTTTGTAGCGCATTCTACCCACTTACTCCTTACCAGCCAAGATTTATCATTGACCCTCCCCAACCACAGCCTCCAACTCGCGGGACACGTGCTTGCAAAACTCCCGCCCCAAGTACCGACTGCTGGCCCGCCCATTATCCCCGAAGTCAGCGGGGGGGCGGGGTTGGTGGCGGACATCTCCCCGATTGTCTTTGTGGCGAGTAATCGCAGCTGCACATTCTCGGCGAGTAACTCCTGCTCGAGTTGAGGAATGACATTTTGGAGAACACTGGGCGCTGCGCGCCAGAGTTCCTTGACGAGAAGGTGGGCTTTGCTTAGTTCCTTCAGATCTTCATCGGTAGGTTCATGTGGGCCAGATGGATCTGGGGAGGAATGTGGGTCTGGAGAGAGGGAGGATCTGCGGTGGTGGTGGTGGTGAGGGCGTGAGGACGGTGATGCATCATAGATGACCTCCGAGAAGTACTGGCAGATATGGCGGACCATTTTATCCACACACGAGAGCGAGGTACAAATTACCCGCGCCATATTATACGCTGGGGGAGGTGGTGCCATATGCTCTCTAATACTCGTCTGCTTCCCCCCACCGCTACCTTCACCCCCAGCTTTCTCCTTCCTCCCCCCCGTGATGGTGGTGGCGACGGTGGGGTTCACCCGGAGGAACTGCGCGACGATGATATCTACCACCTCAGTAGGCAGGGAGTTGCACTCCGCGACTAGCTGTACCAGAATATCACTCATGTGGAATTCGATCTGCCTCGCGATCCCGGGTTTCGCGCCAATATCGAAGAAGTAGGTAAAGAGCTGGAGGATGAGGCCGTCGCCATTGGGAATGTCAGCCATGAGAACAATAGATTTGATGCTGGCAAGGGACTCAAGGAGATGGATGTATTGAGTGATGTAGGGCGAGTCGGGGGAGGAGAGATATCGTAGCTGTTTGACGAATAGGTCGAAGATGTCCTGCCGGAGGTGGGGTTGTGTTAGCCTTCCCCAGTGGCATATGGGGGTGAAAAACTTACCCTCAACTGCCCCGCCGTGTACGGCGCATCCGGCGCATGTAACCGTAACATCTCTGCCAACCCACACGCAACAAACGCCTTGACCCCCTTATCCTTATGCTGCATGAGCGCCGGTGCGCAGAGGTCCCGCGCGGCGATTGCGAGGGACTGCCGGTCGACTGTCGCTTGTTCAAGTTCGCATAGCTCGGTAAGGAGTTGCTTGAGTCGCTTCATAAGCGTGGAGATGGCGATGGGCGGCCGGCCAAGTTTCCACGAGATGGGCTCGGAGAATTGGAGGGGGACCCCGGGGCCACCGAGATCGTCGATGTCTGTGGGGGAGGGCATTGTGGTGATGTGAGGTTGAGACGGCGCGTTGGTGGACAGTTGGAGATGACTGGTGTTGTTGTTTTCTGGGTTATGTGTATGGGAGCGTATGTGTGTGCCGTGGGACGTATAGCCGAAAAGCGAGTAGTCTGTAGGGCACTGTAAACCTGTATCTGAAGGTTGAGAGCTGCTGTGGTGATTTTGGAATTGCGATTGTTTGAAGTGTTGTGTTTATCTGCCCTCCTTTGATCCAGCTATAGCTGTGTCTGCTTTCGCACCTCTTTGTGCACCGTGCCTCAGGTACCGTATCCCAAGCCCCGTATCCCTCCGCATCTACTGGGGCCGTAGTGTAGGCGTGGGGACGAGGGGAATTCGTGCCGTGGTGATCGCGACTGGCTGTGATACAGGAACGAGGAATTGGTGTTGATGGAGGAGAGTGCTGACGTAAGCCAACCTTACACGATCGAAGGCCACGTGAGGTGAGCAATTCAGAGATATGGTGACCTGCCATCAAGCAGGCTCAATTAATGTCCTCAAAAATTCTTTGTGTTGTTCCTTTGTGCTATTGGTTCATTTATTTATATGGTTGAAAGAATTAGGTATGGGACACCAGTCGATTTCAGGGTAATGTAATAGGTTGCCCGCCTCGATGTCCCAATAAATCAGCCATTTCTGTTTTCTATATTTTTCTTTCTTCGCCAATAGCTCAGTTAGACACAAGAACCCAGCACGCGCTCTGGATAATAGTTTCAAGCCTCAGTTGACTTTAAAAGGACCCAACTCACTCATCAAGCCTGCTTATTTAGCAAGTAGATTTCCGCGCCTTAATAGGAGCTACGCCCCAGCCGCAATTGACGTAGTCGTACTTAGTTCTCTGAGGTTCAGGGTAATAATATAGGAGCAGGGCTGGCACTATACAGATGTCTAGAGAATGTGACGGATGTAATCATCAGCAAACACTAACTTTGTGGTTGACCGGGTTTGAGGATCTGATAAGACTAACCTGATTATCTCGATTGTCAAGAAGTTTTCGGTGATAGATTAGGAGCAAAGAAATCAGTGCTCGGAGAGGCCAATGGCCGTATTATTTTGAGTATACGGTCTTGGTGGGCTGTATGGTGAATGGGATAGTTTACTTGGATGGCACGTAGCTTGTATATTATACCGGATGGTCATCGTGATTATGTAGGTCTGTATGATTATGGAGAAATAAAGATATATTGTGCTTGTACAGCGGCTTGCGGGACTGTGGAAGAACTTGCGCCCGTCATTGTATCAGGAGTCTGTTGGGCTCATACCCTAATAAAAATAGGTTATTCGGAATGAAGGTATAGTGTGCAGCAAACCAGCTGAATATCCAATGAAGGAGCACTTCAAGTAGGTAGATTCGAAGGAGTAGTTGGGAGTATCTACCGTACAGGTGTCTGCAACTTGATCCAGGCGTACTTAGTGTCTGAGAATCAGCGCAGGGGGGGAGGCATGCCAATCAGATACGTAATTTCGTATCCATGATCAATATCTTGGTAACTTGAACTGAAGGATATAACCTGATATAATCTTGATTACCAGCTTAACCCATGTCTGGAAAGGGAGTTTAGGAAGTGTTTTGTGTACTGCCTCTAATGTTCCAACATGCATTTAGCAGATTCACTATGTGAAGCAAGAAACAGAGATCCAATCACAAGATATGTAATACAACAAACCATGCCAGGAGCTGCGGGATACAATAAACCTACATTCCTTGTTTGATTCTTACAGTTGCATATTATTCCTGTCAAGTTGAATATCAAATAACACACTGGGTTGATATTTCTCATACAGCATGTATTCATTGATACGTTTCTGCTCTGGTTTGGTATACTATCTATTGTCTACTCTTGAACTCCAACCAAAGGTGGTGGTGTTGTAGATATCTCAATAGACAATTCATGCAGGGTTTTCAGAAGTCGTAGAATTCGATTATATGTCAATATTAGAGATTAAAACATCAAGGGCTTGTGCATTCTGAAGTAGCTTTGGCAAGTTCAGATTCGTTTCCGGCAGTAGAATTTGCTGAGGGGATCCGTTTCAGAAAGCTCAGCTGAAGTTCATTTACTTGATGTATTTTTGCTCACCAGGGTATGTACGGAGGATTGGCTGAAGGAATCAGGACGTCCAGTCATGGGAGTAGATGATACTGGCCAATAGAGCTCGGTATCTTGTCTCGAACTATTTATTCCTCCGTTCACGCATCCCGTGATGTTGCCACTTTGCTATGCAGACCAGAATTCATTGGCCACTCCACGATAAATAACTAGGTAGCACCCTAATTAGATAATTAGCCAATTACATACTCCGTACTACATGCACCTTATTTATTAGAGGAAGCATTAACTAGTCTCGTGCCCAGACACTCGAAGGAGGACTTAACCATGGACTCATTAGTAAAAAATATGATAAAATTTGACGCTGTGATTTCAGGGTAATACAATCCTTAGAATGTGACATTTCATGGGTAGCAAGCAATAGGTATCTCTCTATCAAAATTAATAAAAGTCCATGGTCACAAAATTATGCAAAACACCAACCAGACTAGAAAAAACAACGCCCCCGCTATATACCCACTTCGATTTAGTCCGCCTTCGCCAACTGCTCCACCTCCCCCCTCTCCTTCACCGCTCCCAAACTCAAGCTCCTCCCCCCCTCCTTCTCTACAACAACGTCATCCTCAATCCTCACGCCCCCAACAGCCCAATACCTCTCCAACACTCCCTCATCCACAAACTTCCTACACTTCTCTGCCAAATACCCCTCAATAATATACCTACAAAAGTAAATTCCCGGTTCCACCGTCACCACCGCCCCCTCCACCAGCGGCCTTCTCACACGGAGATACCTGAACATTGGGTCCTTGTCCGAGTAGTTTGCATGTCCGCCTGTATCATGGGTATCCATACCAAGCCAGTGTCCAAGCCCATGAGGGAGGAAGGCGCAGCTCGTCCGGGCATCCATGATTTCCCCTACGCTTCCATCCCTGAATATGCCTAGGGCGAGGAATCCTTGAATTAGGACTCTATGCGCATGGCGGTGGATTTCCTCCCAATCAGCATGAGGCTTGACCATATCCATGCATTCCTTCTGCATTTGTAGCACAAGATCGTAAATTTGTCGTGCTTCATCTGTGAATTTCCCATCCGGAGTGAGGGGGATCACGCGGGTGATGTCGCTCGCATAGCAGCGGAACTCGCATCCTGCATCGACGAGCAACAGCTGCGGTTTCTCTTCCCCACCACCGGGGGTCTTTGCCGAGAGGAGGGATGCGTCATTCTTGACGTAGTGAAGTGTGGCTGCCGAGCGTCCCCCAGCGTAGATTCCGTTGTATGCCTGCGCCGTTGCGCCGTTTGCAAGACAGATTGCTTCAAACAGGGCTTGTGCTTCTCGCTCATTTTTCATTGATTTAGCGCTAGCAAGGACAGCATTGTGTGCATAGGAACTGATATCGTTTGCGCGTTCCATGAGGGCTATTTCGTAAGTATCCTTGACGACTCGGGCTTCATCGATGGCAGGCTTGAGTTGCGATTTGTTGAGGTTTTCCAAAGGAACACCAAGAGGGCGGGTGACCTGGTCATCGCCAGTGTAGACGTATACCAGTCCTTCCTCTGACCCGAGGGGCTTGGGGTCGTTGGTGTGGCGGACTTCATCAACGTCGAATTTGGCCTTGGCTTCTTCAATGGACATGGGTAAGCCGCTCCATGGGACAGATTCAGGGTCTATGGGGGGGATGAAAAGGGTGAGTTTGCCGGTGGGGATGTGGTAGGTGAGGAAGGAGTCTGGGAGAGGGCACCCGGAGAGGTAGAAAAAGGGACGCCGTTGGCGGAAGGGGGCTTCGGAGTCGGAGTCAGGGTGGAGGAGGAGAGGGGCGGATTCCAAGTAAATGGTTCCATCGGTGGTGGGGAGGAGGCTAGCGACTCTCCGGGCATGGGCTTTGGAGGGGTATTTTTCGGAGAGGATTGAGGCAGGCGGGGGGAGGAGGGTGGACAATGGGTCTGGCATGGTGCTTGGAAGATTGAGATGTAATGTGGGGTACGAACTGGAGAGGACCAGGGAGATGGTGGATGGGGTGAAGGAAGTGGACGGTGGGGGTGGGGTTTGGCACCTGATGGCGGGCCGCGTGACAGCCGTTGTCGGCATACGAGGCTATGCAGTATGTACAGTGAATACAGAACTGCATTTAGTTCTTGTAGCCGTCGGCCATGTTTGTATGATATGTATATTAATTAAATACAACATACAAAACGTTCCCATAGGCCAGATATTCAACGGGATCCGGTTTCCAGTATAAATATTTACAGTACCGGTACAGAAGAAAGAGATTGCATGTTTACCCCAGTTGAAGCTGCATATTCAACCAATATATACCTACACTCCAGAATTTGAACCGATGGTTGTACCAAGCTCCCACTGCCGGTGATCCATCATAGCCGTAGTCAAGCAGATGAAAAAAACGCAAACACTTCTCACAAAGCCGACTATAACCCAGTGAATCGTAGGAAGCAAGGGTGGAGATTTCCTCGCTTTCCAACATGTGAAAGTGATGACAACGCCCATAAGGGGGACAATGGTGTATGTTGCCAGCGACCCAATTAAGAAATACAAAAACGTCTGCAGAGCCATTTCAAAATTATTAAAAGTGTTGGGTGTGGCTGCAGCCAGGGATTCTCCTACCATTCGTCCACCAGGATTCTTTTTTGATTTCATAAGCACTACTCCTCCAAATGCTAGCATCTCCAATTGAATGAGAAGTCTGAGTACATCGTATGAAGCAGAGATCCCTCGGTAGAAGCGGGGGTTGCTGGGAACGTGATTGGCAGTGAGTCTTGTCTGGATGCCGTGAAGGTAGGTTGTTGAGGAGGACCAAGCGCTCGCGAGCAGAAGTATGACATGAAGGAACACAATTGCGTAAAGGGGCCAATGGATGACGGCTATTATCGATACAGTCTTCTCAGGTACTGCCACTGCGCGCAGTCGGTTATGAAGGATGTAATACATCGCTATGATGAGCAAGAATTCCGCGACCCTGCAGACGGAATACCAGCAAATAATTAGTGCGGGCCGCCTTGGTCTGCTCCTCTGCCCCGCTTTGACAAGCTCAGCAAGGTCAGCGCCGAACGTGGCTGCATAGCCGACAAACCACAAGAGCGAGATCATAATCAGAACTGTCAGGAAGAAACATTGGGGGACTTTCCTCCATCGGAACTTGTTGACAATACTCCAGATTAACAAGAAAAGGAAGAAGTATGCGAAAAAAGCACCGCTGATTATATAAGGCTTATATATAAGAGGAGTCTCCATCTGGTAAGTAGGATGCGGATGGGATGGTTATTTACCAAAGGGAAATACACTGGATTTTATACAGGAGTATTGCAGTGGATAAGAAAGCGCATGTGTAGGAGGGCAGCGAATAACCAGTGGAGTGTGGGGGCGAGGCAAGCGAGCAGTGTCAGAAGTCGAGATACCACTGGATATTCTGTATGTATGTATGTATGTATATATACGGCTGAAAGCTGCGTGAGAGAGGTAGACAACCTAACTGGAGCAGGACATTTTTTTCTTTTTTTGAGTCTATACGCCTTCCCCCCCGAAGTGGAGTAGGGCATAATGCAGAGTCAGAAAAGTTATATGCATATGCATATAAAAAGTATGGTGGAACGAAAACGAGGGGTTGTTTTTTTCTAGGGGGACAAAAGATCAGATATAAGAATACAAATTGTTAGCAAGCGGCATATCCGACCTGTTTATAGTTAAACACTTCCTTTCGCCAACGGGAAGCTGACTGTTTGGCTTAAAGACCAGTGACCATTAGAACACCACAACTCTTTCCCCTGTACCCATGTATGTACCTAAGATGCCCCAGAGATGACACACTTGGCTACCAAGTTTAAGTAAGTAGGTACTTTACCCTCTGGAGATTCGAAACCTGACGGTGGTTGGTTGGTGCCAAGGAGTGCCTTATTTGGGGTAAATGCACCAGCCAGACTACCCTTTTGGGTATTTGGGCTAGTCCACACTTCTGGATCCGGATGCCGGCCACGTTTGGGAGTTATGTGGGCCGGATGTGGCGGTGGGGATAAGTATGTCGGTGCTGGCTCTTTAGCTAAAGCAGAGTGGACTAATGGGTAAGTACTGTATACACTCCGTATTTATTGGCCAAATGCCAGTGGATGTTTGTGGAGGCAAGGAGTAGAGAGTGATATCGATTGAGGGGAACAGATATTATATTCTTGGTTGATTCCCCAATGGTGGGTTATACGCAACACACAACGCAGCACACCTAAAAATGGCTGGAATGGGTATATATTCGATGTGTAAGTCTAGATTTTAGAGAAGCGCCCATAGTAACATATACAACTCCGCGACGTGTGGATAAATTATGTCCAGATATACAATATGGGGATGATACATGCAGGCCACAGGGATAGAATGTACACCTAGGCAACTGATTGCGATATATGTTGTACATACGTTATTACTATTATTCTTGTTTTCTATATAGAAATTCCAGCACTGACGGCAGGTGCTATACCTAGATGGTGTATGTGGTACAGAGAGAGAATACATCAAAGTTCAAGATTTCAAGGACTCAAAACCACGCCCCCCATGTTTTTCTCTCTCTCTTGTGCGTGTCTAAACATCTAGTTTCAGCTGGGGATAAGGTGGGGTGATAGTTGAAAGCAGCAAGAAAAAAGAAGAAAAAAAGAGGAGGTCTGAGAGACCAGGAGATATGCAGGGGATAGTGGCTCCAAGACTATATATATTACGGCTGGGCTTGATGCCGTTGTGCGGGGGCTTCGAGGTCGGAGTCAGGGTGGAGGAGGAGAGGGGCGGATTCCAAGTAAATGGTTCCATCAGTGGTGGGGCGGAGGCTAGCGGCTCTCCGGGTGTGGGCTTTGGAGGGGTATTTTTCGGAAAGGATTGGGGCAGGCGGGGGGGGGGAGGATGGATAATGGGTTTGGCATGATGCTTGGAAATTGAGATGGAATGTGGGAGACGAACTGGAGAGAATCAGGGAAGGTGAAGGAGATGGTGGATGGGGTGAAGGAGGTGGACAGTGGGGGGTATGGCAACCCAAGATGGAGGGGTTTGGCGCCTTGATGACGGGCCGCGTGACAGCCGTAGGCCATGTTTATATGATATGTATATTAATTAAATACAACATACAAAACGTTCCCATGGGCCAGATATCCAGCGGGATCCGGTTTCCAATATTAATATTTACAGTACCGGTACAGAGGAAAGAGATTGGATGTTTACCCCAGGTGAAGCTGCATATTCAACCGTACCCACATTTCAGAATTACCGGTGGTTGTACCAAGCTCCCACTGCTGGCGATCCATCATAGTCGTAGTCAAGCAGATGAAAAGAACGCAAACACTTCTCGCACAGCCGATTATAACCCAGTAAAACAGAAAAAGCCGGGGTGGAGTTGTCTCAGCATTCCAATATTTGAAAGTGATGACAACACCCGTAACGGGGACAATGGTGTATGTTGCCAGCGAGCCAATGAAGAAAAGCAAAATCGTCTGCAGAGCCATTTCAAAATTATTCAAAGTGTGAGGTGTGCCTGCAGCCGGGGATTCTCCTACCATTCGTCCACCAGGATTCTTTTTTGATTTCATAAGCACTACTCCTCCAAATGCTAGCATCTCCAATTGGATGAGAAGTCTGAGTACATCGTATGAAACAGAGATCCCTCGATAGAAGCGGGGGTTGCTGGGAACGTGATCGGCACTGAGTCTTGTCTGGAAGCCGTGAAGGTAGTAGGTTGAGAAGAACCAAGCGCTCGCGAGCAGAAGTATGACATGAAGGAACACAATTGCGTAAAGGGGCCAATGGATGACGGCTATTATCGATACAATCTTCTCAGGTACTGCCACTGCGCGCAGTCGGTTATGAAGGATGTAATACATCGCTATGATGAGCAAGAATTCCGCGACCCTGCTGACGGAATACTGGCAAATATATAGTCCGGGCCAGCTTACTGTGGTTGGCATTCCCTCCGCTTTGACAAGCTCAGCAAGGTCAGTACTGAACGAGAGTGCATAGTCGACAAACCACAAGAGCGAGATCAAAATCAGAAGTGTCAGGAAGAAACATTGGGGGATTTTCCTCCATCGGAACTTGTTGACAATATTCCAGACTAACAAGAAAAGGAAGATGGATGCGAAAATAGCGCTGGCGATCATGCAAGCCATATATATATAAGAAGTCTCCATCACTCCCCCTAAGAAACTTAGTCGAGAGTAGGTGCTAGAGCAACGCAGAAGGACTTGTATGGTAAGTAGGATGCGGATAAGATGGTTATTTACCAAAGGGAAATACACTGGATTTTGTACAGGAGTATTGCAGTGGATAAGAAAGCGGGGAGCTACGCATAGCCTCTCGCATGCATGTATAGGAATAACCAGCGAAGTGTGGGGGGCGAGACAAGCGAGCAGTGTCAGAAGTCGAGATATCACTGGATATTCTGCATGTATGTATATATACGGCTGAAAGCTGCGTGACAGAGGTAGACTACCTAACTGGAGTAGGATCTTTTTTTTCTTTTTTTTCTGAGTCTATACGCCTTTCCCCCCGAAGTGGAGTAGAACATAATGCAGAGACAGAAAAGCTACGAGTATATACATATGCATATAAAAGTATGATGGAACGAAAACGAGAGGTTGTTTTTTCTAGGGGACAAAAGATCAGATATAAGAATATCATTTGATAGTAAGTGGCATATCTGACCTGTTTATAGTTAAACACATCCTTTCACCAACGGGAAGCTGACTGTTTGGCTTGAAGACCAGCGACCATTAGGACAGCACAACTCTTTCTCCTGTACCATATACCTAAGATGCCCCAGAGATGACACACTTGGCTACCAAGTTTAAGTAAGTAGGTACATGTACTTTACCCTTTGACCATTGGCTATCTTGAAACCTGACGGTGGTTGCAATTTGTTGGTGCCAAGGAGTGTCCTATTTGGGGTAAATGTACCAGCTAGACTACCCTTTTGAGTAATTGAGCTAGTCAACTTCTGGATGCCGGGCATGTTGGTGCACAGTATACCATCGGTGTCTAGGCAAACCTGGCACCCAGTGATCACGTTTTGTCCTAGCGGTAATACTCTCCAACAGGGCAAGTTTGGGAGTTACTTTAACAGGGTGTGGGCCAGATGTGACGGTGGGGATAAGTATGTCGGTGCTGGCAGAGCGGACTAATGGGCAATTACATACCGTATACACTCCGTGTTTATTGGCCAAATGCCAGTGGAGATGTTTGTGGAGGCAAGGAGTAGAGAGTGATTGAGGGGAACAGATATTATATTCTTGGCTGGTTCCCCAGTGGTGGGTTATACGCAACACACAACGCAACACACCTAAAAATGGCTGGAGTGGGTATATATCCGATATGTAAGTCTAGATTTAGAGAAGAGTTCATGGTAACATGTACAACCCTGCGATGTGTGGATAAATTATCTCCAGATATACAATATTGGGATGATACATGCAGGCCAAAGGGATAGAATGTACACCTAGGCAACTGATTGCGATATATGTTGTACATACGTTATTACTATTATTCTTGTTTTCTATATAGGGATTCCAGCACTGACGGCAGGTGCTATACCTAGATGGTGTATGTGGTACAGAGAGAGAATACATCAAAGTTGAAGATTTCAAGGACTCAAAACCATGTCCGCCATGTTTTTCTCTCTCTCTTGTGCATGCCTAAACATCTAGTTTGAGCTGGGGATAAGGTGGGTGATAGTTCATGAAGAATTAAAAGCAAACCCAAGATGGAGGGGTTTGGTGCCTTGATGGTGGGCCACGTGACAGCCGTAGGCCATTTTTGTATGATATGTATACAGTATTAATTAAATACAACATACAAAACGTTCCCATGGGCCAGATATCCAGCGGGATCCGATTTCCAATATTAATATTTACAGTACCAGTACAGAGGAAAGAGATTGCATGTTTACCCCAGGTGAAGCTGCATATTCAACCGTACTCACATTTCAGAATTACCGATGGTTGTACCAAGCTCCCACTGCTTGCGATCCATCATAGTCGTAGTCAAGCAGATGAAAAAAACGCAAACAGTTCCCGCACAGCTGACTATAGCCCAGAAAAACAGAAAAAGCCGGTGTGGAGTTGTCTCAGCATTCCAATATTTGAAAGTGATGACAGCGCTCGTAACGGGGTCAATGGTGTATGTTGCCAGCGACCCAATGAAGAAAAGCAAAAACGTCTGCAGAGCCATTTCAAAATTATTAAAAGTGTTGGGTGTGCCTGCAGTCGGGGATTCTCCTACCATTCGTCCACCAGGATTCTTTTTTGATTTCATAAGCACTACTCCTCCAAATGCTAGCATCTCCAATTGGATGAGAAGTCTGAGTACATCGTAGGAAACAGAGACCCCTCGGTAGAAGCGGGGGTTCTTGGCACCGTAGATTGTTGAGAAGAACCAAGCGTTCACGAGCAGAAGTATGATATGAAGGAACACAATTGCGTAAAGGAGCCAATGGATGACGGCTATTATCGATACAATCTTCTCAGGTACTGCCACTGCGCGCAGTCGGTTATGAAGGATGTAATACATCACTATGATGAGCAAGAATTCCGCGACCCTGGAGATGGAATACTGGCAAATATGTAGTGGCCAGCTTATTGTTGTTGGCATCCCCTCCGCTTTGACAAGCACAGCAAGGTCAGTACTGAACGAGACTGCATAGTTGACAAACCACAAGAGCGAGATCAAAATCAGAACTGTCAGGAAGAAACATTGGGGGGTTTTCCTCCATCGGAACTTGTTGATAATACTCCAGATTAACAAGAAAAGGAAGATGTATGCGAAAAAAGCATCAGCGATCATGTAAGCCCTATATATAGGCTCCATCTGGTAAGTAGGATGCAGATAAGATGGTTATTTACCAAAGGGAAATACACTGGGTTTTATACAAGAGTATTGCAGTGGATAAGAAAGCGGGGAGCTACGCATAGCCTCTCGCATGCATGTATGGGAATAACTAGCGCAGTGTGGGGGCGAGACAAGCGAGCAGTGTTAGAAGTCGAGATATCACTGGATATTCTGTATGTATGTACTGTATATATACGGCTGAAAGCTGCGTGACAGAGGTAGACTACCTAACTGGACATTGTTTTTCTTTTTTTTGTGAGTCTATACGCCTTTCCCCCCGAAGTGGAGTAGGACATAATGCAGAGACAGAAAAGCTATATGCACATAAAAGTATGATGGAACGAAAACGAGAGGTTGTTTTTCCTATTGCATAAATGAATTTTTAAAAGATGAGGGGGACAGAAGATAAGATATAAGAATATAAATTGTTAGCAAGTGGCATATCCGACCTGTTTATAGTTAAACACTTCCTTCCGCTTAAAGACCAGCGACCATTAAGACAGCACAACTCTTTCCCCTGTACCCATGTACCTAAGATGCCCCAGAGATGACACCCTTGGCTACCAAGTTTAAGTAAGTAGGTGAGGTACATGTACTTTACCCTCTGACCGTTGAGGAGATTCGAAACCTGACGGCGGTTGCAATTGGTTGGTGCCAAGGAGTGCCCTATTTGGGGTAAATGTACGGAGTACCAGACTACCCTTTTGGGTAGTTGGGCTAGTCCACTTCTGGATCCCGGGCACGTTTGGGAGTTAGGGTGTGGGCCGGATGTGACGGTGGAGATAAGTATGTCGGTGCTGGCTTTTTAGGCAGAGAAGACTAATGGGTAAGTACTGTACAGCTTGGTGGCAAAAAAACTCATACCCTTGTATGAGTTTTTGTATGAGTTTTTGCTTAGTAGGGTATGAGTTTTTTTGCCACC
>Ga0307514_10001431_pt1 | contig 29319 bp, 28 predicted proteins | sample 16_EM_MG_FD_203088 | JGI IMG/M metagenome (GOLD analysis project Ga0307514, IMG submission 203088) | Populus trichocarpa ectomycorrhiza microbial communities from riparian zone in the Pacific Northwest, United States - 16_EM | ecosystem: Host-associated > Plants > Roots > Unclassified | place... | reverse complement strand
CACATTTCCCAGGATGAGACGTCAAAACCCGCCTGACTCCCTCCGCGTCCTCGTCAGGATGAGACTAACTAATACACACCAGCTTGAGCCCCCTTCGCAGCCAGGACATCCGTACCCCTTGATCACTGCTCACTCTCGCTGACGTGTTAGGCCCCAAAGAATGATCTAGTTTCACCGCGGCAGGACATCCGGGACGAACCCTCTTGTTTCCCTTTAACCTTTCGGACCATGGGGTACATTGTTTCCTGTTTAACCTTTCGGACCCTCCGAAGACTCTCGCCGATAGGAGCCCCAGTCATCCCTTCCGGTACGCCTCTTACCCCCCGGACGGGGCCCCAGTCGTCACCATCCGGAAATGCCTCTTACCCCTTGCCCCGGCAGGCCCTCCTACCCAGGACTGAATGTGCACGAGGGGTGGCCTGTCATGAGCATACAGTCAGGATAGCTCAATATATTCTTTCTCCACTTGCGAATTCAAGTGAGCCTTCACAGTGCACCATTCAGACGTAGTAAGAATCGCGTGATTCTTACTACCCCTCCCAACCAGACAACCCCCTCCGACCAGACCATATCACCAAACTCCCTCCCCGACCACATAACCCCCGAGGGCGAGACCTACCCTCACGCCTCCACCGATACAAACCTCCCTATAGTGATACGATGACCAGATCTTTTTTCTACATAAGGAACCTAGCTACCTCTCCACAGCATTTCTCATCCTTGCACGCCTGTTACAGTGCCCTCCCTATCCCATCCCCTATTCACGGACAGCGCTGCAGGTGTGCCGCGTTTTGCGGGGTGTATCGAGGGTCTTCAACTCAAATATCCATTGCCTTTGGGCCCCTTGCCGGCCACTCTATATATCAGCCCCCTCACTGCATCCCTGGGCCACCCTAGGTGTGGCAACACCGCCTCCGGTCAGGATAGGTAGAGAGGATACGGTTAGTGAGCTCAAAGATTCAGCAAGGCAGGGAAGGCAAACCGCTTCAAAGATATCGATGCGGATTACCCCAAGCTCTGAAAATGGAATCAGCCAGGCGATGCCGACAGGGTTGAAGCAGTGGAGCTGGATAGCAGCAACGTGCTTAGTCCAATGAAGAAAATTACCAGCATTTTCGGAGATGGTCCCCCAAAAAATCCATACTATCAAAGTTCCCGAGCTTAGTGAGTGAGACGCGGACTTTGTTTCTTTCCTGCTGCAATATAATGTCTTATGCTGATAGCCCAAGTTGTTACAGATGCATTCAGCAACTCGGCGCAAGTGAACCAATCGTTTAATTCTGGATTAAGCTCCGAGATGCCAACTATGATAGGGATATTCGTAAACTAACCCTTGCAGACGGCACATTGACAAAACTCACTCACGCTACGTCCGCAAACACTATGAAAGGCTATGGTCGAAAATATGTTGGGGGAGTGATGATGGCGTGGACAGTTTGTATGCTCCAGATGATGAAGAGAAGCTGCACCTCTCGAACTTCAGGAGGAGGAGCGAGGGAAGGTTTAGTGGCTATATTGTAAATGAAGATGGAATTCATTCCCCGTTCTGTTTAGCGTGCATTACACCTAATTCTTCTTCTTCATGCCACCATGTTTAGGCATTGGAAAGTCATACTTTGGCCTCTATATTCTCTGGCAACCACGTTGCAATAGGCCAAGGCACGAGCTGACTCATACGTAGCAAAAGTGTCGATTCAGTCGTGTCATATGATGGTTATCGGTTGGCGTCTGTTTCACTCAGATTGTCACTTCTCAACTTTGGCAGGTGAATATCTCAGCAGCAAATCGAATTGGCTTCCTATAGATGCTGAAAAGCCTCCACCTGCTGTAGCACGCACTACCCATCCTTCTTACGTCTCCTCAGCGGGAACAGTTCAAAGAATTCGCCAATGTTGACTCTGTGCAGGGGATAGTCATGTCACTGTGTGATACATATCGAGGAGCTTCTGGATCTTCAACAAATGCGAATTTGCGGAGTTAACTAGACCGAAGCTGTGTGTGTGTTGGAACTTCGCAGGATTTAGCCGAGATCTGTCTTGAAGCACACCGGTGACATGAGATTCCAAGTGCCAGGAGACTCTGGTCGCTGGCCTTGCACAGCAGAGCTTGGGAGACAATCAAGCCTATATAGGCCATGAGAGAAGCTAAATTGCATGAGTTGGAGTGACGGCCACTCCTGGAGGCCTACCGTACCATTGTTGAATGTAATCATGCAGCAAGGACATAGGGGCATGCGAGACGAATAGACAGTTAGGCCGGCGCATATCGAGTTAGGCCGAATGACTGAGATGGATAGTTTGGCCGGCAAATATTGGATTAGGCCGAGCAACTGGGATGGCTGTGAAAAGAAGGAATAGTGTCTCTGGAGGAATAGGGTATATATATATACATATATCTTGGGATTTCACATACATATCGTAGTTAGTTTGATATTCAAGCAATTCTGCCCTGGTATTCCTCCGCAGTACCGAGCGTTCGAACCTGAATCGGTGAATATCTTCAACCATATAGGTTCGCCAAAGACCTGGGAGCGGTAGAGGCTGTTGGGATTGCTAAGGCCTCAGAAAACATGCGAAGATATACTTAGAGGCCTCTCAAAAACGTTATTGTATGAAAATAGCATAATTGGGGCTCGAGGAAAGTATTCCGAAGAGGAGGTTTAAGTATGTACTGTTATATTTGACCTCTTACAATACATCTAGCAAATCTATAAAGGTGGCTTATGCCCTATACTTATGAGAACAGATCCATAGAGACTCAGAGCCTATAACCAGCTATACCTAGTACCACCACAACCATTGCCATCACATCTCATATGTACCCATGCTATCCCACCAACCCCAGCGCCCCATCCCTCGCCCACTCCCAGACCAACTTCACAAGAGAATTAGTAAAAAAAGGCAAAGGTGCGGGGTTGCTCAACACAATTGCCCATCCAGTTTCTATCTCTTCCGTGAGTCTGGCTCAGTATTCTCGGCGGTGCTACTGCCTCTGCTAAAAACCATTTAATGATCTCCATGATCGTTCTTACATCCTCTCGCGTGCCTTCCCCATTGTAAAAACATCCATCTCTCAGCATCTGTAATAATCCCGAACGGATGGCCAGTACGACCTTGCGAGGGGAGCTGCCCATCCCGCACCTTGGGATGTGCATAGGGGACGAGGGGAAACTTTGGCGGGAGACACGCGCATCCTGCCCTTGAACATGATCAGCAATGGCTATCCCACTACGAAGGCCTCAATTGTGAGAGTTACCCTATTCCCACATTGGTTTCTTCTGATGATCTACCAGAACTTATTGTATCAGAACAGCAATATTCCAAGCATGGGAGATTTTCTGTTCAAGTATCATGTCTTTATGGACACCTTCACGTTGAGGCAGCCAAAAAGATTCTCAATGTGAAAGATCAATAGTGGCCTATTGAAATTTACACAGAGCTAACGGACATGCAAAGAACAAAGATTGTTGAAAGCAGGTAGGTCTTCAATTAATACATAAAATATTTTGCAACACGTCGTGGGTAGAAGTAATGAAACTTGGCTTCTGGTGGCCAAATATTTCCTCACTTGTTCTTGAAGTACGATACCTGGAAAACAAAACTCACACAACGAGGCTCTCTTGCTGTATAAAATCAAAGCCGTAAAGGAAGGAAATCATAATCACTGTCCTGTGATATGGCTGGGCTGGCTACTGGAAGAGATTGGTGATTATTCTCGCTGCATCTATGAATTAATAATAGTTCATTCTTCTTACTTTGCAGCCAGGTATGGATGCCGACCAACCGGGATAATGTTGGGGATGATAGTTATCCGCTGTTACCATGCAAACATCATATTTAGCTAGCAAAGCCATTGAAAAAGATGCCGACCCCTGGCATACTCACACTAACAAAAGACATAATTTCTGACCTCATTTCTGTTTTTTGTCGGTAATTCAACTCTTGTATGTAAGCTATCTTGCTTATGACAAGAGACCGGATCCCCGAGCTCCCGGCAATTCCCCCATGACGAGGCCGGTTGCTGGCCCCTCCCCGTATTAGATACTAAATACAAATCGGCAGGAGAGAATGGACGGAAAGCTTCACGTCGCCAACGCATCCACCACCACCCTTGATTGTCCTGCGTTTCTTCCCAGTTTTGCCTTTGTCGTCTCCGATTGTTGGACAAGCCAGGATGTGTGCTGCGTTGTGCTATACCTGACCACATACCATGCACCATGATCAGGGCTACCTAGACTATTGAATAGAGCTTGTGGATCGCAGGACCTCAACCTCGACCCCCAGGCTTTGGAAACTACATTCAATTCCGCGAGCCGTCTTGCCAAACCCGTGTGGTTCAGGGGTTGCTCTTTCTCCAAAGAGGGCCAGTACCCCCCCATCCATAGCAAATACTTCCGGTCGCGTAACTCCTTCAATACCCCTGTCATCAGACTCAACACGTGTGTAACCTTGATATGGATCCTCCTCCGCTGAAGGGTTGGAAACAGATGGACTCCACAGGGATATACTTCCATAGGGGTTGGCAATACAGCCGGAATCTCTCACTAGAGCCAGCTACATCGAGGGGTGAGCGGATAATGGTCGGTGTTGTGAGTTTCGATGCTGGCAACCAAAGGGTCGTCGATGGTACCCCGTCGAATAATGACGCGCCTAGTGGATAGCCCAGTGGGTTAACCTTGTGTACCGACAAGCTCAATGTGACCTTCAATCTCGCGTCGTTGCAATAGCGTGTGCAAAATTCATTGGCTGTAGATCTGGATCCGAACAACACTGCAGGGCAACCAAGTCGCCAAGGTATAGAGATAGGGGGGGGTTCCCACGTGTAGGTAAACGTACTCCCATACGGAATGAGTAATAGGAATGTAATCGCGGAGGTAATTGCGTGACTCATCTGCATGAGAACCGAGAGATGGGTCGCTTTGACAGGCAATATACTGGAGCTGGCACTCCTTCAAACAGCTCCATGTGGGGGAGAAGTAAGGTTTTGGTGGAAGGTTATCACATGCGATCTGTGATAGGAGGATGGTAGATCACCATAGGCGGCCGGTTCTTGTGAGGCAACCATTGTGTTGAAGCCGAGGGAGTGGTCTCGAGGCTCATCAACTATTGAGAGTTTCATATTGGGCTAAGTTCCTACTCGCTAGTTGGTCAGTCACTTTATAAAATGAGCAGGCTTCACCCATCTCTTAATACACAATAGCTTTCATATCGGCAACGCCCCATGAGTAAGAACACCTTCACTAAAACACATTTTGACGACATACATGTGTGGATAAGCTACGATATAGAGTTAATATCTATTAAGCTTATCATATAGAACTGTTGACCTGTATTATAACTTCCGTGCCAACGTAATGTTCGACCATGGCTATATGGTTGTCCGATCAGCTTACTTGGACCCCAAATGTTTTCACATGATAATTACCCCAGAATATCACATCTATTGACAACTTTTCACAGTACTGAGTTCGGTCAATAAAAGTTGCAATGCTATAACTGTTTGGCAATGATCAATGGTTAGCGTAAGGGTTGCAAATGGTGACATTTTTTGCGTACCTGAGGTGGAGAAAACATTTCATACAACCAAATGAATGCAAATATAGCGCCTAGTTCGGCAAATATCCGAGCTTTGAGTGATACCAAGCCCTGCAGTAAAGTGAGCGTGGTATATCAAGCCACCTGCCACCCGCACCGTGTGAAATATCCCAACCCACTTACTACCCCGCAGCGCTCAAATATTGTGGGCGCAAGTAGGAGACACAAATAGGAGATGCTTGCATAAAATGTATAAGAATCGGCATTTTCTAACGATGTCGTAGTATTTAATTAGGTGACAAAGAAGGGCTGAAGAGGGGAAAGTCAAAGGGACGGGGATGGGGAGGGTGGTAAGATGGAACCGCAAAGCAAGAGTCAACTTCCACTGCCGCACTGGAAAAGGCAACCTACAAGCCTGGCGACATGTCTTGGACAGCGATCAATCCGACGAATGCAGGAAATGCGGGAGGTATGCAGAGACGGGAAAGCACGTCGCCCTGGTCTGCATACATGGAGAGGAAATTGGACGGAAGTGGGGCACGTGGGAGGATATGGACGAACCGGATAGGTGGCGGAAGAGGGTGAAGGATCCTGACGGAGATTGCGAGTTAGATTTGGTTGAAGAATTCTTTGCCAACCTAGACTTGACATAGGGGGGGGGATCGTGCTATCTTACGACATAACGAATTTCTTTTGTATTCAAATTTACTTAGGGGGAGATGGCCGGGAGAGAGGGCGTGGTGGCGGAAGGGGTGTGCATTTATCTCTGGGGAAAGTGGGCCGAAGTGGGGGCATGGTGGCGGGAGCCAGCTCTGCGAGAGCAGCTGGACACAGAGCCGGAACCGGGTGTGAGACGGTATACGGACGCTTCTATTTTTCGGGCTTCATTGTTTCTTAGGTTCGGGAGGTTGGGCGCTCAAGCAGCATGTTGTTCCGTGTGTAAACCCAACCCTTTAAAGGCGCGGGAACGGGGCCGCCTCATAGCCTAAGGCTCCCTTCGGGGGAAAGGCGTATAGACTTCAAAAAAAAAAAAATAATTAGGTGACAATAAGTAAGTGACCTCCGGATACCCGTACTTATGGTCTGTGGTTGGCGGGGAATATATTCTCTCAAGATGGGTTAACCCGTGTAGTAGTGAGGAAACCTGGTCTTTCCCTGATAGTGATAGATGAAAGTAGGGCATGTGGAAGAAGTAAGGGCAGCTGAACACCGCTTGTCTCTGAGACCACGCATATTGCAAGGTTTGGTTTGGATTGGCGAGATACTTTTCTCGGTTGTGTTCGCAATGCCCCTCTGGATCAGAGCAGAAAATCTTTGCCATGACGTCCGGGTAATGGAATGCCCCCACAACTGCATCGAAACGAGCCCTAAACTCCCCTCAGACATCAATATTGGTGGTCGGGAATTAGTTTGCAACCTAAACAATGTGGTTTAGATTCAAGGACAGCAAGGGGCAACATTGACAGGATGTTGGGGGTGTCGGAGATGTTTGGTGGAGTGGGGTTTACTGTACAGGCATACTGGCGGGCCGTTGTGATCAAGAGAACTTGAGGGTAAATGAGAATTTCCAAGCTGCACAATTATTTCCGCTGGTGGCGATTTTGGAATGACTTGGTGGATGGATAAGCTCGAAAAGTGAATTGCAGCCTAGGCTGCTGACCGGATGATGTTCTTGCTCTGGTTGAGCCTCTTTATTCGGTAATTTGTTTTTTCTCGACCTCTAACCAGAGGAGGTTCTTGCTCGGTTGAGCCTCCTGCTTCTGTGATTTGTTCTCTCGACCTCTGACTGGATTATGTTCTTGCTCTGGTTGAGCCTCTTCCAGTTACCATGCCTTGCCGTCTCCCAGTACTCCCAGCCTCTCAGCCACCACTTCCCTGAGGCCCACAAACACAACCTTTGGTGCATGACCCTATACTGTACACATACGCACCCTTCGAGAACTTCCTTGAGCCTCAGCGAGCTACACCTCCTAACTAGCTCAGATACGACTCAAAGCCAGTACCTACCTCGAAGGCAAGACAAACCCGGTGGAGATGGGGGGGTAGTCCGGGCAGGGGGACGGGTAGCTGCTCGGAGGGGGGTTTGGTCGGAGAGGTTGTCTGGTTGGACGGGGTTGTATGGTTGGGAGCTGGTTTGAGGGGGGTTACCGAAATAAATATTCAGAACAAAACTCAACTCACTGTCAGTCCTGAGGAAATCGGCAAGTGTATGCATTGAGCGGTCGTGCCAACTGCTGCCACCCTTCTACTTTAAGTCTAGTTTACTTTTTAGTTCTTGGTTTTATACACAAAGCACCACATTTCGAAAAGCCACAACACAACCAATAAATTAGGCCTGTCGTCACCCCCACGGGTACATTGTGTAAGAATTACAGGCTACGAGGGGAAGACGTCGTGATATAGAAGAGTTAACCGAGTGGGTAAGAGTATGTATTAGTCTGCGGAGCTATAGGACAGGCGCTTTTATGCAGACAGAAGAATAGTGTATAACTGCTCTGTGGAAAGAACGAACTCTAGATACAGGAAATCATCGCTTATATCCTTCTCTCGTTAACAAAACAGCCACTTTGGGAAACCCGGTTGTCCAGAACTGCCACTTTCGGACCCTTGTTCATATCACGGGGTTTGTTCATATCACGGGGTTTGTTGCATGGTCAGGGTATGATGCGAGGGTAATTCCTACACATTGTAAAAGTATCCACCTCTCAATATCTGTAATGATCCCGAACGCATGGCCAGTGCGACCCCGCGAGAGGAGCTGCCCATCCCGCACCTTGGAGTTCGCATAGGGGACGAGGGAAAACATTGGTGGAGGAAGGCGAGGGCGATGTGGGGGGAAGTATGGTATACTTACCAAACTAGGCCTGTATATGTGGGAGACATCTCCAATTGATACTTAGTCTCTATTAGCGGTGGTCTTCCTAAAATATACTGAATAAGAAACGATTTTTCCACCTGATTTTTTCCAATCAGATTTGTGCTTCTTAATTGCTTTGGGCTCCATGACCATAGTAATTTCATGGAAGCGTTCTCGTTTGGGTATTGCTTATTGGTGGCAGGTGTAGGAGAAAGGAGAGTTTTAACGAAAACGAAATTCGGCACCGAACAAACCATTGCTAAGCTCCTCGATGACATCCGCAACGCCGTCTTCCAAGTTATTGACAAGAGACGTATGATGATCTATTGTCCTTGATCTTTCTCTGTCCTCCGTTTTCCCTCTCCACTCTAATACTACAACCCAGGTGACGCAGTCGACTACCCAACATGGACAGGTCACATGACCCGATCCTGACACATGTGACCCGCCTTGACACATGTGACCCATCCTGACACATGTGAGTCTTGACACATGTGACCCGTCCTGACAGTTGTAAGGTGGTTGACAAAGCCGGAAGCCGAAAAATGTGCTCCCGGAACCTTCTTCAACCGTTGCTTCAAATGCTGTATGTCTTTGTAGTCAAGGCTATATTTGGTTTTATTGTGTCTCAGAACATCCACTCGTTTCCAACTCGTAGGGTCTTCGCTGGGGCCCACGGGGATGAGCCTACGTCCAGAGGATTTCATCGCGTCGGGGGTTTCGGGGCGTTTGTAGGGGGGCAGTGTACGAGTGAGCAGTCTGGTGGTGTACGAGCTGCTACATAGCGACTTTTGCAACACCAAATATAGGGGTATTAGAGCTTCTAGAGCTATTGGAGACCTGTCTATGGTTGTTAGTGATGTACTAGAGGAGGGGTCAATAGGAGGGATTGAATGTAGTGAGGAAGTAATACCTAGGGAGGATTTTAGCTAACTTGCTAAGAGCCCTCGGAATTGCATATTTCTATGCAATTTAGTGCCCCTTGTTGAGGTGCTCCGATTTTAACACTCTGTACACTTCTGATTCAGCACTGGTTTAATGTAAGTATAGATGCTAGCTGGAGGTCTCTTAGTAGCAATGAGTTGTTTTTTTTTTCTTTTAAGGAATCATTAATCGCATTCACCCTATCTAGAGTATGGCGAGTAGCAATGAGTTCATGCAGCCAATACTCGGCCTATGGGGGTAGGGGGAGTTGAGGGGGGGGGGTTAATCAGAGAGGTAACATATGAAGGGGAGTATTCGGCATTGAGGTGACTTTGGCAGGATGTTGTCGAGCGCACTTTTTTCCATAGGTATGTATAGAGCCAGAATCACCATGCTCATGAAATATCATGAGTGGTGGCTGGAGACGCTGTTGTAGGGGTGCTTGCAGGGATGGCTCAGAAGGCCGTCGTGGCCCACTACTTGTAATGTAATGGAGCTCAGAAACGTGTGATGTATCTCTGATGATGATCTCGCTCTCGTCTCTAGTGGCGAGAGCTGCGAGAGCTATGTAACTGTACATGCCAAGCCTGCAAGACGAGGATCATCCAGTTGGTAAAGATGTTAAATTTTTCGCCAACAGCCCATAGACTTCCACCCTTGTAAATTACACACATTCTTTGTTTGAAATGGAACTCCAGACCCCGATCTGCTAGCTGTCCAATAGATATCAAGTAGGTGTTGTCGTTTAATTTTGGAGGAGCGAAGTCCGAATCTGATGAGTCCGACGAGGAGGAGGCGGAGGAGGATTTGTATTTTTTTTGGAGGGGGGATTCATTAATCGTATTCAGCCTATCTAGACTATGACGATAGGAGGATTCGTATTTCTTCTTGTGTGTTTGTGAGGATTTGGAAGGTCTCCTCCGATCACCAGCCTGTCTGCTGTGATCTTTATCTTTTCCCTTCTTGTGTACTTTGTACTTATTTCTCTCCTTTTCTCTAGGATCATTCCAGTGTTTCGGACGTAATTCAGGTCTTCGGTACAGTTGAAGTATAGGCTACCGAAGCGCCAGGAAGGGTGATAGGGCGGACAACCGGGGTAAGAGCTGGTTCAGGCACGAGCTTTTTTGTAGCCAGTTTCTTTTCGTAAGCCAGTATAGCCTCCTTGAGGTGTTTCAGATCCGAACGACCAGACATATGAGTTAGGGTAGTGGCGAGGGGCTCATATTCTGGTAGCAGGTTTCCCAAGATTTGGAATTATGCGTTGGTCACTGACATCTTCTCCTAAATGCCGGAGATCTGTGCTGCCGCCGTAACAGCGTTTATGAACTGAATGGCTGACTGGTTGGCCTTCTGAGAGAATCTGTTGAAATCCTGTGACAGCATGAACAAGTTTTCTAGGGAGGAATCAAGATATAGATTTTCCAGGCCTCCCTGGCTGACATAGTACCAGAGAGGTTACCCCTGATCTCAGGAGATACCCGAAAAAATATCTCAGAAAAGAACTATCCGTTGGCTCTTCGCCAAACTACGTCAGAATCTGCAGGTTCCTCAGAGTCTAACAGGTCCAGCAGACGGTTTCTCATAAACATTTCGTAGGAAGATCTATATCTTCCATTCGGAGTATTTTATCGGGGGATGGACGAAAACGAGTTGAAAAAATGGAGGGATATTTGTACGAAAACGAGCTCGTAGAATGTGGAGAGCTCACAGAGTGGATAAGAAAAAACCGTAACCAAAATTGTGGAGTTCAAGGGCTCATAATCTAATGGAGCTCAGAAACGTGTGATGTATTTCTGATGATGATCTCGCTCTCGTCTCTAGTGGCGAGAGCTGCGAGAACTATGTAACTGTACATGCCAAGCCTGCAACCTACCTAGCATAATGTAGGTACCGGTGTTGAAATGTCTTCACCGCCATATCATGATCATCACATAACCTCACGTGTCTACAGTAACATGTGAGAGATTGTCATCCTCGGCATATCACACGATATGATGTATGTCTATCGAGGATGCATACGGATGTAGTCTCTAACTCATCCATCTCTTTCACCTTCAATCATCACGTCCTGTACGTTCTTCCATACTTCTGGTAGAATACATGCTCATATATACATCTGCATACATACGGGTGAAGTGTTCCTTCACTGGCCACACATCTGTACCGCTGCTCTTAGTCTCATATCATAACCTGATATTCCAACAACCGGTAGTAGGGTGCTAAGGGTACTCCACATACAGATAACAAATCTCTTTTGTACCGTGCCGGGGTCGGCAGATTAACTTGGGAAGCAATTCAAGCAGAACACGCTAAGAATTTTACTATCCTATAAGGGAAAGGTAGTATCATAGATATCTAGCTGCTTTTGGATGCAGAACTTGCCGAGGCTTCCGATCAGGGACACACACAAGTACTATACCTAACAAGGTAATGATCGATGGTATAGATAAGGTAGCAACTACCGGTAGCTATGGCATACCCATTACAACTACTGAATACTCCACGGAGTATAGTACGATGCTAGCCGAAGATAGCTTTAGCGCAGATAACCTAAGAGTCTGGGAACGAGATCAGTACGATGCTATAGCATGACGATGTCTATAGGTAGGGAATTACAGTCGCTAGATTGGCTATCACATTGGCAGAGTTACCTTGAACTCACTATAGCGCTCACACCCTGAGTAGCACCTACAACCGGGGCAGGGACTGGCCCGTGTGGAAGAGAGAGGTCATTCGGTATTCCCGGGAGCTGCAGTCCATCGCCATATTCTAGATAGGATGAATGTGATCAATGATTAATTAAATTAAAAAAAGCACCTTCAACCCACTCTCGACGACCACCCTTCTCCATATATAGCTGTTATTTGCACTTATATGAGTTACCCCCTGAACCCACATAGGTGGAAGAAGGCACAAAGTTGCCTATCATCATAGTCTAGATAGTTAGGCTGGATACGATTAATGGTTCCCTAGAAAGAAAAAAAATGGCAGAAAGTTGCCTTACGCATATAATATCAAAGTGACATCTCATACGCAAACCCCTACGATTCGCCCCGGAGCATAATTATTTTAGCGCGTAGGTAGATAGGAGACTGGGACCGAGAACAATTTGCTACACTGTAAGAGCTCTAGGTAAGCTATTATCATACAAATACGATATTGAGCCCCCCTTTGCATGATTTTCAAGAATCCCAACAGCAACAGGTCGCCCACAACAGGCTTTTGAGTATAATATATCGAAAGAGTATAATAGAGTAAATTTTGAGTATAATATATTGATGGAGCATGATAGAGAGTATACTAATATAGTCCTTGAGTATGGTGTAGCTACTTGAGTCCAATTAGAGGAGAATCGAAGAGCTATAGCAGGGTTTTTGATGGGGAAAGGAGGTGGGGGGGGGAAGGCGAGGCTGTTACGAAACGTTGTTGCGCAATAATAGGCTGGTCAGAGCTTTTACTGTGCAGTACATATGACCTCCAGGAAGGGAATTGAGCATCTTATGCTATTTTTGACCCTTTGCAATATATATAGCTCACTGATAAAATTTGGTATAGCTATGTACACAGGATCTATAGAGGGTCAATCCATGATGTGAACAGCCATGTATGGAAGCTACAGTAGGAGGTGACAGGTCTCTCTAGGAGGGATTTGAAGGCGTTATAGCGAGTTCAGGGCAACTCTGAGAGAGCTGCCGATATGATAGCCGAATTCAGAGACTGTAATTGCCCTATAGATACTGTCATTCTATAATATAGTACTATACCGTGAAATATTCAATGGGTATGCCATAGGTGGTTGTAATCGCCCATATCTATATCGTCGATCGTTACCTAGTTAAATCTAATAATGAGTATTTAAAAATCCAATAAAAATATTACTGTAGATTGTTTCTTTCGGGTCTCCCTCTAGACCACACTTGAATCCCCCTCGTCATCCTCTTTACTTTCAGGGGGGTTTTTTTTTGGGGGGGGGGTTATTGCATAGTTAGATTTGCTGCTCCCAACCTATACATACGATAAAAAAGTAACGAACATACAAACTTCCTCCCATCTCGATATACAGTTCAGTGAAACCTCAGGTCAAAGAATTTTGTGATTGGGGTCTGAATATAGCTCCTGTACTGAGACCATGACCCCCACTTCCGAACAAGCGCAATTCAACAGCTCCTGACGCCACGAATATCTACTTTGACGTAGCTAGAGGAAACAACTCTCAAAGCCCTAGTATTCCGTGATCGAAGATTACCGCTCTCTCCCTGCCTGCACACCAACCCACTCTGACAAGGCATTGGCCCACGGCACCTGAGGGAGGATTCACCCTCGTGCGCCACCGGATGCAGGACGGGATCTGTAGCAAATAACGACGGATATAATTCCCACATCATATAGGAGATGCTGGGCAAAAAGAAAAGGAAAGATCAAGGGAGTGAAGGCGAGCCCAGTGTGACCGGAAGTGTCACTACATCACCCAGCCAAGTTCAGCGACGAATCAGACATTGAGGAGGAGTTCCTTACCGAGGAGTAAACAGGTTCAACCGATAAACCACCTCACAAGACCTCTAGGTACCCCCACTAACCCAAACCTCAACATCTACCTACAAGCTACCACCACTTCAGCTGACCGACCCATTCCCATCACCGGCAGCGAGGAGGGTGTGAAGCCAGTAGTGTGAGGTGCTGCAGAAGACACGGTCAGGGGCATACAGTCGTGGCTCACGCTGCCCCACCAAGTACACAAGTACGCCGCTGACTGGGACTTGGGGCAACCAGGTCGAGATAATACGAGCGCGGTGGCTCCTGAAGGGGGCCACCGACCCACTCCTCCTGGGTCATCTATCCCAGCAACCCCTTTAGTGTAGCCACACTGTGGATCGGCTGGGGGGTCTTCCGCACCACCAACTACAAGCTTTGCAGGGCACCGTAGCAAGGAGAGCGAGAGGGCTTAGGCAGTGGGTGGTTTATACTACCACTGTAAGTTCAGAGTAGAAAGAAACTTCCTTTCTTTGCTAAGCATCCCTCTATCCCGAAGGTTACATCCTGATCCTCACTGCTGCCCTATTGCAACTCTCGCGAGGGGGAAAGCAAAAGAAGAAGGGATCAAAGAACTATTCAGAACTCTATTAACAAACGGTACCGCTGAAAACATAATGTCGATAATAAAAGCGTATATGGCCTGGTACACAGCTCTCGGAATGCATCATGCATTTCGTATTCTCGTGGATGCGGTGCATGATCGGAGTACCAATCCTCAATCTTCCATTCCCACCACCACCCTCACACCCGGCATCCCCCCAATTATTGTCGCCATAAACTTCCGATAATCTCTCGGCACCTCCACCTTGATGAAGATCATTTGTTTCCCATCTCCATCCCCGTTGCTAAGAGACGAGTTATGTAAGGTGATATCTCCTGGCATGTCGAGAAGGTGGTCAAGTAGGGCATGGTGTTGTCCTCGGGTGACATGTATTTGTAGATGGAGGTGGGTTGATGCACGGGACGTTGGTGGGTGGTGGGGTTGAGAGCATGACTGTGAAGTTGATGAAATTGCCTGCTCGAAGGGTGCCGTTGCGCTAGGCGTAGGAGTGGAGGTAGCCGTAGATTTGGTGTGAGCTGCTTCTGGTGGAGGTGACAGAGGACGAGGTGCCGTAGGTGTAGCTGGGAAAGGCTGCTGCACCGGGTAACTATAAAAGACACTCGGACCCACAGCAGTGGTGTTTATACTTGCAGTAGTTAGTTGGGAGATCTCACTGGAGCCTAGCCCATTGCTTCGCGGTGTAAGAGAACTAGAGAGGAAGGTAGTCTCAGAGTTTCCAGTCCCTTGAGCCTGTTTTGCAGTAACAGCTCTGATCGCTTCCAAAACCGCTCCCACCCCGGGAGTTGATGCCGTTGATAGAACAGACATAGCAGGCTGGAGTGACGACTTGATCCCTTCCCACCATGGTTTTTCGTCGTATTCTTCTGGTGCATCAGGAACATAAGGCGGGCTCCAGGAGGGTGTTGATACCAACGGTAACAGTGAATCTCCGGCAGTACCCGGAGCCGATTCTGCGGCTGCACGCCCCGAGCTGGTTTCACAATCAACTCTGGGAGGCATCTGGAGCACGATGCCTCTCTCAGTTCCAAACTCACTCTTCATCGCAGTCTCACGATTTTCCAGTAGCCACCTCCTCCACTTCTTCTGCCTCCCATGTTTCCTCTTTGGACCCTGAGTTTTAAACCGATCACTCTGGTGGGTAATATACCTCATCACACTCTCTGCCGTCAACCCGAATCCATATCCACCTCCCCTTTCCGGGCTCACCTTTAGCCATACGTCTTCTACACCCCGAGCATTCCCCTCTGTGTTAGTCACACACCCATGCATAAGAAGCTTCTCCAGATGGTACCGTTGAATGGGTGTCCACGGCCCACCAGGGCGGGGAGGCTGGCCATCTGCGGAGAATGGAGGAACTGCCCTAGGCCCTGTTGGGATGGCAGCTGGAATTAACCCTGGGGTCTCCCCCGGGGGAGGAAGTGAGGGATGGGGAGTATAAGAAGCTTCAGGGCGGGGTGGCTGGCCATCTGCGGAGAATGGAGGAACTGCCCTAGGCCCTGTTGGGATGGCAGCTGGAATTAACCCTGGAGTCTCCCCCGGGGGAGGAAGTGAGGGATGGGGAGTATAAGAAGCTTCAGGGCGGGGTGGCTGGCCATCTGCGGAGAATGGAAGAGCTGCCCTAGGCCCTGTTGGGATGGCAACTGGAGTTAACCCTGGGGTCTCCCCCGGGGGAGGAAGTGGGGGATGGGGAGGTGAAAGCATTTGGTCGTCCCGGCAACGAGAGGGGGATACCTTGTTTCCTGCGAGATTCTTGTTTCTATCCACCGAACGGAAGAAAATGCGAGATTGCCCCTCGGGGGGAGGGTGAAGGGCTAGAGGGCTTCGAGGTTGGTCACGAGATTGAAATAGCTTCTCAGCACAATGGGGTTGGGTCAATGAGATGAGGCCATCGCGGCGAGCAAGCTGGTCATTGCCAGCTGCACGGGGATTATGACTGGAAGGAGAACGAGAACGAGAGCGACCAGGCGAACTCCGTGAACTACCCCAGGTACGCCGCCTGGGATCAGAACTCCGCTCTTGCGTCTGTGGGGGGAGGCTCGTTTGGTGTTCCGATGCTCGTGCCACCTGATTCGTTCCAGGCTGCTGGCGATGCCAGTTGGCATATCGGGAGGGGACGGTATGTCGGTCGTAGTGCTGTTGCATGGACCCGGCAGTCGCGTTGGTGTGATGGAAACTGAAGGTATTCTTGACGGGTAACAACACGGTGTCTAGATGTTACATAAAAAAACTTAGCCTGTGAGCTAGCGCGTGGATTCCAAAATTAACATCTGCATCGAAATCACAACCTTGACTCTAGTTATTACCAGAATCTACCTACACTGGTTCATATCATCACCCTTCCAAAGTTGCGTTCATTAACGTTGATCATTCTCACCCCGATCTTTTCAGCGGGTACAGTGTCGCAAACCCACAAACTCAACTGTCGAGGGGATTCAAGCCTAGAACTTAGCGTCGTTAAAACCGACCTGGAACTCGTTTAGTCGTTAAGGGAGGTCAGGCGCCTTAGTTTTTTAAGGACATCAAAAACGAGTTAAAAGCCCCGTTAACGAGGGGTTTTTATTTTTTTGGACCTTCCCCCTGAAGTTAAAGAGGGGTGAGCAATTACTAATTGGTTGGTTATAAGGCAGGGGTGGCTTTGGCTGATTGCACTAGCCCCTCATAGAGATTAGTCCCGAACACACGCCAAGCCTGTACGTAGGGTACAGAGCCGCATCAGCCTCACACGAGTCAGCACCAGCCACTCGTTGAGGCCACTTGTTTAACGAAAAAATTAAGGGGTATACAAAGCAACAAAAAATTAGAACGAGTTGAAAGGACTCTGTAGTCGTTAGGTTTGAATACCCTTATTGAGCCCGAAAAGTTAAAGCAATGCTAACACAATATTTACAAACTACCTGGGGTTGGAGAACAAAATTTTTTTGTTTAAAGGAACCGTTAATCGTATTGAGCCTCTATACACTATGACGATGAACCACAGCTTCCTGGGTTGCCCCTGAGTGGACTTTCTCTTCCACTCAGGCCGGTCCCTGCCACATTGTCAACAGTAGAAATGCTAGGTTATCATCACAAAGTAGTGCTGATGAGGACGTCCCACCGAAGGTGCCGCCGGAGTGTTGGAGCTTAGCATGTTGATAGTTGGGATGTCGAAGTAGGAGAAGCACGCCATCTGTTCGACCTGTCTGAGTATGAGGATGAGGGCGAGCCTCCGGTAGTGGCACCCCCAACATACCAAAAAAACAGGCTGCACTAGGTACGACCGGCAGCAAAATCAACAAACCCAGCTGGTAAAAAATTCCAACCAGCCAAAACAGCCCTCAAGAACAAATCACTAAACGGCAAGCTTCATGGGGTTCCCTGCTATAGACACATGGCAAATATTGTAGGAATGGAGGCGGGGATTATGGGAGCACGTTGGCTCTTAGGGGGTATGCGGAGACCGGGAAAAGCCACCAGCTCCGTGGTAGTGTTTTTCGAGAGAAGCGTGGAGCTTGGAAGCCAGTTGCGGAATAAATGATTTCCAAACAAAAATGCCATCTGTTCACGGGAATGGAACAGCCCAAAGAGGTTGGACAATCCACCGCTCCCTCGCTATAGGCTAGATAGTCTGAATAGCGAGTAATGATTTCCACCCCCCAAAAAAGCCATCTCTTCAGTTACATTGATGTACGTACTTGCGTAGCCCACAGAGATGGAGGGGATCAAGCAGTAGAAAAACAGCGGCCGGATTCCCAATTAGAAAACTGCACTCTTCGATTAACGTACGGCAATTATGCGACGTGAAAGATCCAAGAAAACATTTAATAAGTCATCCGCGCACTCTTTTCCACTGTTTCTTCTCAAAACTCTTATAAGAGTGCACTAGGTAGTTCTTCCCATATCTTGATAAAGGAGTAGAAAAGCCCAGGTCCCTAAGCAGTTATAGCTCCTCCTTCCTTACCAATTGCCTCGTTTCTCGTCCCCACGTTATCCCTGCTGAATCCAAGTCCCATGGCCACCAATGTACCGCGGTGGGGGTGGCTGTTGCTCAGGAGGCGGCGGGGGTGGGCTGTCTGGCGAGTTCCCGGTGAGTACGTCGGAGTTCCATACGGAGGGTGTCGTGCCAACCAGACTACGTCGGATTCAATGTTCCGTTTCCCCTCTAGGGCAGGGTTGCTGCGCTCGACGAGCGCCGTGCACACCTCGCAGTATTCAAGGACCATCGCATTTGAGACGTCTTGGACCATAGCCCTCTGATGTTGAGTACGTATGGGAGCGGGTTTAGAAGGCAACAGTGAGAGTCGTGAGGGCAGGAGCTCCAATACTCCCCTTCTCAATTAGGGTTCGATGGCGACAGGAATTGGTGTGAGTTCTTGGGGCTTTCATCTCAAGGCAGGAAAGCCCACAAGGCGAAAGTTCCTTCAAATTGGGAATCTTCGATCACTGGCTATCGCGTGTTCAAGGGCAGCTACTGATGCTGCCAGAGTAAGTGTCCTAAGTAGCACGGGTCCCTTGCCACACCAGCCTGCAGTCGCCCGACATATTCGCTTATCTTCGAAGACATTATGTACTTACTCCAAACTATCCCCCCCTTACGACCCCCGCCCGCTCTCTAGAGTAGATCGAACAGAGATGCGACTGTTTCCAAATTCCCTTCCGCAAAGATGTACTTTGCCACATCCCCAAGCTTCAGGACACGATCACGCCTCATTCTGGACTTTTGAACTGCAGATATGAGCTCGAGCCCCACCGCATATCGGGCAACTGGGGCCCGTAAAGCACTTGGCGGATAGTGGCAAGAACGGTGATAGGTATATATATAGATCCTTCGAGTCATTACTACTCCTTACTCTGAATCATGTCCCTGCATCCTAATGTTCATTAAATAGCCCGAGGGTAGGCAAAGTATTATATTAGCAGTATCTGAAGTAATAATACAAACCCTGTGAAACCATAGACCGAACTTTTGTAGTATTACAAGGCTCCGTTTTTTAGCCAAAATGAACCTCATCAATTGGATTGCCGAATACCTACCCAGTGCTTGGACTAGATAGCATGCGGGCATTAGAATTGGTCCGAGGTTGTGCAACCTTTCGCATAAGATAACGCCAAGTTTCGACCTCAGTTCGCGGGCACTCCATAGAGCGAACTAGAAGAGTGCTGGAAATCGAGCCACGGGACGGAAGCTATGTCACGCATTTCCGGTACCATCCCCTATCCCAAAGACTCCCTTCCACATCTTCACCCCCATTCTCAGTCCCCCAATATCCCCTTGTCCAATCCCAATCGTAAAAACTCCACCCACTCCCACCAGCATTCCTATGAACAATACCGCTCCGGCCACTAATTCCAGCACCCTCTGAACCCGTGGCTTCTCTCGCACCTCGTATAATCCCAACTCCTCCTCTTGTTGAATTATATGGAGTCTTGTGCTCGCGAGAGTATCAAGCGAACTAGTATAGAGGTGCTGAGGCTGTGCTCGGACGGACAGGCCACTCTGAGGTCGGAGAGGAGCTGTGCGAGTGATAGTGACTGGAGTATTTGGACGGGGGATAGACCAGAAGCTGCTGTTGCTGGCGGTGTCGGTGCGACTGAGTAGATGCTCTCTTGTGGCAGAGGAGGGTAAACCCGCGGAAGTTATTGCGGTGACGTCGGTAGCCGGCGGAATGAAGGCGTATTGCAACCGTGTGCGTTGGGGTGGGAATTCTCCCGCACCTTCGTCAGTGCCAACAGGCAGAGCAGGATAAGCTCGTAGAACATCCTTCAGGGATTTCTCCTATCCCATACGCGGGAGCCAGTCAGCTCCCTATCATTTCAACCCACAAGATACCCTCTGTTCTCCTATACATAAGCCGCAAGGGTGTTCTCACGTACAGCTTTTGTCGGACCCATCACGGCAGCAGTACTTGATGGCTTCTCCGAAAATTTTGGTCGCGGAAAGCTATGATAAGTCGTATTCGCCTCTAGGTCAACCTATCCATAAGCACGGTGCATCAGCGTAAAGCTTTTTGTGCCGTGGCTCTCAGCCAATCAATCCTTGTTCCAGAGAGCCTCTTCTAGGCTTCCTTAAGGATTCCCTTGGTACTGGATACAGTCTCAAAACAGTTGAGTGATACGTACCAGTAGCCTCCGCATGTCCTCCACCTCCCTCTCATGCCTCGACTTTCTCGCTGTTCGGCCCATTCTTACTGTATCACTCTGTGGATGGTCCAGGTAAGAGCCTTCAAAGGTAGCAAGCTCAATTTCACGATGTAGCTGGTGTTTCCACACAAAAAGGGTGCAGGATACAAGCCGTGTGAGCTAGACCCGGGCCCGCGTTGCAGACTGTCCTCTATGTCAGTTGTAATGGCTATGAGAAACTAGGTATATATTGCTCCTCTAACCGAACACCAACGAGCTTTGGGAACCTGTCTGGGCTCCCCTTGTTGTGCTGGATTTAGGTTTGCCGGTCCTGCCGTGCAAAACAACTTGGTCCAGCCAAACACCCGAAAACCGAGTACTTGACGGTGGTGTTGACAGGGGTTCTTGGTATGTGTGCAGGCACTGAGCGTATGGTTTTGATGATACTGGTTGGTTATAGATGAGCTTAAAGAGCTGAAGGTAGCCGGGCCTGTTCTCATGAAGTTGAATTAAGAGCGAGGGACTTTCTATCGAAGCGTCATTACTGAGTATATGGCTGATACCCAAGTACCTAAAAGCACTGTCTACTAAGCAACAGTGACAGACCGTGGCCGCATTACCTAGCAGTTATTGAAGCATAAATGTACTACATGTACATGTCTCTTGGCCCTTCTTTCAACAGACAAATCGTTCAATTCGTCTGTCTACTTCCAGGTATATTACCTGCTGCTGCTCTGTCGTAGCAAGTGCACAAAGGAATGAGTTCATTGCTCAGTATCCTATATGAACAATTTTTGCACAAGAAAACCTACAACCAATATCAACACGTCACTCTCACAGAAGCAATGAGCGGCCAACCTATGTTCCCGGAGTTGCTGCACCTAGTATAATAAAGAACGAAAACCCCTAAACTTTTTTTGGGACGAAACAGGCATGTATAAACAACAGCGAACGCTGAGACTTCCCCCCGCACTTCCGTGCATCTTCGCACCCCGAGCACACGGTGTTCCATTCAACTACCCTGCCATTACCGGAGCCTCCACAACCTATCTCCGATATGGCATGCAGGGTTGCGTCAGCTGTATCTTCCGCTGTCTCAAAGAACTGCTCCCAGCCTCCCATTACTGACTTTGCAAGGAAATTGATATACGGAAATACACTTAATAAACATGCGCTCCCGTAAATCATAGAACATAAAGACGAGCTATAAGTGAGGTCAATTGGCCTTGGGTAAGGGAAATAAACCGCCTCCAGGTACCACAAAGGAAGCCATAAAAAAATGCCAAGATATAAAATGAATGCGCCGTCGTAAAGTCGTAAGAATGAAAATAAAGCACCGATAGAGCTGGGGTATTTCTCGAAGTGGTATCCACATCTTTTCCGAGATACAGTTAAGAAACCCACTTATTCGTATGGCCTTGTATTTATCTCTTCTCCGAATTCAAAATCCCCGTGCTTATGCTCGTGGAAATCCCCTCCACTTAAGAACCAGAGAAATAGAACAAACATTGCGAGACTGCTTGCCGACAAGCAAACCAGTGGGCTGATCTTTTGACGTTCTGTAACCTCAGCTGGAGTGAGTCCGGCTCGCAATGGAATCCGGATCCTAGATTTCCTACTCTCAATTTGCGTAGTATGATTGATGTAATCGTATAGACTCTCTGCCGTACTCATCTTAACCGGAAACGTAGGTGTTGGCTCTCGCAAAATTGACGGTGGATTGATTGCTCCATAGGTTGCACGATGAGGGAAGTTCCCCGGGTAGTGATGATGACAATTTATTTCTCCATTCCAATCTGTAGGCTGATATATATGTATATTCTCGACATCGATTTCGGCGAATTTCACATGCTTCTTCTCCAAGGGTACAGCTGAGCGGGTCGCTCTAGGGCAGGAGTTGTGACGATGAGGGAAGTTCCCCGGGTAGTGGTGATGACAATTTATTTCTCCATTCCAATCTGTAGGCTGATATATAAGTAGATTCCCGACATCGATTTCGGCGAATTTCACATGCTTCTTCTCCAAGGGTACAGCTGAGTGGGTCGCTCTAGGGCAGGAATTGTGGTCCACTATTGAGCCCAAGCTCTTCGAGAAAATTAGTCATAATCTCTAGCCTCCTACCAGCAATTCCGTCCCCTCTCCCAATCCACTATGCTCTGAATTACTTACTGAGATGGAATCCGAGGGCGAGGACGACGGAATCTCAAGCTCTGGCACTTCGTCTAGATATTCCTCCGAAGTCTCGTAAAGTGGTAGCAGAGGCTGTCACCCGGGTTAGTGCCTGATTCTAATGTGATATAATGTTGGTTCCTTACTTTTTGGTTATGCATCCCAATACCAATGTGTCTGCTTGTAACAAGACCTAGAGCCGCCTCTCGTCGTGGGGGCAAATTAGTATAGGGATCGAGCTATAGGTATAGAGGTAAAGCAGTTGTCCAATAGCAATGAAGTTGAGGCTAGGTAGGTTCTGGAGTAGTCCTTGGGGACTACCTGGTGCAAGGTGGCGCCCCCCAAGAGACAGCGGCGTACGAGCAAATATAGCAGAAAGCCAGCAAAGAGCAAAGGAGGCAGCAAGATAACGTAAAGCAGGGCAACACCGAAGGCAAGCACACGGTGACTGATGGTAATTAGCTCAACAGGGGAGAGATCGATGGGACGAATAGCACCCCGATCCAGTGCAGGTTCCACGAATGAATTGCAGCTGTGGGCTGATAAGAGAGAGCTGCTGACACAGTCCGTTTGAAGCCCCCACTGGCGAAGAGAGCAGATATAATGGAAGGTAGTCTGGTTGCAAATGGAAGGTACCCGTTAAGCAATTAATGCGGTCGCAGCTCGTAATAAAATTAATTAATTGTACTTCCAGTGCGAAAAGAAACCGAGAAGCAGCAGCAACGGCGACTAGGTAGTGGCAAATATGTAGTGGCAAAGCCTACCCCGCATGACAGTTGTGTCGGTACTGTAACTCGTCGGCAATATTAAGTCATTACAATGGCACTTTCTTCACTACTGGGGTAAAGTATGGTCTGGGGTAGGTGCTGTACTTCGTACCTGTGACGCGTTGATTTTGGGGTTTTATCGAAAATGGTAACGTTTATCTTCACTTGAGTGATACACAAAACCATAACCATCGCAAATGTGATGTAACTTGAACACTGAGACTGGGCTGAGGACTGCGCATGAGCTGGACTGGTGTGGGACATCGGATCGGCACCGATGCGATGCATACAGTAACTGACGATTCAGCCAGGGTCTGCAGGGACTGAGGCCAGTTCTAGCCGGCCGCCAAGCCCGACGGGGCAACGGCCCGACTGAGGTGTTTTCGGGCCGTCACCAAAGTCACGTGAACTCCTAAGCTGGTTAATATGCTAGACGGAAGGGGAATCACATACTTACTGTTCTCGTTCCCAGACACTCTAGTCTTTCCCCGCAGCATAATTATTTTAGCACGTAGGTAGATAAGAGACTGGGGCCGAGATCACATACTTACATGTCTTCATGCGCTTTGCCCCTTTTTGTTACAAATCCTCAGTCTCGAACCTATATAGTCTGGAACCAGACGTTACACTTAGCGCTGCGCTGACTAAGCTCTCCTACCTGCATGTCATTCTGGGTTCTCCCCATAGTCTCCCCATACTGTTGCCCCATCAATGATCTGAGTTTTAAGTATACGCAGGTCTCTGCTGGGGGTGGCCTCATAATGTGGGGGCCTGCGGGGAATGTGGTTTGCCTTCTCAACTCATAATATCTCCCACCAGAGGTCTCATACATACTGCTTTCTTTGAATTGTGTCTCGCAAACCTCCATTGACCTTATAGTTACGGGTTCCGTTCCTAAGGCTGTTGTAACTAACATGTTCCTGAAATCCCCATCGTTTCCATGAAGTAGGAGACTCCTTTTGCCTTTTCATGCGAAGTGTGTATATTCCCTTCGCATACTCCGCCTCTTCCTCATCATCGATCCCTCTCTCACACCCCCTAGGCTCACTTAAACTACTCATTTTAGGTTCGTCACGATTTTTTGCCAACCCAAACTGTTATATCACTGCCCCTGCCACCCCCCTCCTCTTTTTCAGGAACTTGGATTTCCCCGAAAGGTTGAGCTACCCTCAAGCTATTCACATGCCCATTAACCACAAATTTTCAGTATAGTTACCCATTCTTCCACAATAAGTGACATACATGTGTACTCTAGGTGGAAAGAGTCCTCCCCAGCCCAACGCTGCCACTACAGTTCAGATCAAATCTGCTGATATCCCTTGCTCTCAGTCCCTTAGACGCACTTTAGTTGACCAAACTGTACGACATCTTCCATGATGGAGCCTCCGGAATTGTACCTGGTATAAACTAGAATCAATGTACACGAGCGACTGATCTCTCCTAGGGAATATACTAGGGAATATACTAGGGAAGAAGATATTTACCCAGGGCCACGCTGCAACTCCGATATTAACGAGCTGCTTGAACCGATAGAAATTGCTGATACCCTGGCATTCCTATCGAGAAAGGCATATTGAGTTCATGTCAATGATAGAGTGTAGACCTCGAGCTCACCTGGTTGATAGTTCTGTTCAGGGTGGTGAGATAGTTTGGTTGGTTTCGACCTAAGTAGTCACCGGCAGAGATATTGTGAGCTTAGTACGCACTACAGTGGCCTTTTGGATGATGCCAGATCTATCCGAATTAACTTTATGCGAAAGTTTATTTTGTAGTCGCCTAACTGGGGAAGCTTTCCCATTCCTACCCCCTCGCCTGGCAGTCACACCAGTGGAGCTCCCAATGAATCACCCTTTTCCGTTGGCTAATTACAGAAATTTGGAGGTCACGTTGTATCGTCACTTACGCCCAAACCAGATAGGATCCCAAAATTACGAGACTGTGTTACAAGTCCGGTTGCTGTTCAGGAAATGCAACTGCGGCTCATTAAACTAGACTAGGCAAATAAGGAATGCGATACTACCGAATTTAGTTAGCACCCTCGCAAAAAGACCTGGAGCCACAAACCCCACCCACCTGCTGTCTCGCGTTGTTCCCTGTGCGGTTCACAACACCAAATTCGACATTCCTCATCCTCGATCCGCAAACCGCAAACCGCCTCGGGCCCAGAACAATTCTCCGAAATATTTCTCGAGGTCTGGTCTCGAACCTTCATTCCCTGAGCCTCTAGGGTAACATTAAAGATGTCCCCTTCTCATATCCCGAACTCCGATGAGAATCTCCGCCCACCCTCCTCACTGACAGGTTCAATCACCGGTGGGTCATCCCTACACGCTTCTACTTTCGACTCGTCCTCGCCTGCCGTCAATATCAGTAATAGCAACATGAATTCCTCGAGGCTCCATAGGACCATTACGAAGACCTCAAGTTTTCAGAGTTTGAAGCATAAATTCAGTGCGGGGAGTTTGTTTGGTAGGAGTAAAGGTAGCAGTAACGAGACCGCGTTGCAGACGTTGCAGGGATTGTTTGAGAGACCAAGTCGAGGGAATTTGAGGGAGACAACGGCGAAAGAGTCTGAAAGGGAAAGAGACAAGTGTGATTGCGTTGTGCCATGTTTGTGTGATGTTTTGGGTAAGGATCTTGGGGGTATGCCAGCCAGCTATCATGAAGAGGGTAGTAAACTCCGGAAGGTGATTGAGCAGGGTGTTCTTCGCATGAGTGAAGGGGGGTGTGAGGATGGCCTCCTGATTGATTTTGACGATAGACTCAAGCTGAGTGAGGGTTTGCCAAAGATCAAGGAGCAGATGAAACCGTCTTTGCACGTCGATATTAGTATTGCCAATTCTGCTCGACCATTGGCACCGCCGGTTCAAGCAGCATATCTCACGAGGCAGTCTACCTATGAGAGTCATCTCTTGAGCACCAGGACTTTGAGGCACAAAGTGGGTAGTGTCCAGCCTACTCAGGTATGTGTCCTCTCTGATGCTCAATTCCATTAGAGCGAATTACTTACCTTCACCACCTTTTATAGTCTCTCTCCAACGTCTCAGCCACCAATGCTGAATTCATTGTCCCTTCTCGACCCCCAATCAATATTCCACCATCGGTTTCTACTCCGCACCCAATGGTTGAAAACACCTCCGGTGCTACCACGCCAACCACCCCTAGCACGCCCGTATCTGGTTACAACTTCTTCACAACCGCCTCACACAGACCACAGCTCCATGCACGTACCACCTCCGTTTCCTCAATATTCACCAATAGCACCCTTTCCTTGACCAGCTATCTTTCTGGAACTGCCAGCACCACTTCGAGCCGTCCTGCAACCCCGAGGAGTACCACTGATAGAGAAAGTGCCTTTGTGAAGGCGTATGTTAGCTTCCCACCATATCAGGGAGGTGTGGCGAGTTATACTAGTAGCCTGGAGGATGTTAGCAAGTGGGTTGGAGGTGTAGGGAGGAGACTGACCAGGAAGATTAGAAGGGGAAGTGGGGCTGCGGGAGCGGAGCACAAGCAGGCGGAGGACAATAAACTAGAGGGAGAACCATCAGCAGCCGAGATTAGGAGGTAAGAAGGGGAAGGAGACCACACTGAGGATGCAAGCAAAGGAGGTAGTAATATCATTACTCTGCGAATTGTTTAGCATCCCTGACAGATATTCTAGAATAACGGTACACCATAAAATGGCCATGCCCGCTTACATAGTGAAATGACTATAGTCATAGCGGATATCCCCCTCCCACTACTAGGTATTGCATTTTATTTGCTTTTCTTTACATTGCTTTTCTTTTCTTGTTCTTCTTTTCTTGTTCTTTTCTTCTTTTTTTTTCATTTGCTTTTTGCGATTATGTACAAGGTAGTGCGACTCCGGGATGTGAAAAGCAGGGATGGGCAGACAGGGTCTTGCATGGAAGATAAAGTTTACTAGTTCATGTACATATGTATGTGTCAATGGGGTGGGGTTCGGCAGATTGAGTAGTTACCTAGTTGACTTGGACGTACTGTACATGGGGTAAGGTTTATTATTCTTGGTTATGATTTACAACTAATCCAGACGTCGTGCCCGAGTGGTTAAGGGGAGTGATTAGAAAGTGCTTCGACACATAAAATATCACTTACGTTCTGCGTGCGCAAGTTCGAGTCTTGTCGACGTCGTCATTATTTTTTTCCCTTCTAGCACAGTAAATAAAGACACAGCTGCATCTCAAACACTGCTTCAACTTGTTTGGTTCTATCCTTATTTGACGGTTCTCTTTGTAAATAGGCTACAGTACTTGGTTGACAGCAACAACTTAAACAACATACCAGAATTGCATGAAAATACCCTTCATAAATCTATAGCAACAAGTCTACTTTAGGTGCTGTAAATATGCATGTACTTCGGCGGGAGGGATAATAGGGTGTGAGGGGTCAAACGGTAGGTGAAGGTTAGTAGTCCTCGGCTTGGATTCCGTACAGCTCGAGGGTCGGAGTCGAGACTATCCGTACTAAGTACTAAATGTTAAGGAATTGATTGCTAGACTAAACCCATTTGGAGATCAGCTTGAAGCCCAAATACCTAGTCTGGTTGGCACAACACCCTCCGTATGTTTTTTGCGGTTAAAAAAATCTGGTGCTAAGTATGGAATACCGGTATTCACTGGTGCATTTCTTATTTTATCCTTGAAAATATTCAGGTCATCTCCGCCTCATAGCCCAAGGCCCCCTTCGGGGGAGAGGCGTGTGGACTCAAAAAAAAAAAATTCAAACCATCTAGTGTATAGCGAGAGGCGTAGGTTATCCACTCTGGAGCTAGGCCCTGCCCCTTGTCCCCTGCTAATTATCCTTAACTACCGCTGCATTCTTGGTTCGTCTGCAGAGGAATTCACAACTGTGGTTTGCAAGTCCTTATGTCTGGCTGTTTGCAAGCCATTCTATTAGGTAGTATCGGTCAAGCTTTGCTATTTTGTTTGGACACGAGACTAATTGATTAATCTGGCTCCATTTTATGTATCCCAAACAGACCTCATTCGGGGTCAAACGAAGCCTGCATCAATTGATGAAGCCCCTCCCGTACTTGCTTTTGCCCTTGGAATCAGCCTCTCCACGCAATTATAAGCCTCTACATCCTGTCACCCTTTCCAAAGATCCCTCACTGGAGAAAGTATTCTGCCCCGATTATCATGCAACCCCGAGAGGAGACCGTGCCAACCAGACTCCAAGGTCACAAAACCTAGCATCACTCAAATAAGGTAGTTAAGCCAGTATACCCCAAGAAGCATGGCAACAGAATGCTGCAGTCCATCGTCATAGTCTAGATAGGCTGAATACGATTAATGAATCCCCCCCCCCAAAAAAAAAACCCAAGAAGCAGGTGTTAATACAATCAAACTTCTGATTGTGCATTCGTTGTAGCTTATTCGGCGGAACTACATCAGGAGAACATAGGTATCTTTTACCCTCAGTCTGCCCCCCATTTGCCGTTGACGCTAGTGTCATCTGGCGTTTTATGTTTCAAAACTTACTCTCTTCAACTAAAAGACCCCTAGCAGGGGTCGAGCACCAAGGGAAGCTCCAATGTGCTTCAACTCCTCTCTCCCTGGGGGTACGTGGATCATTTAAATGGAGGGCAGCAGTTGGGAGCCGAAATGACTATAGTCGAGGCTCTCTTCTTCTTGCATACCATTGGGGGCCTGGAGGCCCATCCAATACAGGAGGATATTCAGTGAAGAAGGGCTAGTTAAAAGCTCGAGACTCCAGACCTCGCGAATTTATTTAGTATGGGACGATCTCCAGTAGTGAGAGACTCGGCTGTACACCCCTGTGTTGGACATACTCGGTGAACTCACAAAGCTTAAAGCTTCACAAGCTATAGCATGTGAAGCTATGTCAGGAATGAAA
>Ga0307514_10001430_pt1 | contig 29332 bp, 31 predicted proteins | sample 16_EM_MG_FD_203088 | JGI IMG/M metagenome (GOLD analysis project Ga0307514, IMG submission 203088) | Populus trichocarpa ectomycorrhiza microbial communities from riparian zone in the Pacific Northwest, United States - 16_EM | ecosystem: Host-associated > Plants > Roots > Unclassified | place... | reverse complement strand
AACAACTAGTACCCCTGTCATAGTCACTATTAATTCGGTCCTGGGTTTCTTGTTCAATCTTCTTCTTTGTCCACTCATGCAACTGGACTAGCTGTTCGTTGACTTCTTTAAACTTCTCGTGGGCTGCCTCAACAATTGAGGTAGTCTCAGTTTTCAGGAGGTTGGTTATATCTTCCCATTGCTTCATTAATGTATTAGCTATCTGTCTAGTAAGTATTTTTACTTTCTCAGACTGGGAGGTGTTCTCAGCTTGCAATAGTTCGAGTTTGACCTGGACCTGTTGTCTGAGTATTTTGAGTTCCCCATACAGTGTCCTAGCAGCTTCATAAATGATATTTTGGGCATCCTGCTGCTTTTTTAATTCAGTTGCCTGGGACATGATAGCTGCTGTGAGTTCAATAAGTTGGGTACGTTGTTTTTCGGACTCTTCTTTGCCTTGCTTGCCTATTTCATTAAGTAGTTTGTCTACCGCTTCTCGTAGAACTCCTCATCGTGCTGGGAGTGGTGGTCGTTGTTCCATTCAGGGATTTCGGCCTCAGCGGCTTGTAATACTAGCAGGCTGGGAAGCAAATTCCCTGAGGAATTAGGTAGGAATATCTAGGTCATCAGGTGAGCCAGTGAGGTGGCCTGGTTGGCATGAGTATCGCGTTGCAGTGACAGGTGCGTCACTAACCGAGATTGGGTCGTCAATCAACTTGGTGTAAGATTGGAGTCTTTGAACGGTTCGAACTACTGCTCGGGGCATTATTTGATCGAATTCAAGGCATCGGAAGGGCTGGCTGGACCCTTCGCCACCTGGGGTTGGAGTATGCGACATGGTGATTTTGCTAGATTCACAAGTACAGAGATACTTTGGCTACAAAGTAATGTTACGGGGCCACTATTATCTCTTTATGCTTAGACTTCAGCAGATAAATAGAGGGGCCGAATATTATCCCACAACAGAAATTACCCACAACTCAAGTTAAGTCTTTCAGGATTAAAGTTCAGTACAATTTCAATACTTAGTTGAACTCAACAAGTATTTTGCTAACTAGGTGAAATCCGTATTCCAATGTAAACTTAGAACTTTGTTGCTGGTGTGTTTCTCGAGACTTGATCAACACTTGTAGGAGGCGTGATCCCAACCATCAGCTACTTTTAACTATATATAATGCATGGTTGGAGAGGAGTGTTCTTATTTGCATGGTTCATTCAATTTCAATAATAGTCACTTTATACTATCTGGTTTAATTCTCAGTCGCCGGCGTTACCCCTGCCTAAGAAGTCATTGTACTCACTTGACTTAAGTGAGAACTAATATCCTCTTTCTTGCATTACGCATTCTCCAGCTATTAAGTAGTTACGAATTAATTTGGAAGTTATGCAGGATGCCATATTAATTTATTGCGATACATCAGCAAATCCTCGATACGAGTCTAGACTCGGCTAGCTATATATTATGAGATATCAAAGTAAGTGTTCGGTAATTCCGCTTGCTGGCATCTGGTGTCCATTGATATTATAGGTAATCTTATAATTCAACTACTCATAACTCCGCGGATATAACTCCAAATGACTTGGTTATCATCTCATTGGAAGGCTCTTGATGCGTACTTTACAATAGATTCTTAGTTCATCTGAATCAGGAATATTTTTCATATGATAAATGTAAAAGCCTGACTTGCTGCTTTAGGGACCCATAGCCCACACCAAAACAGGTCAATAACTTCACGGGTTTAAATCACTAAAATAGTCTCTATTCACATTTGGAATCCGTGCGTAATTCTGTCTTAGAAATAACTTGCACAGGATTTTTTCCACTCAACTTTACGCTACACCCGATTTTCAGCTCAAGTCAACTCATGCCCCCTTATAGTGTCACTGGACCCACTTTGGTCTAAATTACACCCTACGTAGTTGATTTTTTTATTTATTTTTACGGAATTATGTTTCTGCAAAAATATTCTTGGATTCATACTTTTAGCATTGAATCTAGAGGTATTTGGTGCGTCAGATGCAATGGTAATTTTGTTAATTTAATCTGGGCGACACTCATTGAGTTATTAAGCTCTGAAGTTGAGTTCAGGGTAAGGGCTGGCTAAACTTCAGGGTAAGGGTAATAAGTTCAGGGTAGCCTATGCAAGTTCAGGGTAATAGCCACCATATAATTTTGGTCCTAAGTATTTTCAACTTGATGTAACTTGACAACCAGTAGTCAGAACCTGACGAAACTCACACGTATAACAGAGAGTACCTCCCTGAACATATCATTAGAGTCTCCTTCCAACACAATCACACTATGGTTGTTCAGTGACTGCGATGTCCTAGTCAGAAGTACTCAAGTATTTCTAACTTGAGTAATATGCACAAGACTTCCCCAAGTCTTCTTAATTCCCATCCAGGATTATCAGGATTATTCTTTGTTGATACAAGTTCCTCGAGAAGGGCTGGGTATCACCCCGTAACAGTTACTTCTATTTGCAGAGTTCTGTTACATTAATACAGTTCATTCCACTACAAAACTAATGCTCTTGTTTGCTGCATATCAACAGCACCCACAAAACAACTTTAAGCATCTAGAAGAGACTGACCCGGAATCAAACAATCCTGAAGCAGTCAAGACGGTTGAAACTGTGTAAGCTATGAGAAGCACAATGAGGGCAAATATGTAGGCAGCACAACGCCGAATAGTCAACTACTTGAACCTAGAGGTGGCAGAAAAAGAACCAACATTCAAAGTGGGAGATTGGGTAATGGTCAATACAAAAAATATCAAGACAGGGTGTCCGACCAAGAAGCTGGATTACAAACTACGTAGAAAGTTCAGAATTAAATGACTAATAGGTACGAATGCCTATGAGTTGGACCTTTCTCCAAGTACTGGCAAAATACACCCAGTTTTTCATATTAGTGTGTTAGAACCCTACCACCTGAATAATATACTAGGCAGGCGCTAGCCAACACCCACACCTGTTGGTTTGGAAGAAATGGAGTACCATGTGGAAAAGATAGGAACTAGTGAGTTGAGGAAGGGCTGGGTTTGGTATTTGGTTTCTTGGAAAGGTTAAGGGCCAGACGATAATGCTTGGGAGCAGTATGAAAATTTATGAGATGGTGCAGCTTCAACATTGCTCAAGTTTCATCAGGACAACTCTTGGAAGCCGCGGGATCCAGCAGTTTTCATTTGAGATACTCTTTTTTCCCATTGTAGGTGATAGTTTTTGATGAGGTCTCTTATATGATATTTGAATTCTGTATTTGTGCTTGTTTCCTATATAATTGTCATATACCAATTGTTCCAGGAGTGAAAAGAGACGTCCATGTGCCGAGTTCGGCTACGTGATATAGGGATATTAGTCCCAGGCCCCAATCAATTTTCTAAGTTTGAATTATTGATACCTGCTGCTTGCGTGGTCAATTAGGTTCTTAAGGACAAGACCTTAACGAGGGGGGCACTGTCACGGGGTGACACCCAGCCTTTCTCGAGGAACTTGTGTCAATAAAGAATGACCCTGATAACCCTGGATAGGAATTAGAAAGACTTGGGGAAGTCTTGCGCTTATTACGCAAGTTAGAAATACTTAAGTACTTCTAACTAGGACAACGCAGTCACTGAACAACCGCAGTGCTGTTGGGTTGAAACGAAACTCTAAGAACATGTTCAAAGAGGTATTCTCTGATATATATGCAAGTTTCGTTAGGTTCTGGCTGCTGGTTATTTAGTTACATCAAGTCGAAAATACTTAGCACCAAAATTATATGTTGACTATTACCCTGAACTTGCATAGGTTACCCTAAACTTACTACCCTTACCCTGAAGTTTAGTCAGTTGTTACCCTGAACTCAACTTCAGAGCTTAATAATGCAACGAGCATTGCCCGGATTAAATTCAGAAAATTACCATTGCGTCCCGCTCACTGAATATCCCGAGATTCAACCCTCAAAGTATGAATCTGAGAACATTTTAGTGGAAGCATTATTCCGTAAAAATAAATCAAAAAATCAACCATGTAAGTGGTAATTTGGACCTAAGTGGGTCCAGTGATACGATAAGAGGGCATGAGTTGAACTGAGCTGAAAATCGGGTACAGTGAAAACTTAATTGAGAAAAGCTCGGCCAAAGTTAATTCTGACACAGAATTATGCGCTGAGTCCAAATCTGGACTCAGAATAATTTTATGATTTAAACTCATGAAGTTATTGACCATCTTTGGTGTAGGCTATAGGTCCCCAAAGTGGCAAGTCAGGCTTTTACATTTATCTCATGAAGTATATTCCCGATTAAGATGAACTAAGATTCTATTATGAAGTACGCATCAAGGACTTTCCAGTGAGATGATAACTAAGTCATTCGGAGTTATATCTGCGGAGTTATGGGCAGTTTAATTATAGGATCACCTATAATATTAATAGACACTAGCTGCCAGTATGCAGAATTACTGAATATGTACTTCGATATCTCACGATACATGGCTAGCCGAGTCTAGACTCGTATCGAGGATTTGCTGATATATCACGATGAAATAATGTGGAATCAAGTATAACTTCCAAATTAACTCGTAACTACTTAACGGTTGCAGAATGCTTAATGCAAGAACAGGATATTAGTTCTCAGTTAAGTCAAGTGTGTACAATGACTACTTAGGGAGGGGCAACGCCGGCGACTGAGAATTAAAAAAAAGATTCTGTGAAGTGTCTATTATTGAAATTGAATGAACTGTGCCAATAAGAATACTACTCTCCAACCGTACATTACAAATAGTTGAAAGTAGCTGAAGGTTGGGATCGTGCCCACCACAAGTGTTAATCAAGTCTCGAGAAACACACTGCCTACAAAGTTCTAAGTTTACTTTGGAATACGGATTTCACCTAGATAGGAAAATACTTGTTGAGTTCGACTAAGTATGGAAATCATACTGAACTTTAATCTTGAAAGACTTAACCTGAGTTGCGGGTTATTTCTGTTGTGGGATAATATTCGGCCATGCTATATATCTGCTGAAGTTCAAGCATAAAGGGATAATAGTGGCCCCGTAATAATTTGTTACATCAATGACATCTTGATATACTCCCATACATTGAAAGAGCAGAAAGAATAGGTGTACAAAGTACTCCAGAAACTCAAGGAGGCCCACCTATTCATCAAACCTGAAAAGTATGAATTCTCCATTATTAAAACTACCTTCCTTGGCTTTATCATCTCAGAAGTGGGTCTAAAAATAGACCCTGCGAAGGTGAATCCGGTTTCGAACTGAGAGGTCCCGAAATCCATAAAGTATATTCAGTGTTTTCTCGGTTTTGTCAATTTTTACTGTCATTTTATCGACAAATACTTGCATCTCTGTCAGCCCTTTTTCAACCTATTGTGCAAGAATATCCTGTTCACATGGCATGCTACTTGTGAACCAGTCTTTAAAGCCTTGAAAAAGACCTTCACCTCAGCTCCTGTCCTGCATCCTTTCGACCCCGACCTCGAAACTCTTGTCGAAATGGACATATCCGATTATGTGACCTCTGGGATTCTCTCTCAGAAATACCCCGAAAATGGGAAGCTCGTTCTCTACCCAGTTGCATTTATATCAGAAAAAATGACGCCTGCCAAATACAACTATGGGATTGGGGATAAGGAGTTTCTCACTATCATCAATGTGCTTACAAAATGGCACATCTACCTGCACCAGCTCCCATGACCCTTCACGATCTTGACTGACCATCACAACCTACAGACCTTTACTCCAAATGCTCTTTTATCCCACTGCCAAGCTAGATAGGCTCAGGAAATAGCCCAGTACGAATTCAAGATTCTTTTCCACCCTGGCAAGGATAATGTTAAAGCTGATGTGCTAACTCATTGATCTGGAGATCTCCTTGAACAGGGGGATGATCATGCTCAACCTATTGAAGCCTTGATCACTACCTCTAAATTTTTACTTTCTATGACATCATATACTACATGTGTATTATCACATACATGTGTGACGACTCTCTCCACAGTCTTGACCCAGTATGATCAGGACATACGCGAAGCTCTAGCCAAGAACCTCTTAGTACAGGAAATATTCAAAGCCCTTCAAGCTAGTGATAAGCACCACAAAACCGTGCCTCTTGGAGAATACAAGATCGAAAATGAGCTTCTCCTTGTCAACAACCTCGTATATGTCCCTGATTCCTTTGAACTCTATTTCAGGATCTTGAAAACATACTATGATCACCCTCCTGCAAGACACCCTGGTCGTGAAGCCACGTATGAACATGTATCTCGAGATTACTAGTGGCCAAAAATGCGCCACACCATAGCACAGTATGTACGAAACTATGATACATGTACCAGAATCAAGCCCACACGCCATGCTCTCTATAGCCTCCTGAAGCCCCTGCAAGTGCCCTTTCGCAAGTGGTCATCCATCTCATTAGATCTCGTCACTAAGCTCCTCATGTCCCAAGGTTTCAAGGCCCTACTTGCAGTAGTAAATCGTTTGTCCAAAATGGTATATTACATTCGCACTATCACTGACGTCAACTCGAAGGGAATTGCACGCTTGTTTCTCGACAATATGTTTCCACTGCACGGCCTCCCTGATTCTATTATATCTGATCATGAAACGCAGTTTATCTCTCAATTCATGCGCTTATTAACTAACCTGCTTGGTATCCAGCAGAAGGTTTCTACCGCCTTCCACCTGCAGACTGACAGTCAAACTGAGCATATTAATGCTATTGTAAAACAATATCTGCAAGGATATTGCAACTATCAACAAGATAACTGGTCCGAACTCATATCTATGATGGAATTGTCCTACAACAACATCTTATCCACTGTAAGAAATCTGTGATTCCTATGATTTCTTATCTTTTTATCTCTGTTTATTTCCTACTGTTTACGTCTTTCTTACAGCGCTATAATTGCATCATGACTTGGTTAAGCAAGTATGAGCAGTTCTCGGGTTTTTTGAGTCTTTCTGAGTCATCTTGTATACCAGGCTGGAGCCTAGGTTTCATGTTATTGTCTTGACGTCAGTGTATGCTCCTGATGACAGTTTTGTTATTTCTTTATAACTGTTAGTATTGCTCATAATGACTGCGTCATTATGATTACTGTTGAACTCATCTGGTATGAGTCTTGTACTTCCGCATTTGGACGTTCCAGTTCTCTATTAAAGAGGCTGTTTTCTATGCTCCATTATGCTTGCTTCTTCACTCAATTTCCTACCTATCAGTTTAGTTAGTAACAATCGATACTCGCTATTCTGATCACTTCTTTTTCCCGAATTCTCCAAGTCAATGACTTGTCGAACTCTGTGTTACAGGCCACTATTATCCCTTTATGCTTGAACTTCAGCAGGTAACTAGCGGGGCCGAATATTAATCCCACAACAGAAGTAACCCACAACTCAGGTTAAGTCTTTCAGGATATAAAGTTCAGTAGGATCTCAATACACGTCGAACTTAACAGGTATTTTCCTAACTAGGTGAAATCCATATTGCAACGTTAACTTAGAACTTTGTAGGCGATGGGTTTCTCGAGACTTGATTAACACTTGTGGTGGGCACGATTCCAACCTTTAGCGACTTTCAACTGTTTATAATACCCGGTTGGAGAGTAGTGTTCTTATTCGCGCGGTTCGTTCAATTCCAATAATAGTTACTTCACACCATCTTGTTTAATTCTCAGTCGCTGGTGTTACCCCTGCCTAAGAAGTCGTTGTATATACTTGACTTAACTGAGAACTGATATCCTGTTCTTGCATTAGGCATCGTACAACCGTTAAGTAGTTACGGATTAATTTGGAAGTCATATACGATCCCACATTATTTTATTGCAATACGTCAGCTAATTCTCGATAAGAGTCTAGACTCGGCTAGCAATATATCGTGAGATATCAAAGTAAGTATTCGCTAATTCCGCATTCTGGCGTCTAGTGTCCATTGATATTGTTACAGGGCCACTATTATCCCTTTATGCTTGAACTTTAGCAGATAAATAGCGGGGCCGAATATTAATTACATAACAGAAGTAACCTGCAACTCAGGTTAAGTCTTTCAGGATATAAAGTTCAGTACGCTTTCAATACAAGTTGAACTCAACAAGTATTTTCCTAACTAGGTAAAATCTGTATTCCAACGTTAACTTAGAACTTTATAGGTGGTGTGTTTCTCGAGACTTGATTAACACTTGTGGTAGGCGTGATCCCAACCTTCAGCTACTTTCACCTATTTGTAATGCGCGGTTGGAGAGTAGTGTTCTTATTCGCGCGGTTCGTTCAATTCCAATAATAGTCACTTCATACCATCTTGTTTAATTCTCGGTCGCCAGCATTACCCGTGCCTAAGACGTCCTTGTACATACTTAACTTAACTGAGAACTAATATCCTGTTCTTGCATTAAGCATTCTGCAACCATTAAGTAGTTACGAATTAATTTGAAAGTCATACGCGATTCCATATTATTTTATTGCGATACATCAGCAAATCCTCGATACGAGTCTAGACTCGGCTAGCCATGTATCATGAGCCATCAAAGCCAGTTTTCGGTAATTCCGCATACTGGCGTCTATTGCCCATTGATATTATAGGAGATCCTATAATTCAACTGCTCATCACTCCGTGAATATAATTCCAAATTGCTTAGTTCTCATCTCATTGCAAAGCCCTTGATACGTACTTCACAATCGAATCCTAGATCATCTTAATCACAAACATACTTCATGAGATAAATGTAAAAGCCTGACTTGCCGCTTTGGGGACCTATAGCCCACACCAAAACAGGTCAATAACTTAACGAGTTTAAATTACAAAGATATTCTGGGTTCAGATTTGGAATCAGCGCGTAATTCTGTCCTGGAATTAACTTGAACCGAATTCTTTCCAATTAACTTTTTGCTATACCCAATTTTCAGCTCAGCTCAACTCATGCCCCCTTATAGTGTCACTGGACCCACTTAGGTCTAAATTAACCCCTAGATGGTTGATTTTTTTGTTTATTTTTACGGAATTATGCTTCCGCAAAATTGTTCTCGGATTCATGCTTGGAAGGTTGAATCTAGGGGTACTCGGTGAGCTGGACGCAATGGTAATTTTGTTAATTTAATCTAGGCAATGCTCATTGAGTTATTAAGCTCCGAAGTTGAGTTCAGGGTAAGAGCTGACCAAACTTCAGGGTAAGGGTAGTAAGTTCAGGGTAACCTATGCAAATTCAGGGTAATAGCCACCATATAATTTTGATGCTAAGTATTTTCAACTTGATGTAAGTCAACAACCAGTAGTCGGAATGTAACGAAACTCACACGTATAATAGAGGATACCTCTCTGAACATGTCGTTAGAGTCTCGTTCCAACCTAATAATACTACAGTTGTTCAGTGACTGCGTTGACCTAGTTAGAAGTACTTAAGTATGTCTAACTTGAGCAATATACGCAAGACTTCCCCAAGTCTTCCTGATTCCTATCCAGGGTTATCAGAGTCGTTCTTTATTGATACAAGTTCCTCAGGAAGGGCTGGGTGTCACCCCGTGACAGTGCTCCCCTCCTTAAGGTCTTGTCCTCAAGAACCTAATTCAGCATGCAAGCATCAGGTATCAATAATTCAAACTTAGAACATTGATTGGGGCCTGGGACTAATATCCCCTTGTCACGCAGCCGAACTCAGCATACGGACGTCTCTTTTCACCCCTGGCACAATTGGTGTGTGACAATTATATAGGAAAACAGAACAAACACATAAAACAAATATCACATAAGAGACCTCATCAAAAACTATCGCCTACAACAGAAAAAAGCGTATCTCAAATGAAAACTGCCAGATCCCATGGCTTCCTAGGGTTGTCCTGATGAAACTTCCGTACTATTGCAGCTGCACCATCTCACACATTCTCATATGGCTCCTAAGTATCATTGTCTGGCCCATGACCTTTCCAAGAAACCAAATACCAAACCCAGCTCTTCCTCAACTCACTGGTCCTTATCTTTTGCACATAGTACTCCGTCTCTTCCAAATCGACAGGTGGGGGTGTTGGCAAGCACCTGCCTGGTATATTGTTCAGGTGGTAGGGTTCCAACAAACTAATATGTAAAACAGGGTGTACTTTGCTGGTACTTGGAGGAAGTTCTAACTTGTAGGTATTCGTACCTATTAGTCTTTTAATTCTGAACTTCCCACGTAGATTATAATCCAGCTTCGTAGTCGGACGCCTTGTCTTGATATTTTTTGCGTTGATCATTACCCAATCTTGCACTTTGAACCTTGGTGCCTTTTCGGCCACCTGTTGGTTAAAGTACTTGACCATTCAATGTTGTACTGCCTCCATATTTTCGTTCATTGCGCTTCTCATAGCTTCCAGGGTTTCGACCGTCTTGACTACTTCAGGATTGTTAGATTCAGGGTCGGCCTCTTCAGGATACTTAAAGTTGTTTTGTGGGTGCTGTTAGTATACAGCAAAGAAGGGTGTTAGTTTTGTAGCGGAATGGACTGTGTTATTATAACAGAACTCTGCAAATGGGAGTAACTCGACCCAGTTATCTTGCTTCCAAGTACAGTAGGTTCTTAAGTAATGTTCAAGAACTTGGTTAACTCATTCTGTTTGACTGTTAGTTTGAGGGTGATGAGCTGAGGACTTGTCCAGTGCTACTTCTAACAACCACATTACCTCCTACCAAAACGAACACATGAAGACCGTGTCCTTATCCGCAACTATCCTTTTCGGTAACCTGTGTAGTCGCTATATCTCGTGTACAAAGATTCCTGTCAGTCCCTTTACTTTTCGATTTTTGAGGGCAATAAAATGTGCTATCTTGGGAAACCTATCTACTACTACCTAACATTCATTATACTCTTTTGCGTTTGGTAAGTCAGTTATGAAATCCATGCATATTTGCTCGCATAATTGGTAGGGTATTGGAGGTGGCACAAGCTTGCCATATTTCTTATGTCGAATTATCTTGTTTCTTTGGCAAGCATCGCGCGTGCGAATGTAGTTTCGTACCCAGTCTTCTATGTTAGGCCAGTAGTAGTCGCGCTTCCTTAATTCCCAAGTCTTGTCTCGACCAAAATGACCTCCTACCTTTGCGTCGTGACATTAGTAAGTGAGTTTCAACTTCAAGGAATTATTATCAGGGATATATAAGTGCTGCTCGTAGGTTACCATAGCGTTCTCTAAACTGTAGTGTTCTAGTCCTGCATAGTCTTTGCCTATCTGCAAGAAGTTTGGAATTTCTAACTATGTGTTGTCTTGTAGACCAGCTTCAAGGATTTCCTTCAACCATTTTGACTCTTCCATTTGTGGTACTTTAGGTTCTTATAATCAGTATATACTACTATCTGCTCAGGTGCACCAATTAAGAAATGTTTCCATCCTTGAAAACAGTTCACAATTCCTACCATTTCCTTGTCATGAACATCATAGTTCAGTTCAGCTGGAAGAAAGCATTTATTATAGAATGCTAATGGGTGCCAGCGCTTATCTGATTCATATTGGGCCAGGATTCCGGCCTTGGCCCGATCTGAGGCATCTGTCTCGATTTGTTTGCGTCGTTCTAAGTGATAGTGACATAGTATAGGAGCAGTCGTGAACCTGTATTTTAACTCCTCCAAGGCTTCTTGACATTGCTGTGTCCAATTCCACACGACACCATTGTGTGTGAGGGTTTGTATGAGGAGTATGAGTTTGCTAAAGCCTTGCATAAATCGGCGATAAAAGTTAGCAAACCCAATGAATTTTCGAACCTCTTTCACACTTCTGGGAGCTGGCCAGTTAAGAATGTCTTCGACTGTCTTCTGGCTCATTTGGACACCTTGTCTAGCAATCTGAAACCCAACAAATTCGACTTCGGGGACATAGAAAATGCACTTGTCAATATTGACACACAGACTATTTTCTGATAGCTTCTTATGCACCCAACGCATGAGTTCTACATGCTCTTCTTCAGTCTGAGTGTATATTAAGATGTCATCTATATATACGACCACACCACAGTCAATTTTCTCAAATAGAATATTGTTGAGATGCCTTTGAAAAACAGATGGAGCATTCTTCAGCCTAAGAGGCATTACTGTATACTCATACAAACCATAACAAGTTTTGAATGCTGTTTTCCATTCGTCTCCTTTAGCTATGTATAGCAAATATAATCCCAACTTCAAGTCTAGTTTGGAAAAGACTTGGGAAGTTCCGACTTGTTTCATCAGGGTAGTCATTAGAGGTAGAGAGTAATTGTCTTTGATAGTAATGGCAGTGAGCCCACGATAGTCTACCACCATACGCAGCTTGCCATTGGCTTGTTTGGCAAAAAATATTGCGGCTCCGGCACTGCTTTGACTTGGCCGGATTTTACCAGTTCTCAACATCTCATCAAGGTATTCTTTGAGCAGTTCTAGCTCATCAAGGGACAGAGGGTACAGTTTTCCAGAAGGTGGCTGCTTTCCAGGTTCGAGATCTATAACCATGTCTTGGGGTCCATGTGCAGGCAGGGAAGCTTGCGCGGCTTTTCCAAAGATTTCGACGAAATCTCTATATTAAACTGGCAATCTGTCAACCAGTGTCTTTAGGTCTCCGCCCACAATAATTTGAATTATCCTGCAGACTTTACCAGTTAACAAACGCTTAGATTTCCACTTGCCCACATATATAAGACTGATATAACAACTCTGTTCCAGAATTTCACCAAATTCAGAAAAATCTATCTCCTCTTTGATCTCCAGCGCTCTTTTTAGCTCCAGGCTATAAGGAGTGGTGACCCTCAACTTATCGCATTGTGCTGTTATCCAATCAAAACCTAAAATGAGTGGACAACCTGGTTCCAAGTACACCACTTCTGTAACCAGGTCAAGAGTCTTGTTTTTTCCTGATCTCGCATCAGATACACACATCTCTATGTTCTTCACTTGAACTGTACCCGATCTCTTGAGTATTGAGCTGTTGGTGCTCTCCAATCTCAATAGAGTTTCTCTCTTCACCCAAGACATCATCATCTGTTCTACAAAATCTGTATCCCAAATTGTTGCTTCCGCACCAGTATCAACTAAAGCATTAATATAAAGTTCCCTTTTATTTGCTTCATATAACCAAGATAACTTAACAAGAACCAGAAACTTCAGTCCTTCACGCTTTAATACCTTCGCTCGTGCGTCTGTATTTCCAACCAAGGGAATATCCGACACTGCCACTTGTTGTGGTCTTTTTTCATGGTTGCTCAGTCAAGGAGCCAACTCTTCCTCAGCTTTCCTCTTTTTTGCTGTTTTTGTCTTTTGTATAAAAGAAAGAGAAGAAGAAGGAGATAAGTTTCGAACACAGGGAGAAATAGAAACCGGATCAATATCCATAACCTCTCCCTCATGTTCCTCCTGCCAATCACTAACAGAGATGCCCTTCTTCACAACATAGATGTTAAACCAATCCTGCGAGACTGGCTGACCTGACGTACAAGGCAGCCCGGGTCCCTAATCACACTCATAATCCAACTCATCCTCCGAAATTATCCTACCAAAAGATACTGGATCCACCACAGAAGAAGTCAATGCATCTGCCGCTTGTACCATTGCTACATTCTTGTTATCTTCCTTGTCCTTTCCCTTGCCCTTGCCTGAACCCTCAGCAGCTGGTTTCCATCCTGAGGTACAATCTTTCTTGATGTGGTCTTTGGAAGCACAATTAATATATTGTCCTTCCTTCATGTGCGCTTGCCTCATGGAGTAGGTGACTTTGTCTTCTCCTAGCTCTTTCTTGTGCTTGCTTGAGGTCGTGGATTTATCAGAGACAGCTGTAGGCTTCCGTTTCTCTGCCGGTGTACTCTTCTTCTTTTGGATACCAGCTAGTTTAGGGGCCTCCTGTTTCTTGTCAGTAGAAGGCTTATACTCAGGTTTGTGCTTAGGTTGTCTCCCCTTGGCAGCTGCAGCTATCTGCTCCTTCAACTTGTGTTGATTTTGCATCTACTGCTCACGCTGCTTCTCATTTTCCATATCCATGCCCACATTAATGATTGCTTGGAAGCATATCTCAGGACTAGCCAGTGCCAGGTCTAGACAGTCCTTATTCACACGCTTCATATACTCACGTATATCTGCTCGAAGACCAGTGATTAGGCATTCCCCTAACTGCTCTCGAGGTAGGTTAGTGAGCATGTTATGCGTACGCATTCTCAACACATAGTTCTTGATTCTTTGCCCAGACTTCTGGTATTCCATTTGGAGGTTTTTCTTAGCCTCACGAACTTCATTTTTGTTCTCGCATATGGCTATGAAGTCTTTTAGAAAGTCTTCATAGGTTACCCATACAGTCCAGCCTGATCGGGGATCTGGCTTGTGTTTTTGTTCATTGGCGAGATGCCAAGTTTTTGCACTATCAGTGAGAAGTGCTCCAACATAAAGAATCTTGTCATTCGCAGTCTCGTAGGTGACTGGGATGCGTTCGAATACAGTATGAAGAGACCGCTACTTTTGTCCGCAGACTAGCATAGGCTATGTGAATTCGGGAGAAGCGTTAGAGCTGGCGGGATTATTAGATATACCGAAAATTCACCAGAAGTCCTGTATTCTAGCGTAAAGAGCGTTGATTTGATTTAAGCAGAGTATCTGGTAGAGCGTTCACCCAAATAGAACCTCCCGATAGGTACAAAAAATCCCAAGAGCATAAATATAAAAGCGTTATTCCACAATTCGTGCGAGCATTGAATCCCTGATCCAAGATCTAAGATGATGCCCTCCAAACCTCCCATAAACGCTGCGAATAAATACCACGATTCCCATCAAAACAAAACAAACCTAATTATGCAAACAATATATACTCTCGGCACAAAACAACCTTCCAGCATAACCTAACCTCTCGGAATGAAACAAGCCGAACGTCTAAAACATAATATGATAATACTACATACTTAGTGCAAACTAAATAAATGACATAACTCGCAAAAACTCGCGCCTGCTTCATATCTCTCCCCACTTCAAGAATCTTGCAGACCACTTGCAAACAAACAAAAACAAAAAAAAACCAGTATATTTTTTTATTTTATTTTTTTTCTTTTATTTAGAGGACACTTCTAGCTAGTCGTGCTCTTCCTCCTCCACAACCTCTGCCTGCAGTACTTTCATCATTTTCTTTAGCAACTGCTTTGTGGTGCGTTTATTAGGTCTCTCCCTACCAAAAAGTACCCTAACTGCCCCTTCCACTGCCAGCGCATCGTCCTTCTCTTCCTCCCCATGGGCCTCCCGCTTCAATTCCTCCACCCCTTCCTCAAGGTCCAGATTTATCACCGAGATTGCCACCCCCAATCTCCTCCTCTTTTCCTCACTGACCCCGTCTGCTGCAAGCCTCCTGCGCTTTCTTGAGGGCTCCGCAACCCCAGCCTCTGCCTTCCTCGCTCTACCGTCGTCAACCCTCTCACTACTAGCATCCTCCATAACCGTACCTGAGGTAAGGTCAGCTCTAGCTCCAAATCCATCTTCCCCAATTCCTAGGGGAACTGCAGAGCATTCGTGCGGGATAGGCCCCTGCTCTCCCACAGCTTCAGCTTCAGAGCTTTGGGTTCCCTCAGCAGTACTCTCTGAGGCAGTGGACAGTTGAGCAGTGGCCTAGGAAGGTTCCCCTTCTACCTGACCAGCAGGCCCACATTCCGCCTCATCCTCTTCCTGTTGGCCTGCAACAGGTTTTTCTTTATATCTCACCGAAATGTCCCTAGCCATTAACCATGTAACCTTCCTTGTCTTTTTCGCAGCCAGCCGCTGTTTTATCCTGTCCTGCAGGATTGTTTTTGCCACCGCCCAATCCACATGCTTCTCAGAGAATACTGCAAGCCCTCTGAGAAACTCTTCCGCTGGCCATGGAGGCATCAGGTCCCCCACCTCGTCCTCCCAGTTCTCACCCCAAGTCGCTTCCAAGCTCTCCTTTGCTCTTGCCTTCCTTTTCTCGGTTTTGGCATGCAAGTCCGCCAGTGGGAGCAAGGTTGTGGTAAAGCTGAGCTCAGTGTCAGCTCTGGTGCAGTCTGCCCCCATGTCTGTGTAGTCAGCATCGGTCCAGGCCTCTATCACTTCCTTCTAAACCTGCGCCGCGAACGAGATCTGTTCCTGTTGTTCCTGCGTCAGCCGAGCTACTTCGATGGCCAGAGCGTACTTCTCTGGGCCGTTCAACTTCCCTAGCTCGCTCTGATAACATTCCCTGAGCCCCTGGTTCCTCTTAATCAGCTTTCCAGTGACAATGGCAATCTCGGTGTTCATTTTTGCATTGTTGCGTTTTTTATTGCATTGTGTTGGTAGTGTGATATTGTAGGAGTGATGGTGCGAGTCGGTGGGAAGACCCCCTATATATAGTGGTTGAAATCCAGGGGCGAAATCCAAAATCCGGCATTCTTGGCATCTTAGAACCTTCTTTTGCTGACTGATTGAGTTCTATCAGTTTCTGATTCGTAATCGTTGTTTGCCATGGAACATTTTCAATTGTTGAGATTCCCGATTTGCCGTTACCCTGAATTTTTCCCAACCGATTTGTCAACTCCACCAAATTCCACCAAACTCCACTGAATTCCAGAACGAAAAATAGAAGAAAGAATTGCGTAATAACCTAACAAACAAAAGGGGCGTGCTTTATTGGTCGCGTAGAAGAGTTCTATGCGATTCTCCCCAAGGCTCAAAGAACGCCTTAAAATCAAGCGTTACCCACAATATCAAAAAATCAAAAAAATCCCTAAATATCAAACGCCGTATTAGTTGATCCTCCTCAACAGTCCAACCTCCACAAAAGTCATGTAGAGCTTTTTACGCGACTCTTGTGCCCGCTCTCCTAATTCTCCTCCTCATCTGTACCCTCTGCTTCATCCTCGTCTTCATATTCAACTCCATATCGGGAATGAAACCTCTTGACACGATCCCCAGCGAATATTCCCTCCAATTTCGTTTCATCTAGTTCTCTTAATAGATACGTCCCCCTGTCCTGCGCGATCTGCCTAATCCGATAAGGTGCAAGCCATTTGTTGCTCAGCTTCTGGGACCATTGCTTATCTAGTATGCTGTTATAGAGGAGCACTAGATCCCCTACCTCTATTTGGTCAACCCTCTCGTGTCGATTTTTATCGAAATACCTCTTGTTCCTTAGGCGGCTTTTTCGAATATTTTCCTGAGCTTTGCGAACATCCTGCTCTTTTCTTGCTAATTGCCTAGCCCGCGCCGCCAATAGTTCTGGTCTGGTTTTTATTCGATTCCAATTCACTGTAGCCTAGCTCGCAGCAGTGAGTTCTATAGGGAGAACGCAGTCTTGTCCAAATACCAGCCTATATAGTGTAAATCCCGTAGATGCTCTAGTAGTAATTCGATCTGCCCATAGTACCAGTGACAAATTTTTGACCCATTTGGGACCTAGCTTAGCTAATCCATCGACCACTTGTTGATGACCTCTTTCAACCACGGCATTCGATTGCAGATGGTATGTTGCAATGCTGATGTTTTTTATGCGATGATGCTCAATTAGAATCTTCGTGGTCTTTTGATTTTCTGCTCCATTATCGTGTATGATTGTTCCAGGAACTCCGAATCGAACAATCCATTCATGGACAAAAGCCGCAACATTCTTAGAATCAGCATATCGTAGAGCTTTAGCTTCTGCCCACCCACTCAGATATTCCCTCATGGCCACAATTCTGGAAAAGCCTTCACTTGTTGGTATATGTATCACGTCTAATCCTACTCTTTGCCATAGCGCGTTATCCAAAGTAGGGTGTAGCTCCTCGGTTACCCTGATTGGCGATCTTTTTTGGCATTCCTCGTATGTTTTCACTCATTTTTCCACATCGCGGTAGAGCCCTTTTCACCCATATCGTAATGCGATCTTCTGGTATGTTCCTTTTTTGCCTTTGTATCCACTCTCATCATGCAACTGCTGAATTATATTGGTTTGCTCATTTCTATCCCAAATGACCCTCCTTGGCGGTATATTCAGTTTAGCTCTCCTGAATAACAATCCCTCATTAACCAAAAACTCAGTCGTGTATCGTACGAAAGCTCTAAAAGCTCTATCCGTCATCCCATCTGGTCTTTCTAGTGTTAACAAGTAAGGTTTTATTCTTCTCAATTTGTCAGGCATGTCATCATTTTCCACATCTCCATCACCATTGTTGACCATTGCGTGTGTTAGATCAGTGTCCATACATTCGTCGAGTTCATCAGAATCATCGCTGTCAGAATCATCGCTGTCAGAATCATCGCTGTCAGAATCATCCTCGCTTTGTTTTCTCCTTGATAGACCATCGGGACCTCCGTACTTTTTGCCTGCGACATGCTTGATATTGAAATTCAAGAGTCTTATCCACGCCAACGATCTGTTCACCACTGATCCCGGTGGATCTGATGCCGGTAGATTGAGTTGATGCACGAACGTTCTAGCATCAATTTCCATGACAAATCATACTCCGTATAGGTAGACTTGTAGCTTTTTCAATGCTTTCAGTAACCCTCTACATTCAAGTTTCCCTCCATCATATTTCTTCTCGGCTTCATTCCATACCCCTGATTCGCATCTTGCAGGATGGCGCTTTTTGTTTGAATCTTCCTCCTGTTGCAATATGGCTCCCCATCCTATGTTCGATGAATCAACCAATAGAAAAATCATTCCTGCAGCATAGTAGTCGATAGGCTTTAAGGCTGGCGCAGTAGTTAGGGCTCTTTTCAATGTATCCATCGCCTCTTCCTGTTCTTCCGCCTATATGAACTGTTCCTTTTCCCTACCTAGCTTGAACAGCGGTTCCGCAATAGTCGAAAAGTCCTTGGTCCATATCCTATAGTATACGCATGTTTCTAAAAATACTCTGACATCTGTCAAATCCGTGAATGCTGGCCATCCAGTAATCTTCTTGATTTTTGCCTCTTCGGGCGTCCTTCTATCAATTCTGCACACATATGCCACTATTTTTATTTGTTCCTTCAAGAATTCACTCTTCTTTCCTGAAATTGTCCCACACGCACGTTCAATATCAGCCAGTATTTTACTCTGTAAAATTATTGCTTCTAGCATATATTTTCGTATTCCTGGCGCAACCTCCTCTGGTATTCCATCCTTATCCAAAAACATACTTCGAGAGACTGGTTTCACTGCAACATCATCGATAAATGCCTTTCCTATTCCTGCAGCTATTTGATCCTTCAGTATCTTTTTCATCACTCGATCAAATACTTGGACTGCATTTATGTATCCTTGTGGCAAAGCTGTCATTCGTAGAAGTCCTAGCGGTGTTTGGAATGCTGTCATATCTCGGCTAGATGGATCTAATTCGCATTGATCATATCCAGAAAACAAATCAAGCAACAAAAGTAATGGAAAACCTGCGAAATCTTCACTGTATTCCTCAGATGACAGCGGAAGACTAGCGTCTTTTATGGTGATGGTGTTCAATCGTTGAGCTGCATTAATCAAATGATATCCTATACTCTTTTTAGGTACCAGAAACCATGGATTGCGATATGGCCCACAGCATTATTCCAAAGCTCCACATTTTAGCTTCTTTTTCACGATATCTACAACCTCTACTTCTAGAGCTTTCAGGACTCTAAAATTCGCTGCTTGCCATGGCTCGTATTGAATCGTCAGGATTTTGTGTGATGGCTCAACCTTTGGCTTAAAGACCCCGTTTTCCGTAAAATCAAATGCGATTCCAGCCTCTCTGTTGTATAGAACTTCCATCAATATGTTCTTTTCCTGTTGCATGATTGATTTTCCAATTTTCAGTCCATCCATACGTTCTGCAGTCAACCTCATTCCCCTCGGTATATTCGAAAACTTGGGAATCAACCAGGAATATTTGATATTGATTGGCGATGGATTCCCAACAAGCTTTATTTTCCAATCCTCATCACCTCTGGGTTTCAACCCTCCCGTATATGGTTGATTTGCTAGCAAGATTTTATCCTTCTTCCGCTTATAGAGGGTTAGAGCTTCCATCGCCTTCTTCTGTTTTCCAACGCTTCCATAGAGTTCGTTTTGCCTATCATTCCTATATCCAACAGTCCTATTAACATGCCTAATAGTCGCGTAAAGCCCTTTTACGCGACTCGCGAGATCTTCTATCACCGTCACCCTGTTAACTTCGTGTCTGACCATGAACATATCACCCTCATCATCTAGCTACACCTCCTCTTCAGTATCCAATGCCACGTGTCGTCCATCGCACGCATATGGAGGCATACGCGTGTGCTCTTGTGGATTTGCCGTAACGAATTTAGCCTCTGCCCTGTTCCGTTCGTGGTGCGTAGGTACTGAACAAAAGGTCGCGGTATTCCCATGCTTATCGTATATCGTTGTGTAACAGCTCCCATCATCCCTATTAGCGTGTTTCGCTATTACTAATCATTCCCAGGGCCTTCCTAATATCACATCCTGCGACAAATTCTCCCAAACAAAAAACCTGCATCTCGCGGTGATCCCTCCCACTGCCACCGGAACACCGTGATATATGCCATACGCTTTCGTTTTCTGTGAGTTCGCTGATCCCACTGACCAGTCGATTGATAAATCAATAAGTATGCCCAACTTTTCTAATACCTCTCATGACATCAAACACAATTCCGCACCAGAGTCTATCAGCATCTCGAACTCGATATCCTCAATTTAACCATTGTATTTAGGAGAAGCGCAAGCATATAGCTTCCTCATAGCCTCTTTCCACTTAACGGCATAAGCTCGGGCATCTGGTTCTTTTTTCAGTGGCTCTTTCTTCAGCAGGGGCACCCTCTTCACTCCAAACCACTGTTGTATCATAGCAGATGATATTGATAATAGTTCCCTAACTGTTACCCCAGGTACCAGTGCATCCAATGTTTGTCTACTCAGCTCCCCAATATCTACCGAATCCCGCGACGTATTCTACATCTTTTCTGGTTGAGGGCGTTTTTCGTGTTTTTCGTCATGTTCGCCGGCAGGGTGTCGTACAGGCTTTTTGCCCTTCAGGATTTTCGTAGGGGGAGAGAATGCTGGGCGCTTCATATCAGGATGATCCCCCTTATCCCAAGTATCCCTTGCATGCTTTTCTTCTATTTCCACATCCCACAACGGCTTGTATACAATCTCTTCCCCATTCATCTGATCCAGGATATCATGTACCACGGCCTTTGTCGTATTATCTCCCATAATACTGTGTATCTTTGGGTGCATCTCACTTTCCTTTGCTAGGAGCCTTTCGTGCACCCAGTCTCTTTGCCACTTCATCTTTCACTCTATTTCCTGTGGTATAGGGACTAGAACTGTATCTCCTACCCCTTGCTGTCCTAAATAAATCCACCTATCACGTATATAAACATCCCCCCATTCTACAGCTTTCCTGAGGTCCTCGCAATCCTCTTTCTGGTGATTCCCCCCGTCCCAAAAACATCCTGGTACCCTATTCCATGTTGTTTGATTTTGAGGTTGAGGTGAATAGTCCCGATTTCCGTACTGTTGTGGCGAATAATACGGACTTGGCCTCTGCGTTTTGTATACATCCCTTATTAAACCTAGCTCTTCATCCATTCTTTTTGGAGCTTCCAGTTGTCGAATTTGCAGCTCCTTCATCATCTTTGTAACCTCATCCATCGATCCAAGCTTGTTACTTTTCACCACCTCTGGTTTTTGCTTTTGTTCGGGTTGCTCTCGTTCGGGTCGGGGCAGAGCTTTTTCACCAACATCTCTCATTTTGCTCTTCCACAATTTATTCATCTGCGAATCCTCCCTAGACCATATTTTCAAAGCCTCGGCTTTCAGGGTATTCCATACATTGGTTGTAGTAGCGGGTTCATCGATATCGATATTGCATCTTTTGCATAACTTGTCCCCAATCCTATCGGAGAAGGCCTGTAGGAACATAATGACGCGTGTATGCGCACTGATCACCGATTTTTATACCAATAGCGATGATCTTTCTGCGTACTCAAATATGAATGATCGATACTCCGATACCGAAGGGTCTTGTTGTTGTTGCCTTATCTGTTGTACCATATTTTGCAGGAAAGCTTCCGTGTTACATTGTTGCTCAGAATCGTCGTCCTTGAATTCCGATTTTAATTCTGCAACAAATCCTTCTCAATTATTGCTACGGATGTATGTCCCGAGTGTTTTCACATATTTTCCTATGATTTTCTCACAATAAAGAGGGACCTTCTTTATACACGGTCCATCCAACCAGTCCATGGTAAGATTCTCCCACTGAAGTATGAAATCACTAACGTGCTTCCTATCAAAGAATGGAGCCCTCATTTGATAACGTAGCGGCAATAGCGTTAAGGCTGATATCATAGGTCTATCCGTCATTGTATCCTCCGTACTTCTCTCTCTCATTTTCTCCGTTGATGAGGACTCAGTGGGCTCTGGCATGTTTTCTTGTTTTTTGTTTTTCGTAGATATATATTGCAGAGTATGCGAATATATAGAATAGGGTGTGCTTTTGCTATGCCTATTCGTATTTCGAAGTCGATGTTCACACAAATACCCAAGCGATCTAGTCTTTAATCGATTCGTTTTGCGTGTTTGATGCATTGAGCGTGTTCTATCCGTGCTTGCTTGCTTGCTTCCTGATTGATTGCTTCCATATTTCGAGAGATCCCATGCCCCTTTAATACGTCGAATGATCCTAGAGTTCATCCTCCCAAAGATGCCAAAAACAAAGACAAAAATCACTAAATATTACATAAAAGTCACGAAATACGTTAAAAACAACAAAACAGGGCACGTAACCGTTACATGTAGATCCATGGCATATTGTTGGGGCTTTTTCAAAATTCCCAACCAACTGAGCATATGCGTAATCGATTCTGGTGCTTTTCCGTGATAGGCCCAACAATCCTGTGACCACAGCTCTCCAGTCGAAGGGACCAATATGAAGAGACCGCTACTTTTGTCTGCAGACTAGTATAGGCTATATGAATTCGGGAGAAGCGTTAGAGCTGGCGCGATTATTAGACATACCAAAAATTCACCAGAAGTCCTATATTCTAGCGTAAAGAGTGTTGATTTGATTTAAGCACAGTATTTGGTAAAGCGTTCACCCAAATAGAACCTCCCGATAGGTACAAAAAATCCCAAGAGCGTAAATATAAAAGCGTTATTCCACAATTCGTGCAAGCGTTGAATCCCTAATCCAAGATGTAAGAAGATGCCCTCCAAACCTCCCATAAACGCTGCGAATAAATACCACGATTCCCATCAAAACAAATCAAACCTTATTATCCTAACAATATATACTTCTGGCACAAAACAACCTTCCGGCATAACCTAACCTCCTGGAATAAAACAAGTCGAACGTCTAAAACATAACGTGATAATACTACATACTTAGCGCAAACTAAATAAATGACATAACTCGCAAAAACTCGCGCCTGCTTCATAACGGTAGCTACGTCATTAAGGATTACCTTGAGTTTGGCTGAGCTTCTATCATATTTGTCGGGTTGAGGGACATTTCGGGGTTCCTTTTTTATGAGTGTAGGTGAGGGAATTTTGGATTGTTGGTAGGAGTTTCTTGTGGTATCTGAGGGTGGTCTTTGTCCCTTAGTAGAGGCGGTGCCCAAAGGATCCTCGGGATCCCTCAGCTTTCTCGTAAGAGATACAATGTTTTTTAGTGCGGCTTCCCCAGCTTCCTTAATAGTAGTGTCACTATTAATTCGGTCCTGGGTTTCTTGTTCAATCTTCTTCTTTGTCCACTCATGCAGCTGGACTAGCTGTTCGTTGACTCCTTTCAACTCTGTGCAGGCTGTCTCAACAATTGAGGTAGTCTCAGTTTTCAGGAGGTTAGTCATACCTTCCCATTGCTTCGTTAATGTATCAGCTATCTGTCCAGTAAGTATTTTTACTTTTTCAGACTGGGAGGTATTCTCACCTTATAATAGTTCAAGTTCGGCCTGGACCTGTTGTCTGAGTATTTTGAGTTCCCCATACAGTGTCCTTGCAACTTCATAAATAATGTTTTGGGCATCCTGCTGCTTTTTCAATTCAGTTGCTTGGGACATGATAGCTGCTGTGAGTTCGTTGAGTTCGGAACATTGTTTTTCGAACTCTTCTTTACCTTGCTTGACTATTTCGTTGAGGAGTTCATCTCCTGCTTCTTGTGAAACTCCTCGTGGGGCTGGGGGTGGTGCATCAGCAAAAAAAATAGTTTGCGTTGTGACCTCGCTGGGGCCCCAATGGCATAATTCAAGACCTCGTGTTATGTGCGCCTTGCAAAGATGAGGCTGACTTATTTACCATTTCCCAACGCTCTTGCGCTGTCAACGCCAGTCGCAGTTGACCTCCTCCCTGCGCTTTCGGACGCAACATGCCTCCTTGCCAACGCCTCCTCCCCTGCATTCCCTTCGCTAATGCTCTCACTCTCTATTATCTCTCCCCAATATTCCTTCTCTCATATCTCCCTTGACACGTTCCCTCCCTCCCCGCTGGCATATTTAATTCCTCTTTCCCTGCATGTCCTTTCGCTACACTTGCTAATACTCCATGTCCTTCCGATTGACTCTACTCCTTCCCTGTCTCTCGTATTGTTTATTGTTCCACAAGAGTCATAGCATTTCCGTTGCCCATGTTATGGCATTGCTATTGCGCATCCCTAAACTTCTAACTCTCGCAATGTGTTCTCATCCTCTCTGTCTCTTCCACCGCATAACCCACATCCATTTATATTTCCAACGCTCTGCTCACGTATATTTACATTCTCAACACCCAGCCCCCATCCGTTTCCTTTCCTAACGCGTCTCTATCTCCACTCGGCACTGGCAATTATCTCGCTCCGCATGCATGTCAATGTTTAATGCACTTGTTTCATACCCTGCAATCTCGAAATAAACCTCCTTACATTATCTTCCTATATATATACTAGATTTCCTTCCCCCTATCCCATGCCCCTACTGTGTTGACGCTTCCCATCCCACAGCGCAATTGTTCCTATCCTGACATAGAATAATGAAATTACTATAATAGAGAAATGGTAACACAGAATACCCAATCTTCCCTGCACTGCCTTCTCCCCCTTATCCTACAGAATTCTATAAAAAAAAACTAAAACACAACATTCATCACTGCACAATATGAAAACAAAAGAGAAAAAACATAGCAATTCCACAAAAGAAAGACATCATTCCTCACTGCACAACACAAAATGAAACACCAAAAAACACAATTCATCCCTGTGCACCGATAGTATTAACGAAATCCCTGAGATACATGTGCCCACTCCCCTCCATGGCCTGAATCAGACCCAGCCCGGTCCCTACTTACCTACATTAGACTCCCCCTCCTCATCCTCGTTCTTCCAATTATACCCTCCCTCTCCCTCCACCATACTCTCTTGACTGCCCAATGCCGACCATAGCTGGCTCTGACCTACATTAGTTTTCTCCATTGCCGCAGGCTCCTGGGAATCAGGTATCTCTATTATCTGCTCACTAGCAGCCGGCACTGGTAGTTGATATATGGCCAATGTCTGCTCCAACTCCCTGCCCAATTCCTCCTCATATACTTCACCTTCTACTACGACGGATGCGATACTCGATTCTATCTCACTTCTCTTATCATACCCCCCTATCTTCCTCCGCAAATCGGCCTTAATATTTGCCAGCAAAAGTTTCCTTACCTTCTCATTGTATATACCCCATGTGTTACGAAGTCGGTAATAAGTGATGTTCGATTGTTACCATGCGGTCTACGTACGTCTGATTTTTGACTTACCACCTGCTGTCTCGTATTGAAACTCCGTGAGCTTGAGTTCGCCCTCCTTCCACTCTTTCAGGCCATGCTGGATCGTTGCCACGATGAAGCAGATGAAACATATATTGATTTTTTCAAAGAATGAGGTGTCCCAGCGACCCCTCATCCTTGCTCACTTGAAGAACATTTCGTAAGTGAGTTCAAGCATTTCTCTCGCCCGAAATCTATGTCCCAACATCTGTTAACTCTTTGTTAGCGTCCAATTCAACTTTCATCAGCGTCATGCTACTTGTCTCCCGTTGCTTATCCCGGCAGACAAACCTGTCTTTTTCCAACAACCACTGGACCTTGGTTGCAAGTTCGTCCTTCGCTAGATACTCTAACTCATAGAGCTTCAAAATGAGACGTCGACACTCATGCACGACGTACGATTTGACCCTTGAATGTGTCCTCTTGAGCTACTATTTGTTAGCTACTGAAATTTTCATCACTGTGAATAGCTTACCAAGGAGTTACAAGCTTTTGTGCGCTTTTGATAACATTTCTCCCTATCTTGAGCAAATTCCTATGTATCATTCACTAAATGTATCATATCTAGAGAATTTAGCATTAGATTCTTCAAGTATGTGTACTCACAGACCCAGGCCTGTGCTACAAAGCACAGCCCTGTGAGGCTGTTACGAACCCTTACCCGGACGTTAGATAGAGACTTAGTATTAGGAGCGAGGGTCGTGCTAGGTATTGGCACGAGCGTTGGCAGCGGGGAGGGACCAGGGGTCACGTATACGCGAGTCTTCGTGGTGCGGGTACAAGGGAGCAGGGCGAGACCTGCGGGTTCGGGGTGGAAGCAAAGGACTTGGGCGAGACCAGAGTCAAGGGTCCGAAGGCAGGCGAGCAGGAAGGTTTGAGCTACAGTAGGTAGAGTATATTCTTGAACAACTAGATACAGAAGTGTATACAAGTTTTTTTTTTTTTTTTTTAACTCCGATATATTATTATACTAGGTACATAATAAATGGCGTGCAGCCTTGCGGCTATGGCCTAAAAACAGGGACGGAAACTATCTAAGTGTGCAATGACAAAAGAAATTACATGGAGTTCGGTGCAGGTTTTTATTCTGCCTGTGGTGCGACTATGTCCTCCTGGATGGTTCCTCGCAGTCCGACTTTGTTGAGCGTGAGTACCTTGATGAGCTTGGGTAGGTTCGAGTCCTCGTATACCAGCTCCCTGAATGTGAGTCCGTTCGTTAAGTGAGCGGTGGGGTGTGGCATGGCATTGCATTCCATGATCATATGTTGTTGGTTTGCGTTTTCGGCCCGGCACCATGGGCATTTCCCGTTGTGTCGTCCTATGCGCTTGAGGTAGTGGGGGAACCAGCCATGTCCTAAGCGGATGCTGGATATCCAGTGACAGAGTCTTCGGGGGAGGAGGCCCTTCGCGCCTGTGTTGTTGGGTGCACGCGGGGGGTATGTATATGGTGGGTTTGATCTTTTGTCGAAATCTTCTAGCGTGTACTGTTGGATGTATGCGCGTATTACGAGTTTTGCCGGTCTTGTTGCCTGGGTTGTGTCGTCAATGAGCGGGAGGATATTGTTGCGTATTCCATCAATTTGGAGGTGTGAGACATGTCCTTGGTTCGCCGTCCAGGGTCGTACGTAGTTGCGTGTTCCTGCTTTCAGGTTGTAGGCCTTGGGTCTGTTCGAGGGCAGTAGCAAGTGTAAGAGGTGTGTTGCTGGTCTGTCCACCAGACGGGCTGCCCCTGAAATGGCGCATTTCTTGATCAGTGGGTAGGGAGCATGTAGGCCAGCTTCTGCACAGATTGCTCGGAGTTCTGCCTTCTGCCACCCTCCCGTCACCATTTTTGCTGCTGCTTTCAGGCACATGTTGATTGGTACTACTTCTCGGTTATTGATGTGGTTCCTTGTGTATATTTCCAGTCCGAAGGTGAGGGCTGGGATCACTGTTGCTTTGATGAGTCGGGACGCCATTTCTGGCTTGAGTTTCTTAAGGAGTGATGCGAGCTTGTATAGGGTTGACCTAGCTTTGGCTGCGCGTTTTTCGATGTGCAGGGTGGGTCGGAGTGTTCTGTCGAAGAAGACTCCTACCCATCTCTGTTCTAGGTTGTTTGCTATGTGGTGTTCCCCGAATTGTACCCCAGGGAGGTCTGCTGTCGGGAGGTTTTTTCCGCAAGGAAAGTGGAAAAGTTCAGTTTTTGAAAGGTCGAAATTCATTCCCCCTTGGTTGGCTTCAAGTTGTAGCTGGTTTCCGGTAGCTGTGAGGGTGATGGCATTCCGCTGCCACGATACTGAGATTGCCAGCAAACAGTAGTCGTCGACATAGGATACCATAAGGTCCACGCCTAGTCTTTGGTGGTTATGGCACAGCGGAGAGCTGTAGACGTTGAAAAGGAATGGTGATAGGGGCGAGCCTTGTGGTATGCCCACTTGGATTGGTGTGAAGGAGGGTTCTGAGGCCGCACCGTCTGTGATCCGGACTGACCTGTCCGACAGGTATGATTGTACCCAGTCAACTAGGTATGGCGGGAAATTGTTATTGGTCATGATTTCGGCCAGCCGGTGGTGTAGTACCTTGTCAAAGACGCCCTGGACGTCCAGGAAGAGAGCCGAGCTGTATAGCTTGTCGTTCGATGCTTTGTACACTTTTTCCAGGATTAGGTGTATGGCATCGAGAGAGGAATAACCTTTCCGGCAGGCGAATTGGAGTGGTGAGAGACAGTTGGGTGCGAAAACTGTCATTCTGGCGAGCGCAACATGTTCAATTGTTTTCGACAAGGTTGGCAGAAGGGAGATCATTCGGTACGCCTTTGGTGCCGAGTAGTCTGGTTTTCCTGGTTTGGGTATGACCATGGTGAGTACCCTCTTCAGGATTGTGGGGAGTGTGCGACTGCGTAGTGACCAGTCGGTCATGTTGGTGAGTATGTCGGGGCGGATGCTGTGTAGTCGGATCCAGACTGAGGGTGGGAGGGTGTCGTCTCCCGGGGCCGAGTTGGGTGGGATAGCTTCTAGCGCTTTGGGGACTTCCTCTTGAGTTACCGGGTGGAAACCTATGAGGCTGGTTGAGGGTTGGTGTTGCGGTGGTGGGCCATTGTTTGGGAAGAAGGCTTGTCGCAGCACTTGCGCCTTATCTTCGAAACTGGTGGCTCCGTTGATAGTTGCGAGTGATGCTGGTGGTTTAGGAAGTGCTTTTCTGACCGTTTGCCAGAGGGAGGATGGGTTGGTGTTTTCGACCACTGTGTTCCAGTATTCCTGAGTCGCTTTCCGAATTGCTCTTAGGTAGGCGTTCCTGATTCTGTTGTACGTGTGTTTGTCAGTTCTGCCGGCCCGAAAGTCTCGGAAGGTGGTGTTCTTAATTCGGGGCATTTCGGCCAGGTCTGGGTTACACCAGGGGCGGGACCACTTGGTGACCCGCTTGGTAGGTGTGCCGATCCGGAGCGCCCTCAGGATCAGGTGGTATAGGTGGTTGAAGTCTTGTTCGTCATGGGTGTTGACTTCCTCTGGTGTTAGCAGGAGTTCGGCTAGTCGGCTCCAATTAGTATTCTTCCAGTTGTATCTCTTGTATTCTTGGTGCGTGCCTATCTTGGGCCAGGCCTGGTATGAGATTGGGGTGTGGTCCAGGGCCTTGTGTTCGAGGTGGGTGTGCCAGTCCCTGACTGTAATGTGTTCATGCTTGAAGAAGGTAAGGTCCAGTACGGCTGGCCT
>Ga0307514_10001429_pt1 | contig 29352 bp, 23 predicted proteins | sample 16_EM_MG_FD_203088 | JGI IMG/M metagenome (GOLD analysis project Ga0307514, IMG submission 203088) | Populus trichocarpa ectomycorrhiza microbial communities from riparian zone in the Pacific Northwest, United States - 16_EM | ecosystem: Host-associated > Plants > Roots > Unclassified | place... | reverse complement strand
GCACGCTTGTCGACAACCTTCACAGGAACCACTTTGCCGACGGGAACCACCTTAGCACGCTTGTCGACGACCTCCACAGGAACCACTTTGCCGACGGGAACCACCTTAGCACGCTTGTCGACGACCTTCACCGGAACTACTTTGGCGACGGGGACAACCTTAACACGCCTGTCGTCCTCACCAACCACTCTGTGGACGTGGTTTACGTCGAAGCGGTCAACAGGAACCGGTACCGCGCGGGCCTTAATTCTTAGTACTGCAAACTACCAGCGAAATCCAGAATGGAGACATACCTCATTGGTGACCGGAGCGGCGACGGCGAAGCTGATGGAAATAACCGTAAGGAGAGCGTAAAACTGCATTGTGATTGGGAATATTTGTGGAAAAAGTTAAGGAGGGTCGTGTGTTGATGGCAGAAGATTTAAGAGAGTGACGAAGATCGAGTATGTGATGGTGGCGGAAGGTAGAAGAGAGTGACGAAGACTGTGTATGCGTTGCTGCTGTGAGAATAGAACAGTAGTGGAAGGGAGGAATGGCGGTGGGTTTATAAGTGTTCAAGAGGGATGTGCGATGCACGATTGACGACATATTAGATAACTCTTCGCTCAACATCAGAGGAGGAAAGAGCTAAGTGGGGTGGCGAAGCATGAAACGGTGATGCATTCAATCTCGAGCAATCCCAAATACGAGGAGGATGCGAGAGGAGTACAGCAATCTGATTCGTGAGAATAATCCAGTAAGAGGAGTATGGGTGAGTATCAGGGCTATCGCCATGGGAAGCCAGCAGGGATCCGGAATAGGCTGAGAAGTCTCATTGGGGGAGTAGTTTTTCTCAACGGGATAAAAGAGGCGAATTAACTAACGGTGTTGATTGTCAGTGGTTTGAATAGAAAGACTGGACGGAAATGCCTGCAGGAAGTTGGACCTGTGTGAAGCTAGAAGCATTCTAGGCTGAAAGGCAGCCCGCCACTGGCACAGCCGATATCCAGCTTGGCTGAACCGTGCGATGCAATACGCCTCGAGGTACTTTTCTCGTGTTCAGCCTTGACGAATATAATTTGTGCGATTACGTGTGGTTCGTGCTTTCGACGTCCACAGCCAGTATAGGAGTTCAGTGCTAAAATCGGTTCTGGTTTTGAAAAGTCGTTGCCACGTAACTTTTCATCTTCCAATCAACCTTTAGAAGTTGCTGTTTCGGTTCTAAAAAGTCGGATAAACGATGTAGTACGAGCTTTTAGTCGGTATCACAAACCAGTATATTCGTTTAGTTGTCGCTAGTCGCTAGTCGCACGGTTATCAAAAACCTACTGAAGCGAACCATTCATTCGCTCCCCCCAATCTTGGAGTAGCGATACCTCATCTCCGCGCTGACTACTTGTGGAACTTCAGCCCAACTGTAGACTACGTCAAAACAAGCCTTTTGACCTACGGTGTTTCTGTTCGGAACGAGTATGCTTATTTCAACGCACTGCCCCAGCCATTGTATGACCCTAGTCCACCGTTGCGCTACTCTAAGTCGAACCTACTCCTTCAATGTTCAATTAATTGGTCGTAAATACACCTAACCCTGGCTTAAATGAGCGCCACAGCGCTTAGCATGACTTTTACGAATAGCTTAGTTTGGGTTAGGGTTAGTGGCAACCTATGACATGAAAATCCGACACATGCTAATTTATATTACACGAGTAGACGTATAAGGGTCACCTAGGTGGAAGGTAACACTGAAACGGCTGAAAGACCGTTTATGTAGCAAGGCGAACTAATGTGTGAAGTCTTTTTCTTTTCTTATTATACACTTCATTCCGTCCCAACCTCCGATAGACGTCCGCACTCATCCTCAGTTTAATTTCGGATTTCTCAAGTTTTTCTATCTTCTTAATTGTCAAAAAATGCATATGTAGTTCTCAAGATCCTTATCCTCAACTTACAATCCCATCTCCTCCCAGCCACGCTGCTCGCCCGACGACCCAACGTCCGAACGATTCCTCGCTGGTCTCCAACGGCAAGTCAGCCAACAGCCGCTGGGGCACGACCGCTGCTGTTATCGTCCTATGGATCATCAACGGCCACCTCTGCGTCGCACCATTCCATTCCCTCATTTCTCATACTCCCCCATCCAATTTCTCTAAAGAAACCTACTGTACTTCTCCTTCCCACAACACTTTCCTCCCATCACTCAGCAACCATTCGCAGTTCCTGTACAACACCACATTACTCCATAAAATGTCGGCTTCACCTTCGGATTTGGCACCCAAAAAATAATATACCAAGGTCTGTGCACCCCCGAACGCGACAAGGCCTGGAAAGACATCTACAACTGTACCCCCCCTCCCGTCTCCTTCTGTGTGTCTACTTTACTAACCCTAATATGTAGTCAACATATGCCACAAGAAAATTCGTCGATATAGCTGTCCGCTTTCCCGGCGATCTAGGGTACTACGAAGTCGATCTCGACGCCTTCCATCGGCTCCACTGCCTGATTTATCCCCTCTACCCCCACTCCCCCCACCGTCAATACTAATCACGGGAATAGAATATGCTCCAACAGGGGCTGTGGTCGAACTAAACCTTCGCTGTAGACCTTTACATTTGACTTTGCCCTGTACGCTTCATTGCCATCTATTCTTATGAGCACTCAAAATTTCCTGCAGAGTGTAATGATATGTATTAGAATAGGATTCAGTATCTTTCTAGATGAAGATGTTGCGAATATGGCGAGAACCGTATGCATAGACTTAGTACAAAGAATAGAGAGAGAGAAAGACTCAAGTTCTATATGAGAGAGAAATGTGCCATCAGCCCCTGCTAGTGGTCAGCTCGTGTCAGCTCTATATATACATGCAACACAACATGCAGGGCGAAATTCGAGTGATATACGGTATTTCCACACTATGCCTACTAATGGTGGAAATAGAAAGGTCTCGGATTCTTAGAACATAAGACAGCCTCAGTGAGTACACGTTTCCCATGATCACTCAATGACCCTACCCTCACTCTCGGTCAACTTTTTCCAATGTAATCGCTACCACCCACTACGACGTTGACGTTAACGATCCATGTCCAATAACCCAACGGGAGTGACCAAAATGCAAACATTGCCACCGCTGTGCCAGTAGAGTGAACAACGGGAGGAACGCGAGAATCAAGTACAAAAACTGTTCCGTGTCTGTGCCAAGACGGGGGATTCACTGGCCCGCCTAACTCACCGTATTGTCTCTACCGTTCCCAAATTACAAAAATGGTCAGTTCATAAGAGCTGCTACTCCAATTCAATATCAGACACAACGAGCTAATAGAATCCATTGGTTAGATCGTTTAACACCTAACAATCATCCTTATCGAATACATATTGGTGATGTTATGTAGCATGAGTAGAGAGTAGATCTAATGGAATACTTGGGGCTCCCGTAGACTCCACCGGCCATCGATCTTTCGCCCCCGAGATCTGCTCCCCTGTGGCGGCGAATGGCAAATCACAGGTCATCGAAAACGTATATTATCCAGTACTTTTCACCACCGCGATAGATAATTTTGCACAGTTCAAAGACATACACGCCCGGGACTGGTAGTTTCCATCCCGGGCACGATGCAATTACCACGAAAAACATTACCGAAACATTTCCTAAAATGTATTTACCAATAGTGCATATCCCAAGGTTGTTAACACGCGGATGTTTCAATGGACGTGGAGAACTCGTCAATCGTCTGAATTCTAAGGAGAAAAGAGAAAAGGAGACAACTGCTTAAGGACGCGATGCCAAGAAACCAATACTGAAAGTGGCAACCCACATAATAGCCAAGCAACTACACGATGCCCGTCGATGCTCTCGAGCGAAAGCCCGTATCTCCATCAACAGGGGTTCGCTTATTAGATCTGTGCAACTTCAGCGGAAGGATGCATGGGGGTTTAACGGAAATTCAGCAGAGGGTGTCCATACTGTGCGAGTTGTATTACGGTCGTTCGATTGCTAAGCCCGAACCTGGGGAGTACCAGCTATCTATCTATCAGTATACTATTTTTCCTGCGGTGTGGTAAATGTAGTGAGTTGTGCTGTATATGATGTCTTCATCAAAAATTCTTGAGTACTTCATTCTGAACCCTCTTTGTTATCAGCCGACATCTCATATTAGATATCAATCCACATCCAGAGCTTTCCATTTCTACGTTTTAACCAAGACTTATGCAATCAGTATCCTCCCGAAATGCCTTTGCTGCCTCCAGCTCTTGCGTTATATAAAATGGGCTTTCTATGGGAAGTCACTCGAAATCTATATCTGGCATGAAATGATCAGTTCCTTGATAGCTTGCGTTCAGGTAATTCATGAATAGTTCGTCGCCGGTCAGTTCGAAACCATCCGAAAAGCCACAGTAAAGTCATCACATACCCGGTAAATCGATACAAGCCAAGAGAGAGGAATGGATAAGATGTAAGGCAAATTGAAAGATTTTAAATTTAGAGTTAATGAAGTGAAGGGGGGTGCACAACGGCGAGGGAAAATCGATATTGATCTCGATACATTTGAGTTGTTTAATTTCTAAAGGTTTAAGATTCAAGTGGTGCGAGTTGAGGTCTGTAAGATGTAAATAAATAAAAAATACTAAACAATTACATAAATGTCTGGTTAGGTTATATATCCTATAACCGATATGTGATTTCTCTATTTGTTGTACTATCTTTCTCTAAACTTTCTCCCTCCCCTTGATGATTCAATTCTTTATAAACGAAGCAATTGTTTTCTCGCCGCCGTACAATCGTGGCCAGCATTTTCTCTTCATTGAATACCATCATCCCTAAAAATAACAAGGATCATGGGTGATGGATGTCGGTATGATAGGTGAAGCTATCTGTGAAGATGTGATTAATTAGACAAGCTTAAATGCAGGTTAATTGCGTCCAAGATGGATCTGATAAGAGCAAGATAAATCCGATAAGATAGGCTTCCTTGGTAGCACAAGAACGCACCCGCTCCAACTCTGGTAGGATCTGTCACTATATAGCCTGGAAGGAAGTCGCCGATACACTGAAGTCGCCAAATTGACTCACAGGCTGTGGAGTCATACTCGTAGACTCATACATAAGTTTTCACTCGCCACTTGTATTCCAATCCATAGGCTTCCACAGACTTCCACCAAACTCCAGGCTCTCTTGTATAGAAGACAGAGATTCTCCCTTAGATAGTTCAATAGACTTCTTCCGCTTTACATTTGCAACAGGATCTGTTACATAAATTGATCTCAACCTTCGTATGGCAGCTTACTGGGCTAATGTTCATACGGGCTGACAGTGTTCAGCTGTCTCTACACATAGATAAGTACGTACGCATTCATACATGAACAACCGTATATATATGGCCTTTGCGGTCCTCTTAGATAGTACAATCAAGCTTCATTATCTCTACTTCTAACAGGATCTGTTGAATGTACCATGCAGATGCAGTCTCTTGATTTATCAAAAGGTAGAACATATGCCTTATGTACAATGAGAGTTGGAGATCCTACCGTGATTGTCAGGATGCGGTGATCGGGGTGTCATGTGGAGAGTGGCAGTGGCAAGAGTGAGAATTGTGTATGGGTGTACAGACCCTGCAAGAGACCTCCCTAGAACACGTTCAAGGTCTCATACTAACAGGATGTGAAGGGGTAGTCATGGTAGTGCCAAGAAAAGGGCTCGTTATTTATGAGTGGGAACGGAAGAAAAGAGTAGGCCGAGATATGGAAAAGACTGCTAGGATCCACTGTAGAGCACGACTGACTGAAAAGCTGGGAACTTCTGTCGAAGCTGTTGACAGCTTTCCGCTAAACAGAACAACCGTTATTTCGGGGTATCCTCCCCTGTCACACTCATCTCGCACTACTTTTTCTGCTCCTATGTTTTAGAGAATTTAGAAAATCTCTCTTCGAGAATCCCATGAACTCCGTATGGCTAGAATGTTCAGATCGCACTATTAACTTCAGCTTTTAATGTAGCCGTTCTATTAGAACGCTTTTACCCTAACACTTACAGCCCCCATAGGCAATCTGTAGGAAGAACCACGAGATGGTAACGAGACAAGATTCATGGTCCATCATCCCATCCATGAACAGGATTTAGGATAACCAGCATTAGAAATCCCGAGCGATATATCACGAGTTTTTTTGCCAAGCCGCGATTCTTATCAACGTTCATGAACAGCTGGTCTAATTGGAGATCGCAGTATACTGTCTTGTAGAACAGCTTCTGAGCTTTCATTCAAGCCCTTATTGACCTTCATCGCCCAAGATTTGACTGATTTACAGGGGGATATCATAATAGGTTTTTAGAAGTATGCTGCTTTACCTCACCCCCTAGCGGACCCCCCTACTGGCCCTGGGCCAGTCCTAGTACCTGACCGATGATAGCACGAAATCTATCTAAATATAGTGGACTTACTCTATGCCAAACGGTATCTAATTTGACCAAGAATTGGTGGAGATATGGGGTGGCTGGGAGGACTGGGGGGGAGGAGGAGGATGGTTCACCACCCCCCATAGCTCCACCAATTCTTGGTCAAATTAGACACCTTTTACGTAGAGTAGTTCACTATATGCAGATGGATTCCGCGTTATCGTTGGCCAGGTACTGGCACCCGCTGAGGGCTACTAGGGAGGACCGCTTGGGGGGGAAGTTGACCCACCCCCTCTCATTGATCCATAGTCAGTCTCAGTACCTGGCCATTGTTAAGGCGGATTCTATCTACATATAGTAGACCTACTTTGTGCCAAAAGGTATCCAATTTGACCAAGAGTTGGTGGAGCTATGAGGGTGTGGAGAACCATCCTCCTCCTTCTCCCCCTAGTCTCCCCCCCAGCCACCTCCATATTTCCACCAATTCTCTGTCAAATTGGATACCCGTCAGCTCAGAGTAGGTCTAAAATATATAGATAGAGTCCGAGTTATTGCTAGCCAGGTACAAGGACTGGTTATGGATCGATGGGAGGTGGTGGGTCCACCGCCCCCCCCCCATCGCGGTCCTCCCCCTACTGGTCCTCAGCAGGTCCCAGTCCCTAGCCAACGATAACGCGGAATCCATCTATATATTGTAGACTTACTCCGTGCAATACGATGTGGAGTTTAACCCAGAATTGGTGGACTTATGGGGTTGGGTTGTAGGGGGGGAGGAGCAGGATGAGGAGGGCTACCTACCCCTCTCGATTTCTCCACCAATTCTGGTTTGGATTTAGTGCCCTCGCTGGTAGAGTCTCTTGGGCATATTACAAGACTATTTGGAGCCAGCTTGGCAGTTTCTAGATACTGCGAAATGTTACTTTTGCGAAAACTGCTAGACTTATGCTATTGTAGATGCTCTCCCACCTTTGCAACTTCAAAATAGTACCTATCTCAACAACCACCTTACCAAATCTGCCAAGACCAGAGTCAATTGACAGCTAACATGCCATATATGCTCTGATATCATTACTATAGAATTGGATTTACAATTGGTGACGAAACAGGGGGGTTAGAAGGAGGACAAAAACTCGCCATCTTCATAGACTCTCACTCACAGTTTCAACTTCCTCAAAACTTGTTCAATTGACTTAATTTCTTGATTGACAGGTAGCCCTCGGTGTTATCTAGTCTCTCCATTGAGTAGTTGTTGAGCAATTTTGAATTTGATGCAATTTTCGAAAAAAATCCCGGGATTTCTTACGGCGGTTGCAACTATACCCCTGCCACCACCCATGCTCTCTACACGGGAGCGGTTTTTGCACGGTAATCGCGTCCCGTTTAGATCCTGTGGTTCACACTAGCAATCCGGTTCCACCGCAGTTTACGATAATCGCCGTTTCCGAGATTAAGTTGAGTAATCTGAGTGAGAATAATTTATGGAGGGTTAAATCTCCGGCTTTGATGGCCGATTTCTCAGATCCTCTCCTTTGTGGCACCCTGTCGTTACTTGAACTATCATCGGTTCCTCGGGATTGTGACCATATCGACAACCGTTCCTGATAAGTCTTCATCAACTCCGTCGCCAAAGGGACCGAAAAAACTTGTAGCTAATTACATCGCAGGCATTGTTGTGGGGATGGTATCTGCAAACGCACTATCAATAATCACATGCAGTCACTCGGTAAAACAACACAATGGATAGAACACGCAACGGTGTGCCGGCGGGCACAGGTATCGGAGATGTTTTCCATGGAGATATGTGATAAGGCGGTGATGGACTTCCTGGCGGCCACAGACGTCGGAAAGTTCCCGCCGGGGTGAGGCATGGAGGTCGGAGCGGCCAGTCTTTTAGATTACACTACATTACATTACTTAACTTTTCTTTTGTCAGCGGGGACGAAGGGTAGTAGGTGGGAGCTCCGCCACCTAACCGGCGCGCCCGGAAGCGGAGAGGATAGAGGCCTGTCATACTCTAGCTAGAGTAAATACAGTATGAATAAACAACAACGAACACGCAACGGTCTATACCACATCAAATTTTCTAGGGAAATAATACTTTCTCTAGCCACTAGGGTCATTTATTCACTGTTTGGACCGGGTTAGCATGTAGTATGTAGAAATATTTGGCGCTGAAACTATTTTATTTGGTGAGTTAATTTTTTTTGGGACAACATATACCTATATAAGATACTATTATATTTGAATGATTATGTAGTTGCTTTAATTTGTTGATGCTTGGGATTTCACGTGCCTCATGCTTTGCTTTCTTTCGCCAAATTACCGGTAGTTGTAGGTGTCTTGATTAGTCTGTTTGAGTGTCTATTCTGACAGTGTCGTTGATTTTGCCGGGAAAGAGATTACCCGTTTTCCAATTACGGGGAATTTGGGTGGCCTAACGAGTGGGGTATCTGATAAGGGCTGGATGAATTAGATAGTGCAGATGAAGGCCAAAGCTAGCGGGCCGAGCCTTAGTCGGATACTCGAATCTAATTGATATTGTGTGCAATCTTAATAACACTACACATGGCAGGGTTCTCTTGCTAGTCATAGCGGCAAATCTTGGCGAGGATCCTGGTTTCTTCCGTTGCCCTAGTTAGGTATTCAGCGCCTGCATGACTCCAGATCTGAAGCAAGGTGATGTCATGCGTACGCCAATCCACATCTCCTGAACGTTCTCTATACCAGAAACAAACCACCAAAAACTCTCGTTCTTTCAACCATGCAGCACAACTAAAAGCCTAACCAACAACATCCTTCCCTCCAAGGGCGAAATCATCCGCCTCGAATATCATCCCGCTACCATACCGTGCCCGTATCTCACTATCGACTTTAGAAAATTCAAAGCTAGTGACTACGTCCTAATCTTCAACTTGAGCTCCACACCGACCGACATCTTCATTCGTTTTCTCCCCATCATTGAGCACACCAGAAATTCCGGGGATCTCGTCGACACTGCATCCCTCTCCATACCCCCCGGCTTCCGTCTAAATTCGCCACCTTCGGATCTTCGGCTGTCTAGTATGACACCTCTCCCTCATGGCTTGTAACGCACATTGTGTCCTATCGCTTTGTTACTTTAGATGGTTAACTGATTTGATGTAACACAGCGACGAGGCCATATATATACGGTAGGGTTCTTACACATTCATACGTTCTCATCTAGCGATACACACGTCCGAATTCCATAAACTTATACCCTCTCAGAAGCTTGTACCCGGAGGCAGATGATGAGGCTGACGATTTTAGTATACATGTAATAGCTACTTAACATACGTATAAGTTGATCCTTCCGCCTCCATGAAGAAGATTGGTGTCATGGCGTTGATCCCATTGGATTCTGGAGAGTTTGTGATGCAGTGGGAGAGATGATAGAGGAGTTTAATACCGCGGTTATGGAGAGGAAGTCAGTGGTGTAGAATGATGGTAGGATAGAGGGAGAAGCGTATGAAGGGGGAAACCCTGGGGTAGTGTACGACGTGGATAAGACTGCCGCGTTCGATATCCTTTGTTTTTGCCACAGCGGTGGTACATGCTAGGTCAACGCTGTAATTCTCATAAACTTGTTCTGCCACCGTAAATACCTGCGATATTAGAAACCTGCAATATCTGGGATCATGGTTTCTTGGCCGCGATCATCGATAGCACAAACGCCCAATATATATTAATAGACAGTAGTTGCCTACTCGGAATGGACGGATACTTTTCGTCCGGGAAAACGTTTACCGAATTGCCGGGAGCGTTTCTCGGCAGGCTTATTAACTTTACTCCCATATAGAATGTGTCACAGCAGTTGGGTCGACTAGTCAGTAAACAAAAGCCTCACATCGTGGAGTGGAGCCGACACCTGACACAAACACCACATTCCGAGACACATGTGTGCCGTATCCGCCTTACCTTGCCTTACGGGATGTCAGATTGGACATTCACGGTTACGACCCTCAAGGTTAGGGTTGTATATGTATCTGCGGGGAAGCGGGACCATAGTGCCGATCACATCATCCGCCCAATCGGATAATAATCACCGACGCAGTGCAACTTGCACGACGGACCGCGGCTGCTAGTATCAGCCCTACGACACGCGTTCTATCAAAAGCAGCCAAACCTCCGTGTCAGTATCACTTTCACGTCAGATGTTCCAACCTCGCAACATAAGACCCCCGCTCCGCCACCTAACCGGCTCGCCCGGAGGCGGAGGTGCTTTAGATTCTGTCATACTCTAGTTAGAGTGAATACAGTATGAATAAAACAAACAAACAAAACATAAGACCCCCTCTCCCCCTCTTCTCTCGCGCATGCAGCTACAACCATGGGCTTCTTCAAATTCCTCACGCAATGGGCAGGTCTTAGCTTCGGTATCCACTGGGACTCTCATCCTCCCCAATATCCTATCCTAAACCCTTCGATCGTCGAACCGTCTTCCCTTGCCACACAGTTTTGTAACACCCCTGCAAACCGCAGCTGTTGGATAAAGTCCCCACTTGGAGACTTCGATTTATATACAAATTATGAAGAGCGCTGGCCGCAGGGGGTTACGAGGGAGGTATGTTTCCCCCTGGTAGTGGGTGTACCGAGGGAGTTGACAGAGACAGTATTGGCTGAACGTTACGTACACCACGATCGCGCCGGATGGGTTTAAGCGGATTGGACAGGTGGTGAATGGGACGTATCCGGGGCCGTTGATAGAGGCGAATTGGGGAGATCGATTGAGTTTGCTCCACTGCTTCTGACAGTATTGGGACGGAAATGATAACGGAGAGTAGTTATACATGTCACGAACTATCTTGCCCCCGAACTGGCGCCGGATCCGAAGGCTGTGGACAATAATGGGACTACTATACACTGGTATATTTGGGAGTTTGAGAGATAAGAGAGAAACAGTGGGGAGCTAAGGAGATGTTAGGCATGGCGTAAGGCAGTACAAAACGACTGAATCGGATGGAGTCAATGGCATTACTCAGTGTCCGTTCCCGCCGGGAGAGAGCTACACATATGAATGGCAGGCGACGCAGTACGGGCATAGTTGGTATCATAGGTTGGTTGGTCTTTGCGAGTGAGAATTTTGAGGAAGCTGACGGAGGAGAAAGTCATTATTCGCTGCAGTATCCGGATGGATTATACGGGCCACTTGTTATCCACGGGCCGACAAGCGAGAATTGGGATATCGACGCTGGAGTCTTGATGCTTTCTGACTGGGTCCATATAAACGCATTCGTAATATATTCTGTACGTACTATATCCCCAGCGGTATTTTGTTTATCAACTAACCCCGCACACAGGGTGGCGAACTCTCCCAAACCCTCTCTCGCAACTCAAGTTCCACCGTGATGAATGGTCACGGAATCTTCCCCTGCAACGCGACCGACGCCGACCCCAGCACCAACTGCACTGGAAACCCCGGATCCCGCTACAACCTTGTTCTCACCCCTGGGAAAAAACACCTCCTTCGAATCGTCAACACGTCCGCAGACATGCAGTTCCGCTTCTCAATCGACAACCACATGATTGATGTCGTCGCCGTCGATTTCGTACCCATACAACCGTACAGAACAGATAACATAACCGTCGGCATAGGTCCCTTTTGCCCCCCCCCCCCCCTTCTCTCCACGTCTGCGTAACTAACGAACTAAGGCCAACGGTACACCGTGGTCATCACCGCGACCCCAAACTCCACGCTTCCCTTCCCCCCGGCCCCAAAAGACAAGGCGTTCTGGATCCGCACCATCCCATTGGCAGACTGCGGGGACCTATTATGGGGAATCTGGCCGACCTACGGGGTTCTCCGGTATTCGACCAAAACCACGAGAGACCCGGTGAGCAAACCCTACAATAACACATATTACACGTTCCCTTTACCAGAGTGTGTTGACGTCCCCGCCACTGATCTGACACCGGTCGTGCCGTGGACTGTGGGCGCGAACCCGAGTGATACAGAGAGCCTCACGGTGGATATTGACAGTGTTCTTAAGCATGGGTTTAACCGGTGGGAAGTTGGAGGGGAGCCGATGTGGTTGGATTGGGCGAGTCCGACAATACAGAATCTGGCGAATACAAGCTGGAATCCGGAGTATGATGTTATACTTGAAAGTGCTGGTGAGGGGACGGACGGGTGGGGGTGGGTTTATTTCGTCATCCAGGGTCTGTATTCTATCATCCCCGTAACTTGTAAGCTTCATGGAATAAAAACTGACGCAGCAGCGCGAAAGGTAATTTTAATGCTTCTGCGTTTCCGGACCGGCGGGAGATCGCGCGCGCTGCACATCCCATCCATGTCTGTCCCCCTGCCCCTGGCTGATAAGTTCTAACACCGCATAGCTCCACGGCCACGACTTCGCAATTCTAGCGCAAGGCGTCGGGGAATGGGATTCTTTAGATCCAAAGCCGGTACTATCACTCAATAACCCGCTTCGTCGGGATGTGGCCCTGCTGGAAGCAACTGGATACCTCGTTATTGCGTTCCGGACTGATAACCCCGGCGTCTGGTTGATGCACTGCCACATTGGTTCCCCTCCCCCTTACTCTGTGAGAAAATGAGACTGATGAGAAAACAGCGTGGCATGCATCGAGCGGATTGGCATTGCAGGTTGTAGAGCGCCAGAGCGAGATTGGAGCTACGTTGAGGAATCCAGGACAGATTAACGATATGTGTGAGAGCTGGAAGAGGTTCAGAGATGGGGTGGAGATATTTCAGGATGATAGTGGGGTGTGATGTAGTGTGGGATTTGCTGGTGTTGTACTTGTGAATTGTTGTGCTTGGGAATGGCATGTTTGCAGAGTTTAAAGGTATAATGGCGCGATAAACCAAAGATTACGTACAAATCAAGTACTCCTGAGCGCAGTTCCGAGTGCTAGTCATGACGCCGTACCCTTACCCAGCATTGCCGGGTTTCTCCGACTTATACTAGTAGTATTGTCAAACTGCAACTACGATGCATTTTAAATGACAATACTATCGTGATCGTGCTACCCCATCATAACCAATTACTGGGACTTTCCGATCAAAAGGGCAGACGGCATCATCAGTTTCAATGATTGATGCAAGATCGCAATCTCACTACTCATATTTAAGAAATGCGTTGTACACCAGTGTAGACTCGGGGATGGCTTCATGAACTCTTGATATTTCAAGCTTTGCGTCTGAGCAGTACAGGAGCGAATGGGGCGTTCGTGTCTAATTAAATCGTTGATTATTGTACGCTTTTTTTTCTGTAAATTTTATCGACGTCGTAGTGGTGATATTGAGATTCATAAGGTATATTTGGTCCTTATGCCCTCTCTCTTGCGATTTAGACCGGTCGACTACCAAAGTAAAATCATTTTCCCCCTCGTCCCTTATATACACAATAAGTACATCTATATGACCCATCTTCATCCCCTCTTTCCGGATGAAGGGTGCCTAGTCCCACCGCTTCGGCCTCTCCAGACTTCCATCTGATTACTCCCTTCCATCTGGCGGCCGAACCTTACCAGAGAATCTTTTACCATGTTCACCTCCGTATCGGTGATTTTGTTATGGTCCAGAAGGTCTATCGCCCGGCACCACCGTTTCAGTGCAACTAGTTTCTTCCGCATGTTGTATCTTTGCAAGCCACCACCTCCTCATCCTTGTCGGCTATGTTGTTACGGGCTAGGTCCTGGGCATAGGTATAAGGGGATGAACCACCAACTGCATCCGTTTCAGTAAGTAGTGTGCATGAGACATGCTAGATCTACTCGTCCAATGATTTGATACGAAAAGGGGGTGAAATTATGTTTTTGACGAGACGAGATATCCTAGACTAATTCCCTTAATCCCCGGGGTACTCTGGAGTCATGATATATGTTCAAATGATACGAGTCCACTCATAAAAATGACACTACCGTAGCACAGCGCATTGGAAGATGGTGCTTGAGTGTTTTCTATAGAAGTTTTGCGCGGGGGTACTATAAGCCCCTATATTTATACTGCACGTGGATACGGGCAGTATGATATTTGTTCCACAGGGTGACTATGAAGCGTGGGAATTCCATGAGTCGAAACGTTCGGTTGCTATAATTTAAACTCCATGCTCCCAAAAGTACTTGAATCCTCAGCCGCTACACCGTATTTCATGCTTGCAGGAGCGTTAAACCTGGCTTTTAAAGGAATCTTCATCCTCAGTCTAAAACACAATTTTGACCGCCAATCGGGAAAGGCTGAGCTTATTTAGGATCGGAGAGTACAACTATTCACAGTGTATTGGGTAGATCATTGATGCTTATTTATTCGCTGCACGTATACCACATAATCAGAGACCATTTTGCTGCTGTATCTATGTATGAACAGGAAGAGATGACATATATTTTCGGTCTTCACGATGTCTTAAACTCGCGGGTTGAGCTAAGTTTAATCCAGCCCGTTTGATCTAATCTCTTATCAATCAATCTTATCGTATCTCTCGTTCGAAGTATCTGCGAACAACTACCACTCAACAAGCAGCGTTAACTACTCAATTTGGATTGTTTGTGTAGAAAACTCCCTAGCAAACACCATTTTAACATATTTCTAGTCAAATACAGCCGCAACCCTTGAGCACAAATTTCGTCAAAATGGACTTAACATGCATACACGCACGGCATATACCGTACACAAATATCTCAGGCGGATTTCATTTGTTTTGGGGAGAGGACTCGCGACATTGCTTTTGTTTCTTTATGTTACGGAAGAAGCGGGGAGGAAATATGTACGGGTTATGCCATGGCCGCTAGCGGCCGAATGCAATATGATTACAAACAAAGAAACACAAATATCTCAAATTTTGTATTTTTAGCGGCACAATATCCGACAGTCGAATTTCAATGTACAACATGCTGCATACAGCACTAGTCAGCAAGGCTTTTATTTGGATTTGCTGAGGCCCGTGCGTAGGCACACTAATTTATGGAAAGAGTGCACTACGTATTCATGTCGTGGCCATGCTCTCGGCAACGCTTAACTCCATCTCAACGGTTCGCTTGCTACCGATAGTGTTCAATGTACGATGAAGATGTTGAATTGTCTCGAGTACAAAGAGAATAAGAAAGGTATATATAGGAAAGATACCATACCCAGAGCCGGCTACCTTACAGAAACCGAGTACCGTGCCAAGCTTGAGGCTCCAGAGAATTTCACCTCATGCATACGGCCCAGGCGTATTACTAGTGGCGTAGGAGCGCCACACCTAACAAGCCGCTAGCGGGGCACATATGCGCCTCGCACCACAGCTATGCTTCCCGCTACCACACCCATCCAACTGTGAGCTCAATTAAGTCTATGAGTTTTACTTTTACTAGGATATATTTATATATAAAATGAACAAGATGCTCTTTCATTTGCTTGTCTTCTCTTTCAGTTTCCTCTAATATCCATGGAGTGGTTGTAGATGATGTACTGGCTTCGACCATACTTAGCACTGCTAGTATTTTGCATCAGGTGAATTAATTCTACCTGACACTTAGATACATCTCTCATACCATCAGTAAATATTTTCTACATGATGGTAGTGTTCAAAGTAGATATGATAGAGAAGCTTGATTGTGTATTATCTACGAGAGCCACAAGGCCATATGTGAGAGTACAAGTGTGAATGCGTGCATACGCATCTATGTATAGACCCTTCAGGCCGACAGCAATCTCCGGTCATACGAGACTGACCTCCGACCATACGAGACTCATCTCCGGCCATAAGAAGGCAGAGACCTATCATGCAATAGGTAGAGTGCATCTGCAATGAGTGACAACTCATGACTCAAGGTAGTGATATTGTATACCCCCAACGGACCCCCAACCAGTTTACAGTTGGTAGTAAAACTTAGTCAAAAATACCGCGGAATCTATCTACATATAGTAGAGCTACTCTGTACCAAAGGACATTGGATTTGACAAAGAATTGGTGGACTTATAGGGTGGCTGCTAGGGATAGAGGAGATTGTGAGCTATCTACCTTACTCGATTTCTCCATCAATTCTGGTTGGAATTCAGCTCCCTCTCTTTTAGAGACTCTCCAGCATATTAGAAGACTATTCGACGCAGCTTGTCAGTTTCTACAATGTGTGGAATGTCATTGGTGCGAAAATTGCCTAACTTATGCTACTGTAGAGGGTCTCCCAGGCTAGGAACCTAGAAGTAGTACCTATCTTAACAACTACCGGTTAGAATCTGCCAAGACTGGTATAAATAGATAGCTAGCATGCCATATATACTCTAATAGAATCCCCAGCGTATTACATTCACAATTGGTAATGAAACAGGGGAGCGGTAGAAAATGTGCAAAATCTGCTAGCTTCATGGACTCTCACTCATGTTTTCAACTCCCTCAAGTTTGGTCTGATTGACTTGATATTTTTATTGACATATAGCTCTTGGAGTTATCTATCAGACTACGGACTCCAATCATCACTATATTGTGTGGTTGTTGAGTAATTTGCAATTTCGAAATACATGTTGGGATATCTTCGGGCGCCAATGTGCCCCGCTAGCGGCTTGTTAGGTGTGGGTGCATGGGCCGTATGCGTGAGGTGGGGAATTTGGTGTCGTACCAGGCCAGAGGCTACCGGATCCTGAAGCTTGAGAGCAACAGATAGTGTTCACAATGGCGGCAATGGTCAATAATACGGTCCCGTTGCTTGACAGACCGGACCGTCAACCGGTTGTTCCGGGACCAACCGATACCGGTATGACGGACCGAATTTTTTTAGGAAACAACCGTGTGCAAACGGTCTGCGGTCATAGGTACGATCTGGAAACCAAAATATCGTCCATAGACGGTAATATGGCAGCTATTTTCAAACTATCTAAGACTATCTAACGTACATTCGGTTGTATTTGCAAACACAGCGCTTAGGTGCACTTGGGAGATTGCGCTCGGATGCATTGAAGGTGCACTAGGAGACAGTGCTCAGGCGCACTACATGGAGACGGCGTTTAGGCGTGCTCGGAAGTGCACTTGGGGATGGTGCTCGAGTGCATTAGGAGATCAGTTGGACAGGGCTCATAGGCGCACTTGGAAATGGCAGCCGGGAGTGGGATGGGGGTGCAGGATCTCAGGTGACTGGGAGCTGGCTAGAAACAGGAGATCTCGCGTGACGGTGGGCCGAAGACGGGGGATTTCGGGTGACTAGGAGCGGGTTTGAGACGGTGGGTCTTGCGTGACTGGGAGCGGGCGGGAAACGCAGGATCTTATGTGACAGGGTGGGGACTGGGGACGGATGATCTCGGATGACTGGGAGCGGACTTAAGATGGGTTCAGTGACTGGCTGGGGACGGTCGATCTGGGCTGGTCGGAAGCTAGCTGTAGACGGTATTCGCTGTTAACTTATAAACCTATTGTGGATAGGTAGAGAAGGATGACGTATCTTGTCTCTCAGGTGCTGGTAGAGTAAGTAGTAGAAGTGATAGAACGAGCTGTTGGAGATGAGATCCACCGATAAAAAACTCCTTCCTTTGGTGCCACTCGGTACATCTCCGACCTGGGTTCGGGACTCTGGCGCCTTGCCTAGGAGGCGGTAAACAAAGGAGTTCAGCAGATCCCGCCACGGTCTTCACTTCAGTTGTAGCACGTCCTTCGCTTCAGTAGTAGTTCAGTTGTAGTACCGCCAGCGACGGCGTAGGAGAGGATGGTGAGTACCGAAATGATCACAACCGTCGCACAGGAGGTGACGTTGGAGAGCGACGTATGTAGAGGAAGCGCGACGGTCCGGAACACTCGGGGAGGTTTCTTATCAGGAGTCGCACGCGAAGTACGAAGCGGATATGGAACTGGCGGTAACCGGTAGGCGGTAGAAGGCGCGGGAGGCTTCAAGGTAGAAGAACGACGACGTATGGAGAGGGTAGATACGTGTGCGGGATTCCCGGGCTGGAATGGAAAAGGTTAGTTATCGCAACAACAAGCCGGGGGAGTTCAAGAAGTTCATAGAGCCAATTGCACCACGTACGTACCCAACCACCTCACTGGGTTGATTGTAATATCGAGTTGAATATGGTCGTCGCACAGAGAACGACGTTTTGAAACGGGAATTCGAAGTTGGAGTAGAGAACGTTTGATATCGTAACTGGGAGTTGGAGTTTGGAGAAGTTCCTATCTCGTCGATTGTATCGTCCATCTCGTCGATCGCGTTGATTGCTATGCCGAGTTGATCAAGTCTTACGTACTAAGTTGAGTGCAGCGCTGGATACGTGTAGAGGTTCTCGGGTTTGGAAGCGGGGATATGGCGGTACAAACGGTCTGGCTGGAGATGGACAATTCTTCAAATTGAGCGTTTGGAGCTGGCTAGGGAAGTGGAGACATAGCAAATCAGCCGCATACGGCCACCAAAATAGCGGGTCGCGCCCGTTGTGCACTGAGTCCGTATCAGTACCGAGGCGAGCCGTGTAGGACGGAATTGGAGCGTAGATTGGGACGAGGAGCGAAAAGTCGGTAACGAGCGCGAAGCTGAGAGCTGGGAGCTGGCAGGTGACAGTAAGTGGTGCGGTCGACAGAATGCATTTTCGCGGCGGATACTCTCAGACGGCAGTCCAGAGAGGGGTTGCGAATGAGACTAAATGAAAATTGGCTTTTAGCCGAACTGATACAGTTCAAGAAGCTTTGACTGCCGGCACAATCTACTCGCGTCGCAGGTGGGGGTCACACCAATTTTTAGAAGTGCAGGGATGCGTAGAGTAGGACAGAGCATGCCAGCTGGCCTATTTTGGGAACTCTTTGCGTTCGCTTACCGTTTCTAGAGGTCTCCGAAATTTCTCTCGCTCAGTGGGTCTTGGCAGCATGATGATCCTACCTATTCTACTGGTGTGCCCGAGATTACGGTACTCCAGAGCATACATAATCTTGGTAATTGGAGTGGGGGAAATTATGTAGAACACCAAGCACTTTATTAGTAAAAATGTTACCAAAAACAGTAAGTTTGCTGCATTAACATCTGTGTTAGTCTCTAAACCCTGGTCATCACCTTGTTCTCAATACCCCACTTCTTTCTCCTGCGTACCATTTAGGCCTTTTGGCTTCAACTCCTCAGTCTCCACTGCATCACAACTTCAACTTCGAAGTCGATATCGTGATCTGCTTGCTCTTGTCTCGCTTCCACGCGTCTGCACCCATTGCCCTTACCTCCGCAGCAGTGCATATCTCCGCGCTCTGCACACATCTACATGTCGTCTTTGTCACTAGGCCCCTGATGGCACCTTCATAGCGCGTACGTTGAGACTTCTATCGACTGTACACATCTCCATCTAAGCTGTTATCTACGCCAGGTACTCTCACTGCAGGATCTATAACTGACTTGTACTAATTATACTTGCTCTTGTCAGGTCGAGGCAGACGCTAACTCACTAGTACACGCCCTGACCTGATATACGCACCTGGGGAATAGAGCAAGACGGAGTATTGCACTAAATAGGCACTTCATCATTTCAAACCCCTCCGGCCTCGAGCACCATCTCTCCTCCGTCCTTATCTACTCCTCCGCCGTCGCATATTCCGCCCTCGTCCACGTGCAACTTAACTCGTCTACGCCGTCGTCTACCCTACTGCTCTCGCCTCTACTGCACCCTCGTGCCTCCTCCGCACCGTCGTCTACATCCCCGTCAATGCCATGCCGTCAACTACTTCGTATCCACCTTTACTGTACGCCATTGTCTACGCCATCCTCCGGCATCATCTACCACTCCGGCGTAAAGTGGTAACTCGGGCGTGGTTGGGCAGATGGATTGGACTTACGGAGATACGAGAACATGGTAACCGAACGACGCGTCGCTGGGCGAGATTCGGGATGCTTTTAGCATGAGTTCGAGAGTGCACTGAGATACACACACTATATGCTGTTCAGCACGATAGAAGCAATAGAGGATGAGTACCGCATAGACGTCGGAGACATTGTCGACCGGATCCTCCGCCTGGGATGTGGCGCCGAGAGAGTGATGACGATGAAGACAACGGGGATGACGGTGACGGGGATGCTACACTTTAACCGGTTGGAGCAATAAATTCGGTGGAAAATACCGACTACCAACGAGCCGGCGTACTTATTTACAGACATTCGACCCGACACCAAATCGTTACGACCCTGATCGATTGAGATGATATCAACCGATAGACACGATGGCGACGTCAGAAGCAGAAAATCGTTCGGGCGGGTCAGTGAGCTAAGTCAAGGAAGTACGGTCTTGCGGGGTCACGAAGCCGAACATGACGCTGGAGGATTATATACTGCTGTTGAGCTGGCTATGAATGGAGGTTGGGAGGATTTTGGGGATTGAGGAGGTTTGGAGCGTTTTTTTCTCCGAGGTGGGAATCTTTCTTTTGGACAGGGTGGTATGTGGGGAGTACGATCGGTGTGTTATATATATCTCGGTTAGCTCCTGATAATAGACTTCTCTTGCACCTTACATTGACCCTCATGTGCCGATGGCAGTATGAGACCCAAATGAACTCGGCAGGCCACACCTCACTGGTGCAGTACCGCAGCCTACGTGAAGAATTCAGCCTCACCACCACCATTGACTGTTGCATGACATTCTTGGCCGAGGCAGATACGACTCCGCCAAAGGTGGCTGCGGAGTATCGCCGGAATCCGCACCAGAGCCATAGGCCAGGTAGGGACGATTAACTGGCACACAACGAATGCCATCGGGGCCATCGCATGGTATTTTCTCTGTATATAAGCCTGCCATTCTCTCTCTTTAGATCGATAGATAATTGAGCTTCTTCGTTCCTTCTCTTTTGCTCTCAACATCGCATAGGTGGCCACATGGCTTTCTCGTGCTTAGACTCAGGTAGCCGGCGTAGCGCGCCTGTTGAGCCTCAATTCGTCGGATTTTCGACTCATTCGCTACGCCAGCCACCAGACTACTAGCGAGGTACGAGCTAGGGCAGAGCGTCTGGGCGCGAGATAACCACTTAGCTTGGAACTGGCTTGAGGTCAACAGGTGTTCAAGCAGGCTACAGCGGACGTGGCGGCGGCTGCGGAGGATAAGAGGGCGGCACCGGTGGCGGCAACGGACACGGAGGATGAATGGGAGCAACTACAGTGCTGCCGGAGGTGAATTACACCATTACACAGAGGAAGCGGAGAACGAGAGGATAATGGAACGGCGACGGAGAACGCCTAAGTGCTGCTCAGAGTGCACAGCACCCATACAAGGTTAGTGATATCAAGCAGTGAGTGCACTGTTGATGAGTCTCAAATAGAGGAGCCACAACATCCGATTCGAGTCATCAAACGTGACGAAGTAGAGTATGCCGCGGAAGCCATTCCTGCTCGTTCGAGGGCAAGGCTAACTTCAAAGTCATATGGGAGAGGGGCGCTGACACCTCATCCGGTTCGGAGGAAGAGAGATAACCGGGAATATACGGCGGCAGTTCACAATGTGAGTCTCAACACTCAACAAACTCTTCCGAAGGGACCTGTGCCTGGCTAGAACTAAGTGGTTACCGCAATCGAGAAGGAGCTCGAGCTTATCGCCTAGAAAATATGGTGATTTTGGAGTAGGCTGGCGTATCGAGTCATGAGCGGCTCAACATTGTACATATATGTATATTGAACACGACCATTGATAATCGACTTCACGTTTCAAGCAGCACAAGTTCACTTCGGCTTGCATGTAGCGCGATCTGCATTTCGGGCCAAAGAAAGTGCTGGAGGATAGGAGCGTCTGTAGGCATTGCAATGGACGTCCACGATACCGTCACTAGCGACGAGCATATACCAGTCGGTGTTGGCCAGGGTCTCCGCGTCCAGCAACGCGAATGGCATAAACGGGCCAATAGTGCTCTCGTACTCATCTACCTTGGGTGTTCTGACGATATACTCCCACACATCGAGAAGTTTGACGATCCTAACGAGACGTAAGAGATCCTAAGGGGGTCAACTCGATAATACATCCACACAAATCGGCCGCACGCACGCTATGCGCAAATTCACCGCCTAACGCCAGCAAAGACCAAAAGATCACTTAGTATTTCACACGACTAATCGATTATCGTACATCCCCGAAGAGATCGCCGATGAGACTATGAAAAACAGGGTAGGTGTGGGATTGTACTATCCTGTCACTACCGCCGCAGTACATCATCGCTCAGAGTATCTCGTAATCATCCTGTCATAACATCGCACTCACGATACTCCATCATGAAAATGTTTTGGTAATATTGCATACCACTGCTAGTGTTGCCACCATACGCTAGCTTTAGTACGTCGGTGATAGTTTTTTGGCTGTATGAACTAACCTAGTATCCGTGTCCAACACTTTGAGCATGGGAGAGAGTACTCTGGTGGATTGTTGGTTTTTTTGGTGTGGCGACCAAATTAGAGAAAGCTTCATCGTTTGGCTCAAGTGTTCAGTTCCGATTTGAACTAATAAACATTAAAGCACTCAAACGCGCACATGCTGCATCGTTTGAATTGATTAGGATGCAGCTGATAGTTTGATGAGGTTTGGATGCGGAATCTATACCATGCATGACGGTCTTACCTTCAACGCTCTCATTCGGCACACTGCAATACCCTGCAGTAGCACTCTGCAACTCCATCCAGAATTAGAGTTGTTCGCAATAATTGGCTCACTTGGGAACTAGCTTGCCAAAAGGTCGGGGACGCTCCATGTCGGTCTTATTGGCCATCTGCTCTATGTTTCCAAAAGGCAGTTGTCCTTGCCGTCGGACGTGCAATTGCGGACGTGTCACCTATCATACTATACTTTAGTTATAGCGTTATAAAAACTACTTGAATCTTGAATTAAGAGCTGTTTGAGGTGCGGTATTTATTGGTTCGTTAATTAGTAAGAAATGAGTTTTTTAAGGTTGATCGTAATTTAAATTTTAGAGTAACACAAGCAGTCTCCTGCTCTCGTGCCTAGACTTTTCGCCTCGCTCGCAAGCTCCTGCCAATCGCGCGCACGAAAATAATTGACAGGGCTTGGCAAGCGAGGTTTTTGTTTGTTTTAATCATGCTGCATTCGGCCGCTACGCGGCCATGGCATATATGCTACAGTTTTCCCCTCCGCTTCCGCTTCCGCGCAAATGAAAACTCAAAGACCCCAGAAATCTGACAACCCCGAAGCCCCGAAATTAACAACCACACAGCAAAGTTGCATCTGCCACGCTCCCCGAAAAAACTGCACTCTCCCCCAATAAACGCCCCTTGGCAAGCGAGGTCAGCAGTCTCCCATTAATCGCTAGTCTTGTTATTAGCAGAGCCGGGCATTGCTCATTTTCTCTTGGCAGCGGGGTTTGTTGTGACGTCTCGCTGTGCCCCTCATTTTAAAGATGCGTCCACATTTTGTTGGCTGTGACAAATATATGTAGAGTACGAAATAGATAAGTGGATCACATTGACAATACGACCAATAGCAGGAACACAATAATAGCTACAACACTATAAGCACTTAGAAGCAGATTGGAGGAAATTCGATCAACGCGCGAACCGCGGCAGCACTCTCAGGCATGATGCGGTCGTAATTTAACACCAATTGGCAACATTCGCCCTTGGTGTGTAGCAGGTTTCGAGGTACGTGCATGATCGGACAGACGTTTTAAAACACATCGCTGCAGGAAGGGCATCGCTAGTGGCAAATGGCACACGTGGTCCGGTGAACAAAAGTTATAATTTTCTAGCATGTGCCTTGATCCGATACGCTCGCTACTTTAAGATTCCGACGGAACGCATCAATGCGGAACACGTAACTACTCACATAAAACTTTGCTGTGCACCATGCATGCCTAAATAAAGGTTGGTGCGATGTATACACCACCCGTTCCGTACATACATCCGGCCTGATGGAACAAGCAAAAGCGGGGTACAGTTGAGCCTCAAAATTTAAGGTAATGTACTCTACGCTCTAACTTAGAAGCATGGTTGATCCTAAAATTTACCCACTCTCTAAACCTACTGTATCAACTACACAATTTCTACCTCACTGGGAGTAGCCTGCGTGCATTTTTAGTCTGTCAGACACACGGAGCGACAAAATCGGGCACTTCCGGAAACCACCATACTATTCACAGGTACGACATAACAAATAGCAACAACACAACGACTAACAGTACCAGGATTGACACCATGGACAACCGTCGCCTGTACACCGGTGGCTCCAGGAACACTGAATTCAATGACTCAAATTTCCACGGCGGGCAGAATTTTTACCTTGGCGGGTGGGTTTCTTTCGGGCCTGTATTTTGTAGGATGGTTTGCTAACCCGACACCCTCATGGCTAGAAATGACAGTCAGGCAAGATATGAGCGACAATTGCGTCATGACGAGATACTGCAGTCAAGTAAGTGATTTACTTTGGGTCTACAACGAAGCTAGCTTAATAGTTTTACGAATGATTTTACAATAACTGATTACCTGCTTGTGCCAGTTGAAACGTATACGGAAAAGAGTACGTTCTTAGGCCTACTACCTATGGCGAACCTGGACGAGCATATCTCACCAATTGATCCCGACGACCCGAAGCTGTACTGGATCTTCCGTAACGAAGACTTTATTCAATGGAAATCTGAGGCTTGCGCAGAAGTGCTATGGTTATTAGGTGGACCACCTGGCTGCCGAATGACTAATGTTTCGTCGCACATAGCCAAGCAAGAAGCACCAGATGCTGTGTTTTACTTTGCCTGTAGTTCGGGTTCTGCCCCCACTTTCGTCCACTCCATTCTCCGCCATATTCTCAAAGTTTCAGACGATCACCAGGCGAAATCGATTACAACTACTTTCCTTAGCACCCTCCTAGACATCATTCTTCAAAGGGACTCGCTTCATTCCCATAACGGTGATTCATTCACAACCATGAGGAAGATTCTCCGTGCTTCCGGTGGCGAGCTTTTGGAGGCTTTAGCAAATGCAGTTGACCAAGTAAAGGAAATCCAGGAGACAGTAATCATCATCGATGGAATTGATAAGCTGGGGAAAGATGGGACTCAGTTCCTTGAGAAGTTTTGCTCGCAACCAATCATTAGTCCAAAGTTTAAATTGCTATTCACATGTCGGCCGGACCCTCATACTACTAAGCTAGTTGCTGAGGTGCTTCGTACACAGCCCAAGGAACGACAGCGTTGTATTGAGTACGACAAGGAGCGACAGGGTTTGGGCAGATCCTATCCCCTAGTCGTGAATCTATCTAACTAGTTAATACAGAGTGCCTGAATTCTCTTCGCCTCTACGGTACCCGGTATGATAAGATCTCAACAGAGCATGATGGTACCGTGACGTGGCTCTGGAATCATAAGCAATATAAGGCGTGGTCATCAGCTCCCCACTCCAATCTGCTACTTATCCAGGGAAAGCCAGGCAGTGGTAAAAGTACCCTTACGAAGTACTTCATGGGCAACCTCTTCCAGCGGGAGCCAGTTGCGAAACAAGCTATTGTGGCCAGTTTCTTCTATAGCCGCAGGGAAGGCGAATTACACACCAATCATTCTAATATGTTGCGTTCGATCCTCTACGAAGTCCTGCACCAGAACGAGACCTTTTTTTTTCACTTTCAACCATTTTACCGGAAAACACGACAGGGCCAATGGAGTTACGATTTTCTTAAGAAGGTTTTGCTATCGTTTAAGGAGCACCCTGCAAATGAACGACTTTTCCTCATCGTTGATGCTATGGATGAATCTAATAACAACGAAAGACGTGATGTTATTCATTTGCTGCACCAGCTCTGCGATACAATAAAACATTCCATTGTAAAGGTTTTTATTGCAAGCCGTCCCATTGCCGAGCTGAGCCAGTGTTGTGCAAATATTAAAAACATCATAAAACTACAGGATTCGAACAAGTCAGATATCTTGAGGTTTACAGAGTCCTTCTTAAAAGAGCTGATGCTTCCCATACAACTTTATAACGATACTAAGGACTACATAATTCGAAATGCCCAAGGAGTGTTCGTATGGGTGCATCTGGTTCAAAAGGAGCTGCTAAATTATCATGCGACGGGCTACCGTAACAAAGACATACGTCTTTTCTTACGTAGTCTTCCAACGGAACTGGATGGCTTTTATCAACGCATGCTTCGCGAATTGGAAAATAACGATGAACGAGACGTCAAGGACGGAGTGAGGATGTTTCAACTTGTTCTATTTGCACACCGCCCTCTCAGGGTCTCAGAAATCCAGCAAGCGCTCGCTATCCCAGATGACTTTGAGCCCGAATATTCACCTCCTGATGAATCATTCGAGGACGAAGTAATTGAGGATATCGTGAAGCGCATTATTCACTGTGGAGGAAATTTTTTGGATATCAGAGGTCCTCTCCATTCCGAAGTATTGTATCACAATTATTTGGCTAACCTACATGCAGGAAAGAATATCCTTCAATTTACGCATCAAACTGCGCTCACATTCTTCTCCCGGCTCCTAGAACCATCTGCAAACTCTAAGTTCAGGATAAGCGAGGACGATGCCCGGAGTCGCATATCCATTACCTGCATCCGGTATCTGCTGCTGTGTGTGGCGCATTCTACTCCGGAAGATGAACCTGCGAATATGGAATCTTGGGAAACGGAGCACTTCATAAAGTATGCCGAATATCTGAACCGAAGACCATTTATCGACTACGCCCTATCCCATTTCCAACAGCACAAAATCGATTGTACCCTACGCCTCCAGCATCGTAAGAACTGTAGTCAGTGTGTCAATGATGAACGACTTATTTCTCAGCTTAGTGAGCAACTGACCAACAATGCAACTTCCAGGCTTTTTGAAAACTGGATTGATTCTTACCTAGACCAGGGCGTTGGTGTAAAAGTGAAAAGGCCGTCCACCAAAGGCTTCAGATATAACATGTTACATACCGCGACAACAGCTTACCGACTTTTGGAAAGCGGGGTTGACTGGCGCGTCAGTGCGGAAGAGCAAAAAAGGTCCGCCAAAGCCTTCAAAAACAAAATGCTACATATCGCGACAAGGATGCAGTACTCAGGGGTGGTTGAAGCATTATTAACCGCTGGCGCCGACAAAGATGCATTCTTGCTTGATAGAACACCACTGCATATTTCTGCAGAGACTGGAGACATCGCCACTGCCGGAGTGCTATTACGCAAAGGGGCGGGCACTGATGCCAAAGACGACAAAGAACAGACACCGTTGCTGCTTGCAGCTACAAAAGGACACCACACCATGATTAGCCTGCTCGTCGACGGTGGCGCTAATAAGAAGGCAAATGATTGCAACCAACGGATGGCGCTGCACCATGCGGCTTCAAATGGCCACGACTCCACGGTGCAGCTGCTCGTCGAGACCCTGGGCGCCGACAAGAAGGCCAAAGACAGGAGCCAAATGACAGCGCTTCACCATGCGGCCTCGAATGGCCACGAATCCACAGTGCAGCTGCTTGTCAAAACTCTGAGCGCAGATATGGAGGCCAAAGACGGGAACGAAATGACAGCGCTTCACCATGCGGCCTCGAATGGCCACGAATCCACAGTGCAGCTGCTTGTCAAAACTCTGAGCGCAGATATGGAGGCCAAAGACAGGAGCAAAATGACAGCGCTTCACCATGCGGCCTCGAATGGCCATGAATCCACAGTGCAGCTGCTTGTCAAAACTCTGAGCGCAGATATGGAGGCCAAAGACAGGAGCGAAATGACAGCGCTTCACCATGCGGCCTCGAATGGCCATGAATCCACAGTGCAGCTGCTTGTCAAAACTCTGAGCGCAGATATGGAGGCCAAAGACAGTAGCGAAATGACAGCGCTTCACCACGCGGCCTCGAATGGCCACGAATCCATAGTGCAGCTGCTTGTCAAAACTCTGAGCGCAGATATGGAGGCCAAAGACAGGAGCGAAATGACAGCGCTTCACCATGCGGCCTCGAATGGCCATGAATCCACAGTGCAGCTGCTTGTCAAAACTCTGAGCGCAGATAGGGAGGCCAAAGACAACTATGGATTTACATCGCTGCATCTAGCGGCTATTAGGGGGCACCACAACACTGTTCGTCTTCTCGCAACCTGTGGAGCGAATACAGAAGTGGGAGACGCTTACATGCATACTGCGCTGCATTTAGCAGCAATTTTCGGGCGCGAAAGCACTGTGCGACTGCTCATCAACACTTTCGACGCGAATCAAGAAGCCAAGAATAAAGAAGGTAAAATAGCACTGGATATAGCACGAAATATGTAGGTTTGGTAGTCTCCCTTTTCCGTTTACGCTTTGAACATTTATTCCTAACACGTATGCGATGGCCAAACCCAACAGAATGTGAGTTCATCCCTGATACCTATTTCGAGTGCTAAGTCACTGCTGATGCGAGCCGGATGGCCTGATTTGACAGCGAGTGAGTTTTTTCTAGATGGCGAGCTAACAAATTTCGAGTGCCGAGTGCTGATGTGAGCCCGATGGTATGATCCGACAGCCAGTGAGTTCCTCCCAGCTTGCTACCGGTGCCGAGTGCTGATGTGAGCCCGATGGCATGATCCGACAGCGAGTGAGTTCTTCCCAGCTTGCTACCGGTGCCGAGTGCTGATGTGAGCCCGATGGCATGATCCGACAGCTAGTGAGTTCCTCCCAGCTTGCTACCGGTGCCGAGTGCTGATGTGAGCCCGATGGCATGATCCGACAGCTTGTGAGTTCTTCCCAGCTTGCTACCGGTGCCGAGTGCTGAAGTGAGCCCGATGGTATGATCCGACAGCCCGTGAGTTCTTCCCAGCTTGCTACCGGTGCCGAGTGCTGATGTGAGCCCGATGGCATGATCCGACAGCGAGTGAGTTCCTCCCAGCTTGCTACCGGTGCCGAGTGCTGATGTGAGCCCGATGGCATGATCCGCCAGCTAGTGAGTTCCTCCCAGCTTGCTACTGGTGCCGAGTGCTGATGTGAGCCCGATGGCATGATCCGACAGCTTGTGAGTTCCTCCCAGCTTGCTACCGGTGCCGAGTGCTGATGTGAGCCCGATGGCATGATCCGACAGCGAGTGAGTTCCTCCCAGCTTGCTACCGGTGCCGAGTGCTGATGTGAGCCCGATGGTATGA
>Ga0307514_10001428_pt1 | contig 29364 bp, 29 predicted proteins | sample 16_EM_MG_FD_203088 | JGI IMG/M metagenome (GOLD analysis project Ga0307514, IMG submission 203088) | Populus trichocarpa ectomycorrhiza microbial communities from riparian zone in the Pacific Northwest, United States - 16_EM | ecosystem: Host-associated > Plants > Roots > Unclassified | place... | reverse complement strand
ACCCATTTCCTCACGTTGTCAACACTGAAGGAAACGCACATCGCAGCCGAAATGTGTTGGAATAATTACTGACATTTTTTGTCCTTCTGGCATGGCCTCAACCGACCTCGACATGGATTGGGCACACCGGCTCTCACGCGCCGTCACCCGCATGGGCTTGCGCTCCGCCTGGCTGTTTCAGCTCGGCGTGGCCTTGTGTGTGGGCGCGTTTGTCGCGGCCGTGCTGATGTGGATGGACCACGCCTCGTGGCCTGCCGCGCTGGCCGGCGCCGCGATCGCGCTGGTGCCCGCGCTGCTGACCGGCGGCGTGGCGCTGAACCTGGCCAGCGCGCTGGCGCAATCCACCCAGCAGCGGCAAATGCTGTGCGTGGACGATGAGCTGACCGGCGTCAGCAACCGCCGCCAGTTCCTGCGCCTGGCGGACCGCGAATGGGCCCGCTGCCGCCGCTACGGTGACGACGGCGCGCTGCTGCTGATCGACACCGACCACCTGCGCCGCATCAACGACAACCTTGGCCAGCGCTGCGGCGACGCGATCCTGCTCGAAGTGACCCGCCGCGTCAGCGCCACGCTGCGCCAGTCTGACGTGCTGGCCCGCTTCGGTGGCGCCGAACTGGCCGTCTTCCTGCCTCACACCGATCCGCTGGGTGCGCTGGACGCAGCCGAGCGCATTCGCCAGCAGGTGGCCGCAACGCCTTTCCGCTGGGACAAGGCGCACGTCGTCGCCACCGTCAGCGTGGGCGTGGCCCATGTGCACGCTGGCCAACTGGCGCTCGACGGGCTGATCCAGGAAGCCGAGGCCGCGCTGCGCACCGCCAAGGACGCCGGCCGCAACTGCGTGCGCGCTGCGCCCATCCTGCCGCGCCAGAGCGACCCGTCGCGCTCGGTCACGCCATCCTGATCGCGCGTTGACGCCCCATGACAAAGCGGCCTGCGGGCCGCTTTGTCATTTCCGCTTGCCTACGCAGGGACCTGGTAGTGCCGCGGCCCCATCAGGTCGATGCCGCACTGCAACTCGCGCACCCAGGCGATGAATTCGCCGATGGCCGGGCCGGTCAGCGGCGCCCCGTGCTGAGGCACCAGCATCTGGATGTCCAGCGGGCTGACCATGTCGGCCCAAAGCCTGAGGACCTTGTTCGAGACCATGTAGCGGCGGTGAAAGGCCTCCATGCGTGGCAGCAGCGTGGCCAGCGACGAGACGGGCGTCCTGGCGATCTCGCCACTCACCATCGAGACGCCCAGGTCCCCCGAGAACAGGATCTTGCTGACCGGGTCATAGAACTGGAAATTGCCCTCGGCGTGCAGGAAGTGCGCCGGCAGCGCGATCAGGTCATGCCTGCCGATGCGGATGCGCATGCCAGGGTCCGGAATGCCGACGATGCGGCCTATCGTCTTGCCTGGCTTGCAGAAGTGCGGAATGAAGCGCTCCCACACCGTGGACACGTAGATCTTGGCGTTGGGCGTGGAAGTGGTCCAGCGGTCCAGCGATGCGACGATGTCCGGGTCGGCGTGGGAGGCCAGGATGGCCGAGAGCTTGTGCGGCGGGAAATGCCGCGTCATCGTCAGATACAGCTCGGAGTAGGCCAGGTTGCCCCCCGGATCGATGATGGCGCCCGTCCCGTCGTCGACGATGAGGAACTGGTTGGACTGAACCGCCTCTCCGCCGGATTCGTCGGCCAGGTCGGAAAACATCAGGCACTGGTGGCCCGGCGATTGGTGAAGGATGACGGGCATGCTGCCATGCTAGGGGGCCGCGCCAGCTCGTCGTTTGATACTCCGCAAGCGCGGGCGCTGCGGGCCGTTCAATCCGGCCTAGAGTCAGCGCGCCTGGATCGCCTGCAGCACTTGCCTGCGCACCTCGTCGGCGGGATCCCCTCCGTCGCAGGCCACCACCTGCCGGGCCATGCTGCGCAGCCATGTGAGTTGCCGCTTGGCCAACTGGCGTGTCGCGGCCACACCGCGGGCCATCAGGTCATCGTGCAGGGCCTGGCCTGACAACCCGGCGTCCAGCGCCTCCCAGGCTTGGCGGTAGCCCACGCAGCGGATGGATGGCAAGCCTGGATGCAGCCCGCCGCGCGCGCGCAGTGCCTGCACTTCGGCCAGGAAGCCCTGCGCCAGCATTGCTTCGAAGCGCAGCGCAATGCGCTCGTGCAGCCAGGCGCGTGACAGCGGCTCCAGCGCAATCAACAGGTGTCGAGCCGGTGCAGCGGGCGTCTCGGCGCGCGAGTGGAAGCTTGAGAGCGGCTGGCCGGTGAGGTGCCAGACCTCCAGCGCACGCTGCACGCGTTGCGCATCCGCTGGCGCCAGCCGCGCCGCGCTCACCGGGTCCACCTCGGCCAGCCTGGCATGCATGGCCGGCCAGCCCAGGCGGGCGGCTTCGGCGTCCAGTTCAGCGCGCAAGCTGGCATCGCCTTGCGGCAATTCATCCAGCCCGTCGACCAGTGCCTTGAAGTACAGCATGGTGCCGCCGACCAGCAGTGGCAGCCGGCCGCGTGCCTGGATCTCGGCGATCAGCGTCTTCGCGTCGCGCGCGAACTGCGCGGCCGAGTAGGCCTGCTCGGGTTCGATGATGTCGATCAGGTGATGCGGCACCAGCGCCTGCTCGGCGGCGCTGGGCTTGGCGGTGCCGATGTCCATGCCGCGGTAGACCAGCGCCGAATCGACGCTGATGATCTCGACCGGCAGCGCCTGTGCCAGCGCCAGCGCGGCGGCGGTCTTGCCCGAGGCGGTAGGCCCGGCCAGGCCGATCCAGTCCAGCGCGTTCCGGTTCATGCGGCGGCGATGCGCCTGGGTTCGCCATGCCAGCGCACCAGCGTGAACGCCACGCCGATGACCGCCAGCGAAGCCAGTGCCAGGCCGATGGCCAGCGGTGCCAGCTGGCCGTTCATCGTGCGGCCCATGCCCAGGCCGATGGCAAACGCCACCAGTGCCAGGATGCAGCCGGACAAGGCCGAGGCGAGACCGGCGGCTTGCGGAAACGCGCCGACCGCGCCGGCCTGGCCACAAGGCTGGTGAATGCCATGGCCGAACACGTACAGCCAATGCGCCACCAGCACGCCGGCCAGCGGCGGCTGCGCCGGGCTGGCGCAGGCCAGCATCAGCAACCCGCCAGCCAGCGACATCACGCCGCCGATGCGCACCGCACCCGCCAGCCCGCGCCACGGCACCAGTCGCCTGCAGGCCAGCGTGCCCAGCATGTACGAGCCGGAGGCCGAGGCCATCACCAGCCCGTAGGCCCATGGCGCCAGTCCCAGTGTGCCAATGTAGACAAACGGCGAGCCGGCCAGCAGCACGATCAGTCCGCCGTAGGTGGCCGAGATCAGCGCGGTCCAGGCACGGAAACCGGGGTGCCGCAGCACTTCGGCAGTGGTGCGCGCCAGCGGTCCGGCGTTCAGCGCCTGCAGGTTGCGCCTGGGCAGGCTTTCCGGCAGCGTGCGCCAGACGAACAGCAGCGTCAACGCACCGCCCAGCGCCACCGCGGCCATCGCTGCGCGCCAGCCCAGGCTGGCTGCCAGCATGCCGCCCAGTACCGGGCCCAGCATCGCGATGACACCCAGCCCGAACAGCCCGCGCGACATGACCTGCGCGCCTTCGAATGGCTCGTAAAGGTCGCGCACCATCGCCCGGGCGCAAACAACCGAGGCCGCCATGCCCACGCCTTGTACCGCGCGCAGCAGGATCAGCGTCGCCATGTCCGGTGCCAGCGCCACGCCCACGCCAGCCAGTGCATGAAGGAACAGCCCACCGAGCAGCACCGGGCGGCGGCCGAAACGGTCCGACAGCGGCCCCATCAGCAGCTGCGCCAGCCCGAAGCTGAGCAGCAGCGCGGACATCGTCAGCTGTGCGGCCGCCATGCCGGCGCCCAGCGCGTGGCGAAGCAAGGGCAATGCGGGCAGGTACAGGTCGGTCGTGAGGGGCTGCAGGCCCAGCAGCAGCGACAGCGCCAGCGCAAGCTGCGCTTCGGTCAGGCGCGGTGCCGGCACCGCGGCGGGCAACGCGGTGCTCGTGTCAGAAACGCTCATCTTCGCGCAGGTAGCGCCACTGGCCCGCAGGCAGCTTGCCCAGCACCACGCTGCCGATGCGCACGCGCTTGAGTGCCGTCACCTTCAGGCCCACCAGCTCGCACATGCGGCGGATCTGGCGTTTGCGGCCCTCGCGCAGCACAAAGCGCAGCTGGTCCTCATTGGCCCAGCTCACCTTGGCCGGCTTCAGCTCGACATCGTCCAGCCACAGGCCATGGTTGAGCTTCTCCAGGTTTTCCGGCGGGAACGGGCCTTCGCCCATCGGTTCGACCCGCACCAGGTATTCCTTCTCGACCAGCGAGTGCTCGCCAATCAGGTGCTTGGCCACGCGGCCGTCCTGGGTCAGCACCAGCAGGCCGGTGGAGTCGATGTCCAGCCGGCCGGCGGGTGCCAGGCCGCGGGCGTGGCCAGCGTGGAAGGGCTTCTGGGTCGGGTCTTCTTCCCAGTGGTTGGCGGCGGTGACCAGCACGACGGCCGGCTCATAGCCGTCTTCGGCCTGGCCGCTGACGTAGCCGATGGGCTTGTTGATCAGCACCGTGATGCGCTTGGCCTGCTGGGTGTGCGCGGCCGGGTCGATCTCGATGCGGGCGTTGGGCTTCACGCGCTGGCCGAGCACGGCCATTTCGCCGTCCACCTTGACCCAGCCCGCGTCGATCCAGTCGTCCGCCTCGCGGCGCGAAGCCAGGCCCCGGTCGGACAGCACCTTGGACAGGCGCACGCCTTCGGCCGGGTCGCGCGGCGGCGTGGCGCCGGGGTAGACCTTGGCTGGGGGCGGCGTGGCCTTGACGGCGCGCGGGCCGCGGGCTGCCAGGTCCTGGCGCGGGTAGGCCAGGCCGGCGTCGCGCGGCTGCGGGCGTGCCGGGCCGTCGGGCCGGGCGGAGCTGACGTTGCGGCGCTGGTCGTTGCGGGCCAAGCCGGGATCGGCCGCAGGTGGGCGTTCGCGCGGCCGGTCAAACGATGGCGCAGGGCGTGCGTCGCCGCGCGGTGCCTGGCGGTCGTCCCGGCGAGGCGCCGGGCGGTCGTCGTTGCGCGGACCCTGGCGCGGCTCGCTGCGTGCGTCCGGGCGACGGTCGCCTCGAGCTTCGGGACGCGCGTCGCGTCGCGGCTCGTTGCGGTAATCACCGCGTGGTTCGGGTCGACTGTCGCCCCGCGCGTCTTGCCGCGGCGCATAGGTCACCGTAGGCTTGGGCGCTGCGGGCTTGCCGTCTTCGGCAGGTGCGGGTGCCGGCGAATTGGCAGGCGCAGTGGGCGAACCGGTGGCCGTGCGGGCCAGCGGGCGCTTTGGGGTGCGTTGAATGTCGCGGTCTGAGCGCATGTTGGGATCCAGTTCAGGGAGAGGGCTCAGCGGCCGCGCAGAAACAGCGCGTCGAGTTCTTTCAGGGTCAGCTGGCGCCAGGTGGGCCGGCCGTGGTTGCATTGCTCGGAGCGTTCGGTGTGCTCCATCTGGCGCAGCAAGGCATTCATTTCTTCGAGGCTGAGGCGCCGGTTGGCGCGCACTGCGCCATGGCAAGCCATGGTCGCCAGCAGGTCGTCGCGGGCGCGCTCGATCAGGTGCGCGGCGTCGGCCTCGGCCAGTTCAGCGAGTTCGGCCAGCACCGAGCGGGCGAGCTCGACCGGGTCGGCATCCGGCAGTGCGGCAGGGCGGCTGCGCACGGCCAGAGAGGTGGGCCCCAGCGGGCTCAGGTCCAGGCCCAGCGCCATCAGGTCGGCCTGCCGGGCTTCGGCCACTGCGACCTCGGTGGCGGTGGCCGCGAAGGTGGCTGGGATCAGCAACGGCTGCGCGGCCAGGCCGGTGAGGCGGGCCTCGGCCTTCATGCGCTCGTAGACGATGCGTTCGTGCGCCGCGTGCATGTCGACGATGACCAGGCCGTGCGCGTTCTGCGCCAGCACGTAGACGCCCGACAGCTGCGCCAGCGCGCGGCCCAGCGGCCAGTCGCCGTCCAGTACCGCGGCGCGGTCCATCGGCGGGTCGCCCGCCGGGGCCGTGGGCAGGTTGATGGGGGTGGTCGACGGCGGTGCGAAGGTCGCCGGGCTGGCCCACGGCGCGGGCGCCTCGCGAGCGTAGAGCTGGCCCAGGTCGGCCAGGCTCAGGCGCTGCTGGTGAGCGGTGGGTGGCAGGCCGGCGCCGGTGGCGTACGAGGCGGGCAGGCTGGGTTGGCGGTCGCCCCAGGAGGCGGACGCGGGCTGCGCCGCTTCGGCACCCAGGGTCGCCGTGGGCAGTTGCTCCTGCGAGATGGCGGCGGGCACATGCGCACCAGCCGGTGCCGAAAGCGTCTTTTCCACGGCCCGCTTGACGACCGAATAGACCTCGCCCGACTCGCGGAAGCGCACCTCGATCTTGGTCGGGTGCACGTTGACGTCCACGCGTGTCGGGTCGATGTCCAGGAACAGCACGTAGGCAGGCTGCTTCTGGCCGTGCAGCACGTCCTCATAGGCGCTGCGCAAGGCGTGCGTGATCAGCTTGTCGCGCACGTAGCGGCCGTTGACGTAGACGTACTGGTGATCGGCACGGTTGCGCGCGGCCTCGGGCAGGCCCACGCGGCCTTGCAGCCGCATCGGCCCGGCCAGCAGCTCCACCGGCCGGCTCTGCGCCAGGAAGTCTTCGCCCAGCACGTCGGCCATGCGCTGCTCGTGCAGCGCGCGGCGCCATTGTTCGACCAGCTTGCCGTCGTGCCAGATCGCAAAGCCCACGTCCGGCCGCGCCAGCGCATGGCGGCGCACCGCCTCGATGGCGTGCGACAGCTCGGTTGGGCCTGACTTGAGGAACTTGCGCCGCGCCGGCGTGCTGAAGAACAGCTCGCGCACTTCGATGCTGGTGCCTTGCGCGCGGGCGGCAGGTTGCAGCTCGCCGCTGCGGGCGTCCAGTCGGCGGGCCTGAGAAGCATCTGCGGGGCGGCTGACGATGTGGGTTTCGGAGACCGAGGCGATGGCGGCCAGCGCCTCGCCGCGGAAGCCCATGGTCATCACGCCTTCGAGCTCGGCCAGCGAGCTGATCTTGCTGGTGGCGTGGCGCTTGAGCGCCAGCGGCAGCTCGTCATGCGGAATGCCGCAGCCGTCGTCCTCGACCACGATGGCCCGCACGCCGCCGGCCACCAGGCGCACCGTGACCTGTTCGGCGCCAGCGTCCAGCGCGTTGTCCACCAGTTCGCGCACCACCGAAGCCGGGCGCTCCACCACCTCGCCGGCAGCGATCTGGCTGACCAGTTCGTCGGGCAATTCGCGGATCGGGCGGCGCGGCGCGGCCTGCAAGGCGTTGTGCAGCGGCGGATGCACGTTGTCGTTCATCCCGGGATTGTAGAGAGCCCGTGTGATGTCCACCCTGATAATCCCTGCCCATGGACTTTCTCGCCCCCCTGATCGACCTCATATTGCACGTGGACAAGCACCTCGCGGTGTTTGTGACCAATTACGGCACCTGGGTCTACGTGCTGCTGTTCGCCATCATCTTCGTGGAGACCGGCGTGGTGGTGATGCCTTTCCTGCCGGGTGATTCGCTGCTGTTCGTGGTCGGTGCGATGTGCGGCACCGGGCTGATGAGCCTGCCGGTGTCGCTGGCGGTGCTGCTGGTGGCCGCGGTGCTGGGCGACCAGGTGAACTACACCATCGGCCGGGCGCTGGGGCCGAAAGTGTTCAAGTGGGAGCAGTCCCGCTTCTTCAACAAGCAGGCCTTCGAGCAGGCCCATGCCTTTTACGAGCGCTATGGTGCGGTGACCATCATCGTCGCGCGCTTCATGCCGTTTGTGCGCACGTTTGCACCCTTCGTGGCCGGCGTGGCGGCGATGAGCCGCGCGCGCTTCACGCTGTTCAACTTGATTGGCGGCGCGCTCTGGGTGGTCGGCGTGATGATGGCTGGTGTGCTGTTCGGCAACATCCCCTGGGTGCAGCAGAACCTCGAAAAAATCATCTGGGCCATGATCCTGATTCCTGGCGTGGTGATCCTGGCCGGTGCCGTGAAGGCGCGCCGCCGCGCGCCGGCCTGACGGCCGTCAAGTCTGGCCTTACGTTTGCCGATTGCGCGCCAGCGGCGGGTTCTTCGCGAAGTAGCGGTCGATGCCGGTGAACAGCGCCTCGACCAGCTTGCGCTGGTACTCGGGGTCGCGCAGCTTGTCTTCTTCGGTGGGGTTCGAGATGAACGCGGTCTCGACCAGGATGGACGGGATGTCCGGCGCCTTCAGCACCGCGAAACCGGCCTGTTCGACCTCGCCCTTGTGCAGCCGGCCCACGGTGCCGATGCGCGACAGCACTTCGTTGCCCACGCGCAGGCTGTCCTTGATCTGCGCGGTGGTGCTCATGTCCAGCAGCGCGCGCAGCACCTGAGCGTCCTTGGTCGCGGCATTCACGCCGCCCACCACGTCTGCCGCATTCTCGCGCTGCGCCATCCACCGTGCCGCCGTGCTGGACGCGCCGTGCTGGCTCAGCGCGAAGACGCTGGCGCCGCGCGCGTCGGGGTTCATGAAGGCGTCGGCATGTACAGAGACGAATAGGTCGGCCTGTACGCGGCGGGCCTTGGCCACGCGTTCCTGCAGCGGCACGAAGAAGTCGTCGTCGCGCGTGAGCATCGCGCGCATGCCGGGCTTGGTGTTGAGCTTGTCGCGCAGCTGCAGCGCAATGCGCAGCACCACGTCCTTTTCCTTCAGGCCGCTGGGGCCGATGGCGCCTGGGTCTTCGCCGCCGTGACCGGGGTCGATGGCGACGATGACCAGGCGGTTGATGCCGTCCCGCTGCGCGGCGCTGGACTTGCCGGGGATGGGTGGCGGTGCGGCAGGCGGGGGAGGCGCCATGGCGACCTGGGTCGACGGCGGTGCTGTGGTGGAGGTACCGGGTGCGGCGGCGCCGGAGCGCGCGGCCTCGGTGGCGGCGAGCGGGCGGTCCACCTTGCCGATGAACTCGCCCAGCGCGTCCTGCACCGAGCGGGCCGCTTCGCGCTCGGCCTGGGCCTTGTCGCGGATCAGCGTCAGCAGCGGGTCTGGCGCTTCGGTCGGGTAGAGGTCGAACACCAGTCGGTGCTGGTAGGCGGCGACCGGCATCAGCGTGAATTGCTGTGGCTTGACGGTCTGCTTCAGGTCCAGCACCAGGCGTACCACACGCGGCTGGTTCTGGCCCACGCGCACGCCGCCAATGAACGGGTCGTCCGACTTGACCTTGCCAACCAGCTCACGCAAGGCGGGGCTCATCTCCAGCCCGTCGATGTCGACCACCAGGCGCTGCGGGTCGTCGGTCAGGAAGTGGCGGGCCACCAGCGGCTGGTCCGATTCGATCGTCACGCGCGTGTATTCCTGCGCCGGCCAGACCCGCACCGAGACAATGCTGGCGCCCCAGGCGAGCTGGGCCGGGCCCAGCACCAAGGCCACGCGGCCCAGCGATTTCAAGGCGTCACGACGTTTCATGCCAGCAACTCCTGTCCTCGTGCGGTGAAGGCCTGCAACTGCACCTGGCGACTTTCGTCTTCCTGTGGCGCAATCTGCAGCGCGAGGTCTGCGGCTGGGCGATAAGGACCGGCATTGCCGGCCCATTCGCACAGCTTCAAACCGGGGGCGGCAAATACCTCCCGAAAACCCGCGTCCTCCCATTCGCGCGGGTCGCTGAAACGGTAGAAATCAAAATGCGAAACTGCCAGCGCACCAAATGGGCTGGCCAGCAGATAAGGTTCGACCACCGCATAGGTCGGGCTCTTGATGCGGCCGGTGGCCCCCAGCGCGCGCAGCAGATGGCGCACCAGCGTGGTCTTGCCGGCGCCCAGGGGGCCGTCCAGCTCGATGCAGGCGTTGGCGATGGCGGGGCGGGCCGCCCAATTGGCGGCAAATTCGGCGCAGGCAGTTTCGTCAGGCCAGCGCAGCGTGCGAGTTTCTAGAATCGGCAGATGGCTCAAAATGTGGAGGGCGGTGAAGGCGTCTCGCGGCAGCAGGCGTCTGACAAATCGCCGCCAGGAAACACGGACATCACGCAGCAGTTGCGGGACTGGGCCCGCACGCTCGGATTCTCCCAGATTGGGGTGGCCGATGTCGACCTGTCATCTGCCGAGCCGGGTTTGCTGGCCTGGCTGGATGCGGGCTTTCACGGCAGCATGGCTTACATGGCTGCGCACGGGCTCAAGCGGGCTCGCCCGGCCGAGCTGATACCCGGCACGGTGCGTGTCGTCACCGCGCGCATGGACTACCTGCCTGCCAACCGCGCAGGTGACTGGCAGCAGGTCGAGTGGCAAGGCCTGGCCGACCCGCAGCGGGCCATGGTGTCGCTCTATGCGCGGGGGAGGGACTATCACAAGGTCTTGCGCGCCCGGCTGCAGCAACTGGCTGACAAGCTGGCCGCCGAGGTCGGCCCACTGGGCCACCGTGTGTTCACCGATTCGGCGCCGGTGCTGGAGGTGGAACTGGCCAGCCGCAGCGGCATTGGCTGGCGCGGCAAACACACGCTGACGCTGTCGCGCGAAGCCGGCTCGATGTTCTTCCTCGGCCAGATCTATGTGGACCTGGCGCTGCCGCTGAGCGAGCCGGTCAACGCGCATTGCGGTGCCTGCGAAGCCTGTCTGCAGGTTTGCCCGACCAGGGCCATCGTCGCGCCTTACCGGCTGGACGCCAGGCGCTGCATCTCGTACCTGACGATAGAGCACGACGGTGCCATTCCCGAGGCCTTGCGGCCGTTGATCGGCAACCGCATCTATGGCTGCGACGACTGCCAGCTGGCCTGCCCGTGGAACAAATACGCGCGCCGGGCCAGCGTGCCGGACTTCGACACAAGGCCCGCGCTGGACGCGCCCGGTCTGCTGGACCTGTGGGCCTGGGACGAGCCGAGCTTCCTGCAGCGGACCGAAGGCAGCGCGATCCGCCGCATTGGCCACCAGCGCTGGCAGCGCAACCTGGCGGTGGCGATGGGCAATGCGCTGGCCTCAGGCGTGGCCGACGAGGCAGCGCTGGGTCAGGCGTTGTCAGCCTCGCTGCCCGTGGCCACGCCCTTGGTCGCTGAGCACATCCAGTGGGCGCTGGCGCAGGCCGCCGACAAGCCTTGAGGCTTCAGCGCGTGGCGTCCAGCCCGATCAGCGCCAGTGGCAGGCTCAGCATGCCCAGCAGCGTGGACAGGCTGACCAGCCCGGCCACAAAGCTGCCGCTGCCGCCCATGCGCGAGGCCAGCACATAGGCGCTGGAGGCGGTTGGCAAGGCCGCGAAGGCGACCACCACGACCTGCTGCCCGGCAGGCAGCTCGGCCACGCGCACCAGTACGATGGCGATGACGGGCAGGATCAGGTGGCGGATGCTCATCAGCGCGGCGGCGAGCCTGGGTGCGTCCCGCAAGGCGCCCAATTGCAGCCCGGCGCCCACCGCCATCAATCCCAGCGGCAGGGCGGCGCCGCCGATGCGGCTCAGCGTGATCTGCAGCAGCTCAGGCAGTTGCAGGCCCAGCAGGTTGCCGACCAGCCCGGCGACCGTGCCAATGATCAGCGGGTTCTGCAGGAGTTCGCGCAGGAAGTTCTGGCCAGCATGTCGGGCCAGCGGCCAGACTGCCGCGATGTTGCAGACCGGCACGCACAGCGCGACCAGCAAGGCCGTCCAGGCAACAGACTGAACGCCGCCCAGCCGCTCTGCCAGCGCCAGCGCGACATAGGAGTTGAAGCGGAAGGCCGTCTGCGCGCCGGAAGCGTGCAGGCGCGCGTCCACGCCAGGCCAGCGGCCGAGGGCATATGAAAGCGCAATGCCGCAGCCGACGACTGCCAGGCCGCAGCCGGCCAGCGTCATCAGCGCACCGGCCTGCAGCGGCTGGCGCACGATGGCGACAAACAGCAGCACCGGGAACAGCAGGTAATACACCAGCTTCTCGACACCGTCCCACACCGAGCGGTTCAGTGCCGTGCGGCGGCACAGCACAAAGCCGAGCAGGATCAGCAGGAAGTCGGGCAGCAGCAACAGCACATGGGACATGGCTGCAGTGTGCCTGCGAGAGCAGGGATGGCCCTTACGCAATGGCCGCAGTCCAGGCAAACCAAGGCCTCGGCATACTTCTCGGCGTGCGCTGAATCGACGGTTGGCTGGGCTATCCTGCCGCCATTGCCCTGTTCACTCTGGAGACTGCATTGCGACACTCGAACCGCCTGCGCTGGACCCTGTCCGCAGCCTTGATGGCCGCTGCTTGCGCCACTTCCGCCTTTGCGCAGAGCAACTACCCGACCAAGCCAGTCAAGCTGGTCGTGCCTTTTGCGCCTGGTGGCACCACCGACATCATCGCCCGCGTGGTGTCCGAGAAGATGAACCTGGCACTGGGCCAGACCATGATCGTCGAGAACAAGGCCGGCGGCGGCGGCGTGGTGGGCGCGCTGGACACGGCGCGTGCGGCGCCGGATGGCTATTCGCTGGGTGTGGCGACGGTGTCGACCACAGCGGCCAATCCGGCCATCAACCCGAAGATCGCCTACAACCCGCTGACCGACTTCACGCCCATCATCAACATCGCGGCGACGCCGAATGTGATCGCGGTGCATCCGTCCTTCCCGGCACGGGACTACAAGACCTTCCTCGAAGTCCTGAAGAAAAATCCCGGCAAGTACAGCTTCTCCAGTTCCGGCACCGGCGGCATCGGCCACCTGCAGATGGAGTTGTACAAGAGCCTGACTGGCGTTTTTGTGACCCACATTCCGTACCGCGGCGCAGGCCCTGCGTTGAACGACACGGTGGCGGGTCAAGTGCCGATGATCTTCGACAACCTGCCGTCCGCGCTGCCCTTCATCAAGGAAGGTCGCCTGATCGCCATCGTTGTCGCTGCACCGCAGCGCCTGGCTGTTTTGCCCGACGTGCCGACGTTCAAGGAAGTGGGCCTGGAGCCGGTGAACCGCATGGCCTACTACGGCATCTACGGTCCCAAGGGCCTGCCCAAGGACGTGGTCGACAAGGTGGCTGCTGCAGTCAAGAAAACGGCCGAACTGCCTGAGGTCAAGAAGCGCATCGAGGAAACGGGCTCGCTGCTGGTGCTCAACACCCCTGAGCAGTTCGCCGCGCAGATCAAGGCCGAGTTCGACGTCTACAAGCAGGTCGTGGCCAAGCAGAAGCTGACGCTGGAGTGACGCTGCCGGAGAGGCCTGCCGGGCCTGTGCTGCATCTGCCGCCTTGCGCGGTGGATGCAGGCCTGATCGATCTGTTCAACGACGCTTTGTGGCTGGAGGATGGGCTGAGCGCCAACACTTTGGCCGCCTACCGCCGGGACTTGCAGGGGCTGGCCAGTTGGCTGGCCGAGCAGGGCGGCGTGGACCTCACCCAGGTCACCCAGGTCCATCTGCAGGCCTACGCAACGGCCCGGCATGCCGGCAGCCGCAGCAGCAGCGCCAACCGCCGCTTGGCGGTTTTTCGGCGCTTCTATCGCTGGGCCTTGCGTGAGCACCACGTCAAGGTGGATCCGACCCTGCAGTTGCTGGCCGCCCGCCAGCCGATGCGCCTGCCCAAGACCTTGAGCGAGGCACAGGTCGAAGCGCTGCTGCGAGCGCCGGACGTGATGACGCCACTGGGCTTGCGCGACCGCTGCATGCTGGAGCTGATGTACGCCAGCGGTCTGCGGGTCAGCGAACTGGTCGGTCTGCCGTCCATCAACCTCAGCCTGAACGATGGTGTGCTGCGTGTCAGCGGCAAGGGACAGAAGGAGCGTCTGGTTCCCTTCGGCGAAGAGGCCGAGCGCTGGCTGCGGCTTTTTCTGGCAGATGGCCGCCCGCAGATTCTGCAAGGCCAGGCAAGCGACGCCTTGTTCGTCACGGCGCGCGGCGGGCCGATGACACGCCAGATGTTCTGGACGCTGGTGAAGCGGCATGCGGCGCAGGCCGACATCCGTGTGTCGTTGTCACCGCACACCTTGCGCCACGCCTTCGCGACCCATTTGCTGAACCACGGCGCAGACCTGCGGGTGGTGCAGATGCTGCTCGGCCACGCCGACATCTCGACCACGACCATCTACACCCATGTGGCGCGAGAGCGCTTGAAGTCTTTGCATGCGCAGCACCATCCGCGAGGGTGACGGCGGCGATGTTGCGGTGTCGCGCCGTTACGATCACCCATGAAAAAAGCCGACCCTGAGGTCGGCTTTTGCTGAAACCAGGCCCGAAGGCCTGAGGCATCAGAAGTTGTGACGAATGCCAGCACCGTAGCTGCTGAAGTTCTGGCCCGGGCCTTGTGAACCAGCATCAGCGAACGCTTGGTAAGCAGCGTTGTCGTCGTTGTTGAGCTTGCTGTAGAACGCGTACACCTTGGTGCGCTTGCTCAGGTTGTAGTTCCACTGAGCCGTCCATTGGTTGGCGCCGCTGTCAGGCACGCCGTCGATCTTGCCGGCCTGACCGTAGTTCAGGTGCAGTTCGTTGTTGCCCAGGGTGTACATGCCCGAGACACGCCAGATGTTGTGCTTGGAGTCACCGCTGACCTGGCCGTAGTAGCCGCCGAAGGTGAACGCGCCCAGTTCGTAGACCGCACGGCCCACGGTCTGCTTGTCGTCGCCATGCTGCTCGTAGCCCAGACCCAGGTGCAGAGGACCGCGGTCGTAGTTGACGGCGCCGGAGTAGATCTTGTCTTCGCTGCCCGCAGGCGCTTCGGCGACCTGGGCGTGGCCCACGAAGCCCGCGACCACCGGGGTGTAGTACGCAACAGCATTCTTCAGGTTGCCGTAAGCGATGGTGCCGCTGCCGGCGCCAACGACGCTGTAGAAAGCGTCCTCGGTCGGGCCCGTGTCATGGTTGTGCATGCCGATCCAGTCAGCAGTGGCGTAGTAAGCCTCGCTTGCGGACATGTTGCCCAGCTTGACCGTGCCGAAACGGGTGGCCAGGCCAACCCAGGACTCACGGCCCCAGAATGCGGAGCCGCTCTTGCCCGTCGAGGCGTCGAAGCCGCTCTCGATCAGGAACAGGCCCTTCATGCCGCCGCCCAGATCTTCTTCGCCCTTGAAGCCGATGCGGGAGTTGTAATCCTGGATCACATTGTTGCGGTCGCCATCGCCAATCTTCTGGCTTTCAGCAGCCACGTTCAGGCGACCGTAAATGGTCACCGAGCTTTGTGCGAACGCAGCGGGGGCCGCCAGGGTGGCCGCGATCGCGGTCAGAACGAGAGATTTCTTCATGAGAAGGACCCTTGGTCAATGTAAACAAAGGAGCCTCACGTCTGCGCGAGCAGAGCAGCGAAACTCTGAAGTGCTGAATGACAACACTGTGAAAAGCAGTTTATCGCTGGAACAAGTGCGTCCTGAAGGTTTACCCTGGCGCCGCCCTCAAACAGGGCTCAATCTGTTGTTGCGATGCAACTGGCGTAGGACTGCGCCGACATCACGCACGCCGCCACAATCTACCCATGGACCACACTTTCATCTCGGCCTTTGTCCTCCTCCTGCTGGTGCTGGACCCTTTTGGCAGCCTGCCGATCTTCATTTCGGTGTTGCGCAGCGTGTCCCCCGAGCGCCGCGCTGTCGTGGCGATTCGCGAAGTCTCAATCGCCTTTTCGGTATTGTTGGTCTTCATGTTCACGGGCGAAGGCTTCCTGCGCCTGATGCACCTGTCGGAGCGTTCGCTGGAGGTCGCAGGCGGGGTGATCCTGCTGATCATTGCCATCCGGATGATCTTCGCTTCAGGGGGGGAAATCTATGCCACGGAGGGCCAGCGTGAGCCGATGATCTTTCCGCTGGCGGTGCCGCTGCTGGCAGGCCCGTCAGCGATGGCCACCGTGCTGCTGCTGGCCTCGCGGCAGCCCGAGCGAATGTGGCACTGGGTGGGGGCGCTGACGCTGGCGATGCTGGTCAGCGGCGCGGTGATGCTGGCAGCCGACCGCATTCGCAAAATCCTCGGCACGCCGGTGGTTTCGGCGGTTGAAAAGCTGATGGGCCTGGTGTTGACGGCGGTGGCGGTGGAAATGATTCTGGCGGGGTTGAAGCGCTATTTCTTCGGGCTTTGACAGGGCAAAAGAAAAAGCGGCTTAACGCCGCCTTTATATTTTCAGAATACTTGCAATCATCGTCCGCGCAAGTGTGCGGGCGCTTCCAGCCGCTTGGCCAGTGTTGAGAGCAGCAGGGTCAGGATCAGGTACATCGCCGAGATTGCGAGGTATGGCTCCCAGTAGCGCGAATATGCGCCCGCCACCGTGCGGGCTGCCAGTGCCAGTTCGGCCAGGCCAATGGCCGAAACCAGGGAGGAATCCTTGATCAGGGTCACGCCCTCATTCACCAGCGCCGGCACCATGCGACGGAAGGCTTGCGGCAGGATCACGAAGCGCATGGCCTGCGAGTGCGACAGCCCCACGCTCCAGGCGGCCTGGGTCTGTCCCAGGTGAATGCTCTGGATGCCGGCCCGGAAGATCTCGGAGATGTAGGCGCCCGCATTGAGCGAGAGCGCGACGCAGCCCGAGAAGAACGCGCCGTGCTCCTGGCGGAAGGTCCTCGCCATGTCGCCCGACAGCAGCAAGCCGTTGTCCGGATGGATCAAGGCCGGCATCACCGCGAAGTGCACCAGCAGGATCTGCACGAACAGCGGCGTGCCGCGGAAGAAGGTGACGTAGGCGGTCGTGATGCCACGCACGATCACCAGCAGCCACCGCGCGGGCGGGGACTGCGGTGGAGGCGCACTGCGTGAACTGCTGATCAGGCCCAGCACCACGCCGAGCAGGAGGCCAACCACAATGGCCACCAAGGTCAGCTCGATGGTGGTCAACAGACCGCTCATGAAGAGCGGCCAGTAGCCCGACAGGATTTCCCAACGCAAGTCCACGCCGTGCGCTCCGCGTCAGTTCGAGGCGGCGGATGCAGCCGGTGCGGCAGCGGCGGGCGGCTCGGTGCCGAAGGTCTTCTTGTAGATCGCTGCGTAGGTGCCGTCAGCCTTCACGGCGGCCAGGCCCTTGTTGATCATGCCAAGCAGTTCGGTGTTGCCCTTCTTCACCGCAATGCCGTATTGCTCCGGCGCGAAAGCCTTGTCGGAGACGGTCTTGAACTTGGCGCCAGGGTTGTTGGCCACGTAGTGGATCACCACACCGTTGTCGGCCACCACGGCGTCCACGCCGCCGGCTTCCAGTTCCTTCAGCGCCAGCGGCGTCGACTCGAAACGCTTGATGGTCGTCGCGGTCTTGCCTTGCAGCTTGGTGACCACTTCGTCACCGGTGGTGCCGGTCTGCACGCCGACCTTGAGCTTCTTCAGGTCGTCGAACTTCGAGATCTTCGACGACTCCTTCACCGCGATCAGCTGGAACGCGTCGAAATACGGGTCCGAGAAATCCATGGTCTGCTTGCGCTCGTCGGTGATCGTGATCGACGAGATCAGCAAGTCGCGGTCACCCTGGCCCAGCGCGTTGAAGATGCCTTCCCAGGGGGTGTTGACGAACTTGACCTGGAAGCCGCCTTTTTCTGCCACTGCGTTCAGCAGGTCGACCGACAGGCCGACGATCTCGCCCTTCTCGTTCTGGAACTCGAACGGCGCATAAGCGGCGTCGGTGCCGACCGTGTAGACCTTGGCTGGCGCCGGGGCGGGCGCAGAAGCCGGGGCGGACGCCGTTTCGGCCGGCGCGGGCGGCGGCTCTTGCTTGCCGCAGGCAGCCAGCACCAAGCCAGCCACCAATGCGGTGGCGGCCTTCAGGAAACGACGGGTATCTTGTTGAGCCATGGATGTCCTCAAAACAGTGGGCAAAACTAAGGAAAAACTAGTTCCTTCAGTGTACGGCCGGGTTACGCAATATTTACGCCACGACGGCACGGGGTAATCACGCACCGAGGCGGTGCCTTGTTACCTGGGCACACATTGCCGCGGCCGGGCGGTATGCACAGCCAGCCGGCGGCCTTTGGTACGCGGATTGCCGCAGTGCCGGCAACACGCGCTCGGCGCACGCCGCCTTCCCTGCAGGCAGTCGTCTTCGCCCGGCAATTGACTTCTTTCAGCTTCAAGGAGAACCGATGTCCCGATGCCACGCTACCCGACACCGACGTTCGACGACCGTTCTCGCCCTCTGCCTGCTCGGCCTGCCAGGCGTCGCGCTGGCCCAGGCCACCGTGAAGCCCGATGGCAAGATGCGCTACGCCCTGGGCGCGGGCGCCAGTTATTCGTCTGGCAATACCAGTGCGGCCAGCGTCAATCTGAATGGCGAGGCCGTGCAGGCCACCGACGAAAGCAAGCTGACCTTGGGCGGCAAGGCCTTGTGGTCGCGCTCGGAAGGCCAGACCACGGCGGAGAACGTGTCCCTGGGTGGTGCCTATAACCAGGATTTCACGCCGGCCTGGTTTGGCTTTGGCAGCGCCGATTTCCTGCGCGATGAATTTGCCAACATCCAGGCGCGCGGCTCGGTGCACGGCGGTGTCGGCCGACATTTGATCAAGCGCGACGACCTGACCTGGGATGCGACGCTGGGCATCGGCTATTCGCAAGACCGCTATTTCGATCCTGTTGTCGTCAACGACGAACTGCGCGTCCGTTACGGTCGCGCCGAGTTGGTGCTGGGCGAAGAGTCCAGCCATAAGTTCACTGAAACCACGAGCTTCCGCCAGAAGCTTTCGTACTACCCTGCGCTGGATTCCGGCGGCGGCTCGCGCGCGACGCTGGACGCCGGCCTGGCCGTTGCGATGACCGCCAGGCTCAGCCTCACCGCCGGGCTGAACTACCGTTATGACAGCGATCCCGGCGTCGGCCTGAAAAAGGGCGACACGCTGTTCGTCACCGGCATTTCCGTCAAGCTGGACTGAGGCGCCGGCCGGTGTCGAGGCGCCAAGCTGGTTAGCATGTCGCATGGAGAACCTTCGTCGGCAGGCCTTGGCGCTGCTGCTCACCCCGTCGCCTGACGCCAAGGCCGAAGGCACGCGTGCGCTTGATCCGTGGGCTGCGCTGGACACCGACGAGGTGTTAGTCGAACCGGCCGGCATTCCCGGCCGCCCGCCCAAGCCCGAGCTGATGCCACACACCGCACTGAAGCATCGTTCTGTCGGCACGCTGGAGGGCAGGGCGAGCCTGCTGCATGCCTTGGCCCACATCGAGTTCAATGCGATCAACCTGGCGCTGGACATCGTCTGGCGCTTCGCCGGCATGCCGGCGGACTTCTACCGGCAGTGGCTGCTGGTGGCGCGCGAGGAGGCGCTGCATTTCCAGCTGCTGCGCGACCATCTGCTGGCGCTGGGCTTCCGCTACGGCGACTTCCCGGCGCACAACGCCTTGTGGGAAATGGCCGAGAAGACCAAGGGCGACCTGCTGGCCCGCGTCGCGCTGGTGCCTCGCACGCTGGAGGCGCGGGGGCTGGACGCTTCACCAGCGGTCAAGGCCAAGCTGGTCGGCGCAGGCGACCTGAAGGCTGGCGCCATCATCGACATCATCCTGCGCGACGAGATCGGCCATGTCGCCACCGGCAACCACTGGTACCGTTGGCTGTGCGATCAGCGCGGCCTGGCACCCGTGGCCACCTATTCGCAGCTCGCGGCGCAATATGGCGCGCCGCGCATGAAAGGCCCGTTCAACCTCGACGCCCGGCGCGCAGCCGGTTTCACCGAAGAAGAGCTGGAGAGCTACCGCAGCTGACGGCCAGCAACCCAACCGGTGCAAGACCTTGGCTGCGCCTGCTGGTACCAAGCTTCGTAAAATCGGCAGTCTTCCAGGCGCAGCGTGGCAGACCGCACACGCGGTCACCGTTTGCGTGGCTGCGGACCCATCCCATGAGCGAACTCCATAAATTCCTGTTTGAAGGCCTGCCCGTGCGCGGCATGCTGGTGCGGCTGACCGACAGCTGGCAAGAGGTGCTGCGCCGCCGTGAGGCTGCGGGCGACTACGCGCCGCCGGTGCGTGAACTGCTGGGCGAGATGGCGGCTGCCGCCACGCTGATGCAGGCCAACATCAAGTTCAACGGCTCGCTGATCCTGCAGGTCATGGGCGACGGTCCGGTCAAGCTCGCAGTGGCCGAGGCCAAGGCCGACCTGAGCTTTCGCACCACGGCCAAGGTCGTCGGCGAGGTGCCGGACGGCGCCCGTGTCGAGGCCATGCTGAACCTGCACGGCCAGGGCCGCTGCGCGATCACGCTGGACCCCGCCGACCGGTTGCCCGGCCAGCAGCCCTACCAGGGCATCGTGCCGCTGCACGACGACCAGCGCCGGCCGCTGCAAAACCTCTCGGAGGTGCTGGAGCACTACATGCTGCAGTCCGAGCAGCTGGACACCCGCCTGATCCTGGCCGCCAACGGCGAAGTCGCTGCCGGCCTGCTGATCCAGCGGCTGCCGACCAAGGGCGAGGGCAACTTGGCCGGCGAGCGGCCGGGCGCCACGCCCTGGGGCTCGGGCGACGAGGACCAGATCGGCCAGTCGGAAGCCTTCAACCGCATTGCCCACCTGGCCGCGACGCTGACGCGCGAGGAACTGCTGACGCTGGAAGCGGACACGATCCTGCGCCGGCTGTTCTGGGAAGAATCCGTGCGCCGCTTCGAGCCGCTCACGCCCAGCTTCGGCTGCAGTTGCTCGCGCGAACGGGTGCGCAACATGCTCACCGGCCTGGGCCGCGAAGAGTCCGAAAGCATCCTGGAAGAGCGCGGCGACATCGAGATCGCCTGCGACTTCTGCGGCCAGCAATACCATTTCGACGCAGTCGACGTGGGTGAGATGTTCACGCCAGGCCGCGACCAGCCGCCCGCCTCAGCTTCGCTGCAGTGAGCCGGCCGTGCGGATGCGCTGCTGGAAAGCGGCGTGCTCGCAGTCCGGTTGATCGCAGCTGTCGCAGGCCCACAGCCATGCGGGTTGCGCGGCGTCGCGGTCCTGCAGCCGCGTCAGCAGTCCGGCCCGCGGCGCGCGGCGCAGGCGCAGCACCGGCACCATCGCATCCAGGGCTGCCTCCACCCGGCGCGGGCCACTGCCGCTGACCACGGCAAACGCCAGCCCGGCGCCCACCAGCAGCTCGCGCAGCCGGTTGTCCACTGGCGCGCGTACCTGCGGGCCGTCGCGCTGCAGGCCGTCCGGCTCCCAGGGCAGGTCCAACGCGGTCAGCAGCGTCAGCGCGCAGCGGCGTTGCCAGGCCAGTGCCATCGCATCCAGCGTGTCGCTGCCGAAGACCTGGCGGTGGTAGACGGCGGTCATCAGCGGCGTGGTGTCGGCCAGTACCACCGCGTGCGTGGCGGCGGCCTGTTCGATGCGACGGGCTTGTTCGAGCGCGATGGCCTCCTGCTCCTGCTCACGTGGCGTGCGGCCCTGCGCGTCGCACCACTCGCGCAGGTATTCCGGCACCCAGGTGCAGGGCCAGCCGGTCAGCTCGGCCACGCGGGGTGCAAGCGCGGCGGCCAGCGTGCTCTTGCCGGTGCTCTCGGCGCCGACCAGCGCAATGACCCGCCCCGTTTGCTGCTGCTCAGGCACTGACCCGGCCCTCCAGCCTGCGCCAAGCTTGCCAGCCCGCGGCCGCCATCACGGTGAACACCGCGTACAGCAGCACCGTCAGCCAGAGCGACTTGACTGCGAACAAGCCCATGCTGACCAGGTTCACCGCAATCCACACCGGCCAGTTCTCGATCAGCTTGCGGCCCAGCAGGAACTGGCCGGTGATGCTGGCGACCGTGGGCAGCGCGTCCCAGAACGGCACGTCGCTGTCGGTGAAGCGGTGAAGCAGCAGGCCCAGCAGCGGCCAGCCCAGCAGCGTGGCTAGCAAGGCCAGGGCGCGTTGCCGGCCGGTCAGGCGATGCACGCGCAGCGCACCGCCGTCCTCGCCACGCCCGCGCAGCCATTGCCACCAGCCCCAGCCAGCGACCAGCACAAAGAAGATCTGCAGGCTGGCTTCACCATACAGCTTGTACTCGGCAAACAGCCCCGCATAGAGCAGCGAACTGGCGATGGCCAGCGGCCAGCCCAGCGGGTTCACGCGCATGTTGCAGGCCACCATCCAGATGGCCAGCACGCAGGCAAGCAGTTCGAGCCAGGTGAAAGGACTGCCCCACAGCGTGAAGGCGGGCGCGAGCAGGGTGGCCCACAGGGCAACGGCTGCCTGCAAGGCAGCGGACATCCAGTTCGGCATCGGCGTCAGGGTTGCGAGGGGGCGGCCGTGGCCGGCGCGAGCGGCGCGGGTGGCTTGGGCGCCGCATTTCCGGTGCTGCCGGCGCTGCTGGAGATCACCACCAGCAACTCGTCCGGCTTGACCATGCCCAGTTCTAGCCTGGCCTTTTCCTCGACCATTTCCAGCCCGTTCTTCAGGTCGGCGACCTCGGCGGAGAGGCGCTCGTTCTGGGCGCGCGCCTTGTCGTTGGCGGCCAGCTGCGTGGCCAGTTCGCTGCGCAGGCTCATCACATGTGGCACGCCACCGCGGCCGAACCAGAGTTCGGCCTGCACCAGCGCCAGCAAGGCGGTGAGGACAAAGGGCAGCACGCGCATGTCGCGATTGTGCCGCAAGCCCCCGTTGGCGCCCCAAAACGAAAACGCCGGGCGAGGGCCCGGCGATGGTGAGCGGCGCTGGGCGCAAAGGCCCGGCCTGCGATCAGCGCAGGTTGTAGAACGCGGCGCGGCCCGGGTACACGGCCACGTCGCCCAGGTCTTCCTCGATGCGCAGCAGCTGGTTGTACTTCGACATGCGGTCGCTGCGGCTCAGCGAGCCGGTCTTGATCTGGCCGGCGTTCAGGCCCACGGCGATGTCGGAGATCGTGTTGTCTTCGGTCTCGCCCGAGCGGTGGCTGATCACTGCGGTGTAGCCCGCGCGCTTGGCCATCTCGATGGCGGCGAAGGTCTCGGTCAGCGTGCCGATCTGGTTGATCTTGATCAGGATCGAGTTGGCAATGCCCTTCTCGATGCCTTCCTTCAGGATCTTGGTGTTGGTGACGAACAGGTCGTCGCCCACGATCTGGACCTTCTTGCCCAGGCGCTCGGTCAGGTGCTTCCAGCCATCCCAGTCGCCTTCGGCCATGCCGTCTTCGATCGAGATGATGGGGTACTTGTCGACCCAGGTGGCCATCATGTCGGTCCACTCGGCTGCCGTCAGCGTCAGGCCTTCGCCTTCGAGGTGGTACTTGCCGTCCTTGTAGAACTCGCTGGCGGCGCAGTCCAGGCCGATGGCGATCTGCGTGCCGGCCTCGAAGCCGGCCTTGTCGATGGCTTCCAGGATCAGCTGGATCGCGGCTTCGTGGCTGGGCAGGTTGGGTGCAAAGCCGCCTTCGTCGCCGACCGTGGTGCTCATGCCCTTGGCATCGATGATCTTCTTCAGCGCGTGGAAGACCTCGGCGCCGTAGCGCAGCGCTTCGCGGAAGCTGGGCGCGCCGACCGGGATGATCATGAACTCCTGCAGGTCCAGGCTGTTGTTGGCGTGCGCGCCGCCGTTGATGACGTTCATCATCGGCACCGGCAACTGCACGCCGCCCATGCCGCCGAAGTAGCGGTACAGCGGCAGGCCGGACTCTTCGGCTGCGGCACGTGCCACGGCCATCGAGACGGCCAGCATCGCGTTGGCGCCCAGGCGGCTCTTGTTGTCGGTGCCGTCCAGGTCGATCAGCGTCTTGTCCAGGAAGGCCTGCTCGGAGGCATCCAGGCCCAGCACCGCTTCGCTGATGTCGTTGTTGATGTTCTGGACGGCTTTCAGCACACCCTTGCCCAGGTAGCGGCTCTTGTCGCCGTCGCGCAGCTCGATGGCTTCACGCGAGCCAGTCGAAGCGCCAGAAGGCACGGCCGCGCGGCCCATCACGCCCGATTCCAGCAGCACGTCGCACTCGACCGTGGGGTTGCCACGGCTGTCGAGGATTTCGCGGCCGACGATGTCAACGATTGCACTCATTGCTCTCTCCGTAATGAAAATTCTTCTGCGGCGCGCAGGGTGCCAGAAACGGGTTACCCGCGTACATCAGCTTGTTGCGCCGCGGGCGAGACTTCAGCAGCTGAAGTCGTTCTCCAGCAACGGCTGGGCCTTGATCACCTTGTCCAGAGCGACCAGTTGCGCCAGCAGTGTCTTCATGTGCTTGAGCGGCACGGCGTTGGGGCCGTCGCTGAAGGCCTCGGCAGGGTTCGGGTGCGTCTCCATGAACAGGCCCGCGACGCCCACGCCCACGCCGGCCCGTGCCAGCACCGGCACCATCTCGCGCACACCGCCGCTGGAGCCGCCGAGACCGCCGGGTTTCTGCACCGAGTGGGTCACGTCGAACACCACCGGCGCGCCGGAATTGCGCATCTCGGCCAGGCTGGTCATGTCGGCCACCAGATTGTTGTAGCCGAAACTGACGCCGCGTTCGCAGGCCAGGAAGCGATCTTCGGAAAGGCCCACTTCACGCGCGGCGGCGCGGGCCTTGTCGATGACGTTCTTCATGTCCCAGGGCGCGAGGAACTGGCCCTTCTTGATGTTGACCGGCTTGCCCGATTGCGCGACCGCGCGGATGAAATCCGTCTGGCGGCACAGGAAGGCTGGCGTCTGCAGCACGTCCACGACGCTGGCGACCTCTGCCACCTGCGTCGCGTCGTGCACGTCGGTCAGCACCGGCAGGCCGGTCTGGCGGCGCACCTCGTCGAGGATCTTCAGGCCCGCCTCCATGCCGACGCCGCGCTTGGTGGTGCCGGACGAGCGGTTGGCCTTGTCGAACGAGCCCTTGTAGATCAGCGGAATGCCGAGCGCCGTGCAGGCTTCCTTCAGCTGGCCGGCCACTTCCAGCGTCAACTCCAGCCCTTCGATCGAGCAGGTCCCGGCGATCAGGAAAAACGGCTTGTCGAGGCCGACCTCGAATCCGGCGAGTTTCATGCGATGCCCTTTTCGGCAGTGGCGGCGGACGCTGCGGCAGCTTGCTGCTGGTGGCTGATCGCCGCCTTGATGTAGTCCTTGAACAGCGGATGGCCGTCCCACGGCGTGGACTTGAATTCCGGGTGGAACTGCACGCCGACGAACCAAGGGTGCACCGTGCGCGGCAATTCGACCATCTCGGTCAGCTTCTCGCGCTGGGTGATGGCCGAGATCACCAGGCCGGCCTGCTGCAGGCGATCCAGGTAGTGCTCGTTCGCTTCGTAGCGGTGGCGGTGGCGTTCAGTGACGACAGGGCCATAGATGTCATGGGCCAGCGTGCCTGGCTTGACGTCCGAACTCTGCGCGCCCAGGCGCATCGTGCCGCCCAGGTCGGAGTTGGCATCGCGCTTCTGGATCGAGCCGTCGGCGTCCTGCCATTCGTCGATCAGCGCGATCACCGGGTGCGGCGTGTCGGGCTCGAACTCGGTCGAGTTGGCGCCGGTCAGGCCGACCATGTGGCGGGCGTATTCGATGGTGGCCACCTGCATGCCCAGGCAGATGCCCAGGTACGGCAGCTTGTGCTCGCGGGCGAAGCGGGCGGCGGCAATCTTGCCTTCCACGCCGCGCTTGCCGAAGCCGCCAGGCACCAGCACGGCATCGAAGCCGCTGAGCTGCACGGCGGCGTTGGCGTCGTTCAGCTCTTCCGAGTCCACGTATTCGATCTTCACGCGCACATGGTTGTGCAGGCCGGCGTGGCGCAGCGCTTCGTTGAGCGACTTGTACGAGTCCGACAGCTCGGTGTACTTGCCGCACATCGCGATCGTGACTTCGCCCTTCGGATGCGCCACCTCGTGCACCAGGTTGTCCCAGGTGCGCAGGTCGGCCGGGCGGGTCAGCAGCTGCAGCTTCATGCAGATCAGCTCGTCCAGGCCCTGCTCATGCAGCATGCGGGGCACCTTGTAGATGGTGTCCACGTCCCACATCGAGATCACGCCGTGCGAGGCCACGTTGGTGAACAGCGAGATCTTCTCGCGCTCCTCGGCCGGCACCTCGCGGTCGGCGCGGCACAGCAGCGCGTCCGGCTGGATGCCGATCTCGCGCAGCTTCTGCACCGTGTGCTGGGTCGGCTTGGTCTTCAGCTCGCCGGCGGCCTTGATGTAAGGCACGTAGGTGAGGTGCACGAATGCGGTGTTGGTCGGGCCCATCTTCAGGCTGAGCTGACGCACCGCTTCGAGAAAGGGCAGCGACTCGATGTCGCCCACCGTGCCGCCGATTTCCACGATGGCCACGTCGACCGCCTCGGGCGTGCCGAAGCCCGCGCCGCGCTTGACGTATTCCTGGATCTCGTTGGTGACGTGCGGGATGACCTGCACGGTCTTGCCGAGGTAATCGCCGCGACGTTCCTTCTCCAGCACCGTCTTGTAGATCTGGCCGCTGGTGAAGTTGTTGCTGCGCTTCATGCGCGTGGTGATGAAGCGCTCGTAGTGGCCGAGGTCCAGGTCGGTCTCCGCGCCATCGTCGGTGACGAACACCTCGCCGTGCTGGAACGGCGACATCGTGCCCGGGTCCACATTCAGGTATGGATCCAGCTTGATGAGGGTGACTTTGAGACCGCGCGATTCAAGAATCGCTGCGAGAGAGGCCGATGCGATGCCCTTGCCCAGGGAAGACACCACACCGCCGGTGACGAAGACGAACTTGGTCATTTCTTGCAGCGCACGCGGTCTCGCCCGCGGGCCCGAAGACAGGCCGCATCACGGGGATGCACGAACGCTGTGGTGGTAAAAAGGCATTATACCGGGGCCTTCCCGGCCGGGCGGCGCCGCGTGTTCAGGACATGCCGCGCAGCAGCTTCAGCACTTCGTCGGCGGTGTCGTCCGGCCGCTCCATCGGGTACAGGTGCGTGCCTTCGAACCAGACGAAACGCTGCTTGGCCAGTGCCCGCGCGCCTTCGGTGCCACCCTGGCGCATTTCGGCCGACTGGGTGCCGGCGATGAAGCCCACGGGACACTGCAGCGGATGCTTGTGCAGCACCAGCCCCAGGTGATGCGGCAGCGTGTTGTAGATGCGGGTCTCGATCTCGCGCTTGAAGCCCAGCACGATGCGGGCCTCTTCGCGCACCGCCTCGGCCGCATCGGCCTCGACAAAGCCGGCGGCCACGTAGTCGGCCAGTACCCGCGGGTCCCAGCGGGCAAAAACCGGCTTGCCGGCGAAATGCGCATGCACTGCCTCGCGGCTGGGCCACTCATGGCGCCGCTTGACCGAAACCTTGCCGGGCGAGATGCTGGGCAGCAGGCCGCCCAGCTTGACCATTTGCAGGCTGTGGGCACGCCAGCCGGTGATCACCGGCGAGTCCAGCATCAGCAGGCCGCGCGCAAGTTCGGGCCGGCGGCTGGCCGCCATCAGGCTCAGCAGGCCGCCCAGCGAATGGCCAACCAGGAAGACCCTGCCTTCGGTTTCGCGTTCGACAAACGCCAGCAATTCGTCGCGCAGTGCGCGCCAGTTGCTCGCCACCGGGTATTTCGGGTCATGGCCCAGGCGCTCGGGGGCCTTGACCTCGAAACCTGCCGCGCGCCAGCGCTCGAACAGCACCCGGTAAGTGCCGGCGCCAAAGCCATTGGCGTGCGCAAAGACGATCGTGTCAGCCATGCCGGATCAGACGATTTTTTCGTCCGGGCCCTGGATCTTGCGCATCGGCTCGTAGCGATGGCTGGGTGTCAGCAGCGGATGCACCGCGTCGCCGCCGCCCCAGTGCGGATCGTCAATGCCCTCGAACACCTCGCGCAGCCGCTGGCCCCAGGTGTTGTGGATCATGCGGAAATACGGGTTGTGGTCGTCGATCACCGCGATGCGGTTGCTCTGCAGGCTGTCCTTCTCGTAGACCATCAGGTCCAGCGGCAGGCCGACCGAGAGGTTGGACTTCAGCGTCGAATCCATTGACACCAGTGCGCACTTGGCCGCCTCGTCCAGCGGCGTGCCCGGCGTCAGCACCCGGTCCAGGATGGGCTTGCCGTACTTGCTCTCGCCAATCTGGAAGAAGCAGGTCTCGCGCGTGGCCTCGATGAAGTTGCCGGCCGAATACACCAGGAACAGCCGCATCGCCTCGTTGCCGATCTGGCCGCCGAAGATCATGCTGCAGTTGAAGTCGATGCCAGCGGCCTTCAGCGAAGGGCCGTCCTGGTCATAGACCCGGCGCACCGCGCTGCCCAGCACGCGCGTGGCCTCGAACATGCTCTTGGCGTTCCAGATCGTGATCGGCTCTTCGTCGCCGTTGGCCAGCTTCTCGACCTGCAGGATCTCCCGCACCGACTGCGAGATGCTCAGGTTGCCGGCCGACATCAGCACCATGAAGCGCTCGCCGGGCTGCTCGTACACGATCATCTTGCGGAAGGTGCTGATCGCGTCCAGGCCCGCGTTGGTGCGGGAATCCGAGAGGAACACGAGGCCGGCGTTGAGCCGGATGCCGACGCAGTAAGTCATGGAATTGCCCGCGGACCGGGAAATCGCTGAAACCGCGATTGTCCACGCTGGCCGGGACTTTGCCCGGCCGAGCCTGCGCCTGGTGCGGGATCAGTCGGTCCAGGCCAACAGCTCGCACCCCAGGATCTGCTGCTGACCGTCCCGGTCCTTCACGTAGAAGCGGTTCGCATCGCCGCTGGCGGGCAGGGCGACCACGTTGCGGGCCTCCACCGGCACCCACCACAGGTTGCAACTGCCCATGCAGCCCACGCCGTTGCAGAAGTGGCCGGTGTCCACGTCGAACGCCAGCGTGCGGCCGTCAGGTGACCATTTCGGGAAGTAGCTCATCGTGGTCTGCGTCACCCGGCCCAGGTTGCTGCCGTCCATGCCGGCCACCCAGATGTCCGCCTCGCCGTCAGTGGTGTTCGGGTTCTCCAGCCGCAGCGCCATCTGCGTGCCCTGCCGATTGACCCACACGCCGCCCACCTGGCGGCCGGGGGGCAAGCTCAACTGCCCGGCAGGCGTGTCGCCGCCATCCACCTGGCCGATGTGCATCGCCCCGCTGACGCTGACGGCCAGGTAGCGCCCGTCCGGCAACCAGCTGATGTAGTCGTTTGCCGGGAATTGCTTGACCGTCGTCATGGTGCTCAGGTCCACGAAGATCCAGTCTTCCGGGGAAATGACGTCGTCGGCAATCGACAGCAGCAGCATGGACTTGTTGACCGGAGAAGGTGCGCCCACACGCAGGTAGCGGTTGGACGTGGCCGAGTAGAGGACGTTGCCGCTGGCCGTGTCCACCACCTTCAGCGTGGTGTATTCGTCGTCGCTGTTCCAGTCGGTCGTGGCGTACTGGCTGCCGTCCGGCCAGGGCCAGGCATCCAGTTCGGCGGTGACCTGCGCGGGAAGTCCGCCATCGGGCGAAGCGATCTGCGTGCCGTCGCGGAAGTCCAGCGCGTAGTCCTCGTGCCACAGCCGGCCGGAGACGGAAGGGGCCGGTGCCGGGGCAGGCGTGGGTGCCGGTGCGGGGGCTGGCGAAGGCGAGGGGGATGGGGCAGGCGAGGGCGAAGGGCTGGGCGCGGGTGTCGGGCCACTGGTCGGTTCCGAGGTGTCGCTGCCGCCGCCACAGGCGGCGAGGCTGCAGGCAAGGGCCATCAGCGCGGCCATGCGTTGCAGGCGGCGGGCTGTGGAGAAAGTGGCGGATCGGTTGTGCATGGCGTTGTCGTCCCTGAATCAGTCACGCCACCCCGGGTGAGGCGGCGGTGC
>Ga0307514_10001427_pt1 | contig 29380 bp, 27 predicted proteins | sample 16_EM_MG_FD_203088 | JGI IMG/M metagenome (GOLD analysis project Ga0307514, IMG submission 203088) | Populus trichocarpa ectomycorrhiza microbial communities from riparian zone in the Pacific Northwest, United States - 16_EM | ecosystem: Host-associated > Plants > Roots > Unclassified | place... | reverse complement strand
GCGCTTCGTCGTGTCTGCGTTCGAAACACCATTTTTATGCCAACTTTCCCTGTTCATGACATGTCGGTCCTATCGTTGGAGTATGCCGCCACTGGACCTGACCGATTTCTTTGTACGAAAGCAGGCCACTCTGGGTTCCTCATAGCTCGCAGTCACCGCATCATCCCCAGCAAAGGTAACGAATTCAGGCAAATATTTCTAGTACCTGGCGGTCGCTACTTGGTCACACTAGCCGCTATATCGCTGGCCGTTTGGGATTTGGGAATTCCTGGGTATCCCCTTCCTGAGGCACGGACTAACACGCCAATTAGTACAATACCAATACCAGTAGCCCAGTCAGATGCGCGTATGAATGTCCACCCAAGCGAGGATGGAAAAGGACTCACCATATTACTCAATTGCGGAGAGGAATAGTAAGTTGTTTTCCATTCGTTGAAACCTTGGGTCAATTCAATTGGTCTCCCCCACCCTGCAGTTCCCTATTCTCGATTTTTAGAATTTACCCCGATGACGAAAATCCAGTTTTGCTGAAAATCGCTGAAATGGCTCGGTCAGACTATGATTTGATGGCATTCGATTATTCGTTGATAGGAAACAAATTGATATACATGCAAGGCCTGACTTTCAATGTCTGGGACTTCACGGAGGATGCATGGGCATGTGTTGAGGTTCCCGATGATCCCAAACATGTAGGCCTTCTTACAACATAAGATTGCATATCTTTACTCATTTTCGGTACAGTTTATCGTTGCAAGGACAGCCATATTATTCTTCTACCATGGCAGAGTTTTGATTTGGGACTTCCCTCCTCTTTCTACAAGTAAACCAATGTTTGGCTCACCGCCATCCTACATTCCCCCGGCACGTTCTTTGAGAACCTCAATCGATTGGAACCGCGCAGGATCATCTATAGCGCCTTGTAACTGGTATTCAGGATCAACTGAGCCACTCCTTGTTGATCTTTCGTACGGCAGTGGAAGTCAACGTCTCCAAGTTTCGTACGTAAACGAAGAGTGGAATAATTCCGTCATCATCGACACAGTGGGGACTCATTCTGATATCACCGTCGACACTTACTTTCGCATGTTCGAATCCTGCCGGTTCTGCAATGACACACTTGTTTTCTGGTGCACGTTTGGCGGGATCATCGATGCCCATGTATCAAGTCTTCCGTCAGCTACCCTTAGTCCTATTCTCGAACGAGTGAAGCTTATGTATACAAGAGACGTATCTAAGCATGGGGGCAACATCCCCTCTACCCTTTGTCCGTTCTCTGGTCGGTTCGCAAATATTGACGACACTCACAACCTCAAGATCATGGATTTTTTATCGGAGTCACTGCCTGTGGTAACTTTTTGTTTTCTCGAAATCCTTCACGACTGGCTCACATCTTTCCATACAGCTGGGAAATTTGCCCGAACTCTAGAATTTTCACCATCCTAGACTCCTAGACCAGAGTTTATTTCACGACGGATATACTCTTGATCCTACTTACGAAGTCAACGACCCTTTTGACCTCGAATTAAACTCCTTACCAACCGATACCGTTTTACTTGTAAACCGGCCATTTTGCCTTTACATGTGATTGAAATTGATTGCATGAACTCTACATAAATTGGCGGGACTTGACACTGGGTTTTCAATGTGATATGTGATCAAATTGTGTGCAATGAGTTGTCCGATCAATGAATAGCTCATGGCAATGAATATTGTGTGAAATAAATTGCCTGCGTGAAAAATGGCATCAATACCCCTCTGACCACTACACAGACAATGGATCCTTTTGAAGTAAGGATGCAATTTGTAGAGCATCTTCGTCGACTAAACGCGTCAGTAAACTTTTTCTTAGCTTTGCTGTTAAATCATTCCTCTGAACCTCGAGAACAAAGTGCAGGTCACAGCCATCTATCCAAAAAGTAGTCAGTTTCGCTGTAAAACATTTTCCACCTTGCGGCGAAGACATTTGGGATTGCATTGTTGAGGAAACTTCAAGGGCAAGTTGGCCCCAATCCTGGGCTTGTAAAAACGCATCGTTCATTCTCTTTGTTCTTTTTCACCGCAGGGTAGTATCAATTCCCGGATAAACGTCCTCTACTTTCTGGACAGTCTATGCGAGGCCTCTCTGCTCGTCAAATCTCACTCAAGATCAGAAAAATCGAGGGCTATCAACTCAAACGGGCTTTACGTCCAATTCATCTCTCGAGATCTTGACCGGGTCATCCAGTCGATTGTGCCAGAAGGAAAACAAGGTCTCCCCAATCTTGTCAGCACCAAGCAGGTAACGCGGGTCATTTGGATTTTTTTTCTTATAGATTCTTTTTTATTATTCAGATCCTCGAAAACTGGCGGAGCAAACGATACATCGACCCTCAAAAAATTGACGATGTGCTTTCGCTTCTTGACGCTCGTCCCAAGACGAACACAGCTTCCGAACCCAACGCCAGCACTACCACCTCATCCACAAGGCAAGCGCTCTCCAGAAACGACGTGAATAGGCGTATCGAACAAGATCGGGAGCGGCACAAACGGCTTAGAGAACGACGGTGGGTGCAGCCTACACTGCATAATCCGGTGTCTTTCCAGCCACCACAGCTTGCTTGTTTTTACCCTCTGACAGAACCGGGTGGAAGGCAGGAGGAACTAGCCTTGGACATCGAGTTTGAGAATGAGTGGGATGCAACGAGCGATTGGAATGAGGATGATGAAGAGGCAATAAAAGAAGCGGCAGACCTTGGTTTCCCTATCGACGACAGAAAGTAGTTCCCCTGGAGAAATTCACCATTTACATACGCTTCACAGTCCCAGTTCTATAATGCATACAACGAATGTGGTAGAGGAGGAATCTACTTAAGTCCCTATATCATAAAAAATGTACCAGAATCGACTACTCTTGTCGTTGGCGCTTTTGATCACCCCTCAATTCTCTGTCATATAAAAGGATTCAGTCGTCCACTTCCTGTTCAAAACACACACGTTACTCACAAAAAACCGCGTTCTTTCCTTTTTCCCTTTTTGATCACATTCCTTTGAATCTTTCGTTTCGCAGCGGCTTCGGGGTTCGTCGTCATTTGCAGAACCTTTGTCACTTTTCGCCCTCGCCGAACTTCAAGCACGCTTTGCCTGATCTTGTTGTACGCAGTAGAAAATGTTGTGACCCCGACTTTTGCTTGAATGAGGTCTTGCAACTCGACGGCAGTCGTCTTCAGCTCTCCTGTAAGAGGGAAAGACATAAGTCGGAGCAAAAATGTAACTACTGGAATGCTATCGTACCCATTTGAGCATCTCGAATGGTGTCGTCCTCTGTCAACCTATAGACCGGCGTCAGGATGTGTGTCAGGAACATTTTCAACCTCGCTGATTCCATGTGAGATGCCATAGCCGCGAACCAGCGAAGACAAGCAAGTGGTTGTTGGGACCAATTAGGCTGATGAACTCGTCAATATCTTACACATAACAATGATCGGGATTAATACCTTGACAGATGATCGGTTCCTCCTCGCTATGTAGGCAGACCGAATTTGATACGATAACGTCGAAAACAACCAAGGTAAGGGGCTATCCGAAATGCTAATTTCTTCGTTGGTAATACCGGGTTCGCCATCTTCATCCTGGTCCAGCAAGTCCTTTGTACCCGTCGTCGAGTTGCCCAAAGAAATACAGTCAAAGCATTTCCCGACGTAGAACAAATTCTTCACGATCTGTAGATTTTGCGTGGTATCCAGATGTTCACTCTTCAGCTGTTGTGTAAGCTTCCGTGTAACGTCTCGCATACCAACCATCGACAACGGGTGATCATCCTGACGATCCGTACGGGGAAAAGTAGCAGGGACGACATTGAATAACATATTGAGGAGCCTGCCCGCAGCTGTTCGTACCCATGCGTGGGGGAAGATGAGGTGTTCTGTAACATATTTCCATTCGATCTTATCGTCTTGAACAGCAAAATCAGGGAACACAGTAAGAATCTTGGCTAGAACGCTTAAAGAGTGATACGCTGGTTGCCAACTGGGCTCCCCTTCCGTTGCTAGGCCGATTTGGTTCTCGTGAATGGCCTTGAATGCCATTGAACTGCGTTGCAAAGAGACCTTTAGGTCGTCAAGAATACTCGAAACGTACGACGACGATTCGGCTTGAGAAACATCGACCAGGAAGCCGTAGACTTGCGTTGCCACCCAAGCCAACAGAATCTGGGTAGTCTGAGTGGCCCATGTGTGTAGATGGGACAAGATGACCTTCTGTCTTTCCGCGTCTAATCGTGTCCATAAATTCTTGATAAGTTGTGCAGCCATTTCACGACATTTCGCCGATTCGTCGTTAGCCACCACCATAACCAAAGCCACAAAAAGCAGCTCGGCGTACTCCACAATAAGGGCCTCTTCGAATTTCAAGATGACGGCACTAAGGAGTTCCATAATACTTGTCCGACCGCTTTCGTGAATGTAGGTCAAGTTCTTTGCAAAGAATGACATTTGTTTACGCAGCCGACCCTTTCCCTGCGGATAATCAAGCAGAAACTGGAGAAGCACGCCGCGACATAATTCTTGAACTTGTATTGATTGGCTAGTGACGGAGACTTTGGAGACACTCTCCATCAGGTCGTAAATCTCCGGGACCACAAACTTTCGGGCAACGATGGCTCGGAGAAGAGTAAAGATTGTTGCTTGCCGACTAGGTTCTTCCAAGTCAGGGGATATCAATTCAAGGAGGTAAACCAGATCCTTTTCCTTGACTTGAACAGGAGGACCGTCGCGAAGGATAGTCGCTAATGATTTCAAAGCGACCTGAGCCACGTCGGATTCGGTGCTGCCAATCTGCTTTATGGTATCAAGAATTTGTCGAACAACCACGGGAATTGAATTCTCCATCGCCCTCAAAGGACATTTCGATAGCCCTGCAATGCATCGCATACCTAATGTTAAGACCGGTGCATCCTTCGAGTACAACGTATTCCCAACAACGGCCACAATGGCTTCAAGTTTTGCGATAATGGACGAGTCCCTGGACCCGAAACGGTTACGCTTGATCGCAGTATTTAGCAGGTCCAAACCGAGTGTCACGAAGCTGTGTAATTGTGAGATTAAGTATTTGAATTGCCCGGCATACATACCGAAAAGAATTGTTTGCATAATGGTCCGTCGAAGAAGTCATTTGTCGCTTGATCTGGACAACGACATCATTATTTGGCTTGTTCGTACGACGCGAGGGAATATGCCGTAAGAATTTGGCGTTTTGACTGATTAGAGTATTGCAGAGTGTGAGTAGATCACCCGGCGAGATATGTTGATTTCCATTAAGTCCGACAGTAATCCGTTTGAGCACTTCGTCCACCAAACCCATAACGCTGATGGCTGAAGTCTCGTGCATGATAGCTTTCACTGGTGCCAGAAGACTACTGATCTTTGCAGGTGTTATGTGTTTGGCCAAGATTGTGAAGGAATCGAGACCCCTGGAAGATGAACCACGGACTTCCCGCATTTTCGTTTTAAATCCTTCTGCTTGAACGTCTTTGCCAGATTCGCCAAAAATCACTTCTGAAGCGACATCAGCGACGTCGTTGATGCAGCTATCCAGACATGGAAATGACACAGCGTGGTCTCCAGTCGTAACATGAATAATAAGAGAGTGTATGACATGTGCAAGCACATGGAGTTGGGGGCCGCGGATAAGTATGGTCCTGAGCTCTCGACATATAATAGGGAGGTAGGACGCCCCAAGATTAACAGCGATGCGATTCAGGGAGTCCCGTACCAAGTCCCGCAACTCCTGCGATCGACTCCGAAACATTTGGCTCAAGATTGTCAACAAGCGAGTGATTTGGGCTTCTCGTGAAGGCGGCGGAAGGTGTTTTGCAACTGTGACAATGCCAGAAGAAATGGAAATACGAGCATGATTTTCCGCATCAGGTCCATGCTTCTCCAGAAAAGCGAGGAGCTTTGGTAAGAGACGGATATTAACACCATCGGCTATCCGAGTAGTACTGGCCTGAGCCACACCAACCTTGGAGGGCTCAGCACTCGAGACAACATCCCCTTCGCCGTCGATTTCTTCGACTACAGGTTCAGCTGGTAGGACTTCGTCCATAGGGAAATGGAAATTGTCCAATAATGCTACCAAAGTGCGGATATAGACGCGTTCCGATTCGTCCTTTCTCTCTGAGAGCGTAAGATACTTCTGCACTAGAGCATAATAAGTCCCCCAGGAGAGTCTCCTGGCCATCCTGCCGGTTGTCAGAATAGCATCATTAACGAGATGGTGATCCATGGCGTTAGTCGAAGTGATGAAGTTTCCAACTAAAGGGATGAAAATTTCTGCGATGATGGAGCTCCGTAAACAACCTTCGTCACAGTGATCTGCAAGTCGTCTGAGCGCTCTCGAGCGTCGATGTACCTGCACATGAAGAATGTTATTGAAGAAATTAGCTTCGTCGTCTCCGCCTTCGAGAAGTGCTCTCATCTCCTGCAGTGAAGCTATATGTCCACATCTTTCGATGGAATAGGAAAGAACGGAAAGAACTTCAGAGCGAACCAGCTCATTTTTTGTTCTTAGACCATTCTTTAGACCAGGGTACAGTATTGTGAGGTAGATGTAATCGGAGTCGGCCGACATTCCAGTACTGATATGATCAATAAATCGCTTCATCGTCTGGGAAGCATTTGTTCGAATGGCCAACTCATCTGCATCTTGGATGAAGTAGAGCATGTTGTGCAACACCGGTAACCAGTCCGCAGAAGAGAACGATTTATGCAGATCCTCGTTAAGTAACGTGAGCGCCTGGAGTCGACGAGCAAAGTCTGGTTCATCCAATCGCTTTGCGGAATAGGCATTCATTGACTCCAGCAGCTCGGCAATGTCGGAGATCGATGTTTCTATTCCGGCAAGCTGACGAAATGTTGATATAAGGTTGATCCTAGCCGGCCGCGAGCGAAGGGTCTGGAACAGGTGTGACAAGAGCTTATAAACCGTCTGAAAAGCCATGCTGTGCCTATCGCCCAAGTCTGGTATTAGGTGCATAAGGTCGCCTATGATCTTGACAAGACCGACCTTGATGTTATCAGGTACGAATTTGGAAGGCTTCCGAAGTAAAGGGGTTACCATGGCCAATAGTGTCGAAGCTTGTTCTGATTCCCTTGAATATTGGGCAACTTCAGAGAGAATCGCGATTTGGCGCTGACCGAGAGGTGTGGGAATGATAGAACCTTTTGTTTCTTCCATAAGATGCAGAAGATTTTGAAGAATTCGCGAGACGTAGGGCTTGAGAACATGCTCTGAGACGTAGTCATCCTCTGAGGAGGACTGAATAATGTTTTCGATGATATCAAAAACCCTCGAGACTACAGATGGCTTGACATTTGTGGCGGAAAGGCAGTCAAGAATTTTGGGCAGTGTGTCATGGTTGAAATCGACCAAGAAAGAAAGGTGTATCCCATCAACGGTCCAAGCGTGAAAGAGATCCATTAATGCAGATGGTGCCTGCGTATTTTCTTTGTCAAAAACGGCTAGGCGGGGTGTGATGAAGGAACTAAACGAGGCAGCCATGTAAGGGGTGAAATCGAAGATGACTGGGATACGGAAAAAATCCACAAATCTTTTTATGCCAAGCTGTCGTATTGATTTGGAAATTTTTAGAGGTACAGCCGACTCCGAGGCTGAGGTTTCATCATCGAGTCCCTCCTCCTCCTCAAGTATTTCCTCTTCCACACCATGCTCATCTTTCTCCGTGGCAAGGTTTTCACTCGACTTCTCTATACGCGACTGTGCTGTAGCAACAATGCCGATCGTCGTACCAAGCAAAGCAGGCCAGTAAGGAACCACTTTTGATCCCAGATTTTTCAAGACATCCTCCAAGAGCGACAGAAAACCAACGGCCTGCTTATCAGACATACCTCCCGATTCCATCTTAAAGCAGTCCAGGTGGAAAACGGGGTCAGTAGTGATACTTTCGCCGAGCGTCCTGTCGCGACCTAACGGCCGCAACATTAAATCAACCAGAAGCCCAAGTTCCTTGTCAGAACACGAAGCGAGAGTATTTAGCACTGCCCCCCTGCGCCCAGCACCTCCGTTTCTACCACGACCTTTCTTCTCCAGCATGACACCGAAAAGCAGACGGATAATTACGTTCAGAACCTCGGACCGAGCGGCAGATGGTATGTCATCCAGATCGAGAAGGGTCAACTCATCTCTCCATCTCGTTTCGTCAAGCAGCGCCCGAAAACGTTCTTCGTAAGGGGCAAGGAAGGATGACCTATAGGTAAATAGGCACGACAAAGAGACATTTTGCAGGGAACGGTCTGGATGCGAAAGTATGGTAATATACAGTGATCGGAGCGTGTTTGTCGCGTAAAGAGCTTTGGGATTCGAAAATTTGGAGAAAAGAGTGAGCCAGGCGATGAGCTTTGACTTTGGTAAATTACTCGGAGTTGTGATACTTTCGCCGTTCAAGGTTAAGAAGTGCGGGACAAGTTCTCGGTTATACTTTTCCACTAACGACGAGCATTCGGACAAGGTGGAGAGGAGTTGGTGTTCGTAAGACGCAACGTCAAACTGTTCCTGAGCAGTTTGCTCCTGAGAAAAGGGAATTTTAATGCCTTCATTCTGAACAATCAAAATAAAGTTTACCCTGACCAGCCGATTCCTCCCCTTTTCAAAATTATCCCACGAAATAACTGCACGCCTAACATTATGGGCACTGGGATCGCGCCATGATCTCTCCTCCTCCCAAGGATCGTCATCACTCTGCCCTGTGATTTCTTCGTCTTTGTCACGAAGCTGTGAATCGTCCATTCCAGATCCACCTGGTTCACCTAATGTAACCTTGCGGACTTCCTCGAACAATAGTTTCCACACTAAATCTCCAAACCTTTGACCAAGTGAAGACAATGCTGAGGCAGCAGGGGACCACAAGGGTCGCAAATTGACCTTCAGCTGTGCGATTAGCCATCGTGCACAAAGGTCCGCCGATTTCTCATCCCCAACGACCTGGCCCACTCGTCCAATTCTCAAGACTCTGTCTCGGACACCCTGTAGGTCAAGCGGAACCTCCTCGCCTTGCAAACACCGCTTGAGGACTTCGACTTGATCGTGCTGCGGACTTATAAGCCTGCAATCAAGTAAGCGAAGGGCAGCCAGCCGAAGGTGTCTTGAATGCGACAGAAGGGATTGGGATAAAGGATTGTAGATCTGGTCGATGACGATGGGTCTCGCAGGGGGGCTATCGAGAAAACTTAGCTTCATGAATAATTGAAAACAATCAGTGCTTACGCCGCCTGAACAAGAGCAGATATTCCTTCCAAAACTTCGTACGACGAGGGCCATTTCTCGACGCATCTCCGTGTCCATAAACCAAGATTCACCTTGTCAGCCCATTCTGCTGCTTCTCGCTGAGCGACCGTCTGCATGCAACGTCCCGAAATACGACCTGCATACTCTCCATCGAAGTCAGAAATTGTTGAGCTTATTAAATCAATGAGGGGCATTGTAATTGCACTAGAGCAGAATGATGACACAGCAAGCAAATCATCCAATTCAAACAACTATATAGTCCATTAGTAGATTCTTCTTTGTCAATACAAAGACGTACCTCTTCCTCCGAAATTCTTGTCCTCCCACCAGCAGATTTCAAACGCCCTAGGATAATCGCCTCAATCTTTTTTTTCCAAACCAAGTCGACCTCTGTAGGTGAACCAAGCTTTCTCCCCTTCTTCAACGCAGACAGGAATGTAATTAACTCTTTCTGGTGCCGCTCCATTAATCGTAACTCAGGCCAGGAGGTAAATTTGAAGATAAGAGGAAGCGCAACCAGCTTCCAACCACTCCATCCGGTATCGGCAAGACAAAGGTGAAATTTCATCGTGAAAGAGGATACAGTTTGCGTGAATTCCTTCTGAAGATCGGAGGGGATGTTCCAAATACGTCGTAGAAACTTTAGTCCCAGTCCTAACCAGAGAGGCATGTCACCCGCTAGAAACAGGGACGTAGTGTACCGAAGAAGGGGTGTGTGCAGTTCAGGGAGAATTGATAAAGTATCGAGCCCTGCATATAAAGACGATTTTTGGGCATCTAAAATCAAAAAATAAGTATGGAACAATATAAAATGGGAAGTTATCAACCCGTCAACCTCGTGCCTTGACGTACGCCAAGCAAAATTGAAGCAATATCCAGTGCCCTTCTATATTGCTCCATTTCAAGGTTTTGTTGCTTGAAAACCTCCGAGAGGCTTCGAACGATAGGTTCGCTCAAGATCGCAAATTGATCGGCATTGCTGACGTGATGGATTAGAGATGTAAAACTGCGACGAAGCAGGGTATGCGTCAAATTGGGATCTGGTGACTTTGATAAATGATGAGTTAGAAGTGTTGAAAAAACAGCAGGAGAAGAAGTGTGCAAAGTCTGAGAAATAGACTAAGAAAAACATGTTAATTGAAGACGTAGTCACACTCTGACATGTGAATATACCTTGCACACGAAAATGACTACCCACGCGCTTGCATCTGCTAGATCTCCAGCAGATTCTGCCAATAGCAAGACGGCTTTTTCTCTGGACCCAGCCTTCAACCGTCTTAATACTCCAGCCCACACCTCTGCCAAAGTCTGTTGGATCTCTGGTAAGCATTTGGGTAGAACTGCGCGTAGCTTATCCCATGTCTCGTCCAGCAGCTCGGGATTCACAGCCGGAATAAGTAGGTAACGAAATAGAGATGATAGAGTCTCTACAAGAGCCGTAAGGGTTTGTGCGGATATCGAACGTGTGAGTAGATCTAAGAGGTGCTGTAGAATGGTTGGATAAACGGGTGAAATCGTTGTGCGAAGGTCCTGGGCCATTTTCTGCAAAAGACTTCGAAGACAAATAGTTAGAAATGTCCACAGAATGGTGAAAGTGAACGCACTCCAACAGCGGTCTGAGTCCTTCGTCGTCTGATGACTTGAATGCCTCCAACCATAACTCGTATATCTTGTGCCAGTTGTGTAGAAGAAGTGGCATGGACGCCGAGATTCCATCTGTTTGTCTCGCAAAGTCCAAAAAAGTTCGTGCAAGATTCAGTTGTCTCCATTGATTCAAAGCTTCGTGGAAATGTGAATCATTGTCCTATAAGATTTATCAGAGAGGTGAAGCAAATAAACTAAAGAAACTCACTCCTACGTCAAGATTTTGCTGGAACGCTGAAGGAGCATGCACTTCCTTCAGCGTATCGTTGTATGACTGGTACTATATAGGTTGTATCGAATCAAGATGCTGTTCAAATTGGCTCAAGACTGAATGATCTAGTACCTTGAATCGTTTTGTCTGGCGTTCAATGCTCAAGGGTGCTTCCATTTCCACCTCAAAAAATCGGTTGCACACGTATGTTATGATAGCGATTGAACAAAAGAGGCTGAGCTCGAAAGGTGTGCAAGTAAGACGGAGAAGCAAGAAATTCTGTTGGTCGTAAAGTAATTTTGTGATCAACTTATGAAACGGGAGTACCGGCCCGGTAAATGACTTTGAAGCGAACACATAACATCGAGCAAGCGGACAGTGCTACTAATATGATGAAAATCGGAGGAAACCAATGGTATTGTTGCCGATTTGGGTACTGGGCCTAACGATGCTGTCACGGCAGAGGACAGAGGAAAGATTAGAACAGTCCGACTAGAGTATCATCATCAAGCTGCTTTATTATATCTCTGGCTTCTCGTGCTGGGCGGGCGATGAATGGTTTATCACTGGCCGCGCTTTCCAAAATTTTCTGTGTGACTCTACGCATGAGCTTCAACTTCTGGAATAGGTTGGGGCCATTGAGCTCGTCTGAGCTCATCACAGCCAAAATAACCTGCGAAGATAAGATGGAAGGCAGCGTCCCTGCTACAAGGTATGATCTGTAACCAGAGAAACCGTTCGTTCGTTGTCAAAATTGTGGCAACTGCAAAAACTCACTCAACAATCGGACTTAGCAACTCGGGCTCATCAGACAGATATTTAACAAGGGACCCAATAGCTTCGGAGTAATTCTCTGGGGAGAAAAAGTGAAAAGCAGAAAAAATATGATTGAGAATGACATACCACTACACTCCTCTCGGAAAGCATCCGCGACAAGTTCAACACATGACTCTCTAGCCTTGTCACCCACATTTTGCGAGGCATTGCTCAAGACATGCCCCAGTGCCTGTATGTAGCTTGTAGAGATAGATTCTTCGTTCCCTCTCGCACCAGTAATCAGTTCAGCAATGACAGGGTCTACTCGAGGCTGATTCTTCATCAAAATGCCAAGTCCTTCTGCTGCCATTTTGCGGACAGCCCCACTGGAGGAATCACTTATACTTTTAACAAAAGTGCGCTGCAATTGGGGGAAGAATGGTTTAACAAAGGCGGGGATATGTCTCAACATAGTGCTCAGAGCGCTGAGGATTCCAATCTTGACTCCAGGGGGATACGACGTAGCCTGAGTGGCGACACGAATGAGTGGGCCAGTAAATGGTACAACAAACGGTTTGATAGCGTTTTCGTCTGTCCTTTCCACGAGGTCGCCAATGGCATAAGCAGCCTGCTCTCGTTGGTCGTTGCTACCTGTTGTGAGCCCGGCAATGATGATTGGCACTGCTGGTGAGATACTCTTCGGGAGGTTGAAACCAGGAACGGTCCGTCCAGGCGCACCAGTCGATTCAATCGTTCTCCTGAGGGGCACAACCAAAGGCTCTAGTTCATCTTTTGGGACAGACTTCACAAAACAGTCAAACGCCTCCCAAGCAGCTGTGTGGACAGCAACTTCTTGATCGTCCAAGAGCGAAACTAGCTGACGAATCCAATCAACTCTATAGAATGATGAATCCAACTGGCTAACATCGCAAAACATTGTGAATAGTTTGCAGGCGCTGACCCTCCTGGTTGGAGACTCGTGCTTGACCCTTGCACAAAGTCAGTCAATTTTTTGGCAGAAATGTACACTACTACTTACCATCCAAGGAGCAATAGCATCAAGGTATTCAAGCCTTCGGGATCGTTAATGGAAGATAACAACGCGCGTAACGCTTCAGACACGGCCGTACGAAGTTCTTCATCAATGTCACCTTCTGAGACTTTGACCAATGGGTTCAAAATACTGGTCAACCGTCTGTTCAATGCACTGCCAGCAACAGTAACTAAAGATGCAAGGGCTCGTGCGTTGAACACGGTCATAGGAATTGCTGTGAGCGTAGGGATTAACACAGGGAAAACGGTTGTAGCTCGGACCTGACAGAGGTGGTTAGAATCTGGTAACGGATGCAAGAAAAACAACATACACTCATGACCTCCCTCAAGGCTTGCAGTGCAGTTCCAGAGCCCTTTCCGGGTTGCCGGAGAGCTTGCAACAACGTTGGTATCGTCTCATCAATTGCTTTCGCTCCCAGGTTTTCTTGAAGAACATCAAACGCCTGAGCGGCTGCCGTACGAACTACAGCTTCATCGTCGACAAGAGCTGCACGAACTATACTAATTATATCGTGCTCGTGTTCTTCTCTTTGCCCTTCGCTAGCATTTTGCCTAACAACCGATCATGGGCAACAAGGAAACAAAAAATAATCGAAACTCACAAGATCTCGCCAATAATCAAAGAAACAGCTTGTCGTGTGCGAGGATCTGTAGAACCAGATTTTGCCTTCAAGATTGGCATGATTTCTCCCAGAATACGTTCTCCAAATTTGCGGCAGATTTCAGTAATAGTGCGACCAGCGGTCTTACAAAGTGTGTGAGTACATGGATACTTCGCGCTTGACAGCTTACCTCTTGTTGCTCATCTTCGTCTGATGAAATGAGGACAAGGGTTTGATTAATTAGTTCAGGAAGAATTTCTCGCACTGCGAAACAGGTTATTTCATAAATCAATAAAACCACAAGAATAACAGCATACCAGTTCGGGGGGTATTGTGCACCAGTGCTTTCCAGATTTGCATGGATGCCTGGCGTACAACTACTACACCATCTTGGCGAACGAGGTACAGGGCTGCAAGGATCCTATCGCGACGCGTTGCACCGAGAACCTCAAGAAGCAAACGACGTGATGAGTCTACCGTTGTTTTTTCCTCAGCTACTTCATCTTCTTCAACTTCCGAGGTTTTTCCGGAAATGCCAGAAACCTTGAACAGAAGTTCGCCGACCAACGTGACGGACGATAACTGAAGGCTGCGTGAGACCTGGATGCGAGACACTAGTAAATACTCACACGAATGCGCCAACCAGAATCGAACATGCCGTTTTCAAGTTCAGGTAACAGGAGATCAATGGCCTTGCTCGAGTAATTCGCTATAACCATTCGTCCAGCACGCATTGCCGCTTCTCGAACGTATTCCTCAGTGTCAGATAAACCCCCTAGAATAGGAGCGATAATTTTCGGAAGATGTGGCTGGAATCGAGTGCCAAATGTTGCAGGTAAGTACACAAGGAGGGACATAAATCCTTCCCGAACCGTAGGCCGAGGAGATTGAGCGTTTGCGAGAATGTCGGGAAGGAGACCCTCCAACCTTTCCATACCAAGACCAGCAAGAACCTCGCTCAGTCCTTGAGCAGCTCCTTGCCTGTCGACTCCCGAAGTGTCCGTCTTTAGAGTCCTCAGTAGGCTTGGGACAAGGTCCGGGAAATGAACTTCGCCCAAACGCTCTACCAGAGTGCCCAATGACTTCGCCGCTGTCGCTCGAGCTTCAGGTACTGGATCCACGAGAACCTGATGCACCATAGGAAGGAGTTTGTCAAGGTATGGTACGAAGTCTTTCGCATCAGTAAGAGATGCAAGATTCCCTACGATCTGAGCAGCTTTCTTTTTGATATCTGCCCCGCGTTCTCGAAGTCCACGTTCAATGATAGGAATGACCTGTAACACTATTCAGGACAATTCATCACAATATAAGAATATCTTACCAATGCTAATGAAGAACGGTCAATGTAATGCATGAATGAAGTTTTCAAGAGGGCTGATAATGCGTTTGTGGTCTTGCTAGGATCAACAAGAGCTTTGAGTAAAACTGGTGTAAGTGCCTGAACTTCGGGGTTGCTTATTACTTCTCCAAATTGCTTCAAACTTTTGTTTGCAGCGGTTCGTACTTGTGCATGTGAATCAGTCAAGACACCAGTAAGACGAGGAATGACAATGGGTAGCGAAATTGATAGTTGTCGAGGAGAGCAATAGGCCATCATACCCAAGAGTTCGATCGAGCCTTTCTTCGAACGCCACTGTTTCTCATCCAGGCCTTCCAGTAGGGTGGGAAGGATTAGTTTAACCCCATAACCGGACAAGTTCCTCATGATCACCCTCGCTGCATCCTGAGTGGCTTCTCTGACATCTGTAGTAGTGTCCCCAAAAGATGCGAGGAGAAGCGGCAAGGCAAAGGGAACGTATGGTTCAAACAGCCGACCGAAAGTGTTGGACAATGTCTCGAAAGCAAACATTACACCTTGGCGTGGTTCGAAACTCTTTCTTTCTTCCGAAGCTACCCTTAACCGACTCATGACTTCGAACTCTTTCATACCTCCAATGCCTATACCGTTGATTACGCCAGCAAGACCATATGCAGCGCCCCGTCGCGACGCATATTTAGAAGAATTGAAGAGTTCCTTGAATAAGTGGTCAACAAGCTCCAGTAGCCTTGGTCGCATCGACGAGGCGAGGGGAGAGAGGCATTCCGAAACGGCGATTTGGACTTGTTCTGATGGAGTCCTCAACGCATCAACTAATCTGTCAACAATACCCGTTATGCGAGGGTCGGAAGCAGCCAAGTGACGGGCAAGACGGCCAAACAAAATGACCACAGCTTCCTTGATAAAATCTTCCGTCTCTGATGATGACGTGGATTGACTAAGGTAGTTTTCAAAGATTTTCATGAGAGCAGCCAGTCGACTCGCTCCCTGAGCGTCGATGACTCTGTTACCAGCGGCCAATACTTCCTTGCGAATGACCGCCTCGCGGTCACCGAGGGCTTTATCTTCTATTAAAAAGATGAAGAAGGACTCTACATCATCCTCAGTAAAAGAGGACGAAAGGTGTTTGAAAGCTCGACAAGTCGCGAGGCGTGCAGGCCATGGATCTGATCGGTCCAGCGTTTCAGCGATAACCATTCCCTAATGCGTTATCAGGGCAATGCAAATAATCAATGAAAATCTATGACAAACGTATTCATCGAATTCTGGTGCTAAAACTTTCGCCTGTAACAAATTGAGTGGAAGCTTCCATCACGAATATCTACAGAAAAGCCCACCTTCTCTCGGTAATAGTCCTTCAAGGTCAGTAGTGTTTGTTGGATGGTTTGTTGATGTTGCTCAACAGTAGCCGCAATGGCGCTAGCAGTGCTTGAACGCACGTATTCATTGTCGTGTCCTATTAGCTGTGAGAAAGCGCCTGATGGACATCACTGTTGCACTTACCAAGGAAATGTAAAAGAGTATCGAGGAACTTTTCGGGAACGTCCAGCCCATTGTCTTCCCATGCACGGGACGCCAGCCTTGCATTTTGCTCGTCCTCGTCGCAACAAGCGATCCATATTTCGGGCGACCAATCCAAGTCGGTCAAATCCAATGGCTGAAAAAAGGCTACATTAAACAGCAGATCGACAGTGAAATTACTACTTGAATCAAACCTGAATCGCTTGCAAGCAGGAATTTCTCGCATATGGCTCTTGGCAAAGAGTGCCTCTGAGCAAAGCGTCGACTTCGGTCGAATTTGCGTTTGATGAAAGAGCCTCTCCCAGACCGACAAGCGCAGAAGAAGTTTCTTTTCTAAGGTTGGGCTGATGCCGCAACACATGAATCAGATTGTCGAGAATTTGTACACGTGGATAAGCAACATCCGAGACTGATGAATATGGTAAGGAGAGTGTAAAGAGTTTGTTGAGACACTCACATTCGCCGCAGTGGAATTTGAGGATTTCTACTGCTAGTGCTACTTGCTCCGCAGGGTCATCCCCTTCATCTCCGGGAATACCTCCACTAATAAGTATATGACTAAGCAGCGGAAATGCATAAGAAAATGTGGTAACATCAAGAGGTGCTTGTTCAGAGAGAAACCGTAGACGATAAAGAATACGAACAACGAGCTCTGTCTCTGAGTGTTACTAAAGTCCTTGAGGAGAAAAGGACGTCTTACGGTGTAGAGGCTCCGCCTGTAACTCTTCTGCAATATATCCAATCTTCAAGCACCTTAAAGTTGCAATTCCTATCCATCGCTTCAATGTATCAAGACGATCTGAGACGCATGTGGAGAGATCCTGTCAAATCATTAAATACTTGAAATGAATGAGATAAGAAGAATGAGAACCAGATAAGTCTCAAGAGCCATCGATCCTACAAGAACTGATCCTCGTCTCAGAGCACCCTTGAGCAGTAAAGCTACAATCGAAGACATATAGACGTGAATTTCTTGCACGTTTGCAGCGACTAAACTCCGAATAAAATGCAGGCCGCGAACAAGTCGCGCATGAATCAGGTTGACACTCTGCCTAATTTTTTCTTCTTTCTCGAGCTGTGCCTTAACGAGGGCTTCTTGTTGTTTCGTCAATTTTGCTGGTACCGATTTCTTTGTCGCGAGTGATTTCCTGACCTCTTCTTCCCATTTCGCAGTTTCGTAGTCTTTACCTTTGTTGGTTCTCGTATCCTTCACGGAAGACAGCACTGAAAACTTGCATTAGAAGCATGCCTTTCTCAAGGACAAAAAAGCGAACCATCAACGAATGTAGTTCCCTCTGGTGTGGCCCAGACACCGAGATAAAGATCTGATATGTCGTTGAGAACTTTTGAATTGATGTCCTCATTCAATCGATTTGCTATCCGAGGGAGGACAGAAGAGGGAGCGACAAAAACTAAGGTCGTGACGGCTGAATAACTTGCTTCAGAAAAACCCTGTTGGAAAAAAATAGTTCCTATTTGGTCTCACAAATTGTAAGAAATTTACCTTAGATTGCAACATGCTACTCCCAATCACAAGCTCGAGTAATCTATCCAAATGTTTCTCAACGAGTTCCAAGGGGTCCATTCTTGCTTTCCGACAGACATCAATCCAGGTTTGCCTGTCGGATCCACCTACGAACCGATAAGTGATTCGAGCATTTTCAATATAGAGAACACGAACTTATCAAGCGGTGGTGAGCCAGAACAATAAGCTCAACTATTGCGTCTTCCCGTACGGAGTCCTCTTCCTTGTCCGCAAATGATACAGCGTTTAGAAGGAGGCCTGCCAGACGCACGCAATAACTCCGCACAACCAGAGTTTCGTTGGTTGATGTAGGCATCTGTACTGCACTGTCGCGACCAATGAAGCTTGAGAGCGATTCGCGAACAATTTGGTTTGTTAGCTTTGCGTTGTTGGTCGTGGCGTTGGCGATAACAGAATTGACACTTTGCCTTATTTCCGTAGATTGACTATTTATTGCAAGGTGAATAAACAGTGAACCAAATTGTAGCCTGATCCATCAAATGTCAGCAGAGCCTATGATATCAGGCTTAGCCACTTCTTACCTCAGAGCGTCGTTCTTCGACAGTTCGGTGGAGAAATACAACAAAGAGGCATCAACAGCTCTCAACAGCCATTGCTCATCTCCCCTTTCCAAAGCCTTTTGATACACTTTATCCCATAACAGAAACGATTGCTTCACACCAACAGTTCCGATAGCAGATATGATGGGGTTCTGTGCAATGACCGTGTCTATGGAAAGTGATTAATGGTGATCCAATCTTGACTGGAGGTTCAAACAAACCAAACTTCTTGGATTTGACAAAGGGTCCGAGAAGAACAGCGACAGCGACATAGCCTTCATAGGGACCTCCAGTCGAATTCAACGGATTACTCGAGATGGCTTTCAAGCTCACTTCGAAGGAAGGAAGCAACTCTTTTGCAAATACCTCACCACCGCCCGTATCCAAAACTCCCTGGCTGTCGAAGAAGACAGATCCAGCAAGCCCAACGAAAGCCCTACGAATGGTAGGCTTGGCATTTTTCATCTCCTTCGCAATAAGTTGCGTCGTCTCGCCGGGAAGAGACGAATGGATCAGAAGGAACACGATGTGTCGGGCAAGAGCAGCAGCAAGAACAGCAACAGCACTTTCGCTTGCCTCCTTGGCCAACAAAGGAGTAGTGGCTTGGAGAAGTGTCGCGGAAATGCCTTCAGCAGGATGTACATACGAAAGCATGGAATACAGAGCAATTCGATGTTCAGGACCGTTTGTTTTCCCAGTTTTAGGAAGAATAAGTAGTTCTTGAACCGCGATACGAGAGAGGTTGTGGAGGTCTAGTGGATCGTTCAGAGTAACAAGAGCTTGAAAGAGCGTTACCGAGTTTATGCGGACGTTTGGGTTGCTGGACTTGGAGCTACTGATCAATAGAGCAAGTAAACGTTGGAATGTGCCATTTTGAAGTGGATGCTTGAATGCGAGGAAGAAGTGTGTAATTACTAACAAAACGTCAGGCAAAGAACGCTTCTGTAATATATTGCAACTTTACTGGGCAAAGAAATTTCTGGCGACCGCAGTAAAGCTTTCTCCATCGTTGGGAGAATCTCTTTTTCAAAATCTTCGTATGCAACATACGTAGAGATGAAGTCGTCTAGAATCGTCTGGAAGGCGAAATCAGATTATTAAAGTGAATAGGGGAGAGCGATGTACAAGTGAATGTTCCGATATCTGCGTCTTCGTCATCAAAACGTTGTTTGTGTAGACACTAATGATCTCCGCTTTCAGATCTCTTGGTAGACGTTGGACTGGTTCCTGAGGAGTGTTTTTCAAACGAATGAGAACGCTGACAGTCGTCCCCAGCATGGTGATCATCTTGCTAGGTGTCGGACTGGTCTTCATGAGAGGTAACAAAGCACTGATGACTTCCGCAACTTTAATGGCATCCTAATTCTTTGAGCATCACGTCCAAAAAGATGTGGTATTTCGCATACCGATCGCAACGCTCGACGCACTCGGACGAGACCACCATGTTTCAACGAAGGTTTCGCCACAGAAGATGACAACAGTATATCGAGCAACAAAGCCATGGATCTAACAAGAATTGGCCAGGAGTCCGACACGGTAAAATCTGGATTGTTTTTGACACAAGTTGTATACAGTCCACAAGACCAGCTCAATAGGACGAAAACATCGGACGGCGCATGAGAGCTAGTGCCAATCAATTCTCATTCACCATTCGATATTTCATCGAGACGTACTCTGCGTTACTCCCCTTGAAAAAAGTTCCAACTTCGTTGGACAACCACCTCAGAATAAGTTCCGTAACACCCAGTTTATACTCATCTTTCGAACCTGTTTCCGTCCCTGTTTCCGTCCCTCTAATTTCATCTCTGCGAACCAGCTCCATTCCGACTGCCTCGACAGCATCTCGAGAGCCAGAATCCGTATATCTCGGAATTGTAAATGTCAAAAGTTTGAAAACATCCAAGATCTGTGACAAGGAAAGGTCTATCAAGAGGCATTAATTCCAACAGGTAAGGGAATCGAAAACATCATTGGCACCTGCGTGTTTTGCGACGGGCAAGATGTCATTTCGTAAAAAGGCAATCCTGATTTTTGTTCTATCCTTCAAAAGTACCCTTTGAGCGAATGCCATCGCGACTGGCCAATGGCTAAGCACGCGGTCCTTTTGCCATTCGTTTTGGTGATCACTATCTTCATCGGGTCCCAGGCTGCTGGACGATGTAACCCAAGATGATATGTCGGAGTTGCTCATAGCCACTGTTGCCGACTCTGTGGCTTTAAGTTTCGAGAGTGTGGCTCTAGAAGGCGCTTTGCAAAGGTAGACACAGTTCAAAAACAGTTAGGGAGGTTTGTACTTCATGCCGCGAGGGCTTTTACTGACCGTGAGAAAACGGGTTAGTTTGAGTTGGAAATTCTTGAACACCTTCGGGTTCAGCAAACTTCAAAGGAGCTATACAGCTTCGTTCTGTAGTTCTGTATGTGCGTTACAAGATCCATGAATTCAAAATCAACTCTCATTGAATTTATACAGGACCCGTAAGACGGCGGCTGTGCCCTGATTCCCTGCAACAACTAGTCGCTCCTTTCAACCCTTGAATATCCTTTCGTTTTGACCAATCTTTTTGAAGCTGCTGCAGGTAGAGCATTTGTTTTTTACTAAGCTTTCATTTGACAATTAGTCAAGCAGTTCAAATATCACCCTCGTTATGTCACCTTATCCATATCCTGCCGGCTCTTTCTCGAGTCCCAGCCCAACTGCTACGCCAACTAGTCAAAGAATTGCTGGTGGCCCTTTGCATGTCGTGGTCATCATGCTTTCGATCCTTGCCGCATTCTTGGTAATCTACGTTATTTATCTGACTATTGGTGTGAAAAGAAGACGAATGAACGGGGAGCACTCTGGACCCTATCAGGGCACTGTCATACACAGCGCACACCCTGCGGCCCAGATAATACCATTCGGACACGGCTCACAACCTGGTGCTCAAGGCCCAATCTTTAGTGAGTAAAAGTGGTTGGGTCAACATGAGTCTCCATATTGACTTCGTAATCTCAGAGCGCAGTCCCGGAGAAGATATGCGAATTGCCATCCGTCAACCCGATGGTGCCTGGCATTTTGCTGATTCACGAACACCTTTCCAACCAACGGGTGTGAATGACCTTGAAAATGTACCCTCCCCAATAACACCTTCTTATGCAAGCATATTCTCCTTTTCAAGCTCAAAGCCTTCGTCTAGAAAAACCGATGAGGTTAAATTGGACAGCTTTCACCGACGATTCGACCCAGACATGGATTTTGAACCCAACCCTACGTTACCTCCGCCGCCGGCATACCATCCTGAAGCACGTCAACATCACGCCGACGATTATATCTAACTTTCTCGAACTCTTTCTATTTGACATCGTTTACTCAGTGGTTCTTGTTTGATACTCATGGGATACTTTACTTTCGGTACTTTGTTGCTAACTGGATTTTGTATACAATATATTATCGTTTTTTTTGCTGTTCATCATGACGCCATACTTCTGCTAGAGTAGTATAGTGTTCTCTATTGGAACAACAACAACAACAACACCAGACGCCAACTTCCATGATCAAGGTTTCAAAACCTCTGAAATCTGGTGCTCCCCGGGCCTTGGTTCTCTTGAAACACTGTTCGGATAATAAAGAATTAAGGCCATTCGCCACGAATGATCTGCTCGGCACTACTGAATTGCCAATCTCCACCATCCTCTCCTGGGAATAATGGTGGTCTAGTCTTCAAATCGTCCCACGTTACTGGTCTTTCTTTGACATACTCAAGCAGTTGTGGGTCTGCCTGGGCATACATGTCAGGATCGACAGTATCCTTGGATGCATCTAGTGTGGTTGTGGACAGGCTGGGGGCAAGTTCAACACCTTCCGGATGAAGATCTACATCCACTGTGTTGGCAGGGGCAAGTCCAGGCACTTCTGTATGAAGACTAAAGGGGTGACCCATCGATGGAGCTGAGGCAGAATGACGCAAGGGTGAACTTGGATTTGTGGGCAATACGTGTGAGCTAAGGTGGGTGTTTGACTGTCGTATTGTGCTCCGAACGTGAGAATAGGAAGCAGGAACAGGAATGGGATAGTCCACTCTCCACACTGGGTGTCTCTTGTATAGCTTGAGGAGTTCAGTAACATCTGACTCTGCAACATCGGCCTGATCGCTTTGGAAACGCATAACGTTAGCAAGCTTGGGCTGTGCTTGAACCATGAGACAGAACGGGGAGGCATGGAAATGGAGAAGCGGGCACGGGCACTGGCCAACATTGTCGAAAATGAACATTTCTTGATCATAACGCGTTGGATTGTGAACATAAGCATGAAATTGTCTCACACGGATAGGAATGAATTCAACTTCATCAGAGAACTTCAGATGAGTATTAGTGAGTTTAATAATCAAGAAATTTCGACAAGTGCTCTCACATGAGGGAACGTACGTCCCGGGTCTGGCTGGTTAATCTTTACGAGTGACTCGCGGTGTGCAAAATCTCGAAGCTCGTAATTTTTCAACAACTCGCGTTGGGATTTACTTGGGACAAACACATAGACCGCGGAGTCGTACTGGCGGTGGTGAAGGGGACACACTGTGCCCAAGCACCTACAATCAGAACACTCTCAAGGTGACAAGGTATGGCGCTGACACTCACAACAGAGAAGGTTTGATGCGTCGTCCTTTCTAAAACAACTTAGCGATGGGGCTAAGTTGCGAATAAATGGAACCTGTTATACGGAGTTGGAGTTAGTATACTGTGGCAAAAGCAGGTCCACTTCTTGGCCAGTATCACCAGCTTTTCGAGCCACAATGTGTGCTACATCGACAGGGTCTGCTCCACAAAGAACACAAAGTCCCCCATCTCGAAGTGTGATGTTTGACCTCCTGGTTTCAGATATAGCACTAGAGCTATCCGTTGCTGGCATCTCGTACGTTGACGTAGACTGGGCGATACTGGACAGTGGCATCAATAAAACGTGGATGTGTTGATTTGTCGTTGTGACGGTCGAAGACAACCATTGCCGCAGATTGGATTCGAGTAAAAATGCAGCAGCAACTCTCAAGAAGTCTGCGTACCCTCACCACATTTACTACGAATACAAATACAGAGCGAATTCTGAACCCTATTCCTGCTACTTATATACGCGGTGGGACATCCAAGGGCTTATTTCTTCAGGAGAAACACCTCCCTTCTGATCGTTCTCAATGGGATGCTATCTTTCTCGGTATCATGGGTTCGCCTGACTCAGAATACGGAAGACAATTGAACGGGATGGGCGGCGGCATCTCCAGCCTCTCCAAGGTCTGCGTTATTGGCGCTCCCACGCTTGAACAGAAAATGAGAGGCATCGACGTTCGGTACACATTCGCGCAGATCGGTATTCGGGATAGTAAAATTGATTACTCAGGTAACTGTGGTAATCTTTCCTCGATGGTTGGGGTTTACGCCATAGATGAGGGTTTCTGCAAACCTCCTTCGAGAGCTGGCCTGACGACTGTTCGAGCTTTCAATACCAACACGCAAAAAGTCATTCATACAACTTTCCCCGTGAGCGAAAGTGGTGCTCCGTCACTAGATTTGCCGGAGGCTACAATCGCTGGAGTCGCTGGAAGCGCTTCAAAGATCATTCTTGACTTTGTAGACCCCAGTGGTGCTCGGACGGGCAAGCTTCTTCCGACGGGTAACCCGGTGGACAGTCTCAACGTCTCCGTAGACAATGAGACCAAAAATTTGTCGTTCACTGCTTCATTAGTGGACGCCACAAACCCGACAGTCTTCCTTAATTATGACGAATTCGAGCGTTATGACTTTCAACTGAAAGACTACATTGATGGTTCACAACTCTCTGCGGCCAAGGTCGGTGATGTCCTGGAACGCCTACGCCAAGCAGGAGCCAAGAAGATGGGACTTGAGCCGACTGCTCAAGCACAACCTAAAATCGCTCTTCTCCAAGCCCCATCCTCGCCCAGCGACATAACAAACAATGTGCATATCGTCGTCCATGCTTTGTCCATGGGCGTCCTTCATAAAGCGGTTCCCATGACTGTCGGGCTCTGTCTAGGCGTTGCATCCAAAATTGAGGGAACAATTCCATGGAGTGTCGTCAGACGAACCGTAACCGGTACCAGCAACGATAGCGAATTTGTTCGCCTACGACATCCGAGTGGTGTTGTAGATGTTGGTGCGCGACTTGACGAGAGAGGCAATGTTTTAAGCGCCAATGTAATACGTACTGGCCGTAAGCTGATGAAAGGTGTTGTCTGGTGGTGAAAGTATACGCATGAATCTCCCAATATACTACATTTTGAATGTGCCTCGTTAATGATTTCTATTCCAGATTAATTGAGAACTCTAACAAGGAATTCCGAAACTGGGAATTATCGACGTAAATGGCAGATATTACTGATCGACAATTTCAGAGATCAGAATGATTTACCGTAAGTATAATATTCGTAATCGATATCGCAATAGCAATTTGTCTTGATCTACGCCAATAAGATGGAAACCTCTTCACACTTCTTGCGCTAAGGGAGGTTGCAATGAGTGCCACGTAGATGTACGAATAGTATATTATCCAATGGTCCCTTCCTTCCGCAGCCGGTCAATCTCCTCTTTCGACAAATTGAGATCTTGGGACAACACATCATCCGTGTGTTCGCCCAAGTCGGGGCCCGCCCACTTGGGCTGAGAATCAACACCATCGAGAACAGGGAAAGTTCCTGCCATTTTAACACTCCAATCTTTAAAATTGACATCTCTTACCGCACCTCTCGACTGAACGTGTTCATTCTCGACAATGTCTTTGACGTTCACCACCCGTCCAACTGGTACTTGAGCTTCGTTCATAGCGTCAATGATTTCTTCCGCCGTTCTTTGTTCTGTCCAACTAGAAATTGCGAGTTCGATCTCGGCTTGCCTCTCTACTCGATGCTGGTTGTGTTGATAGTCAGGCCCGATGAGATCAGTGCGACGTATGGTCGTCATCAAGCGGTTGTATATGGAGTCTCCGTTGGCTCCAATAACGATATACTCCCGACTTTTTGAATCAGCCGAATTTGCAGGAAGACATGGGTATGCATTGGTAGGCACAATTCCTGTGACCGATGAGCCAGAAGGACCACGTATCTGGTGATGTTGTCGCTACACGTTTAAAGAAAGTTCCTCCTCCTTACGCACCTTCCCCATTCTGTCATATTCGGGAATGATACCTTCCATAAGGTTAAGCATGCTTTGAAGATAATGGGTTTTTGAGACCGAGAATGGTTAAGTGGGGAAAGAAGATACCTTTCCACGATGCTTACATCTACCGTCTTTGCAGGCGTCTTTGGTTCAGTGGATGCCCTGCGTTGCCTGGATAACAATGCGAGAACCTATCGGTACACTGGCATATGAATAAACAGCAATATATTCTGCAAAACAAGACGGACAGTTCCAAACGCTGCATGGAGTCCAGCAACCGAGTCGCCGAGGCTGATGTTAGGTCGAACAGGAGCGCCTGATAGCGTTCCTGTTTGAGGGTCAGGATAACCATTGATATATCGGAAACCAGACTCGGCTTCGCAAACCGAAGCATATCCAGGGCGTTGTGACCAGGGTCCCGTTTGACCATATCCACTCACACGCGTAAAAATGATGTTTGGGTTGAGGGGGTGCAGGTCTGCAGGTCCTAACGACCACTTCTCCAGCGCTTAGCAAGGCCGTTCAGCCTAAACTGTCAAATGTCCTGAAAACGGTACTCACTTCCGGGCTTAAAGTTTTCCAATAATACATCGCTTTTCAGTGCCAGTTTCTTGACCAACCTGACGTATACAAATTTTCAAGAAAAGAGAAAGTAAAGCAGCAGCAGCACACTTACTTTTGACCTTCTGGCTTACGGAGGTCAATACAGACACTCTTTTTGTTGCGCCCGATGCTTCTGAACCAGGGACTCGTCTTGTCAACATCTAGCTCTCTCCAAACACGTAGGGGATCTCCAACTTTTGGTGGCTCAATTTTGATGACTTCTGCACCGAATTGTCTGAGAAGAAGTTACATGAATGAGTATATCAGCATAGATGTGGTATGGCCTCACCCAAGCAATTGCCCTGCAAATGGTCCTGCGACCAGTTGTCCTAACTCTAGAACACGAATACCACTCAAAGGCATTTCGTCCGTCCGTGACGAGAATGCCCTTCTTCTAACAGAGATGTGTTAGAGTTTGAAGGTACAAGTTTGCATTGTGCCGTACGAATAATTACATGCATTGATGGAAGTTGGCCGGTGAAATCTCTTTGCGTAAGGAAAAAGACGTTCATGAAAGGCCCTCATCTTGAATCTCTCGGTTCAGATCAGATGGGTCTGAATTATCATCAATGGCGAAGTCGAAACTGCATCAGAGGCATTCAAGATTACATCAAACTCGCAATAAATGATAGCAAGCATTGGTCACTCGTCAAATTTCAAAACATTTATCAACATTGCTATTCAAAATATATGTACAATCTCAGTCGGGATATCAACAAATCAGTAGAGGGGCCTTTGTGGCCCAGAAGGATTAACTCTCAAGTACTTTACCAGATTCTGCTTTCGAGGAGCAAGTCCGTGTTGCCCTCCAAACCAATGCAAGCTTTGAGGAAGCTTTCAAGCGCGTTACGCTGCCTGTTGAGGCTGTTGACAACATCAGTTCCAGGCTTGACAAGCGGAGCCTTGAGCATGTAGGACAAGAGCGACAGGACCGAGTACAACGGCGCGAACTCCTTCTGTTCGCCAACCTTGCGGTATTTGACGCGAGTCATCAATTCGGCAAGGATAGCAAGGTCCAAAATGAGAGGAGTGGCAAGAAGAGAGTCCTATAGAGTGAAAAAATAAGTCGACGATTAAAAGATGACACAGATAATAACACCACTGACCTCGCACTCGTTGAAAATGTTAATAGTAGAACGACCTCCGCAGAAGATTTCAGAGTAGTATTCGTCAATGGCCCTCTTAGAGTCGCCAACTGCCGGGACATACTTAATGACGACGACATGATCGGGATGCTCTCCTTTGCCAAGAGTGACACCCTTTGCGCTAACTTCAGGGGCTTTGTATAGGAGGCGATTGGCATCTACCATATCGTCGACGACACTGCTCTTGCTGATTTCCTTCGATTTGAATTGTCTCTCAGCAGAAAGGTTGCGACCGTCATTGTTACCAAGGTGGTTGTAAGAGGCGATGGAGAGTGGCTTGATGCCGGCGTTTACAAGGAACTCTGCCAAGACAGACTTGAGTTTGGTCTGTCCGGATTTCAAGTCGTCCCCTCCGATGAATGAATGATGGCGTTCGGCAAGCTGAATAGCGCCAGGTACGAAGGTGTTCTGAGGGGCACCGTTGACGAAAGGTTCTCCCTCGAGAATAGCAGCAACTGCGAAAAGAGTAGAGGGCGAAACCTCAGAGTGAGAGGACTTGATTGCATTCAGGAGGTTGTCCGCAGTGTCATTAACACCAGCAATAATATCACTGTAGCGTTCAGTATTCGCGGTCCAGAATACGATAACGCGGTCCAGCTCATTATCTTGCTTGAATTTGCGAATGTCGGCACGTAAATGATCGAGATGAGCCTGCTTATCGGATCCTAGAATAAGGTTATCCGCACGTTCCTCCTGATTGGCGGCAATGAAATCTGGATAGTAAATCGAAGGGAGAGGCTTGCCAAGAAGCGACATGTGCGGGGCAACTTGACGCTGAAGATCATAGTCAAGGACCTTGGCACGTTGCATAGCCTGGTCAAGAGGCAAGCCAGAAATATCCCAGCCACCTAGGACGAGGTCGTTGGGGTGAACCATAGGAATTACATCACAAATCGGGACGTGGACATCCTTTCCGGTAGTTGGCTCGGTCCCAATCTTTACGGTCGACGCGCGAAGGACGGAGCCAATGTAGTTTGGCTGCTGTATACCTTCCTTAGTGTGCCAAACGATGTTATGACGGTTGGCTAGAATAGTCGCACACAAAGTCGAGCCGTTGTTGCCACCAATGCCAATCATCATTAGACTACGAGAAACATCAGGAACGTGTGGGACGCCATAAAGGAGAGATTAGCTCACCCAGTCTTGGAAGGCGCACGTTTGGTTTGGAACTCAAACTCTTGCGTGACAGGCTTGACAGCGAATTGCCCGTCTGCGATAGTTACCTCAGAACCACGATTGATGAATGTGGCGGTGATGTAGTCGTCGCTGTACGCCGTATTCTCGGACTGCACAACGATAGAACGGGGACGACGAACTGCCGTGGGGTGAACTGGGAGCACAGACTCGAGCTCATAATCCGGAGTGGTGTAGCCAGAGTTGTTGGTGGATGTGAAGTGCGACATTGAGATAGTTGTAGACTTTAAGACGATATTAAAAAAGCGGCGCAAGAATGTTTAGATCCTCTATGAGAGTTATGACTGCTGCACAGTTGGTTCGAGTACATGCAATGGAAAAAATAAACACTGGAAGGTGTCGACTTTATACGATTCCTGAGGCTGTAGTACAATGCAAGTGACAAAGCTGACTGTCTGACCTTAAAACCCTTTTTGAAATCGTACGATGATGCGATCAATCGGCTGTTCGGCAGAAATTTGACATGAGAAATTCCAACTTCAAAACATGCGGCCTTACGGAAAATTTACTATGCGGAAAAAAAGGATAGGAGAAGAATACATCACGTGTCTGTCGAAAATTTGTCTGGCTGATACATCCATGTTAATAATTTCCAACTTGATATGACTGGGGGATAGGAGGTACATGGATAAGAATTTGAAATTTTGTACACGTTGCCTCGCAGACCCTCGGATTGAACCGTAGCGCATGTCTGATGTCCCTCACATATTGTTTCAACACCACCCAATTTCTCAGGAACTCCAGGGAATCAGAATGAATGTTAGAGCGGAAAAGAAGGTCGAGAAAAAAGAGACCACGACTTTCAACTTCCACAAGTGCGTTCTTTATG
>Ga0307514_10001426_pt1 | contig 29390 bp, 33 predicted proteins | sample 16_EM_MG_FD_203088 | JGI IMG/M metagenome (GOLD analysis project Ga0307514, IMG submission 203088) | Populus trichocarpa ectomycorrhiza microbial communities from riparian zone in the Pacific Northwest, United States - 16_EM | ecosystem: Host-associated > Plants > Roots > Unclassified | place... | reverse complement strand
GGTGGGGGTTTTTCGGTGATGGTGGTAGTGGTGGTAGTGGTGGTAGTGGTGGTGGTGATGATGGTGGGGGTGGATTGAGGTTGGGTGGGGGTGGTGGGGACGGAGGGGTGAGACGCCGTTGGGGGTGTGGAGGTACCAGAGTGTTCTGGGGAACCTGGATAGGGAGAGAGAAGCGAGAACATGCTAGTAAACTGGCCTCCTTGGTGAGCGAATGTAGTACTGCGGGTCATTTGTGACTTTGGCGGTCCTGCCTCTCCTCCATCAGGAAGGGGCTGAAGGTTTGAAAATAGCACACTGGTACTTTCGCCCCGTTTCCGGCCAGTGATAGAGTCCAGTCCGGAGTCACTATAAACGCTGATGTTACCGGCTTTGCTGTCACCTTCGTATTCCTCTCGAATTAAGCCTAATACCCGCCGTACGATATTGCCGACGGCCATTTCTCTAGGCTGGGCAGCCATAAGGCGGTTGCCGACTTCTTTGATGTGGGAGATTAGTTGGCTGAGGTCTTGCCACTTGTAAACGGCAATGACACGGAGGAGGAGCTCGGTAGTGGCAATGGCGACGGAGCGGGAGTTGCGGATTTGGCGGCGGGAGAGGAGGCTGTTGGGTTGGGGTGAGGAGTGGTTAGTTTGAGTGGTATTTGTGGGGAGGGTGGGTGGGGTAGATACGATATGAAGAGCTCTATGTGGGCGTTTGTGTCATGCTTGTTCTCGTTCTTGTTGAGGGTCTTGAGGAAGGAGGTTAGGCCAGGTGGGGCCGTGGGTTTGGGCCCCATCTTTTGCTTTATTTTGAGAATGTACCGTACCGTAGGTGAATAGGAAAAACTAGAGGTTGTATTCTTGTACTCTTGGTGGGGATGGAGCGATGAGGTGAATGTGTTTCCCTGACTCAACTGACAATGCGAGTCGTCATCCCCGTCATCCCCGTCATAACCAGCTTACCAAAATGCAACAGACCTCTGATGTTGTGGTCGCAGGCCCGCATACCGGTACTGCATAAGGCAATAGTAGTAAGCATCTTAGTTAGCTTCTGCTTTCCTACATATGATGCTTCTTATAAGCATCACCGTTCTCCATACATAGAATATACATAACATATTCATCCTTCGAGACCTAGCCACTCCTACAGTTCCCGCATCACATACACAACTCCAACTATGGAAGCCCCCACACAACCCTCGACCGCTATGCCAGCAGCAGCAGCACCCACAGTCCCCTTCTTCCGTCGCAACAACACATCTAAATCTTCCATCCGAAAACGCCCCACGACCCCCCCTCCCGCTCAAGAATCTGATGAAGACTCCTCCAACTCCGATGATGACGAAGATATCAAGGCCCAGCGGCCAATCAAGCGGCAAAAAAAGTCCGGCATCTCCGACGCCTCGACAATTACCAGCCGGGGTGGGTGCGGTCTTGACGACGAAATTGTTTCTACTGGCTTTTCTGTCAAGTCCAAATCCATCATCTCCACCAACGATGCCACCGCCTCGACCACCTACCACAACGAAGATGAATCCGAGTACCTCGCCCGCAAGAACCGCACTTCTCCCTCCCCGCCCCCAAACCCCTCCAACTCCAGCACCTACAAAGGCACCTCCGCCTACAGCAGCTTTATCAAACGCTCCGAAAACGCACCCCCAAAACCAACAGGCCCGCTAAAAGCCCCCACAAACATCCGCACCATCACAGTCACCGACTTCGCCCCCGATGTATGCAAGGACTACAAGCAAACCGGGTTCTGCGGCTTCGGGGACTCATGTAAATTCCTCCATGCACGCGAGGACTACGCTCAGGGGTGGCAACTCGACCGTGACTGGGAGATTAAAAAGAAGAATCCCAATGCAAAAACACACTATAAAACCCTGGAGAATGCAGCTAACCCCTTACGCCCCAAGGAAGGCGAAGCTGGGGGCCATGAGATTGATAAGGAATTGGAGGAAATCCCGTTTGCATGTGTGATTTGTAAGAAGGAATATAAGAACCCAATAATTACAAAGTGTAGGCATTATTTTTGTGAGGCGTGCGCCATTGAGAGATATAGGAAGAAGAATCCGAGTTGTGCGATTTGTGGAGGGAGGACAGATGGAGTGTTTAATACGGCGAAGGGGCTGCAGAAGAAGTTGGATGAAAAGAAGAGCAGGATGGAGCAGAAAGAGAAGGAGGAGGCTGAGAGAAGGAAACTCGAGGAGGAGGCAGGGCCAGTTATACAGGGGGGATGGTAATGGACTTTTGGGGACAGTGAGGAGGGGGGCAGGGCGGATGAAACTGCACCACAGTCGCGAAGGGAAGCAAGGCATATAGCTTGCCTATTTACAACACATGGCGGTGGGCCTAACGAAACAACTAATATATTTATAATGACATCCACATCTATACTGCCAAGAATCTGGCCAGCAAAACCAAACCAAAACCAAGGTTATGAATGTCCACTTCCCTACGCCGGCGAACGAAACCCGCAAACAGCACACCACACACCACCTCACTGCCCACCGCGCCACCTCCCTCCTCTCACTCCCTTCCTTGCCAGCCAATATCATCTGTGCGAGCCACCAATACCACGCTACATACCCGCTGTTGAGGCAGTTGATAATTTGTACATGGTAGGATGTGATGAGTTGTGGAAGGACGAATCAGAGAGGCGTTGATATCACTGGCGAGAGTGGGGGTTTTGTGTCGGGGGAGATGGAGTGTCGGTAAGCATAGACCAGACGGAGCGGGTGAGGATATACAGCACTAGCGCAGCGAGGAGAAAGAGCGGGATATTTCCTGGCGTCCAGTAACGGAGGAAGCCTACGTTCCTGTAATAGACTTATTAGCTTCCTTCGAAAATAATTGATATAAAGTTGTTCAGCACACCAGTACTTATCCCGCACATATAAATAAATCGACGGCACCGTCCTCGAACACCACTTTCCCCCCCCCCTTTCCCCACCACAAAACTGCATCCACGCAATCCACTGTAAACAACCAACCCCAATCTCACCATCATCCTCGCAACACCTAACCCAGCTATGCTCACTAACCTCCGCACCACCGAAATCCCATCACCACTATCCCCCGCACTCGTCTTCGTCTCCGCCGCTCGCCCTCCCAACAATATCCATCCCCCTTAAATAAAATCAACTAGCACCACAGCCCCATTCAATACCCCATTAATCCCCGCCAGCATCCATACCGCCCGCAGCCATCACAAACCCGACCTGCCCTAGCCCCAGCCCGCGGGGGTAGCAGTATGAATGTGTAGACCGCACGTAAGGGTTATATTCCAGAAAGCTCAGTAGGATAAGTCAATTTCGTCAGATTGTATAGCACGAGCTCAGAGGAGATACGATAGATTCGATAGTAGGATGCCAGCGAAGATGTAGTGATATGGGCTGGGGGTGTCGGGTGGAGAAAGATATGCAGTCGCTATACACACACGCCATTCAATTAGCTTCACCTGAGGATAAGTGAGTAGATGTACCTCTCCCACCATCTGCAATCACCCCCGGCCACCCCCACCCAAGTGCTCACTCTTGCTCCCGGAGATACCCCGTTCAGCGGCCCTGACAAAGTAGATTGCATCCCACCTCATCAGGCGCTCCGAAAGCTTGTCAAGTAAATTCGAAAAAATCTCGTGTGCGTCTTGGGGTAGGAGGATTAGGTTTGTGGAGCTGTCGTAGGCAGGGGAGGGGGTTAGGAGGGCTATGGTGAAATACACCAGGTGGGTGAGGGAGAGTAGTGTGAGATTGTAGGGGGCTGCGGGGAAGGGAGGGTGGTTGGTGATGGCATGTTTAAATGGCTACTCCGTATTTAGCTTTTGTTTGTTGATAGCTAGGTAGTTACACTAATGCTGATTCCAGAAAATATATACAGTACATACCCAGGTATTAATAAATTATCGATAGATTATATTTACACGTTCTTATTTCTTATTTCTCCCTTACCTCTTTTCCTTTCTCTTTTTCGGAAGGTGGCGATAGCTCCGGTCAAGGTATCAGCACGGTTGGGCAGCTGCAAATTTAGAAAAAAGCACATTGGTGGTATCCGATTGCGGCTTCTGCACGGGTATATTTTAATATTAATTTAGCAAAACCATGGGTTAGAGCTGTATGAGAGGTATCAGATGCCAGCTCCTCAATTGATGAAGTTTGTACAGAAAACGTGAAGTATCAGGCTTCCAAATACAAAATCTGCAAATGCTCTGTACGATTGTCAGCGTGCTGCATTTCTAGGAAAGACTGGGTGCGCGAACTGACCGCTCTGGTGATACCTCCGGGAATTCAGTCTTGTTTGCAGTATGCAATTGTATACGTAGAGAAGCTAGTAGATAGTCAGTGCCTAGTCACGAAGAGCAGGGAGATAGCATGCCATACCAGTTAACACGAATTGCCCAACAGTAGCTGCAAAGCCTGCCAAAAAAGCATTGAATGGCTATACCCCCAATTGCATCGTCAGCACCGTTTCAAGGCTACCACAACATTGCACCATAAACCACTCCCTCAATCCACCCAGCAGTGAACCCTAGGGCAGGATCTCATACATAATTCCCAGCAATAACACAATAAGCGAACTGCAAGACTCCAGTCACCACCAAGAACCCCATAAACACATCAACGAGCTTCGTCCTTTGCGGGGTGCTGGTGACATAGCTATCCCAGACCGCACTAGCAATCGAAGTTGGGTTCGAGAGCTTAGTTGGTCTAGATGGGGCTGCAGCTGCAGTCGCTATGGTTGCTGGAGAAGCAGTAACTGAAGGAGGGGCAGCTGATTTCTTCGCAGGCATTATTGCAAAGTCGGGAGTGTTGAGTTGAGTAAACTGGTGATTTCAGTTCCGTTAAGGACAGTTTACGCCATCCAGGTGCGAAGTCTTGGCGTATTTGCTTTTCTTGGCAGTTACAGAATTTAGAAGTTGCATGTATATCATATATACGAATTCAGATATAGTCTGGTTCAGATACAGATCAAAATACAGCGGAAGTCAATGGTCAACTCCAAGAAGAAGGACATCTCAACTTAGATAAGCTATCCAATGATGCATGGAAAAGCTACTTCCAATTTACATAACAAGAGGTTCAACGCCTGGTGGTAGTATTAAAAATACCGGATCCTATAAAGGGACGCCATAGGATGCTAGGACAGGCCTATGTATACTACTTGCACGACTTGCATATCCAAACAGGTTACGGAGTATCAGATATGGCCTTGAAGTTTGGATGGCGAGTAGAAAGAGTATCAGAGATCACACATACGTTGCTGGACTTTATAGTACAGAAATGGAGGTTTTTTTGGGGTTCAATCATCATTTTTTTACACGAGAACGTCTTATGCCAAATGTAGTGAGGTCTCATCATCTATCCTGTCGGCAGCTTTGAGTTCTGGCTCTTCCGACATGTTGGGTTTTTTCTAGTGTATGGACAAAAATCAAGGGTATCTTTGCCAGGTATGGGGCCTTATGGTTGTTGAGAATTCCCCTGCACTGGATGACTCGAAAGATGAACAGTTGAGCAGGTGCGACAGGGGACTTGCGAAAGACCTCTTAGCCGTACTTATGCGTCTTACCTTTTACTCGAATTGATTTACATCACAATAAAATAGATACAGCAAACATATAGCATATGTACTCTGTAAGTAGCGTCGTATGCTGTTTTGCATCAAGTAACCATAGTAACCAGCTTCAGTTCAGCAGCTAGTAAACACTCCAATGTCAATAAACCTCCGCTTGATATTGCGATACAACATATTCTCTCTGCCCGCCTTTGCATCTCCCCTCATCCTACGGACACCCTCGTCTCTGGGACGCCTATTCTGAGGAACAAATCGGGATTCTCATTGGTGGGCTGGTGCATGAGTTTCCCTGTCACGTTTCTCAGAGTATTACAGAGCTGTTTAATATTCTGTCTTTACTTCTCAAATATCTATCATACCCTCACCCCCTCCAAGAAAGTATCGCCGGAGTACATCTAGATATCCCGCTGGCGAGCAAAGACTCCTCACGTCCCGCGACCCCCTCAGTCCGATTCTAGGCTTACTGTGTCTTTCAGGATATATCCTTTGTTTTAGGAGAGAAGACATCTTCATACGTGGGACCGCGAAGGAAAATTACATGTCGGCATCGGGTTCCTTTTGTCGCCATTCCGACTAATTATATTCGCCCTGTCTCATCTCTGGTGGGGCAATGGTCCAGACTGGGTCGCCAGCAGCACCGGCACATTCACCTGAATCTCCAACAGCATCCGTGGGCAAGCTCTCCTCCAAACTTCTGAATCGCCCGCCAACTCCTCCACGCGAATCCGCTAAGGCAACAAGCTCACCCCGGGAACCACTGGTGGACTCACAGGAAGAGGTTTTGAAGACTCCGACTTCTTCTGCTGATTCAACGGCCCGCAATAAGAAGCAGGTTAACTGGTCGCCTTGGACGAAATACCATAAACCGGACGATCCTTCGCCCTTGCGACCATCGAGACCAACTTCAGCTGTTTCAACTCCGCTCAAGTCTATACTGAAGCCTTTTAATCCAAGCGTTATATCAATAGGGTTGCTCAACTCCTCAGACCAGATCAAGGCATATACCTATGATTCATTCCCAGCCATGTTGGAATCCATTACACAGGCTCTTGCCTCAACAGAACGCAGCAAGAAGCTAGATACCTATGTTACATTTTGCAACACCCTCAAGGCATATGACAATAATCCGGATATGAAGGCCATAAAAAACAAGATGCCCTTGCTGTCATCCTTTATCAGGCGGGATCTTGGGGCCAAACTTCCAAATTCAGCCAACAATAGTGGAGATAGTCAGCTGATCCAGCAAGCCATCAAATTGCTGACTGTTTTCGTATGGCTCCCTGAATTAGCGGAGTCGATTGATGATGATGATGCAGCATTCTTTATACAGCATGCAATACAGCTGCTCAGGGACCCGCAATCTCCCAAGGTCGTGGTCACCTATTTCCTAAACTTTCTGGTACAGCAGAAATTCCCGGCCAAAATAATGACCCCAGAGAAAGCGAGTGGGATAATCCAAGCACTGAAGGATATAGAGACCCGTGTAGCAGGAAACACTGTACTTACTGAACGAGTAGGCATTTACCAACGACTTCTTTCTCAGGCGAAGGCAGTCATGATTGTGCGGGCTGGAGATTGGATAGAGCATGTTCTCTCAGCAATTCTGAGCAATGCCAATAACAAGGACCTACGTGTGAGGGCCTTACACTGCATGGCAGAGGCTGCGCGTACAATTGGATCGGAAAAGACAGTGGCTCGCTCACTCACCAACCTACTGAACCGAGAAGATCATGATGGGGTCAAGTTCCTTGAACGGGTCACAGAAAGGCTATCCCTGTTGGTAAAGAATGGTGAGGGGGTTCACGTGACACAGGTTTGGGGCCTCGTGATCCTACTCCTTCGAGGAAAACACCCAGTTAGTTCCTGGGAGCATTTTACTCCTTGGCTTAGTGTCATCCAGCAGTGCTTCAATTCATCCACCCTGGCAATTAAGGTGGCGGCTAATGCAGCATGGAGCAAACTGATCTATGTTCTCCACTGTGGATCTGAAATTAGCCCGAAGGATATGGATTTACTCACACGCCCACTCATGAGATATCTGGACCCACAATACGCAGCATCCAATGCAAAAGGCCCTCGCCAAGCGGCTCTATCAAATGTCTGCGCCTTTCTTTACTACAACATCCGCCCAAACGCACCTGTCAAACAAATATCCCTTGCATGGGATATTATCGTGGTTGGGTTACTAGAAAGACTGGTACTCTCAGGAAAACATGAGGTGGAAGATGCCTGCCGCATACTTGCTGCATTATTCGACGGCACTCATCAGAAGCCTTGGAATGAGTCACGGGGCCTTGAGAAAGAGGCCATCAAGGCAGATGAAATCATGAGATTGGATCCTAAATGGGTGAGGTCAAACAGCGCAATTGTGCTCAAAACCCTAGAAACGGCGATCAGGAAATCATCTTGGGGAGGAGAGAATTGTGCAATTAGAATACTCTGGCGCAAGTTCACAAAATGCCTGGGTGACGCAAGTATGAAGGAAATCAAGATATCCACTGGGACAATGGACACTGTTGCCCATATTTTCAATATGCTTCAGAGGTTTTGGAAAGAAGGCCCCACCGCTTTCGAGAATATTTCTGACAAATCCTCTGACAAGTTTGCCGCAATAATTACATTTTTGGTCATTACCACATTTGAGTCCATTGGAACATTTTGTTTCACCGAAAAGCAACTTTCTTATGACGACCACAATGAGTTTGTTGCCATTTCGACACCTTCCAACCGTTACTCTTCAGGAGGGAGCTATGGCGCCGTTTTCCATCTACCAATTGTCCACTTATTCCAACTCTTCCTCAAACCATTCGATGGTGCCGAGTTGTCGGAAGGATATTTCACTTCCGCGAAGTCTATCCTATCAAAATGCTTAGAAGCACAAGATTCACGTCGTAAGAGGTTGGCGCTGCTTTCTGCCTGTTCTATTGTTTTGCCTCAAAGAGGGGCTTCTCCAGTAGACAGGCAAGCCTGGAGTATTGTTGCAACGCTCACAGAGGGTGCGCTTCCAATGAAGGAAAAATCACACTCAAGTCCCACACCAGTTTCCTGGGAATTCGAAGATGTACTCAAGATCATCCAGTGGGGTTGTCGGTATGCACTTCCCTCATAACCCACATATTCAATTAATAGCTATATTAATTGTTGGCTCATAGGTATGACATTCCTGCCTGGGGCCCTCTCTTTGAGACTTTCGCCAACACAGTGCGGGCAGAACAAGGAGATATGCAACTGATATCTACCGTAATCGAGCCATTGGCCGAGTTCCTACGCCTTGAGAAACCGGACCTAGATAGGTAAGTTACTAACTTCAATGTCAATGTCATTCTGTTATTTACTCAGTACTGCCACTGTAGTCACATCTGGCTTGCCCACGGGAAGGCGATTCTGGAGAAGGCGATTTATCCCAAATCTAAAGCTCCAGCAGAGACTATATTAAGAGTGCCATTTGGCCTAGGCTCAAGGCGGACAGCCAATACAGAGTACTTTACCGCTATCCTGATAAATTTTACCTTCCGTACTTACCCTGAAATAGGCCTTTCGACAGTCTCTATAACATGATTAATCAGTTTTTGGTTATATCATACCCTGTTTGTGGAAATGTGGCCATAGCCACCTCGCTCAAGGATTTCATTGTGGCCCTCATAGAATTCATTCACAGATGTCCCAAGACCTCTGTGTTGATTTTACTGAAAAGAATCCAAGAAGGCGTGGCATTTTGGCTGGCTGACCAGAAGGAACTCATGAACAAGGTATTTTATCTGAACACACTACCTCGCCAACGACCCAGCTGACAATTGCATCAATAGAACTCTGACTTGACGGCGAAGGTATGATATATACTGTAGTGTAAAAACATGATCAGTTACTGACTAAAGTAGATGCAAAGCCTTTGGGTCAGCATTGCCGATAGTATCAGAAAATTGCCTAGACATGACTCTATAACTTTACAATCCCTTGCGATTATTATATCTGCCGGTCTGGAGAGCAGGCGCAAGGTTATTGTGAATAGTTCTATCAAGGTCTGGAACGATACATTTGGGGCACAGGATTCACTTGAATATCCTTCTCGAGTGAGGGTTGTGATGAAGAAGTTGCGGCCTATTGCAGATATCAGCCTTCCAAACTTTCCAGAGGATATTGACGAGGTATACATTGCTCATCCACCTGTAACTGCCAGTCGTGTTGACCAATCTCAGATTGTACCTACTCCACCTGTATGGGAAGATTCTCAGGAATCCCAACCGACAGTGAACCCACTCCCATGGTCAAGCCCAATCCCAGCATCTCGGCATTGTGGCCGAACGGCCCCGCCTACGGTGGATCCCATATCTCCATCATCCAAGGACTTCATCACCCGGCTGAGGGAAGCCTCGTCAAAGGCTACAAAGCCCATGACGCGCTTAAAACATCTGGATTCGCAGCTAGATTTCGCACCTATTGCTGCTGATTCACAGGTTCCAACAATAGACTCTCAGCTACTCACCGAACATCAAAGGGAAGTCAGGGGCCGGCAGCAGGAAGAGGCAGCAAAACTATTCTCTGAGATTGGTATTGAGCAAGCCCCGGAACCTCGGAGGCAAATGCCACCCATCAAGGGACTGGTGGAGAAAACAGGTTTGTCAGAACAGATGCCTCAGCAATCATCCCCTGATAGATCTCCGTCTATAGATGAATTTGTTGATGCTCCCGAGGAAAATGCCGATGAAGCCCCAAAGCAGAATAATGGCGGCTATGCAGACGAGGCTGGATTTGTTCCTGCTACAGCGTTTACTGTTCAAGTACCAAAGAGGGTGAGGCTTGACAAGAAGCCAGCAAAGCGAGTGAGAGCTGGGCCAAGTAATGTAGGACCAAGCGAAGAGCAAGATATGCTCAGTGGTGAAAGACCAGAGGATCTGGAAGTGTCCTCCAGGTATTTTATAACACCAAAAGGAACTAGGTTATCACGGAGGGCCAAAGAATCCTCCGTTGAGAACAATACTCAGACCAAACAGAGAGGCCAGTATGACAACGAAGAGATCTTTCCCGTTACACAAAGGCCGACACCCGAGGAGTTGGAAGATGCTAAGAAAGCTACAAATCCCGAAGTTATTCCTGATAGCCTTGAGATATACCGCATTCCTAACACCCCATCGCCAGCACCTGAAGTTCCATCGACCAAATGTCAAGGTGCGATGCCAGAAAGGGAACAGAGGAGCAGTGTTGTGGAAGTTCCAGATTCGTTTGTACAAGACGGGCCAGATGTGAGAATGACAGACTCTCATGAGGCTCCCGGTGGTCAAGAAGCTGAAAAACATACCGTAGTCCAAGTCAATACTGTGTACTTACAAGAGCCGTTACAACTACCAATGGAGGCAGAAGGGGGAACAAAGAAAAGCGGTGAAGCACGTGGCGAAGCAAAAGTTGGTGAGATGAGGACAAGTAAACCAGGGCCCCCGGAAAGGCCCCGTAGGGTGGGACCGAGAAGATCTTTACAGATACATACTACGACGCCGGAAGCCGAGGGGCGGGAGGGTGATAACGCTATACTCGATTGTATTATGGTTACTCCAGCAACTCCTAGAAAGGAGCAGGTCTTCCCAATCGTACCTGAAACAACCCTCCGCAAAGACGTCCCCCCTAACCCTCTGTTCGTAGAACCCTCTCAGGATTCTCCGCTTAGTATGTCTACAACTTTTGTTTTGCTCGGCCATGCAGCTAATGTTTCCTTAGATGCACGAAAGCGTAAACAGCGTGTACAACCTGTCGAAGAGGCAGCTGGTAAGTTTGATATTCAGCCCTACCGTACAAACCCCAACTAACTTGAATACCGCACAGGTGTCGAGATAAAACCTGTGGACCCCCCGCTAAAGCGTAGAGCCACTCGTGCCTTAAAATCTACTCCTGTGAAGAGAGTAGTCGAGCTATCAGTCGAACCTCTAGCTAGGGATACCCGACAATCAAACAACCCGGTGCTGCCGCCGCCTATAACTACGCCCAAGAAGAGCAAAGGGCGTGCGAAGATCTCGGCCCCAGACTACCCTGACGTACCACGTCTCCGCGCTTCGCGCAGGAGGCCATTGGGTAAGGAGGAAGTTGTTTTGGACAGCCAACCAGAGGTTGTGGCCACGCCGTCTATAGCCTCCATGATTCAATGGCCAGGGCCTAAGGATAATGTGGAAGTTGAAGACTCCAACGCGGGTGCATCACAGGCTGAAGAGGATTGGGAGAAGAGAAAGCCGGAAAGCCAGAAGGAGCCTAACGACCCGCTTACGAAGCTCAGGGAGGCCGTCGCGATGTTGGCCGCGGCTGATCTGGGGGGTGTAGAGTTAAGGGAAGCTGAGGATGAGGTGTTTAAGTTATATGTGAAGCTGAGGGAGAGGCAGAAAGGAAATGAGCCATTGGATTAGGGAACACTGCTGCATCTTTTCATGGTTACGGGGTCATTAGTTTGGAAATTTGGTCATATGTTTGGGTAATGTAGGGTTTGTAAGAGTAGTAGGTTGGATGCATTTTTTGTGGAATATGCTACATGTTTCTTTTGCTATGAGTGCTATTACCGGATTTGGGATGAGTATTTTATTGCTGCTTCTGGTGTTGCTCTCCTTTTGAAGGAATGTTGGGTTTAGATTTGTTTCCAGTTTTCGAATTTCCTGTACATTTGGCAATGTCTCCAATTGTGTGCGTAAGAGCAAGGCCGCAGCCAACATAGTGGGGTGAGATAATATAGCAATATGGCAGCTAGGTGTGGGGGCCTTTTATATGGTGCAAACCTTATCATATCCCCAGCGTGAAGGATATCAGGAGAGCAACATCGTCAGTCTGGCAACCTCGAGTCAGTGCCTATTTACTAAGGATAACTAAGTACATATATAGTGTGGGGAATCCAACAATATATGTGTTTGTCCATCCCAGGACCTGGTGTAGAGTGGCATCTCAGAATGCCAGCCCAATACACAAGCAGGGGCTATAGGGAGCCTGAGGGTAACACCCCATGCGGCGAAGTGCAGTTAGAACTAGACTAGACTCGAATAAGCACCATACTCTCTACCCCTCCTAATGCGAAACAAGTAGGTATTATCCCCCGCCCATATTGCTTGAAGCGAGTTGCTCTGCCTAAGATTATTAGTGCTACCATACTGCCACTGGTTCAGTGCCACATTATATCAAGCAGCTTAAATTCCCCTCTTCAGCTTCCGCATATTCATCCGCATTACAAGCTTCACAATACGATAATTCTCTGGGTCCCTTTCAAACATTGACTAACTTCGTTGACGGAAATTAGACCCTACCAATCCACAAAATACCCACCAGCGTAATCCGACCTATCTCTGGAATTACCCCCAGTAGCATAGCGAGAAGCTACCAAGCTTACATTTGAGATATATACAGACAGGATGGTCGAAAGAAGCCATAAGCCAGCTGCCATCAATGCCGCGTCTGGGCAGGAGGATACTGCTACAGTGATTGCCGACAGTGACAAGGTCACTTTGAAGCTACAGACTGGTAGGTTTCTTACAGGCTTGACTCACTACCGAGACCGTATAAGAGTAACTAGAAATGAACAGGCGAGTCTGTTGAAATACTTTTCTACGGGGCGACAATAATCTCATGGAAGTCCGGTGACGAGGAGAAACTATGGCTCAGCGAGAGCGCAAAGTTGGATGGGAGCAAAGCCGTGAGGGGTGGGATTCCGCTCGTATTCCCGGTAAGTCCAGCTCCCTTGTTCCCAGCTGCCAGATGAACAGTCTGCTAATAGAACTGCCCCAACAGGTTTTTGGCAAGCACGATGATCCCAGTGTTGCCGAGCTTCCTCAACACGGCTTTGCCCGTGTCTCGAAATGGGAATTCCTCGGGAAGACCTCTAACTCCCCAGCCAACGTACAAGTTGACTTGGGATTGAGCCACAACCAAGTCCCACAAGAACTGCGTGAGAAATGGAATCACCCATTTGGATTGATTTACAGCGTGAACTTGAGCCGGACGAGCATTGAGACCAAGATGCTAGTGAGCAATGAAGGGACAGAAAGCTTCAAGTTCCATATTTTGTTCCATACCTACTTCAAAGTACCTGTGAGTACCGCACGCATTATTTGCACCATAAGTGGGCAATCCGACTAATGTATAAACTACCGTAGGACGTCAACAAGATCAAAGTCGTTGGCCTTAACGGCCTAGGGTTCAAAGACAAAGTCGCCTCCGCAGTCAACGAGGTGGATTCCCATTTTACCCTCTCGGGCGAAGTCGACCGAGTCTACCACAAAGCCCCACGCTCGGTGATTATTGAGGACGATAAGCAAGTGCGGTTCCATGTTGAAAGTGCAAACGTGGAAGATGTTGTTGTGTGGAACCCATGGAGCAACGGGACGCCAAGGATTGCGGACTTCGATCCAAAGGACGGCTGGAAGAACATGCTTTGTGTGGAGACAGGGTGCGTGGCGGGCTTTCAGACTCTGGAGCCGAGGAGTGTTTGGGAAGGTGGTCAGGTTATTACGGCGACTGACACGCTATGGAGCTGAAGGATGTAAAAGGCTTGCTGCAGGGGTGGGAAGCAGGCATGCGCACTGGTGGGATGACTTCTGGACATTTTTATTCTTTAGTGAGGCGGTTGTATGTTCGTAATCCCCATTGTATGCTATGCAGCATTCTTTGTGGTCAGTGACAATACCGGTATAAAGAAATTCAACCTTCAACTTTAGTTTTGCACGACCAGCCGGAAAAACATTAATACCCGTCCCGAAGCGAAGGGAAACCCTAAATCCCGAAAACGACGTCAGTCCGCAGGGTTCAACAACATCCAGAACCTAAATGCCATGATCCGGGTGCCCATCCAATGTCTCATCCGTGCTCCCGTAGCTCGCACTCGGGTGGGGGGGACCGGGACGATGGGGCGGAGAGGAATACTCACATTGAAGCAGGTATGGTGCGCCTAGTCATGGCACCAGTAAATAACAGCTGTATCTGATGATTTAATTTAGTTTATTCTCCGAGGCCGCGTGTTGGGGCTGTATCGCGATATCTTACGGACGCTACGAAGTATGCTGCTTATTCCTGATTAAAATACAAACGCTAATTAGCAAGATATTCCAACCACCAACCCGTCCCTCCGCACAGAGTTGAAAACCTACGCCAGGGGCGAATTCGAGCGCAATAAATTTGTTGGAGAGGAGTCGCATGTGCGGTACCTGCTATCCGTGTGTAGCCTGATTTATTTCACCGTGGCGAGTGGCTAATATCAAGTTATAGCTGGGCGAGAAGGAATTAGAACAAATGAAAAGGTACATCGTAGGAGGCCGATCATGATGTTTTTTGTTTTCTTTTGCAAAAAGTAAAGAGAACAGGCCATTTGATAAAAAATCTAAGGAATATTCTTGATTCTTCCCAGTATATCTACCTCTGCGAGGGTGCCAACCAGACTAATCTAGTATATGAATGATTATCCAAGCCACCAATATAATCGTGAGCAGTTCCCCAAGCGCAAGTCCCCACCAACATAATATTCATAGGATAGCAAGCAAACTTCAAGTAGGTATTTCTAATCACCTCCCTCTCTTGTTGAACGTAAACCTCAATCCATCCTCATCACTACTCTCACTGTCGTCCTTCGTCAGTAGGAATTTCTTTGCCCGCTTCTCGACGGGCCCTTTGGGTATAGCACTCTGTGATAGTGGCCTCTTATTTGCTGTGCCCACCCTCCTACCATCCCCTTCCATAGTGTTGCTGCTCCCACCGGACAGCGTCTGTGATAACATTGATTCTATTTGAGTCACACGTGCTTGTGAGACAGCTTGTGTTCTACTTTTCCGGCTACTAAAAGTCAATGCAGTGAGTTCTTCCAACTCTTCATCCAGCTCAGGTTCGCTAGCAGTTTTCTGCTGGGATTGGGATTCATCTGGGAAGCCTGAAGTTGTTACACTGTCAGAAAGATACCACTATCAAATCACCAGAAGGCATAAAATGGAGGCATACCATGTGCAAATACTGATCCAGACCCCGACTTATGCTCCACCAGCGGAATAATCACATTCCCTCTTACACTAATCATCCCACAACCATCTTGCATTCCGGTTGGCAATCGTTTTCTGAATTTCTTGAAATTCGACCTCCCATTCCACCTCGGGTCCCACCTGTCACTATCCTCCCCGTACGCATTGACTCTCATAAGAACACCTCTCGGCTTTATTTCCATAACCTCCACCACTCCAAGATTCTTCAGTCTCAAGATGGCTTCCTCGTCAAGATCTCCTTTAGTATCCTCTGCTTCTCGCTTTTTCTTCTCCTCCTCTTCCTTCACCTCCCTGGCAGCAACCAAGATAGGATTTTCAGGTTTCACCTTCTTGCCCTTTGTTTGCGTTTTTTTCGCCTGGATCTCTACCTCACTTTTAGGTGTTTCGCTTATAACCATGTCCTCCTCAGGATGTTCTGCCCGGTCCTCCTCCTCCTGGATTTTGCGTTTCTTCATTGCTGCGGCACCAGGGAAGAGCTTGTTCATGAGGTCAGGGCCATCCTCATCATCAGACCCTACAGATCGTTTTCGCAGTGATTGAGAGATTACTGTTCTCAAAGTTCCATCTTGGGTTTGAGCCTGAATGGCATGGGTGATATCTTGGGTAGTTGCTACTAGTGCTGAGTGATCATTGCCATGTACCAGCCGTGTTGCTGTACTCTGAGTCACTTGCATCGCAGCATCATACTGGGTCTCGCCAATTGATGAGGGAGGCAATAACTGGGAAGATGCAGGGGGGGGGAGAGGATCTCCGGGCATTGAGAAAAGATCATCCATTGTAAGCTTTTTTATTTGTGTCAAGGGTCGCTGGCGGAATTAGTAAGCTATCATTAGATATAATTAAATTATATACCAGAACTCACCCCTGCTCTTCTCCCCCGTGGGGCTTGGGAAGCTTCAGGCTTTTGAGGTACAGATTCTGGAGCATCGTCCATCGCAATGTCGTCATTCCCAGGATCTACAGATGTTGAGACAAGTATTAGTTTAGTCAAAAGAGAATCTCACTGACTTTCCATTGTTCGTTTACCATTTTTAGAAAGTAAGGGTGGCCTCATCAAGCCCACCTTTACAACATTGACATCTTCCTGCGCTGTAGCTGTAGATGGTGGTGCTATAGGTGCGGGTTCCTCCTCAAGCTGTCTTCGAAGGGATGAAGTATCGGCTGTGAGGATGATATCTAGAAACTCGTTTTGCTCTACCATTCTCATATTCAATCTGGCATAAGTTAGCCAAGTTGTTGACACTAAGCACACCGTAGTGGAACGTCGCACATTTCTGAAACCTTAGTAGACAGCTGGGAATACCAGTCCTCTGCATCACCCTTCCCTCGAAACCTAACTATTGCCGAATTTCCATGATCTCTCTTCTCGAAAAAATCGACAAGTTTTCGTGCGGTAGTTTCTCCAGGTATGATATCGAATCTCTCAAGCTTCCCTCCACCGTCCGTTAACGGCCCAAGAAAAGTTTCATACTGTAACTTCTCACAGAACACAAATGCCCACCCCTCAAAAATAGTTTGCCTCTCGGGCTTCGGTGCAAAGTACTCCTTCTCCCTTGGAATCGGCTCATTACCAGGTGGCGGGACAAAGTCCATCGGGTCTGGCCAGTTCTTCTCAAAATCATCTTCAAGTAGACTCTTCCCATTGTCAGACTGCTGGCAAACCTTAGCTACCGCATCAAGGTAGTCTTCGGTGACAAGATACCGTCCATTTACGAGGGCCTGTAGCCCAATCGCCGTATTTCGTTTGGAGGCAACAACGTGTGTTGTGGTGGGAACAAAGGCTTCCAAAGTCTTCATCTCATATTTTTCAACCTTAGACTGCCGTTGAGCCATGACCTTCTTGTCTTTTTTTTCCTTTGTTGAAAGTGAGAATGAAAAGATGATGGGCTTCCATTTGATCCTGAAAAATTTGTCGTAATTTGCTAGCTTGAGGGTATGCTCTGTTCCATCCAGTACCTTAACCTCTCCAACACCTAAGGCCTCACTATCAACTTGTGTACCATACATTGTCTTTTGACCCTCTAATGTAATTGATGATCGGCTGAGGACTTTGAACTATACACATTCAGCATCTCCAGGCTGGGAGAGAATAAGATTTCTTACCCCATTCCCTTTTGGTACTTCGCCTACTTTGATCTTCAAATGCAGCCTTGATATCGACTTTTGTGGAATCACAAGATTCACTTGATTTTTCAGTATAACTTGCCCCACCAGTATGAGAAATGACTTACCAAGTGCATTAACAGACCTTCCAACCACATACTCTGAACCTGGCTTAAGCCAGAGCTTACGGCCAGAGAGGGCATCGCCCTCACAATCGAGCATCCACATTATATGTGTTGTTGATGTAGCATCGAGCAAGAACGGGTTGGGGGAGAGAGTAACGCGACTACTTCCCCTGTGCCAAGACGGAAAGTTATAAAGTGCAACACGAGATCCAGACTACCGGTAAATATTTCTACGAAGAATTCCAACTTCATCAGTCATTACCTACTTATCGGCCAAGGCCTACACCTACACTACAGCACAATCTCTCCGTTCCTCACCCGCCCATTCCCACCCACATCAACGTTGATGGAGCCAGCTGGTGCTACACCTCCATCCTCACCCACCACCGTGCCTCCTTCCTCTCTGACCCTACTATCCATGGCGGTGCTGCTCATCTTATGGGCACAGATGACATCTGTGGGAAATACCCTCGCATTCACGCATGGCGCGTGAGGAAACAACCAGGAATCTGAATCCAGGCATATATCGGTAAAAGAGCAGAGAATCCTTAAGGTTCGAAGAGCGCAATAGTTTAGTTGTCCAACAAACTAGCAAGCTCAATACTCTACATCTACCATAGCCCTCGCAAATCAGTGACAATTACTTCCCTCATAACCTCGTAATCTTACAATGTCTACGTCAGTACTGATCACATCACACATTTGATCCAGGGTAGATCGTTATTATCGTTTCCAAATGGATTCTCGATCTCACAGGAGAGTGTCGAGAGGCCCCAAGAGCATATATGCCGTAGCGACACTGATAGCTATGTGTTAGATACCTTCGGACTAGATATGTTTCAAGAGAAAACTGAATAGTTGCCCATTTGAAGGATCCTACGGGAAAAGCAGGATAAAGACTCAAGTGGTCTGGACGATACTGATATTGAAATCTAGCTATATGTGGCAGCGTTCTTAGCAAATAAACTCGCAGTATGTGCGAGTCCGGCAATGGTGTCCCCAACACCCTCTCACTCCCCGCAAGGATATCCTGGAGTTGGAGGTGCCGCATGACAGACGAAAGACTTCCTCGCTTATCCAGTTGGTCAACATAGCAGCCAAAAAAGCTCAGCAGCTCCAACGGGAGATTGGCATACGCTATGGCTGCCTTGAACAGCTTATTTGATGTCTGCCTCGACGGTAGATGAATGTCCTGGAAAAAGGTTGTCTGCAGAGAGCTTCAAGGACCCAACGAGACCCCTCAAATCGTCCCAATCGGTACCAACCTGCCCTCTTAGATAACGTTTAAGATTTGATGAATTGATCCTTGAATCTATGGAACCGATTCCATGTTCGTTTAGACTGGCTTTTCATCACCAGAACTAGGCCATGATTGGCCCCAACTACCGAAACAGGGAATTGAACACATGCCAAGGCAGCAGACTCAGCTGTGCGGTGCACCATCCTGTGACCTGCCATATAAACCATCTATGGCAGTTGGTCAATGCCCTCAATTAATTTTATTCTAGGGAGCAACAGAGGACAAATTTATGGTGGCTTGGTATTACACAACTTAAGCCTCCGCTTGCTCCTCATCGACCTTCACAGTCATGAAACTTTCTCTTCACAGCCCTATGTAGAGCTTGCTGCCCATCATGACAGAAACAGGGGCTTCCGATCCGCCCCGATACTGAGTGGCTCTCGGCCTCACTGTGGCGTGCGGCCAAACGGGTGGTGACTGATCTCTACTTGAGCCTGATTTTTTCGGCCTACGGATAAATAGATTGCAATTGACTTGGGTCTCACAGCGGTGTATGTCTGTCACTTCTGTCACTGATCGCTCATAGCCAATATGTATAAAACAAATCCCCCCTACAAGCCAGATTACATTAATCGAAATAAAACCTATTAAGAAAAGAAAGTGAGTGGGGCAAAATAGGAGGGATCTCAGTGAGAGGAACTCGATGAATCTTTCCGTCAGTAACTCTCCACCTTAGTCTTCAACAAACAAACTCTCCACCATTTCCATATCGTGCTCAGAAAGAATACGCAAGCCAGAGCCGACGCCCGAAGGCCGTCTGAGAATGAGATCCATGTATCCCTTGGATACACTACCTGCCCCTGAATTCCCACCCAATCATAGTCAATGAGCATAACCTTATTGTTGTCATTTACCAGAATATTCATCTCCCGAATATCGCTGTGGACCATGCCACTGCTACGAAGCCTGGTAATCATAGAGCGTCCCTCCCCACCAAGCCTGGGGGATGCTCTCGGTATTCATCCCAGTCTGGTTCAGTACCCTCCATTGCTCAGCGAGAAATTCCATTACAACCATAAACCACCCTCCATGGAGCTTTTCGAACCTCAACAATTCAGGGGCGAGCCCTTGGTTTGCACACCACCTATGAACATCTTCTCCATATCAACGTACAAACTTGACACAGATTAGCTGATCACAGTCTGTCCATCCTTGGAAAATGAGCGCACTCGAATTGGCCTGGAGCGCCTTCACGTAGGTAAAATTCTGCAGCTAACTGCTACCAAGGTGAACAAAAGTGTCTTGGTATGGGAATATGTCGCAGATACGGATATCTGAAGTAGCTGTATCTTGGGATAGGTTTGCTGCCGGACCCTCGTCGGTACCAATCGAGCAGGGCATCCAGAGCTATCTTTAGAGCAGTGAGGTGGTGTCACGAACCCTACCCCTAGCGCTCGCCCCTACCTCCGATGTCCAGCATCCATATGGCCGAGACCACGCACTGTCATGTGGCGTGGAGGATACGTTAGGTTGGAGACTGATGAGGAAAGAGTTGTACACGTGACACTCACGTATACGCGAGTGTCATATATATAGTCCGGAGGATGTCCTCACTTGTATCTACATCATCATCATCACCGTTGTGTGGAATAGATCAGATCAGAGCAGAGAACTCGTCCCTCCACAGCTGGCGGTACTAGAAAGACAGCTCTTGATCACGATCTACATTCCCTGCCATCTTCTTCGTTTCTTCATTCCTAATATCTGAGAATTCCCCTTCAGCTTCTTCATTTCTATCTTCCGGACATCTGAGAAAGACTACCTCGATCACGACTGATCCCCTCTCATTCCTTCATCTTCTTTACGTCGGAGAAGGTGGCTTCTCAAAGATCCCCCCATCCATCCCCCTCGCCATCCTCCTCACCAACCCCATCCCCTCGAGCCCCACCCTCTTCAGCACTCTACTGGGATGAAAGAGTGAAATCACCATTACGACACCGCCATACTTCCCGATGGTGACCCCCCGACCCCCGACCTGCCTGGCAACCCGGTATCTGACTGGCAACATGACCCCCGCCTGGCAGCTTAACCTCCGCTGGCGATATGACCTGGACATCAGCGCTGGAACATATCCCTAGGCTGGTGGACTCTCACCCCCAGCTCTAGCCTCCAGCCCCGATGGCTCCGCATGTCCAACCAGCCTCCCAGCTCTCCCAGCTCTGCCAGCTCCACCAACCCCGCCAGCCTTGCCAAACCCGAAAACCCGATATCCCGATAACCCGATACCCCGTAACCCCCTGACCTCCAATTCCTATGCTATGCATCCTGGCAGAATGGAATTAGAGATATGCTCTTGAGTCTTTTGCTTGGCGCTATGGTTGAGCCATATGCGTCTTTCCTGTTTCTCGATATTCCCGATATTCCCTGCTGCCCCATAGCATTGTTTCCTATCCTTGTATCTTGTTTGGCAGTTATTGGTAATGCGCGTTGTTGGGATGGAATCTTCTAATAACCTGGAATTATGTGTTAGCGTGGATTTGTCCCGTTGGGGTATTGACATTTGGGACGTATAAATATACCTCCATTTCCCCAGTACCCGATCTTCTACACAAGCAGCACCCTCAGCGGATGTCTGCCACGGGGATATCTGGCCACCTGATGACCCCCTCAATACCTAGATTTGCCATCCCGAGGGAATGGTTGCGTCCGGCAAAGCAATGAATATTGTTATTGACGATAATATCTTCGAGGGGTTACTCGGGAGGTTTCGGCCGGGTTTTGACCGATTTAAGTCTGCAGCCAGGGAGATACGATTGGCTCTGTGGGATAATTATGATACGGGGGAGTGTGGCATCGTGCTTGAGAGAGCAGGGACAGGGGAGAGTACCGCGAGGGCAGGGCGGAGGCGTGGGGGTAAGCTAGTGAAGACCCTAGGCGCTGGGGATGTGAGAATCGGGGTTAGCAATTGGAAGGCTTTTGTGAATTTAGAGGTATTTGGAGGACTTGGGTGGGTTGGAGAGGGATGCCACAGGGGCTAGGGGAAGGTGAGAAGCATTCCCCCTAGAACTGAGCTGGAAATAGGACGTTATCTAGCAATTGACACTCCCCCGGAGACGGGTTGTATTAGGTCACGTCGTGTGTACTTGTTTTGTCTTGGTTATTGAGCAGTTTTATCTAGCCGAGGATGTTAAAATAACCCTTCGTGTCTATCTGCTGTAGCAATGTGATTCCTGCACTACACATGTGATCCAAAAGTGTCGGACCACCCGTTGATAGGCACGCAATTCAGATAAACACCTGCGAGTTCAGAGTATTTAAAGAAAAACGAAAAATCGAGGGGTAAATAAACAGCTATCACATGACCGGGGTGGGTGGAGATGGGCAAGTCACCCTGACTGAGGGCTGGTACAACGATACGCATGAAGTAATAAATGAATTGGGAAAAGGGGTCATAATTGTTACGTTGGGTCTCACCGATGGTAGGATGAGTATGGGGCCTATATTGTCGAGTGTTACCCTGAGTGAGCGAAATCGACTCTATCCTTTTTTTTCAAGTTTTTTTCCGATCGGTTGAAGTTTTTTATTTTATTTTAATTGACAGTAGTATACAAGTAGCGACCTCAGGTGGCGGTGGAGATATCTCTGAGAAGGATGTAGTGCTTTTAGACATAACTGGGTCAGTTTATATCTAGTGGGGTGTTTTTTTTGTTTATTCGTTATCTACATAATTGGGCTTGACAACTTCGATTTACCCACACTTCGCTTTCTTCCTTTTCTCCCTCTCCTCTTTCTGCCTCTTCAGCCTATCCTCCTCCGGCTCAATATGCCGTTCACTCTCCGGCTCTCACGAGCTGTGCAGAAGATCAGCAAACTCCATATTCCTCAATATACAGCTCCACTCCAACCCACCTTCAAAATTATGAAACGCAAATTCCTGAGGATCCCCCAGCTCTCCTGCCCCAGAATGCCCCACTCTGGGACTAAAGCTCGTAATCGGAAGTACCACCAGCTGCTTTGGCCTATTCATCCCCGTAAACACCCTCCAATCAATACCGTGTTTCTCCTCGCTATTATCGTAATACCTCGGATTATTAAAAAAGCCAAATATGATATTTGTCCATATTGCAGGCCCGGTGAACTCCACCACATCGGTATACTTAATACTCAACTTCCCCACCTTCTTCAGCTTGAGTGTGGATTGGGTAATATTGGCTATAATCTCTCTCAACACAGGATGCCCCAGCTTGCTCTGGATGGTCCACTGGCAGAACTGAATTCTGTGGGAGTACCAGGCCTTCCAGTCGGGGCGGTCAGGGTCAGCTTCGATACCGGTGCCAAGGCCAACTTGGTTGACCTTGAGTGAGTCTGGGAGCCATTCAGTAGTGGGTCTGAGTGCGTTAGTGCCGATATCAGAGTAAATACCCCCACGGGCAAGTAGGATTAGGTAACGGACGAAATCCGCTCCGAGGGGGTTGAGGGGAAGGGCCTGATATGCTTCGAGAACAGCCGGGACTGCTCGTAGAGACGCCTGATCAGATGGCCTGCAACTCCATAAATGTTAGAATTCCCCATTCCACATCCATAACGCCAGGCAGCACCACAGCATATCCCCAGAATCTCAATACCTACCTCATTTACAAACGTAGGATGCTTCTCTGCAGCTCGCCTCGGTCTTCCTGAACTTGCTCTCAAACTTTGGGCTCACTGGGGTATATTTCCTTTGCCAAATGAAAGCCAGAAACTTTGACCCCACGACATATGGGAATTTGTATTCAAGCTGATCTCTCAATGGTAGTTTTTTGGAGTCTGTGGATAGTGAGACGCTATTGCCACTGAGAGGATCCACGGGAACGGGGACTGGTTTTGGCTTCGACTGCGCAGTGGTCATAGACGTCTTGGATTTCGTCACCGGGGTCCGTAGCTCTGGTGTTGGTTTTGGGGCATCTCTGGGGTATAGGACGAACGCTGTTAATATGAGAGCTTTGCGTGTGCTGAACACAGCTGCTGAACTTTGGAGATGCCATGGAGCCTTAAGTATTAGATTATCGATTGGATATGTATACCCTTTCGTGTATATTGAATTCGAAAGGGACTAATCGGGCGGGCGCTGGAACTTCTAGGGCCCCCACCAAAAATAAAGTCGTGCTTCTAAATTCAGAAAGTTCACCACCCAACAGCAATTGTATCGGGCGGCACAAGCCCAAAAAACAGGTTGCAGGTTGGTGCTGCTGTTCCAGTTAGGTCTGACTGCAGAGAAAATAAACGGTCGAGTACATTCCGCTCCTTCATGATTCGCCTTCGGTGTTGGATCGAGGCACACAGCAAGAATATGACTGACTGTGCAGCACTGTCCGATGTCCCTGCAACTGGGTTGAGCTCACGGAAATGGCTGTAGATGCAGCAGGCTGAAGCTTTCGGGTGGCAATAAACTGAGAATTTCAGTAACACAATCGACAGGTAGCGAAAGTCAGATCGGAGTGGGTAAGGACCACAGTTATGTGTCCTAGACGATAAGGGTCAGGCCTACACTACATGCGCTCTACGTCATGCAGCGGAAGGCCAGAATGCGGCCCGTGTTGTGAATACTCTCGCCTTGGCGTCACGAGAGCTGCAGGATTCCACAACAGGAAAGTCGTGAACATAGGACATACAAGGGTATCTAATCAGGAAAGTCGTGGAAAAAGCTTTGGGATAAAAGCGTTGGGTTTTCCTTATGTATTTCGTTCTTTTAGATAGATCAGAGCAATTGTTACCTAGCGAAAAGCCCCTAGCGAAATAGTCAGTGAAATAAACATCTTTCTACTCCCGTGTCAGCTTCCACCATTCCCTCTCATAACCTTGTATTCCTACAGTTTATGAGCCCGGCGCTTGCACGCAAGTTGCTACGAGCCTGGGTGAATCGCACAACAGTGACACACCTCTGTAGACCACACTACAATCCTGCAGATCAAGCCATATGAACCAAGCAACCACATACCCAGTGGACAAAGAGCAAAAATACATTTGCAAACCACTGACAGAAATCATCCCTAAGAGTCCAGCCAAAGAGCAAAAACCACAGCGCAAATTCCGCGAAGGAAAAATTGTACGAGCCAGACACCATATAGGATGCCCAGTCCAATCTACAGAAACAAGACCACTAACTTCTCCTCTAACTCGATATTATATCAACAAAAGACTAGGGTCCCAATACAAACATCGGTGTACTTGCAACATAATCCCTGACCTCCCAGCCTCAACCATTGCAACCATCCGACCTGCAGGCAACCTTATCGAACAGTCGTATATCAATCTACTGGTAGTTAGCTTTATATATCCAGTGCTAAAACCAACAAAAAGAATCCTGATCGATATATAAATGAGCGGCACGCTAGGAGGGTCAAGCAGCGCACCAGGAGGATATCCAATAACACCAGCAAAACCAATAGCTAGCCACACTAGGTCCAAATCAAGAGGACGGCTCCTTGAAAAAAGAGAATTCGACCCACCTAGCTCTCCCGATCCAAGCCCCCCACCAACAAGCATAGCGCAACTACCACCACCACCACCTGCAAGAAAAATAACTAGCAACAAAGTACCATCATTGAATGTTAGACTGAGCGGAGCAGCCAATTACCCTGAATGGGTCACCTCTCTAAATTTATTCCTGCGCATAACTGACATTAATGACCGACATGATGCATGGGATCTAATAACTGGGGATTTCAGAAAGTCAACACAAGCTGCCGAAGGGAAAATTTGGCAAAAGGCAAATGGCCTTACACTACTCACAATCTTGAAAAATTGTGAGGATAATGTCAGGAGCAGGATAGGCACATACGAATTGGCGAAAGATGCCTATGATGAACTAAAAAAGGCATACGAGGGCAAAACAGCTACTGAATTCTATGCACTGCTAGACAGTCTAACCAACATCGCATTTGATGATCGAAAAGCCACAATCGAGAAACATATCACCCACTATGAAGCAACATGGAATAGATTCGTAGAGGTGATATCACGAGCTGACCTAATAACTGCTGAAGATGACGGCTTTAGAGCAGGACTCCAGAAGTTTGCTAAAAGCGATAGGGCTAAAGTAGAATTCCTACTGAAATCCCTACCAGCCTACTATTCGAACACCGTACAGAATATACGGGCAAAAAACCATGGCTATGATGATGTAGCTAGGAAACTAAGAGAGTATGTCCCTGCAAGACAAAAAGGATCTCGGAGGAAAGAGGCAGATGGGTCAAAGGATGATCCCCTGGTATTAAAAGTGGAAAAGAAGGATAATGGGAAAAGATGCCAGTACTGCATCAACAAAGGATAGAAAGGCCTTAACCACACTGAATCTGAATGCTATACAAAAAAGCGGGAAAAGGCCAAAGCGAAAAAGATGAAAGCTGAAGAGAAAAATGAGGAATCAGACTCTGAGGGGGTTGTTATCAAAATGATTCGAATTGGGAAAACAAATGTGAGCATGAGGGGCTATACGAGTATGACATAGCAGCAACCTACTACATCACCAACGAATACGATAGGCTAGTTGATATATAACACAACCTTCAGTTAGAAGTCTCAGATCACGATGAGAAAACATCGGTATGCAGCATTATGGGTACGCTGGTATTCAGGCATAACGGCCGAAATATTACACATGAACAATGCCTATACGACCCCTCCTACAGCAATATCATCAGCAGGCTTCGAATGCCAGATGATTTCCTACTTAAAGTAACCAAAACAACAGCCGAATTGAAGACAGGACGGAAGGTCCTATATAGGATGACTAGAGACTCGGCAGGCTTGTAGATCAAGCCTGACAATGCAGTCGCAGATTGGAGAGCTGCTGGAATAAAAAGGATGGCAGCAGATGAACCACTAGAAAGAGGACTCGGAAAGGAAGAGGCAAGAAAGCAAGCTAGAGACTTGCATGAAAGGTATGGGCATATTTCATATAATACCTTACGAACTCTCCCTGAATTCCCGAAGGAAATGAGAAAAGAAAAAGAGAAGATCCGATGCTAAGCTTGTGAACAAGGGAAGGCCACCAAACCCAGCGCACCCAAACAGCCTCAAGAACTACGGAGTACCCGGTTGATGGAAAGAATACATGCCAACTTGATTGGACCAATCAAACCATCAACCCCATCCAAGGAATACAAATATCTACTCAATATTATTGAGGACCACAGTAGATATATCACAGCTATCCCATTACGAGCTAAAAAAGATGTAGGGAATGTATTGATAAAAGTTATCAACGAAATAGAAGCAGCCACCAACCTCCACCTTAGCAAGATACAGGCTGATTGGGGAGGAGAATTCCGTAACCAGGAGCTGGAGATAGAACTCCAACAGCGAGGGATTATGCTCAAACCTACCATACCCAAACACTCCGAAACCAATGCGATAATCGAAAGAGCCAACTGGACAATTCTTGAAATGAGCCATACAGCATTAATCAGCGCAGGACTGCCAAAGGGACTCTGGGACAAGGCCTCCAATGCTATGGCATATACCAAAAACAGGGTACCCCATAAAACCCTCTAAGGAAAAACCCCTATCGAAGTATTTCTCCAAAAAGATCTAATCAAGGAATGAGCAAATCTTCGACCCTTTGGACAGAAGGTTATATGCTATGACTATGAGGTCACGGATAAGCTCTCAGCCAGAAGCTATAAGGTATGAATTATTGGATATACACAAACATTCGGTACCTATTGGGTCAGAAAAAACGATGAGAGTTACAAACTTGCCAAATCACCTATCCCAGTGATAGAGGAGCCGGAGTCAGACACTGAAGCTGAGATCGAACCAGAGTCCCTAGAATCACCAGTCTCCAAAAAAGAAAAACCTGTACCAATGGTGCCCAAGTGAAAACAAAACCCCAAAAACAATGAATATTGGGATAGCGTGGTGGGCAGGCGGTCAAGTGTTACAGTTCTAGTAAGAAGACCTTCCTAGTGCAGCTAGGAACCCCAATACCAACTGAACTTGCTAACTCGGAGGCCTGATCAACCTTTAGGTAGAAGGCAGTTAGTGTGTTGATGTAGCATGACGTTAAGGATTAGGTTAGACAAAGTGTGTGACCTCAAGTAACCTCTCATATATGTTTATGTATTGTTGTTTGATATTACGTTTGGGAAACTATATGTTGGATTATCATTATTGGATGAATTGGGTGTTATCTCATGTATGTCAGCCTGAGTGTAATGCGTTGAGAAACAGGCTGCAGAATCTATGTACTTAAGCGCTGTGTATCCTAATTGGGTAGTCACTTCCCGATTAGGGTGCTCGGCTAACAAGGCTCGCTATTTCTTAATGGGAGTGTCAACACAGATCAGATAACTCGTTATCAGATCAACACTTCTATAAAAGCGAGCTGGGTTAGTTAGTTAAAATAACAAGCCCCAAGCAGTGTTCTGATTCTTATATCTCATTCCTATCGAACATGCCAATAACGCCGGTATTACTTTGACATTTGCACTTCTTACTCTTGTACCTTGACCCCTCTACTTGTGAATGCTATTGTAGCACCGCCGTTACATCAAGCACCTAGGAACGAAAATCAACAGCAAAGGTTCAAACTGTTGGCATGGACCCAGATCACCCTACCGATGAACAAGCTCGAAATTCCCCTCTTGCAGCTGAATGAGCAAAGGCAAGAGCAAAAGAATGGGCGCAATTGGAGAAATATGGGGTATTTATCAAAGTCGCCAAGCTTCCAGAGAGGGTAAAACCAGTCGATACCAAATAGGTCTATACGGTCAAGTGAAAGCCAGATAGGAGTATCGAAAAATACAAGGCTCGGAAGGTAGGGAGTGGGTTCTCCCAAGAAGAAGGGGTATCCTATGATGCAAATCAGACCTTCGCACAAATGATGAGGCCTGAAACATTCAAAATACTCCTGGTCATAGCTGTTACGAACCCTTACCCGGATGTTAGATAGAGACTTAGTATTAAGAGCGAGAGTCATGCCGGGTATTGGCACGAGCATTGGGAGCAAGGAGGGACCAAGGGTCGTGTATACGTGACTCTTCGAGGTGCGGGTACAAGGGAGCAGGGTGAGACCTGCGGGGTCAAGGTGGAAGCAAACGACTTGGGCGAGACCAGAGTCAAGGGTTCGAAGGCAGGCAAGCGGGAAGGTTTGAGCTACAGTAGATAGAGTATATTCATGAACAACTAGATACAGAAGTGTATACAAGTTGTTACATGGAGAGGAAAGAAAGAGAACACAGTCCAGTGAGAATCCAACGTCTTTATATACGCTTTCTCAGCGTGTCCAAACCCAAGTCCAAGTACCAGATTACATATCGAGAAGAACAGGATAGAACGAGATAGAAACAAGTAGAACATGGCAGAAGAATATTGCATAGCCTGAAGACCGTAGGACTAAGCAGTACCTTCT
>Ga0307514_10001423_pt1 | contig 29420 bp, 27 predicted proteins | sample 16_EM_MG_FD_203088 | JGI IMG/M metagenome (GOLD analysis project Ga0307514, IMG submission 203088) | Populus trichocarpa ectomycorrhiza microbial communities from riparian zone in the Pacific Northwest, United States - 16_EM | ecosystem: Host-associated > Plants > Roots > Unclassified | place... | reverse complement strand
ATTGGCAGAATTTGGAGTGGTTCCGGATTTGTGGGCCTAGATTTGATAGGAATCAGTTGAGTTTTCCAACCCCTTTTTTGTTTTTTGTTTGGGAGGGGAGAGGGAGGGGGGGGGGTAACATACCATATTTGATAAAAATAAACGGTAAACAACCCAGTACAATCGAGATAAACCCCATACAACTCGTTGCCCACGCAACCCCCAAACTCGCATACATCTTCCTAGCGGCCATGGGTAATGCCGCACCAAATACACTTCTGCACATGCTATTCGCTGCTAACGCACTTGCTGCATATACTGTATACGTATCCGTAATGTAGTTCATACAAGTCATGAATACTAGGACGAAACCTAGACCAAACATTACCCCAGAGAGCATTGGTACAATCCAATGGGTGTTTATATTTCCGGTCCAGCCGAGCCAGAATAGAGCGATTGTGTAGGATAGTCCACCGATTGCTGCGAGTGGGAGGCGGCGGTATTCGTCGGAGAGAGGGGTAGTGTGGGGGGTAGTCCGGCTGAGGTATTCATCCCAGAGGATCATGACAACACAGGCAAGACTGGCGCCGATACACATTGGAGTAAATGCGAGACCGGCAACGCCCGGGGAGAAACCGTAGACGCCTAGAGAGGGGGGGGGGAGGGGGTTAGTTAGGTGGTGTGCTTCTGGTCATGGCGGGCCTAGTAAGGAGAGTTTGGCAATACTGACCTTGGAATATAATTGGGTAGCTCTGGAAACTCATGTAGAAAGTCCCATAGACGAATGCAAGGTATAAACTTGTAGCAGCTACGATCCCTTCCGTGAATAACATCTCTAAAGGCCGAGTAAATGCAGCCTTCAACACCCTCCCCACAGACCGATCTTCCAACTCGGCCGGGGCAACAAAAGAATCGTCCCCAGTCTCGACTCGCAACCGTTTCGCCTTCTCAATGAGTAAAGCCGGGCCGAATGTTTCTGGCTGCCAAAAAACCTGCAAAACCAACAAAATCATTCCTATAATGAGTAGAATCCAGAAACAGAACTTCCATGATAGATATGAAGCTGAGACGAAACCGCTAATGATTGGTGAAATTACTGGCCCAATCATAGCTACTGCGCATAATATAGCAATGCCTAGTTCCGTTCATAACATTAGTAATAATCCACTTCAACTGCCCTCGGAGAGTGAGTACTCACATCTTCCCCTTATAATAGGGTCCTTCCAAATATCCGCAAACATCCCTCCCGTAATGCTGAATGGCGCACTCGCTCCCAACCCACTCAAAAAGCGAAACACTAATAGTGCGGGCATGTTTGGTGCAACAGCACATGCCAGTGTCCAAACATTATACCAAATCACTGGGTATATACTCCAATTTCTTCTCCCATAAAACTCACTCAAAGGTGAAAAAAACAGTGGACCAAAGATATACCCTACAATAAACAATGAAATCGGTAATGTAAGTATGGAAGAGCTTATTGGAAAACCAAATTCCTCAGCAATTCCGCTACTTGCTCCACTGGGCATTGATGATGCGAGTGTACTGTTTAATATTTGTAATATACCCAGGATGGTGATCCAGATTTTCATTTTCTATGAAAATTCATTAGTAAATATATATATTCAAATCTGATTTTCCAGAGCCAGAATACTTACCAAAGACCAATTAAATGGGCATTCTGGGTCATTAGGTGCAAACGTGATGACCCTTCTTCCGTCTTCAAGCAACTCCTTAATTGCAAATGGGGTCTTTGTCTCCAGCGGTGCCCAAAGATCAACATCCCCTTCTTCAACTTCAACTCCATCGTCCGATCGTTTTCCAAGCTCCTTCTCAATTAATATTCCAGTCATTGCGAACGTTGAGTTGAATTAAGCTCTGATGTCGGCCAAAGGTTGTGGGATCTATGTCACCATTACAGCACTCCGACTCCAGAGTTGTAACTATATATGTATAAAAAACAAGCAATCCAGACTTGACCCCATGTCTTTAATTGTACATACCGCCTTGAGCATGGGTTAGGAAGTGACATGATATTTCCCTCTCCGTCCCCTCACTCACCACCCCCTCACCTCCCCGCCCCGCCCTTTGGTGATAGAGCGGGTAGCTCTCGTGCCCCGGGTAGCCGGCAGAAAGCAGAAGCTGTAATACAAGAGCTCATAAACCTCATACCAAGAAATGCCCTAGCCGATACAGTACAGACTGGTGCTAGTAGTTCTCGTGACTAGTACCATTGAAGCGAAGTCTGGTTGCACTACTTCTAGTCTCGTGCCCAGACCTCAGCTAATAGATATCATGATCATTGACCTGAGACGGGAGGTGACCGGTACCAGTGATTCCCATGCCAGATGGGGATGTTTTTTGATCATCATCTGGTTGAAAGACTTCTTTTCCGGCAGTTACCCACCGAATACATACGTCACCCCTCGTATATAGGTACATGTATGCCCCACCACGCGAACAAAAAAGCCTCCCTTTTCATGCAATATATACGACGCCCGGAATTGAAGTAACCCCCTCGTATGCACCACATATAAAACTACTGCTTCCCATCCCTTACATTAAACCACCTTACCCTAGATAAATCTCATATCCCGGTAAGAATCTGCATTCCGGAAGACCGTGCTCCAATTAACCTTACTGAAGTTGGAGTTACGGCATATCAAAATCTGCATTAGGTTACACTCTTCTTATCATAATAATTTTTTTTTCACTACATTGAGGTTACAAAGTACTCTGTACCTACTATATTCCGACTCTATTTTCTCAGACAAATTTGATAGCCGAAGGTCTCCTATCCTGCAAGCGTGGGTGTCACAGAGCCAGACATGCACGCAGGCGGGCCCTGTCTGCCCCAGAGCATAGCGATGGCGTTGCCGGTTGACGACCCGAGACTATAGTGCTTAATATGTCACCCCACGTGAATCCCCTGCTCAGCCAATTGCCCATCACACTGCCAGCCGTCCGCTCGCATCTCACCCTACAATCATGGAATTATTTTTTTAAGCACGAAGATCAATTGCCGAGCATAGTATAGTCTCGATCCAACCCTGGTACTCTCTACAATGTTCCAGGGTGCTGGAAAGCCTGTTCGGCAACGAAACCGCCTTCATATGCCGAAAATAGCCAAAAGCCATTCATCTTGGCAGCATAATCAACAGAGAGCCTAACAGAGCTCCTCAATAGGTAAACTAGTTAAAAATACAAAACTGGTACCTAACAGAAAATCATAGTCTCGTGTCATAGGGATTAAGCGAGTACCAAGACACCGGTAATAATAACGGCAGTTATTTCTTGTGGCACTACTTATAGAGTGATATGTTATCTCCACTGTCAAAGTGTCAAGTGCGCGACATGTCTCATTCTTTCCTTCCCGTACCACATTTTACGTTGCTGCCGCAGATGGCGCCAACTCTCGCTTTTGTAATCCCTTCGTCGATCGTGAGGAGCGGCGTACGATTGTCGGCTTCAGTGCTGGGCCTGTGACATCGTTATCTTTGCTGTTTCCCATAACCTTGTTTGAACCATTTACGGGCATTTTCTCAATGACGACGGAGAACCCTTGCAGTGCGTCTGGAGCTTTTCAACCAAGCAGGTATTATCAGCCCCCAACCGTAAATTTAAAATAACTCACTCGATATGATTACCCAAACATACATTGTTTCACATCCTCCCCAGCGGTCTTGCTAGCTGAAGTACTATCCCCGTGGACTTCCGCAGAAAGCCGCCTGAAGTTAAAACCCATTTCTCCACTTGGTGCTCCAGTCATAGCCTCGCTTGAGGTTTGAAGCTCCCTATTAATACCTCTCGGAAGGCCTTTAGCTCTCTCTTCAACCCCTCCCTTCGGTCCGGCAAGTCGTTTTGAAGACCTCAAGGTTCTAGTCTGAGGAATGATGTCTTTGTCCACCACGGACTCATTGGGCACGTCTCCCACGGCAATTTTCCTCAACTTCACTTGCGGTGGGGTCCTTGTTTTCTGAGATATAGCTAGACCAAAGAAACCCATCAGGACGTGCACCTCTTCATAAAAAGTGAAAGAATGGTAGAACCTACGTGATGTGACCCCTAGAAGCCCCTGCATGGACCTCTCCAATGGAACCGCCCTCTTGTTATTGATGGCCCCCTTTGCAGCTATATTGACTTCCTCGGGTAGCTCGGCTTTTGTAATTGCTCTAGTTTCCTGGGTGTTCTTACACGTAGGTGCCTGTTTCTCAATTCGGACTGCAGTGGCCCTGGATTTAATGCCGCGTCTACTTCTCGTTACTCGCTCTACTCCAAGAGATCAATACTGCTCAGCCTTCAAGGTGATGCCCACCATGACATCGTCTATTGATTCAATCATTACATACCTGGTGCAATATGTTGTTGCAGTTGCTCTTCGTCTTGTCCCAGGCCGGGTGAGATAGACTTAACCATTGTGCTACTCGTGTGAGGTACGGCGTGGGCTGCCTTAGTGGTAGTCTGTCTTTTTACCCTGCCCGCCACCAAAGCCTTCGGGGCATTCTTTCCGATGCTTATTTCGTTGGGCACTTTTCAGCAGTCCAGTGAGCGTTGTACAACTCACATCCCTGATGAAGGCCACGAGGGAAAACTCACAAGCCTTCTCACTCCCATTCTCTGAACCCAAATCCAGTCCCCTAGTAAGATTCTCTACTCCTCTGGTAGCTAGTGTGTTCAGGTCTGTCTTTTCCGGAGTGGTCGACTTCGGCTTGCCGTTCTTTTGTCTTGTTTTGGTTGCTGTATCATAGGACCTACAATTAGCAAACCACTTTCACACTTCCCCGAGATAATGCAATATATAATTGAGTATGGATACTCACGACTTCTTTGACCGGTGAAATACTCCCTCTCCGCATCCTCAACGGGACTTTGGAAAGAGACCTTATCTGCAAACACCAACTCCCCCAAACCAAGCTCCATTGCTACCTCCTTCCCGTCTTTCTGTCTCCTCTCCTTCTTGGAAAACATCAGTGGTTCCTCCTCCACAGCATCCATGACCTTCCCAATAATCTGCTGAGCAAGCTTGTATAACTCCAGCCTTGTTCTCCAACTTTCGTCCTCCTGGTGGAAACTGGAATGGTTCTGGAGTAAACGGAAAATGCTAAGGGAGAGCTTTGATAGAGGTCGTCGTCGGGGGCGGAAAGGTGTGGTTTGTGGGGCTTCTGGCATGGGGGGTCCTTGGAAAGCAGAGGGTGGAGATGATGGGGGAGCCCGCCCACGCATGGGGCTCTTGATGGAGAAGGAGGAGGGGTAGAGGGCTTTTGCAAGACGTGCCATTATATCTGGTGCTCTGGAGTTCGGGTGAAAATAGGATTTGCGAGAAAGTTGAGAGGGTTGGTTGGAGAGTATGGCCACAAGATTACAAAGTACCTTGGAGGGTAGCCTCAGATCAAATATAAATATAAATTTAGCTATAAATTTAGAGTTAATACGTAACTAAAAGTAGTCTGGAATACACATTACCGAAATAGGTACCCTGGCTTTTTTTTTATTAGGTAATCATCAATCGCATTCATCGATCCAAAGTATCTAGAATATGGCAATGGACCGCAGCTCCTGGGAGTCCCCCCCAGGTGGCCTCTCTCTTCCGCTCAGGCCAGTCCCTGCCCTCCCCGCACTATCTACTAAATTACAAAATAAAGTCCGCTACCTTCCCGCAGGACTCCTCATCCCCCCACATCTGCTCGCTCCATCTCCCTATCCCATCCCATACCCAGGAACACTGCTGCAGATGCGCCGCATTTTGCGGTGCCCAACCGTCTCTCACACACCAGGGCTCTTGTCTTCCTAATTTCGTAAAGCCATTGCTGTTGCGGTCCTTTGTCTGTTACAATGTAGCCGAGCCCTTTTATCGCCCTCGGGGACCATCTCCGATGCGCTGGCGCCTTGGGATGTAGTGGATGCTCTTGTTTGATCCCTGCCGGTGTAGCTATCTCCGTCTTCTGCAACCTCCACCCCATTTCTACTTCTTCCTTCGCCCTCCTGTCTGTTTCCTCGCTCCCCTTCTCGCCCTGATGTCCCTAGGTACCCAGGCTAGAAATAGTATGCCTTGTGCTTGCAGTTTTCTTGTTATTATTCATGTATCCGAGAAACAGAATAACAGGAGAGGTGTTCAAAGATTTGTTTCTATGGATTTTCATGAACATTTGTATCAATGGGGTCGACAGTCCGAGGACTGAATACTCCCTGTACAAATTTGGTACAGAGGACAAGACATATACGCCTCATTCTTGGGTATTCAAAGCTAGATTTGTACAGTGTAGAAAGTGAAACTGAAGGTGCCTATAGTTTCTTTTGAATGAGTGCTTTTTACTATTTGTGCATCAAAGAACAAAACCCTCGTTGCAAGCCTTCGGGTTTACTGCAGCTTACGCCTTACAAAATTCTTGGGCCGCAAGGTATAGACACCCGAAGAACTGAATATGAGTATGTAAAGCTTCTCTGGGGTTAGTTTGATTTGTGCAGGGCTATTCACAGCTCGGCTTTATATCCAGCTATATCAAAAGTACATGAAAAACCTAGGTTTGAATACCCCTATTAAATATAGGGCCACACGACTACATATCATGATCATACAGACTGTTAACCAAAGCTCCAGACCAGTAGCTAAAACATCCGCATTCCAGTGCGAGACTGTCAGCATCCAGGTTCTGTCAGATATTCAGAAACAATGGAAAAACATTCGAAGCTCGAAATCTTCGATCTCACTGAACAATGGAGAGCTGTTTTAGTTATGCCGAGGCCGCTCCCATCAATATTCAATTCCTAAAGGATATCCACCCACTGTTATCTAGTTAGCCTGGTTCAACTGACGGGGTCCACCCATCATCGACTAACTCGCTCAAAGCTTACCACGTGAGGCTTTAGGCCCAAGATTTGCCGCTTGATCAGTCAGTTTCAGAACGGTACTGTGCACCAAGTTTTAGCCCTAATCCACACTCCCAAGTTCAGGGTAACTTACCCAGCTGCCTTTGCAACCGCTTCATCCCCTAGGTCCTTCAATACTGTCCCCATGATGTGTATTCTCCTCCTCTCCCCCAACTTCTCTGATGGGGTCACTCCAACAGATCCATCAGGTCCTCCATAGGTCTTGATCTGGTCCCCATCCCAGCCCAACTCCTGATCCAGCTCTTCCTTCTCTGCCGTTACAAAGTTGATGAAATCACTCTGGAACGCCTTTCCCACTTTCACTGCACCTTCATTATTGTATGCGAATTCGAGGACACCAAACAGGTATAGTAAATCGAGTGCATGATGCGCCCCTTGCGCCTCTGGTTGCCATGGATTACGTTGATCCATGAGGTATCGATGTACATGTTTTCCAGGTTTGGACCTCCAGTGGCCAATGAGGCGCTCAGTCGGGAAAATAAAGAAGGCATCAGAAAGGAACCGAAGGGCACCACCATAGGTATTGTGGCCAGAGATGTCGTAGGCTTTGATGATTTTCTCCCCTGTAGGTCCAAGGGCTTTGAAGGCGGAAACAAGATCAGTACGGGAGTTTCCAAGAATCTGCTCCGCAAAGATCAAAGACTTTAGAGAGTGTTAGCAATTATCCAGATATCCCCGAGGAGGTCAATCACAATACCTCGTATTCGCAATCGCCGATCAAAATCCCATCACACCACTTCGGAACAAAGGTATACGGCTTGAACGGCTTCTCCAAAAACTCTCCATCTTCTGTATACACCCAGCCCCCTTCCCGCATCTTGTCCAATACACCTACAATCTCTGTCCAATCGGCCTTCTTGAGCTTTTCCTCCGGATCCCCCTCCCCACTCAATTCAGCACCAAACATCCGGGTAACTTTATTCATGACTGCTGCTGGCCTAGGCCTTGCAGACATCAAGGACCCTGACAACAGAATTGCTCTCCGGAACAGCTGTAGCTCAGGGTGCTCATCCCCCCCCTTTGCATGGAGGTGGGCATCAGTCCCAAATGCACCAGCACTTTCTCCCGAGAGGGTAACTCGGGTGGGATCCCCACCAAAACCACGAATGTGTTTCTGAACCCATTGGAGAGCAAGACGTTGGTCATATAGTCCATTATTAGCTCCAGTACCATCAGAAAGTATACCAAAGCCAAAGAGTGAGACTCGGTAGTTTATGGCCACCATGATGACAGGCTTGGATTTCTCAACTGAGTGTGCACATAGAGCAGACATGTCTAAATGAACAAGGTATTAGCCTTCAACATTCTGCAGCTTGCTTTTTTCAAGATAGGTTATACCATACCGTATAACGGTATACTGGCCGCCCCCACTTTATTCCACCCACCATGAATAAACACAAGCACCGGTAGTGAGTCACCCTCCTTCGCTCCCTTCGGAACCGAAACAATCAGGTTCAAACATTCAAGTTCATCTACAGCCAACGCTGGGCCCTTCTGAAATTCTGGTGGAATAGCCCAAATCGCACTCACTGCCTGAGGTGCGGCTACTTGTGGTGAAATTGGTCCATCTTTAGTACAGTCTAACTCCGGGGGATAGTTGTCGACATGTGTAGAACGTGCGAATCGTGCTCCAATATTGCCGAACTTAATACCACGATACTGAGTTACCTTTCCATTCTGGAGAACGATACCTGTGAGTTTGGATTTGAGAGTAGGATGAGAGATAGTGTTGGTTGCCGTCGCCTTTGCCATTGTGGTTTAGGATACCGCAGAGAGTAGATGAATTCTTAACCTTGTGAACTGTTATCTTGGGGAGATACTTTAATGTTTTATAGCTTTTGTATACAAGTATGCGGAACTGCGAAGCCCCACCGACCTAATAAACACTGCGAACTTGCGAATGATTTCCCTCCACAAAACGTTTTGCCGAGCCCTAGTCGCAATTACCGTACCTAATACCCGTCTCGTACGGAGTACCTACCCCGAATATATGTACACAAGTCGTGCACCTGTGGGACTATGACACTTCAACTTGAACTCACTAGCAAGCCTAAGGATCTCGACAACATACCAGACTTTCCAGAGTTATTAGATAAATAGCTCCCACAGCAAGTACTTCAATATGGTGGAGACGAGAGTGACCTGATTCACAAGTCTGGGCACCACTACGAGGACGGGAACGAGTAATCGATGGGGATAACCTATGCATTGCGTACACCCAATATTAATTTTCGGGTAGTACGGAGTATAGCATCTAACCTCGGGAACTCGGTGCAGAGGTACTGGTAGGTAACGTAAAAAAATAAATTGCGATCTCATGTGGGCACGGCACTGCATGGTCTAGAACATGAGACTGGCTTCTACCTTGGTGTCACTTCGCCAAGAATCAATATCTCCTCTTCAGCCAAATAGGGAACTACCCCTCTATGTGCTACCAGACTACATAGTACCTACGTAGTAGTCTGGCAGGCACTAGCCTCTCGTAGAGACTCAGACTAGGAACCTATCTACATATTTATCATACTTGTGATGGAATAGACTAGGTAGGTGCTCAATTTTTTCCTAACCGAGAGTCTACACCCAATCCCAATATTTTAAAAAATTTGGACCCACAGCACAAGCAATAGAACTCTTTATTTTAGCGCGTAGGTAGATAAGAGACTGGGACCGAGATCACAATAGAACTTGATCTTCCGGTGTTTTCAGAAATTACAACTCGCAGTCACATGACCCAAGACCCATTCATTAGGTAACCTGGATGGGGTGTTCACATTTAGAGAACTGACGATGGCTACATTTAACATTATAGGAATGTTGACTTATACAGACTCAGGCACCACCGTCTAGAATGACAGACCTCTAATTTAGACGTAATATCTATTGTGGTGATTTGGAGCACCATATATAGTAGGTACATGTACTCGGGGGTGAGGGTTAATGATGAGAACTCTAAATAATTTTGAGGTCGCGCTGCATGCCTGTCTTCAGGGGGTTTTAGGGGTGAAGCGAGCCAGCTGAACTGTCAACGTTGCAACGCGGTAGAGTATATCAGAACACAACAATGAAGACCCGAGGGACTCGGAAACACACTTTGGTGAGAATTTTAGGAGGAAGGAGACAACACGGGATGGGAGGATTAGGATAATCACATTGAGGGACGATGCAAGAATGAAATGGAGGGATATTGCGGAAATGGTAGAAGTAGATTACTGGACACGTCAAAGGATCTACCAAAGGTTGGGACAGTATAAAGCGAAAGGTGAAGGAGGAGTGGGGATATATTCTATCACGGCTTTGGTCTTTAGTTAGCACGTCGTATAGGACGTTAGAAAGGATAACTGCTGTTGGGAGTGCTGCTACTCGGTCTAATATTCACTGAGTTCTCATGACTTTTGTCCACAGAATTTTTGCCCGCAAAAATACCCTGCTACTGACTCTGGTTGGATGGCGCATTTTAGTGTGTTCTCATCACTTTTGTCTACCCCTAGTACTAGATATGAGGCTTTCATCTAAAGTATCTACCTACACTATATTGACACATCATTTATTCCAGGTTTGAGCATGTATTGGCGTGCCCGGACCGATTTATTTTGTGGGTGTGTGTAAATTATTGGGCCTCATATATCTCATGGCTGCGACACTGACTTCGTCACTCCCGCTGCACGTCCATAGTGCAGATAGGTGTGGTGTGTACGCACGCGGTTGGCGCATTGTGAGTCATACAGGGGACACGGAGCTTTTCTTGTCTCGATTCCCCCGACCCTCAACTTGTGTACATAGGTACTTACCAATACGCAGAGGAAAAGTGCACCATACATATGAACATGTAGATACAAAGTTGAAAATCATTGATATTCAAGCCCCATGGTGCACACAAGATAATTAGTCCTACCATCTGATAAACTAGAACCAGCCCCATAGTACATTATCCATTAATTCACCATATGAAGCCTCATTTCCATTGTTCATCCAATACAGACCCCGAATAAAACACCATATGCAACGCCAGAAAACAAACTGCTTCCACCTGCACCATCACAGTGCGTTTCTGCCCATTATATATTTTATTACTTCGCTGTAAGTCCTTCACCCGCGCCCCACCTTCACCCCTCGCCTCGCCCTTCCAGATCCCCTTTCTTTCCACTTTTCCAAAATGCCAACCTCTCCCCAATCGTCTTCTTCCCTTCATATTCCCCCCTCACCCTCCTCTCCCAACTCTCTTGCCTCACAGCTACCGGCCCCGCTGGTCCTGGTGACGGTCGACTACTCCCCGCAATCGAAGGTGTAGGTGGCACAACATAGTGCGGGAAATACCCGACCCCGTCCCTCGTCAAGCTCGGACTAAATGGGTCTGCGAAAGGTCCGCTCATGAATGCTCCTTGGGGTACCGGCGGAATCCCTGGACTGGCAAGGCCGCCGTTGCCGTACGGGCTGACACTGGGGTCGACTGGTGGGAGAGAGGGTCGGGAACGGCGTTGAATTATTTGCTTCCGGGCCCATTTCCGGCAGGGAAACCAAAGGGCGTAGGTTCCTAGGGGGATGGTGATAAAAAGGAAGACGAGGAGGAACCAGTACCAGTTTTTTCTCCACCTGTATTTAGAGATATCAGTCTTCTGTAACATATATTCTGGGTGTTTACAACATATGTACATACCATTCAACTGCCCTGTTTGTCTGGCGTTGATTGTTTAACGTATCGTCGTCATGGTCGACTCCCGTTGGATTCGGTAAACGTGTAGATGTAGTTGATATATTTGACGGCGTCGTCTGCTGCTTTATGAATGATGCACAGACGCGGACATACCACGTCCTAATCTCCGCACCCCCACTGGTCTCTGGACAATCGGCCTCGCACAAAGAACCCCCACCACCTTGGTTGAGTATATCTAAATACTTTGACCTACAGAAACATTCTCCAGCCACCGACTCCCTAGTACACTCATACTGCGCCGACCATAATGGTCTGCATTGGTATGCACAATTCGGAAGCGCTCCAGGTCCAAACTGTAGAATGTCTGCCGAGGCGAGGGTCGGGAATGATGCTGTGAAGATAGCTATTAAAGTCGTTAAAGTCGTTAACAACCTAGCCTTTGCCATGAGGGACTGTTTATGCAACTGCTCCTCATGAAACGCGGAGTATTTTGTCTTGAAAGAAGGTTACACTTGGCCCCAGAAGCTCGGTTCAGACGATATATCTGTTATATTTTTCTTCCTCGCCCGTGAAGACTCTAACACAGCCAAGTCAGAACCACCAAATACCGCTTTATCAACTTCTCAAACCAAAAGTCAGGAAGGAACAGACAAGTCAAAAGAGATGCGCGACTGAGTGTCTTGAGTGTCCCATTGCATGGTTAAGGAGAAGACAACATACCGTACCAGCCAGCTAGGTGATCGCTGGCTGCAGCCAATAAGCAGGGACATCCCCGTGACAATCATCGTTACCAAATAAAACTCCACATTAGCCCCCTGGAGACTCTCACTAGCACCCAAGTTAAGACATGGTATTCTGACAGTTGCGGCTGAATGAGTGACATCGCGCCAATGAATCACGGGCGGAAAATCATCCCTGCCTTGAAGTTCCTGATTGGTAATTTGGTACTGCTACGGTTGCACCAATCATATCTCAAGGGTATTAATAGGTACGGTAAGGGTTCCTTTTCTCGAGGTGCGGTTGCATTTGCTAATTTGACAATTCGATAATCAAAGTCTTGGTGCAATCAATATAAATTCAGAGTCCAAAAATACACCCCTGACGGAAGGGTATAGGCTACATGATAATAAACAATAATCAGAGACTACATAAAAAACCAATTTGAACATTCTGACTTATCAGTCAAAGATTTGGGGTAAATATGAACACAATTTCCTAGAAGCATCCCTGTTTCAATGGTTCATCCCCAACCTTCTAATATCTGGATGTGTATGTAGATAAGCCCACACCTCGATACCGTCATGAATTACCCAGAGTTCATCGCAAGTATATTCTTCCTTGGTTATGGTATGCTCCCACGTGGTTGGATTGCCCATATTGTCGCATTGTTTCGGACGGTACAAGTCTCCAAATCGCGGGCTCACCGGCACATATGCATAATCTCCTGCTCTGGGGACGGGGGTCCTGGTTACTGATTGTTCAGGGGTAGGTTGGGAAGCACGACTTTGTGATCTTCGTGGTGGTACCTGTGACAATGCACGGCGAGGGGTAGCTATAGCCCTCCATTGCTCTGGAAGTCCGTTGTGGGTTTGGCTATGCTGCTGTGGTTGCACAAATGACTGCAGCTGTTGGGCTGGTGTCATTAATGGGGGCAGCATAACAGAGGGTCCAGATCCTGCAGACGATGCTGGTTTGATTGGGAGTGGCTGCTGAAATGTTTGGGTTTGGTGTTGAAAGTAGGGGTCACTGGTATTGTGATACCTGAAATATAGCTCCTTGTAAGTCATGATCCAAATTGCTTGCGTTCTTGGGCCTTTACCTTCCATTGTTTTGGCCACATATGGTAGTTTGTTGTGAATATATGGGACTTGGTAAGTAGTTTGCGCCTGGGAGATACGAGCTATTGGTCGGTCGTAGAGCAGGTGGATAAGATCCACTATGAAACTATATCAGCAAGAAATCAGAGTACCTCGGGTTAGAATAACTAACCCAAAGTTGTATTGGGCCCCATGGTTTTGGTAGTCCGGTTGGTGGTTTTGGGCACTATAAGGCACCTGAGATGCCAGCTGTAATGGCTGCCAGTCCATGAGAGATGGATCAATATTGTCGCCATGGAGACTCTGTGGCATACGAAAGGCATTGTTGTGGGAATATTGTATTCCCTCGTTTAAGCTATCTAGAGGTGTAGGCTCCTGGAGGTCGAAGAAGACCTCCTCAGGGGTACGCACGCCAGGTCTGAATGTTCGGCGCGATAAGTGTTTGTTTCGTACTAAGCAGCAGTGCAGCTGGGTCGAGGTTCCTCACCTATCCGATGAACTCTGACTACCCCAGGCTTCGCTCACAGTTGTCAATATATTCGGGTTCATGTTAGGTTGTCTTTGCCCCGCATGTCCTCCTCGGTACCCACCTCGGGAGTGGTTTTATTGCATTTCAGAGTAATTGCTTCCAAAGTGCTTTGACCACAAGCCGTTTGGAAATGTGAGGATGTGCCAGCAATGCTATAGCTAGAGGTGGAGAATTGTAGCCTGGTTCCAGTAGAGTTGGGAGTCTGAATGGCTGTTTAGCAGTGCGTGCTATGGAGGGGATATCATCAAGAGCACCGGCCTTATATATACATATCAGGATTATGGGTATGAAGCCTTCCATGCAAATGAGAACAAGATAGAGCATAGTCTGGTTGGCACAAGCCCCTCGGTAGAGGGATAGAGCAGTGCTCGCAATCGGTGGTTTGTACGAGGCCCTAGCTCTAGACCACGAAGCCCCATTTGCGAACCCAAACATACAAATCCACCTATTTTGCTTTGCTCCCCATTGACGCGTATATTGCTATCTACATTGCTATACCCATTCACCGCTCATACGCTTTCACTAGTACGGGTTCATGGTGCAGCCTTATCAGTGTATCTCTATTTGAAACCGAGATTATACTGTTTTTTCTCATTGTGGAACGGCATCCCTATTATCGGACAGCATATACTTTTTGCCTCTACCGTTATCTCCACCCGAGAGGGTGAATACTAGATGAAAAGTAGACTCGAACCCACGCTCTTGTGTGAAAGGTACTTGACCCTAACTTGGGCTTCTACTTGGTCTTGTGCGTGAAAAGGGAACCTTACAAGTTTGTGGTAGTCATTGGGTAGGTAGCACGAGACAAAGCACACTGTAGTACGAGGGGCTTGTGCCAACCAGACTAGTACACTGGGGTTGATCTGGATTCTCAAGTGGCTAGGCTACACATTAGATCAAGCTTGAGCTCCCTTGCGGGTATTTTTTACATTGCCTATATGCAGCTCCCCTACACGAATCAAAGGTACAGTACCTTTGTCACCTAAGTAGGGTTTCAACTACATATACTTATACTCCAGTGGCTTTTCAAGTCCATCAATCGTTGAGTTAATGGAATGAGGGCCCGTGATGGACCCTCAAAAAAGGTTTTGGCAGTTGTCACTCGGCCACAGCTCGGATTGGCACATACAACCTCGCGCCTGTAGGCTCCTAATGCACACAGCGAGAGTTATAGAGGTGCTAAAGACGTGACTACATGTTTGGTGGCAGTTCAACTATACCCAGCCGATATACTTCGCCAAGTGGATCGCACTGTTGCCGTTGGCTCAACTAAACACGCAAGGGAGGCTGGCACTGGTGTGGCCTGGCCATTGAATGAATCCTAATGAACAATCTACCTGAATACCTTACCTACATGAATGTCTACCGCCTATCCAGACCCACTGGCAGAACTATAGCTGCACTGGAACTGCAGTTCATCTCTGCCGTCACGGTAGTAAGATTAACATTCACTGGCGGCTGGGTAATCTTGCGAAAATGCTCTCTGGCCCTTACAGGATGAGGCCTCCATCTGATAATCTGAAATGAGGCATTAAGAAAGGGTAGTTACATCTGTTTCTCATCCTACCTAGGTATGTCGAGCAGCATGGCAATCCCAAGCAGAAACATCAGGCCATCAGAGTGCTAATTATAAGTGATAACCTTATACCTCACACTATACGCATTTCTCAGAGCAGGTGCGTTTCTATAACCGCGATATTAAGAACAACCCCAATCCTACTACTGAGGGCCTGAAGATAGCTTCCTTAATTGAAGTGTTTTAGTTAAGGCGATGGTGTAAACCACTAGCTAAGGTGAGACAACCATGCACTCTTCGGGGAACATATTGGTAATTTCTGGTAGGGGACACGAAATAAATATCTAACTAACCACACACGATAGAAACGCTCTATCCTGATACATTAAACTCTTTGAAATATACCCTCGCTTGAATAGTCTTTGCTTGGCCCTTGCACATCATACACGATGCTGAATCGAGAAAGTTCAGCCCCTTCATTCAGATCATTCTCCTCCTCTCCAAATTTGAACTTGTATTTTGTCTTGTATAGGTCTCGGACGCAAAGGTGCTCTTTCCCCTTAGCAATTCGCTCTCCGTGTGCTCCACCCTGGCTGGAAAATTCTATCTCGTGGAATAGGTAATCTACCTCTCCCACTATTTCCTCTTCGGGGGCTGGTGGAGTGGTACTGGGTATGGAGCCCAACTGAGGCTTGACAAACCACACAGAGATGCTGTCTGTACCAGGGTGGTACCTGTATATATACTTTCTCACCGCTGGGAGGGAGAAGAATGGTGGAGTAGACAGGGTGAATGTGCCATGCTCTGAGTAGACATACTCGGTTATGTCGCCACTCCGCTCCTGTGAATCCCTCTTCTCTCCACTTCCCTCAAACCCATTGGCTAACGTAAGTCTTTTCAGCGTGCAGCTAAGTTCGGCCTCCCCAGCCTCCGGGAGTTTGATCTGGAAAGTGCTTCGCCTAGGGAGGAATTTAGCAATACCAACAAACACTCCTGATGGCATATTAGTCAGGCGCGAATTCAATGTGCGTGTAAGCTTCCAGCTTCCCTGGAGCGAGCGAAATACGGCTTTAGCTGTGAACCTGCCCCCTCCCATTGCCTGCTCAGCAGTCTCTAGGAGCGTAGCAATCCCCTCCTGAGATTCACATTCGGCATCGGGGGCATAGAAGGCAGGCACCACAGGCGCGAAGTTCCCTCCCCAGGAAGTTTCCTTCGCAGCATTGACCGCCTTGTCAATTCCTCGCTGTGCCTGACCCGCCCCCTTTGCTTCGAGTACTCGGCCCTCAAGCTCTCCCATAATGCCAAGGTAGTCCCCCCAGCTCCATTGGCCACGTAACTCAAATCTACCTGAGTTTCTTCCGTCCCTCATTGCCCTAAATCCGCTGATTCCCTCCTCCAGTTCGGGTTTCGGAGGTGGTTTGATGGTACCTTGGAAAAGCCCCGCCAGGTACCGTGCCTGAGATTCGAGTACCCCAAAGTACGGGCCTTTATACATGCCTATAAACCCAGCATGGACATAGGCGGCCTCATCGGTTGAGCACACATTGGGAGAGTAGCTAATCAGTGATGGATGTAAAATCTGGTCATATAGCAGCACAGGAAGGAAATTGTCATTCGGCTGGTAAGCGAGTCCCTCTAAGATTTGTTGAGATAAAAAATTTGGGAAAGATGTGGGTTTGTAACCCGTGGCGAAAATGATCGCGTCCACACCTTCGATGAGCGTTCTTGACATCTCGTTTTGGGAAGCTTTATCTGACGCGTCAGTGCTAGAGCAAACACTGGAGACCTCTAGGCAGTTCCATATCCCAGTCTCGGGGTCTTGTTTGATTGATTTTAAATAACCGCGTTCCAGCTTCACGTCCCCTGAGCGAACAAAATTTGCATAAGAATCCGAGATGGAAACGTATGGTGGCAGCCGCATTTCCTCTGGCCCAACCCTTAAATGAGGTGACAGGGACGATTGGTCACCATTTCCAGCTTTGTTCCGCATGAACTCGTTTGCCTCCATATTTTTCTCTTCTTGAGTCACAGCAGAAGCATCCGTGACAGGTGTTTGGGGATTGCGCCTCCGGCACCCGTCATACAGGACAAGATCGAGCGGAAGGAAGGATGGAGGACCATTTATGGAAGGGTTTGGAGCTCTGAGATAGCGAGGAAGGACCCAGAAAGGCCTAGGAAACAAATGGACTGCCTCCACCTCATCGACGTAATCTCGGTTGAGAAGCAAGTCCGAAACAACCTCCACAGAGCTGAGACAACCCCCTACTACCACGACCTTCATGCGCTGCTTTGCTCGTCTCGGAGCATGTAAGAAGTCGTGGTAGTTTGATGAATGGAGGACCTGACTCTTATCCATGAAATTCCCGAGACCCGGAATGGCAGGAATATGTGGGGTCGAAAAGAAACCTGATGCAACAGCTACATGATCAAATAAGCCTGATCCGCTCCCCAACGACCCAGCCGTTTGTCTATCCGCAACAGCCTCCCACTCGACCCGCCATTTCTTTGGTGCCTCAGCTTCTGCGCCGGCTAGCAGACTCACATGGACAACACGGGTTCCAAGAGAGATCTTCTCAGCCGGGATGTATGTGGCCGCATAGTCTTTGAGATACAGATGGACATCTCTGGCTTGTGGAAATATTGGAAGGGAATCTTGAACAGCAGTCGATATTAGCTACGAGTGAACGCTTTTCCTCACCTGTCCATTGGAACACTGACTTACCGTATCCATGCTCTTTCATTTCTTTCACATTCTGGATGTGCTTCTCTTTCCAGTTCAGGCCAGAAAAACTACAGGTCCACCTAGAAAGATTTGTCCGCATCTTAGGTTGACAGGTAAGAGCTGGAGATTGCTCTAAACCAAATCAGACACATTAATGGTCATCAGCAACCATACACGTCCGGGGGCAAGTATTAGACTCGCAACATACCACTGACGGCCCAGAGGCCGCCGACCTCATCCTTCACCTCAAAGACCTGAGCATCCAGGCCAGCTTCAAGCAGAGCCTTTGCAGTCACGAGACCAGCCGGGCCGGCTCCTATAATCGTGTTAGTCCTGAGTCAGCCGATGTCGGCTGATTGGCCTTCTGCTACCACTACTTGAAGTACTGACCGATAACAGCAACAGACTTTTTGGGCAGAATTTCAGGACTTTGCGCCATCCCGGATTTCTGACGCAGGAGTCCTTGCAGTAGACTCAATCGACGCAAAATCACGTTATAATATCGCGTCTACGAGGCCGCTGTTCTCTTAGCTGACGTTGCTCGCGTCGTCGTAGGGGCTTAATCAACCGGAAGTATCCGTAACTATATTTATTTAGCACGGGTTGGTGTAACCAGACTAAGTAACTAGGCACAGAAAAATTAAAACTAAAAATTCTGTTCATATATACATCTTTAGCCAGAGCATATATATGGCACTCAAGCATAGCTTACAATAAATATTTTACTCTGAAGGCAGCCCAATACGTATACCACTCTGCCTAGTGCGTGTATTGGGGATAATCTAACGTATGTCCAGAAGAATCTTTACTACTTAGATCTTGTCTATAACATAGTTACCCGCACCTGTGCAGCATCCATTGGGTTTTTTTTTTTAAAGGACCCACACAGAAACATACTGTATGTATGCTGAATACGCCAAGGGGGTCCTTCTTCACCACTCAATTCAAATCTATCTGCCACCGTGACACCTGCCACTATAACTTTATTAGAACTTGACTAACTATTGATGCTAGGGACGCAAAACTCATACACGGTACTGTGCTGAAATGCGTTATGCACATTCAAAGTTCAGGGTAACTCTAAACTTTCTGGATAAACTTAAACAACGAAGCGAAAAAAAAAAAAAAAAAACATGAAAAAGGAAAAACAGCAGGTAGGTATGTAGAGTTGCATGCAGAAAGCTTAAGTATATATACACTCTACACAGTAAAATCTAGCGATTGCTCATGCACAATAACCTGAGTTTGGGGAAGGGTGGGTGTGCCGGGTAGGTACCTACATGTATGTACCTATCTACCTATTCAATTTAGACTGCAGATGCACAGGACAATCTTCTGCGGAGACGCATGAGCTGCATGGAATAACTTCATTGTCACTAAAGACCTTACGCTAATGTGCTAATGTACTAAAGTATACTATACTACACTACATCCATGCACCAAGAAAACAGAATAAAAACAATGCCCCACACATCCAAAGCCCAAAAAGACCTGTCCTACATACATGCCCTCTGTCCTAAATACATAGCATACCTAAGCCCAAACCAAGCCTTCCTGAATCCACCCAGTTTCCGTCCTCCAATGCTCCCCCTCACATAGTGAAAATTGTAGGAGAGAATAAAAGATGTGATGAAATGAAATGCAAGTCTAGGAACGCCAAACCAACTCCGTTAGTGATGATTGAAATGGGGGAATTAAAGACCGTATGTGATATGGGTCCCGAACTGAGCAAACCGGAAAGGGCTCGCCCGCGAGCTCACATAAGGTGATGCAAACGCCAGAGGAAAAATGTTAGGAAAAACAAAAAAAGGGGGGGGGAATAGAGAAACAATACACCCCAGACGAAAAAGAGAAGGTATTTGCATGTTGAACGGTGCAGAAAATCCAGGTTGAGGTATTGAAGAGAAAACGTCAGGGCCGTAGACTAAGATGTCGGAATTGGAATGACCACCACCTCCCTCAACTCCTCTACCCCTACCATCGCCGCCCTCTTCCCCGCCTCTCTCGCCCTACACCTTCTCTCCTCATCCTCAAAATCAATCAATACTCCTTCTTTAATGCCGCTCCCAGCAGTCTCCATCGTCACCCCACCAGACTCCATTTCATCTAGGCCCCTTAACCAGTGTATACTCTGCTTCCTCTCCACCACCGCACTTGCTGCCGGGATCGGCGAATGTGTAGCAGTAGGAGTGGTGAAATACCTCACTAAGCCCCAGGCCTTCTTTGCGGCACCACTGGCACCGGAGATGAGGCCTTTGGGTGAGAATTTCTTAAGGAAGCGGATTGGCAACGGTTGGTTTTGCTGATTGGGTATGATGGGCTCGATGGGATCAACGGGAGAAAGTGGGGAGACTGGCGACATGAAGATCGAGTAATTGGGAGAAGCTGGAGTCAGGGGAAATTGTGGGGGCGATTGTGGCAGAAACCCCGAGGTTTCCCGTGGAGATGTAGTGCAGGCAGAGGGTTCTGGGGTTCGAGGATAGGTAGCAGAGTTCGGTGTGGAAGGAGAACGAGATGAATCGACGCTTAGGCGAAAAGCAGAGAATGGAATAGACAGCGCCCGAAGGAGTGTCCATCGCCGGCGGGGGGGTCCTCGACCTTCCGAGCCCATTCCTGAGTGGTGGAGTGGAAGAAGTGGCCCCTTGTCTTGGTTTTGCTGCAACCCCGCTGCCAGCTTCACCTCTTCTCGAGTAATATTTACCCATTCTGTGATATCCCTATCCTTTGCAAAGTTGTTTGCTCCATGAAAGGTGCCCCTTTCCAGATCAATAGGACTCCAATCCAATGATCCAGAGTTATAATACTTCATCACCTCCCCCGATGGCCTCAATCTCGTCTCATCACCAATTTCGCTCGTGCCACTCCTCACTGACATTGTATCCCGGATTACCATGGCTGGCTCCATTCGGGGAGCGATAGCTAGAGGAGGGAACTTGGGCATGACGGAGAAGTTTATGCTATCGAGGCTACGGTCAAGATTGGATAGACTTGAGAAAGCAGAATCTCTACTCCTTGGTCTTGGAAATGCAGAATCTCTACTTCCTGGTCTGTCTCCACAGGTGGGTTGAGGAATGGGAAGAATAAACATGGGCGAATCAGGGGCCACCATGTCGTCGATGTCGAAGTGGACCCTGCGGGATTCCGACTTGTGCGTCAGCGATGGCATCCTTGGTATAGCCCGGAAGTAGTCGGTTTCGGGGATTGGATTGTACACCTTCGGGGGTGTTTGGATCTGAAGTGGAGTGGGGAGGGGGCGCTTAGGTGTGGATCCAGTGGGTTCAATGGCTTGGATATCTGGGTGATTCTCTGCCGCTTTCTGGGAAATCTTGGGCTTCTCTTGGGCTTTTCTTTCATTCGCATGCTGTTCTCTGGTCTCTCTGGCGTACTGATCTTCCGATGTAAAATGATTGGCTTTCTCTTCTATCAACACGTATGTCTTCAAGTCTCTCGCTACCTCCGTCGCAACATCAACCCAATCCTCCAATTCCTCATTAATTCTCGTTAGTCTTTTGACTTCCTTCCCTTCTGGGAGAACTTCCTGGTGATCCACGCTCTGAGCCGCTGCAGGTGTGGCAGGTGCGTTAGCATTCGTCTCAGAAGAAAACAAAGTCGGGCCGCCGGAGGAGTTGGTAGTACGTACAACTGGGGAGGAAGCGGAGCGCTGAAGTGAGGAGGACGTGCCGTTGAAGTCAATCGAGCTTGATGAGCCTCCAGCTTCAGAACCACTGCTCTTCGCCGTCGAGGGGCGAGATGGGAATTTGCTACCTGAGGAGCGAGGTCTTGCGACATCCTCGGCTTTCCTTTCGGGAATCACCAACTCCTCGTCTTCGGGAATCATAGGTGTCGTTACGAGGAGAGTGGGAAGGACCTTGCTCTGCGTTAGAAGAGTATCCACCCCTTCCTCCTTAACCGGCTCCACAACCTCGATAGCTTTGGATGGGGGTTCTAGGGCAGTGTCGAGAGATGCTACCTCAGGAACGCCCTGTGGTGCTGTTTGGGGGTTGATCTTCTCAGCTGCCCCAGAAATGATGTTCTGGGTTGCCTCGGGAGTGCTCTCCTCAACTGCTTCGAGGGTGACTTCCTGAGTGGACTCGGCCTTGGGGACGGCCTCCACTTCAGTGTCATCCTTGTGGAGGATCTCTGTGATCTCATTCATGAGCTCATCATTGGTCTTTGAGTCACTCTCTCTGATTGCTTCCGGCTGTTCCTCCAGAAACTGGGTCGTGGGGCTTGGAACGATAATGTCATAAATTGGCTGCACGATAGTGTCGATGTGCTCAGTTCCCTCTTCCGCTCCCCCCTCCAGAGAGAAAGGATCAGTGAAAACAATATTGGTGTCTTTTGCTGGAGATGGAATAGTGGGAACAGCACTTTCTGTGAGAACTGGGGTAGCAACAGCTTCAGGTGCCCTCTCCTCTATAGCCTTCTCCTGCAAGGCTTCTGGAGTAATAGGCGCACATGTGTCAAGGGAGGAGAGGTGGGAGTTGCTCGCATCGAAGATGACCCTGGACTCTTCTGTTTCCGGAGTGAGAATGATTAGTGCAGGTTTCTCTTGAGCAAGAGAAATAGTTGTGGGTTCGTTGTCTTCGGTGCATGGCGAAAGCTGCGGGGGATGAAGCGGAGAAGGCCTAGATTCTTCCGCCGCCTCGGATTTCTCGGCGGTTGCTTCCGGGAGAATGATAACCATGGAATTTTCCATCGTCTCCTCAGCCTTCTCCGCTGTACCCTCAAGATGAGTGACAACTGGCATATCATCCTCGAATGCCTCGCGAATCTGATCTCTGAGTTGCTTTTCCTCTTCGGTCTTCACCTTCTGGGGTGGCTCCTCTGCGTCCAGGGAATGATCTGAGGAATTATCAGCCTCTACCTTCACTGATTCATGGATACAATCCTCCCAGTCATCATCAATCTTAAATCCTTTTATCTCATCTTGTTCTTTGTCTTTTTCTAGTACCTCTTCTTCAATCCCAACAAAATAGTCAATAGGTGGCATCTGAGGTGAGAGTGGAGGTGTCAAGATACTTGACGGAACAGGGACGGGTGGGAGGCGCAGACCAGCTGGGATTGCAAATGACTCCCGAGGAGGAGAGACCGGTGGGGTTGGAGGAGTCGCGAAGCTGACATGGCGAGTTTTGTTTGGGATACATTCAACCCGCTCAGGGATAGGATTGGGAGCAACTGGTTCGGTGATTTGTGCTTTGATGGGTGCAATTTGGGACACTGGAGTAGGGGCCTCGACATTGGGTGGAAGGCTGACGGAGGAGGTAGGAGCAGATGGAACACTGTCTTCGGTTCTCTCCGGAATTTCAGAAGTGGTGACAAGAGTGACTGCCTCCTCTGGGATATCCAAAACCTTTGGAATCTCCACGGCAACCTCCTCCGTGACAACAGTAATAACTTCGGGAGAGGTTGATACTGGTTGGATTGCTAGAAGAGGGCTCTCCAGAATAGCTGCTTTCTCTGAGTGGACCTGCCCTTCTTCAACAATCTCCGAAATCACCACCTGCACTTCCTTCTCTGCAATCTTGACTTCCGCCCTAGCGTTCACACTCTGTGGTTGAGGGGCAACGCTCCGCTGGGTTGATATTAGTATATCCGCACAAGTAATGCTCTGGAAGAGACCCACCAGTGGCCTGGTTTTCGCAACTTGATTGCTAATGATAAATATCTCCGCAATGAACAGATCACATAAGAATTGCTACTTAAGGGTTAATACATGCCGCACTTTGAGAAGGTTATGCTTGGGCCTACCTGTCCCAGCCATGCAGCAATTCCTGCGAGGCCAACGAAACCTAACAGCACAAGTGGTACAAACCCGGAATCTATCTCATCATTAGCAAAACAATCCCATCTCCAAACGGATATATGCATACCTCTCTGAATTGAGAGTTGATGAGTTGGAGAATTTGTGGCTCCATTGGTCATTTGAGACATTTGGTGATATTCGTAGAGTCGTGAAAGGTCGTTAGAGTCGTTAAGTGGGAAGCGTTCAGTAAATAATCAATAAAACAAATTCAGAAAAGACTAAAGGAATGCGAATATGATCTCCGTGAAAATGATTGTAAAACGTCAAGGCAGACTTATGTTAAAGAAAATGAGAAAGCACAGGTCATAAAGGCGTCGCAAGTAACAAGGCGCGCGAGTTCGTAGCTCTGGATATTAACTCATATATCTCGACTTGAAGACTCAAATAGACTGGTGGGGCTAAGACAGGGTAGAAGCACGCCTCTTGAAGCAGCACGGGACTTGTTAAGTAGTGGTGTTCAGCCTAGAGAGTGAGACATACAAAGCTGCGCATCATCAAAAATAAAAGGATCTGGCATTGGGTATTCTCATCATGTCGCATGCGAGTGTCGGATGTGTTGGCACCAGATATTAACAACCCCACACACCTCCGCACCCAGCTTCATCCTGACCCACGTGAAGAGCATTGTTTTTCCCGCTCAATTCAACGAATCGAAACTTCACAGAGCCGAATCGGGTCGAGGTTTCCTACCAATGTTACGCCAAATACGAATTGGTACGTCCGCTACAGGACAGCGCCTAAACTTGATATCCTTGCATGCGCCGGTCGCTCAGTTGATCACCGAGAAGCTGGGTACTCATTGATGGAGTGAGACACCGATAGACAGGTTGCCATATTCTCATACCAGTACATGGAGAGTAAATGCTTGCGCCTGCATAAGCCCAATAAAAACCAATGAATTTGGTGATTCTGTAGTGAAGTGTCGATGACAACGTTTGGTTCTAATTGACATCCTGGCTATCATTTTGATACGGCGGAGCTGATGTACCATTAACCCAATGAAACATTTTATTGTTCGAGTTCATGCTTTTTTCCACGTTTATGCCTCATCTGTCAGTGGTAGCTATGCTGCTTGGTATGTATCCCATTGGTATTCACCCTTCCCGTCGTAAAGCGTGCAGCAGTTCCTATGTACGCATGTGCCAAAACTTCCTTATTTCTATTTGCACCAAGACCAGTTAGCCGTGAAGACATACCGCGCGGGGAAATGGATGCAGACTTGAGCGAACTTGTGAGGTGATGCTGCTCTGCAGACACTTTGGACGATAACATGGCGTGGCATTGAAAGCATCCCAAGATCCAGCCGCACAAATCTGCCTGCATGCCAGAGATGAGATACTGTACTTCCAATAGACTGACGTACAGATTCGTCGTCTATGCATCCGTCTGGTAATACTAATTGTTTCTTTTAACGTATTAGTGAGCGCTGTATGGGGTATATGGTGTGTGTGAAGCTACAGTACACACTGGGCTGAAGCGGCAAGACTTCCCGGTGGTCTGGTGCTGAGACTAAGCATAGTGTCTGTCTCGGCCCCTCGTAGAGATCTGGATTGACGTCCATTCGAGCTTCCTCGGAATGATGTTAAGCATCTGTATCCCCTCGCTGCAGCACTGCAGTGAATCCAGGTTCACCCCCTACACCATACAAGTACCAATATCTGATCTGAGAACCGATGAGATAGCTCTTCAAGTTGTCAATATAAATGACGGAAGCCCCCCATCGAATTAATCAGATATCTAGAGTATCTGGCCAGCTCAGGAACACAAACTATTGCAATCCAGTCGACCCAGGACAGATGGCATTTTTCGAGAAAGTACTTGGATACCCCAAAACCCTGGTACCTCGGAGCAGGACTACAACGCACACGCAATTGTGCATGAGGCCTGCAGGCTCGGGAATGGAATGATTGGCAAGGTGTCAGGATCCTAGTGGGGGTGGCTGGAACAACATCTCGTACCCTCAACGTGTCGTGAAACGACCAAGACACGCGATCATCTATCCAGCTTATAAACCACTGGGACGGGATCATGAGCCAGACCAATCAAGGATATCCTAGTATTATGAAATGTTCTTGACTTACTTGTACCATTTTACCAGATATCGACCAGGCTAGGTACCTACCTTCAGCTCCCGCCCCGTTATTCCTCCAATTATTTCCGTTGGAAATACCCACAACTATGGAGTTTATTGGTACGCTCTCATAGCACTGTCGATTGTTGTCTTACAGTTATCAGTGCCAGAAATACATAGTCACACACAAAGACAAGACATAAGACACGTGTGAGAACACGTAGCTAGGATCATGTTTCCAGTTTCGATATCTGACCGATGGGTTTATACACGTTTGCGCTGCAAAGGAATTCAGAATAAACATGGAATATGGTGGAAGTGAAACGACTAGCAAATTACAACGGAGTCCAGACTGACCTGCGGTTTTCCTATGCGATTGCTGTCCAGTCAGAGCTTCCTACTTAGCTATTGGTACCGCCCAAGTTTCTAGACACCTGTCCCAATGTAGAGTTTGGCGCCAACAAAATTCGCCAGATGATGAGGGCACTTCTTGCAAATGAGCGAGTTGGATTCTGGCTTCTTTCCAACCCCTCCATAATACCAGATCCAAGGGACCTGCGATCAATATCTTTGCCACTTACGGAGGCATCTTGCGCACCACATAAACGCAGATCATCGAGGTACAACACGGGATCATAGCTACCGGTAGGGACCCAATGATACTCCTGGCAGCGGGATCCTAAGGCAGCTTCTAAATTTGGCACATGCGTGCAGGACCCGGAGTCAGCCTCACCCCACAAGGCATGCAATTTTTAGGGCAAACCAAAGGTTTGATTATATTTAGAATTCGGAGGCCTTTGAGAGACTTAGTCTGCATGTGATTAGTATTCTACATAACCCTCTGCACAAGCTTTGGGTGAATCGTGCAGCACAGAGTGGTACTAACTAAATAATATTCTAGACTTGTTGTCTTATTATCGTCAATTTATTATATCTTCTCATTGCATGGATTTTATATCATACTTGTTACCAGAAATAAGTACGGAGGTGCGTAGAGTAGTGAAGCCACGCGTGGATCAGCAGAGTGGAGTTGAGAGAGCGTGAAGATACCTGTAGAGTAGAGTGGTGAACTGGAGCGGAGCTGGCAGCGAAGGGTGCTGGGTGCGAGGGATAGTATCTAATCTACAAGTACATCTCGTTGGTATGCCATATATAGCCCTACCTATCCGTAGTTCTCCTTTCCCAAACCGGAAATTTCACCCAACACAGTGAAGAGGGCCGGGTGCAGTAAAGGGTGTCGGGTGCAGTAAACGGTGCTGGGTGTAGTGAAGGGTGCTGGGTGCAGTGATGCAGTGAAGGGGTGAAGGTGCTGGGTGTAGTGGGGGGGATGGTGAAGGACAATCTCGCACCAGACGTTCTTGGCAGCGTGGACCTTTGGTATGCACAAGTGAGCAGCGAGACTGGGTAGGTTGTGTATATAGGTAGGTAGGCTGCGCATGCTGGTATGCGCGTGTATTATAACGCGTGTAATAGTTGTGTTGGCAGGAAAGGTTTTGTTGTATAATTATTAGTGCTATTTTCGGGAATTCTGACAACGTCGCATGACGCCAAGCCGCAACAAACGTCTGTGGCGAGACTGTGCTATGTATCGCTGAAAGACGTATATGAATGATATGATAGACTTGTTCTTGTTGGAATACCAAGTTATGATATGAGGCTAGTGAGGGTGGCAGCAGTTCAGATGTGTGGCCAAGAAGGAACACTTCATCTCGTATGGATATGCGATAGATGAATATGTCGATATATACTCCGTATACAAGCATGTATTGCAACAGACTTATGGAACGTCATGAGCTGTGTGAATTGTATGACTTGACTTGTAGTTCTATGTGAGCTATCCAGCTACCTATATATACATGAGGAATAAGTAACACATGCTTCTCATATATGTGGCGAGAATGCATGATTAACTTCAGCATGTAAGGCTTTACGTACTTCAGTATATGGTGGAGTGTAAAGTGTGCTAGCACATGTTTCTTGGCTCGTGTTGCTTAGTCTTATTCGTGTTGGAATACCAGGTTATGATATGAGGCTAGTAGGAGCAGCGGTACAGATGTATGTGCAGTGAAGTAACACTTCACCCCATATGAATAGATGTATGAATATAGATATATGTGATATATGTGTGAAGATGTATATATGAGCATGTATACCTAGCAGACTTATGGAGGAACGTACAGGCTGTAATATCTAGAGCATAGAGCGAGCGAGCATCCACTATATAGAGTGAGTGAGCAAAGCATACATGATTGTGGTAGATGATTGTGCTGGATGTGAAAGGACAAAGAATAATAACAATGAACAGTAACGACAAAGACTATTGAGCGCCGTGGCTTTTCAACACCCCCCCCCAGCACAATCGCTTTGTAGTGTAGTAGGATCAGTCTCATTAAAAACCTCAAAAAAAACGTTATCGATAAAAATAAAGGTAAAAGAGTACTGATTTAGCCCTTACTACGTAACACATCATCCCGCAAGGTGCAGAATCTTGGTAGCGGTAATGGCTTAGTACAGATATCTGCTAAATTATCTTCACTTGGTACGTGAAGTAGATTGATAATGCCATTCTCAACCAAGTCTCTGATATGGTGATAGGCGATATTAATATGTTTGCTCTTATCGCTGATATGTAGGTTACTAGTAAGATCGATAGCCCCAATGTTATCAGTATGAAGTGCAGCTGGTATTTCGGAGTCAAGGCGGAGTTCAGCCAAGGCATTCTGCAACCATATCTGCTGTTTTGCGGTAGTTGAAAGGGCAATGTATTCAGCCTCCACCGTCGAGGTTGAAACACATTGTTGCTTTACTGACCACCAGCTGATTGTATTGCCAGCTATCTGGAATATGTTTCCCAACGTTGATTTCCAGTTGTTTCTATCTCCTCCATAATCAAAGTCAGAATAGCCTGATAGTGTCACATCACTGGCATGCAGGTTTTTGTATGTGAGAGTCAGGTTTCTTGTACTCTTTAGGTATTGTAGAACCTGTTTGAGTATGCCCATATGCTGAGCAGTAGGCTGTGAGGAGAATTGCGATAGTGCAGAAACTGTGTATGCAAGATCAGGTCGGGTACCGATCACAAGATACATAAGAGAGCCAATGATCTGTTGATATTAAGAAACTTCAGCAAGGTCATCACCATCCTGAGCCTTAAACAATTTAATGTTCAGATTCAGTGGTAAATGCACCGGATTGCATGAGTCCATCCTAAATCGAATGAGCAGTTGGTCAATATATGCTTGTTGTAAGAGGGTGACCGAGCTAGCATCATCTTGCCATTGTACCTGAATGCCTGATAGCCAGTTAAGAGACCCGAGATCATTGAGTTTAAACTCACCTTTTAAGGATTTCTTCAGATATTCTCTTTGAGTAGTATTAGGTCTGGTGATAGTGATGTCATCCACATATATGGCAATAATTACTTTGTGTTCTATATAAATT
>Ga0307514_10001422_pt1 | contig 29449 bp, 33 predicted proteins | sample 16_EM_MG_FD_203088 | JGI IMG/M metagenome (GOLD analysis project Ga0307514, IMG submission 203088) | Populus trichocarpa ectomycorrhiza microbial communities from riparian zone in the Pacific Northwest, United States - 16_EM | ecosystem: Host-associated > Plants > Roots > Unclassified | place... | reverse complement strand
AGCTTGAAAATCAGGGTAAGCCGCCTAAACGCCAGCAAAAGGCTGAACCCCCGCGAACACCACCCCAGCGAAAACCCAAATCCATCCCCACGATATTGGAGGAAGAAGACGAGGAAGAATACTATGGGACGACTACACCGGCGGAGAGTTTAGGAGGAAGAGAGACAATCGGACTCACACCACTAAAACAGAGGGAGGATCATCCTGACTCCGACGAGGAGTTTGGCTTGTGACCACAATCCAATTTGTTCAATTCTACTTGTTGCTTTTTCTTTTCAATAAAAACTTAATTTTATACCAGTCATGCCAAATGCCCATTTATTCTTCCCACGATAGTGCCCGATAAATGATCCACCTAAAACCCATTGTTATGGCCCCACCCCACAGAGAGCCAAAGTATGAACGAAAGATACCCAATCATTGGGCTCTATGTCCAATGGCAGAGATTTCGACGTGGATTTCCAGTCCCACGAATATCAGAGCGAAATCCGCGTACCGTGTGTGCAAAACCAGCTACTAAGAGGCCTAACATCTTTGCTGGCTTCAAACGTGAAATTCGTACCCCGCACTAGCATCTACATCTTAATAAGAAAACCACTGAAAATGGAGAGACATGGGATAGAAAACCCGGAGATGTGAATCAGGCGACGGCTTCATGGATCTGATCAGTGGAGCTCACTTTTGCAGATGCCGTGTAGTCATTATCTGCAGTCTCCATGCTATCCACATCTCTCCGGTCTTGGGTTGTTTCGATTCTGCATGCGATCTTGCCCATTGGAATGGCATCCGATTCCAGCTTCTCTCGCTTGCTTGGCCTTTTGATCGCCGCAATGTCCGTTGTGACATCACCTCCGAAGTTTACAACTCGCCCAAAGCCCATTCTATTTTGGTTTAGGGTGCCGCCGGAGGGAGAGGTCTCATATTTTGACATATTACCCTGACAACTCCTGCAGATGGCAACCGAATCCTCTTCGGTATCCACATGCGTAACCCAATGGAGGACAAGCGCACTGAAAAGCACTATTTTCTCAGACAGTTAGTACAGTACGGAATCTACAGTACAGAATCATTTAGTTTACATACCATCGGCGTTACAACATGCAAAGCAAATCTGGGGGAATTATTATCAGCATTGTCTATACTTCACAGGAAAGCCGAGCTTACCCATCCAGGCTCACGGCCTTTCAAGACAAGCACAGCTGTCAGGTTCCTAGGTAACCTATCAGTATGTCATTCATTCTCTCTTGGAGAATAAACTTACGACACTGTGGTGAGCAGTGTAAGTGCACTGCCAATGAAAGTGCGCTTGGCCATTGTTCTGAGCCTGTCCTTCGTCCCTTTATACGAGTACATCTCTGCTAATCTTTAGCCAAAGTCTCATTAGAAGATAGGAAACTCACGCTTCAGAGGCTGAAGGAACAACGCGGTCAAGTACACCTACGAAATAAAATCAGTTGAGACTTATTACAGCCGCAAATAAAATAATTGCACTGACGTTTATGCAGATGTCAAAGGCTAGCAATGGAACATTTGCCGGAAGCCGCAGGCCGATCCTACATTCACCCGTACTGATATCCGCGCGTCGGCTTCACCACAGTTAGTGTCGGTGTAATTGAGCCACCGGGATCACTTACAAGACGAATGTGAGGCTTATGACGATGCAGTACGGGACAAGCATTCCAATGGAGTTGAAGAGGTATAATATGTCCTTATGCCGAGGCTTCCTACTGCCACGAATAATCCACTAAGAGCTTTTAACAGTCTACCCCGATTTATCATCAGACTTTACAGGGCCGGACGCACCACCTGCGTATAATTGTATTAGCCCACAACTGCCCCCTGTAATGCATATGGAGATACTGACTTTTTCAACCAAGAAGAAGTAAATGATCTGCCATGAATTTTAATTCAGCAAATATCACAGTGCCAAATTCTCGTGTTCTGGGCATGACCTACCACCTACACATTATCAGTATTGATTGATAGCCAGGATATGGGAAGGCCACATACCTTGGACGTCAGATAGCAAACAAGACACAATAAGATGGCAGCATCACAAGCATCATGTGAGCTATCCAAACCGAGACTTGACTGGAGAATGGTCGAGGAAAAGACGAAGGTCCAGGAGTCCGCATAAACACCGAGAATTACTTTTTAACCCCCCACGATTAGCAAGTCTTTTCAAAGAAAATGCATGTGTACGTACACCACCGTGCCAGTGGGAGCGAGCTCAGTTGATGCAATGCCCTTCCCCGCCTGGCGATACAGAAAGATAAGACTGAGATTGCAGTCATCGCCAGAACAATGCTGAAGATGAACCCAGCCAGAGGTGTCTTCCCATGGCCGTTGTGAAAGGGTTCCGGAGCCATACTAGGAGCCGGTGCAGGCAATGGCAATCTTGATGAGATGTGCTATGGAGTCCGACGAAGGAGACAAATATGTTAATAAGTAGGCTGGTGAGTATTGTAGAATAGATACGAGCAGAGGTTCAGTGCCCCGGGCCTCGAGACTCGCTGCCACTCAATGGTGAAAATGAAAGAGCAGGATGAAACGCCAAGATTGGCCTGCTCAGGTTACTTGACTTATCAGAGCTACAGAAAGGAAGGAGGTTGGTATGGTGTGAGATGACACCAGACTATATGAGAAACCGGGGGAGACGGAGTAGAGAGCACAAAGGGTATATTGCCCCAGAGCTGTATATGATTGGTGCGAGAGTAATTTAACTTCTGGATCGTATCGCCGTTGTGTACAAAGTGTCGGGTCCGGTACGGGATATGGCGGGAGTGCCTATGGCGTGGAGCACATACCCGATTCGTAAACGATCACAGTATAGCTAGGCTATGCCCAGAGTGCGTCTACATACTTTACATAATTTGGACTGCACAAACACTGGCGCATAGGCACAGCACCATGGCTCGGTGTCATGTTTTGAGCATGCGGCATTCTCTCAGGCCGTCAGCCTGAATATTGGGGACTATGGCGTAAGCGGGTAGGAGGAGAGGCATCACCCGATGAACCCCATGCGTTGAGTGGGACCTAGTCTGTAGGCACCGGCCACTCGTAGAGAGCAGTGGCTGTCAAGCAAGGGCGGGCCAACGTCTTCGGAGCATCGGCTATCTTAGCGCCCAGCTAGACGAATTGCTTGAAACGCCAGATACTGTACATGATTTAGCTATGCAGTTATAAGGAGCTTCCTTACCGAGAGGCACAGTGCATCAAGACTGCTGTTGCCGGTTATCCACAGTCCAGAAGGCAGAGATGGAAAAACATGTGAGGAGTGTGAACATGGCAGTACATGAACCTCAATCCAAGCTGTAGCCTCGTGCCAAAATCTCAATTGCATTACAGGAGTCTTATGATGGTATCCGAGACTGGTATCCGAGGTTAAAAGCCTACTTGCTTAAAGTTCGATGCAAGGAGCCGGCTAGGGTGTCGCACCATGCTCGTAAGTTTGGATAGAGCATAGATTGGATGCCGTCCAACGTGTCTTGCTGATATCAGAATAAGTGGTGGCGTTGGTTGCCCATTCCTCATTTCAAATTTGCTGTGTGTGATGCGTCACGATACGCTGGCGAGCAAGAACGCGGGATTCCGCGAGGGATACATACACAACAATACAGCCCGAGTCCGATATTAGCATGAGAGCATGGCATAGGTATCAATATGGGCGCTTTCGAAATCCGTTGGTGTGTCCCGGTTGTTCACACGCAAGGCCCTGCACACCAACATAGCCTGAGCCGAGGATCACTGGTTTGACGAAATGTGAGGGGAGTTTTACTTTGGCCATGGAGCCACATGCAGAAGTTGATCTGGATCGCGCGAGAGCCGTGAACCACGATATGGGGAAAAAAATTGCCAGATCTCTAGGGGCAGGTGGCTGCTAGGCATGAACATGGCCTTCCAACATGGTCTCTGTTATATAGGCGTGTAGGTCTGGTCGTTGTCTCGACCTATGATACATGCAGGGGGTGCACCATCATCGACTCGTGAGATGATCATGTTGTGAATGAATGTTGGATGTTGATTTAACGTTCCGGCCCAGCTCCAGGGACCGGGGGCTCTTGCGCCCCGCTCTAACCGTAACGAGTAGTGCAAACGAAAAGGGCAGTCGCTGCTGGAGCCGGAGTCTGAATCGGCTTAGAGCAAAATAATACCTTGGCACAACATACAGTATATACATGTAAGTCTCGGCACATGTATCTAAAATCCGATCTCATGCCAAGACTCTTTGTATCTGTCACATAATTATTTTGGTGTGCCAGCTAAAATCTAAAATCTACTTACTAAGCACCCTGGCCTCAATATAAATTTTCAATGCACTCCTCCCCACGAAGGGCAGTCCATTTACTTCCTACAATGCCTGCGCACAAGGTCCTTCTATTGGGTTCCGGCTTCGTCGCCAAACCATGTTTGGACATCTTGGTAAAGGCTGGGATCCAAGTTACCGTTGGTATGCTCCAGTCATTGCCATATCGCAGAGCTATGGGAGCTAATGGCCATGTGTAGCTTGTCGTACCGTCGAAACTGCACGAAGGCTTGCAGGGGGTATTGAGGGGGTTTCTCTAATTGCGCTTGATGTCGAGAATACCGCTGCACTGGATGCGGAAGTTGCGAAGCATGACCTTGTCGTCAGGTTTGTCTCTTTCGTACAGACTGCTGCTAAAATTCAGTCAGAATCTGAGATTGGCCCGTTAGTTTGATCCCATACATACACCATGCCACCGTCATCAAGTCCGCAATCAAAAACAAGAAGCATGTTGTCACTACCAGCTATGTCTCTCCGGCGATGATGGAACTCGATACAGAGTAAGTACTCGCATTGAGGCCTATTACAAGCTGCCTAGCTTACACAGTCTAGGGCAAAAGCTGCTGGTATTACTGTCATGAACGAGATTGGACTTGACCCTGGTATTGACCACCTTTACGCCGTCAAGATGATTGATGAGGTCCACGCCGCTGGTGGAAAGGTCCTCAGCTTCTTGTCATACTGTGGTGGCCTCCCCGCTCCAGAGGATTCTGACAACCCACTTGGATACAAGTTCTCTTGGTCTTCCCGTGGTGTCCTTCTTGCTCTGCGCAACTCTGCAAGGTACTGGAAAGATGGGAAAGTAGGCGCTCCTCACCGCTGAGTTCCAAGATGGGTTGAACAGGAATAAGTACTAAACTTGGGCTGTGAATTCCAGATTGAAGAAATTTCAGGTCCGAAGGTGATGGAAGCAGCAAAGCCTTACTTCATCTATCCAGGATATGCTTTTATTGCCTATCCTAACCGTGATTCAACTGTATACAAGGAGCGCTACAACATTCCTGAAGCTGAAACAATCATTCGTGGTACTCTTAGATACCAGGGGTTTGCAGAATTTATCAAAGTCTTCGTCGATCTTGGGTTCCTGGATGACACCCCAGTTGAGTTCCTTGCCAAAACGTCACAGCCATTGACATGGAGGGAAACCGTTGCAAAGACTCTTGGAATCGAGTCTACTACAGAAGAGTAGACCCCACTAAATGCATGTTTGAAATTTCCCTTGTCTGACCAATCGATAGGGACCTCATCAATGCTATTTCCAAGGTCACTACCTTCTCTAGCGAAGCTGAAAAGGCCCGGATTATTAATGGTCTCCGCTGGGTTGGATTCTTCTCGGACGAGAAAGTGACTCCTCGTGGGAACGCATTGGATACCCTATGCGCTACTCTTGAAGCCAAGATGCAATACGGCCCTAACGAGAGGGATTTGGTCATGCTCCAGCACAAGTTTGAGATCGAGCTCGTAGATGGCAAGAGGGTGATTTTCTCTTCCCTAGACATTCAGCAGTAGGAAGACTGATCTCATCTTAGGAAACTCGCACTTCCACCCTTGTTGACTATGGTGTCCCAGGCGGTTACTCCTCGATGGCTAAGCTCGTTGGTGTCCCATGTGGTGTTGCCGTCAAGCAAGTCCTTAACGGCACTATCACTGATAGAGGTATACTTGCTCCCATCAATGCAAAGCTTAACACCCCCCTCATAAAGGAGTTGAAGGAGGAATATGGCATTGAGTGCATCGAGAAAACAATTTAGAAATAATGAGGCTATGATGGTTGCTGGATGTAAATTAGAGATATCAAAAAGTGTCGCATAGAAATACTAGAGCCAGGGGACCCTAGAGTAAAACAAATTCATACAATTATGTGCGCGGAGGAATATCCTACGCGACCCGCTGTCGCTTCATACTACTATTATCTGGACCACTCCGTACCCGTTTGCGCTCCAATTCCTCTTTCATAATCCTTTCCGCTTCACTCTTCAGTCTCGCCCCTTCTTTCTTCTTATCCCCGGTCTCCCCAGTCTTCTTTTTTCCCATAGCTGCGAACACGTTTTTAGGTTTCTTTACCGGTACATTCATGGATACCTTTGATGTTGAAGCACCAGAAGCAGCTTTGCCTGTATCCTCCTGCGTTGTTATAACTAGCTCTTTTGTGTCTCCACTTGACTCAGGCGAAGGAGCTTTCGCTCCAAAGGCAAGCTTGATTTTCTCTGCATCTTTTTCACGTTGCAAGACTCTCTCCTGCTCAGGAATCTCCTGACCTAATTTTCCACTGGCCTCGGCGTCCCTCCTTGCCCGTTCTATCTGTTCCTGGATAGCTCTCTGCTCTCTTTCCTCATCACCCCTATCCTGTTTCTCTTTTTTCCTAATGGCCTCCTGTCGTTTCAATGCCTCGGGAGAATTGTCTATCCATGAAATGAAGAACCCCTTTTCCCCTTCCTCCACTCGACATATTCCTTCTCTACCCAAGTATTTCACAAACTCGCTCAGGGAGATCCACCGCGTTGCGTTCATGTGTATGTGCTCCTTGTTGGCAATATACTCTTGATAGAAGTGATTTGCATTGACCTTCTTCTCGCCGTGTGAAGTGCGTAGGAGCGAGAGGAAGTCGGATTTGAACTGACTGCTGTAGTTGTTGACATGGTGCTTTGCATTCTCGCCAACGACGAGCATTTGCCGGATATGGCTTTCGCTTTGGGTATGACATTTGAAGCCATTCTCATCACGGCTGAGGTAGTATGTCAGTGAGTGTTGAGTAGGAAGCAAGTAGGGGGGGGATAACACACCATTGTTTTTCACAAACTTGACAATACCACCGCAGGCGCTGAAGGCCTTTGGCCTTCATCTTGTTGCTGAGATGTTTTGCTGATCCGACTTCTGCTCGGGGCATCTTGAGTAATTTGATTGATAGATGGGATGTCGTGCCAAGCTATGAGCCTAAATGAAGTGGAAGTGCCAAGACTGGCTTAGAATTCTGCTTAGTAAAGTGGCGTATATAACCCCCCACAATTTACTGGATAATTTTCAAAGCACACCTACAAGGCAACCATGTCGTCCCCACTGATTGAATTCCTTCAACAAGCTCAGCCTATCTCAAGGTAAATTCCCACCTTTCCTACTTTACATGAGAATCTCCACTCACATAGCTAATTAGTGATCCAAGCTAGAACTATAGCAGGAGTGACTTTTGTGATATCTGTCCTCACCTGGGTCTTTGGTGTTATCCAGCCAATTACCCTCATCTACTACTATCCCTTGATTACACGATACCCATATCAGCTATGGCGATTGGTTAGCCCGTTCTTCCTGACGGGTCCCAATATGGTGAGCGGGGATCCATGTGCCTGGAAGTATGATTCTAATCATATTGAATATTGATTAGGGCATCATTATGGACACCTTTTTCTGTATGCCTTTCCCTTTAGCCTCCAATGCCAGATGCAGACTGCTAATATTGGCATCAGTGTATCGAGATGCAAGTGAGACTGAGAAGCGGTTCGTCCGGACTGGAGATTTCTTCATCTTTACGGTGTTCGTGGGTGCTATTATTGTGGTAAGCACACGCAATTTCCTACTGGCACTTTGACCCGACTTTCTTCTTCTGCTATTCATCTCCCTTCTTATTCCTTCATTTTCACCTTCGGGTCCTCCAATATCTGCCCCTTGTGCGACTTCTCTACGCGCAAGGTTTCCTGGAATGGAGGAAGATTACCCCCACACCTGCGGATGAGTCAAAGTCAATCATGACCGGTCCATCACAGTTACGGGCATGGTGTGCACGGATTGAGAAAACCAGCGGAGCAATCAATGTTTCGCTTGGTGGTTGATGTGTACTACATATCTTTTTGATACTCTTTTCATTTACTCGCATATCTTGGACTATTACATATTTGAGACATCAACTAACATACTACATTCAGTTGCTTAATCACTTCATCGTTGGAGGGGCACTCTTCCTTCAAGCATTGAATGTGGCTTTCGCATATTACTGGTCTGCCAAAGAGCCAGCCGCAACAAACGTCAATTTCCTTGTAGTAAGCTTCAGCGTCCGCTACTTGCCCTATACTATGCTCCTTATGATTGGAATCACAAAAGGCCCTCAAGCGGCCTATACTGGCGCTACAGGCGTTATTGCCGCGCACGCATATATATTTTTGACACACGTCTACCCAAGGTATGGAATGGGTATAAATATCCTTACCACTCCAAATTGGGTCCATGGCCTTTTTGAGCGTTCCAGAAGAGCGGCCCCAACACCCATCCGCACCTCAGGTGGCTCATCTACAACAACTGGACGAGCTGCACCGACTAGCTCTGACAGTGCGGCAGGAAGTTGGAGGCAGAGAGGCACGGGGCAACGGCTAGGAAGCTAAAGGTCACACTCTCAGGAATTTGTGCTGTTGGATGTATGACATGTTACTTAGCTTTGAAGCACATCAGACTACGCAAACATTTTTCTCTACTCGCTTGCTGCTAAATAGTTACGAGAGATGCATGGGAGGGTCAGGGTAGATGGGTGGAGTGACTTCGAGGGGGGTCCAAATATATTGTGCCTCTTACACCACATACATATGGAAGGTGCTCCTCAGTGCTCTCTGCTCCTCAAGTAATGGACGGCCGACCAGTCACGGGCGGTTCAAAGCTACAAAGCCTTAAAATAATTCATTTCCCCGAACTGTGCCCCCACACAGTTACTTTTAGTCTGACAATTCATGTGAATTTCTTGGCTCGATTATTCAGCAGGAGACTGACGTTCATTGGATGCAGGGCTGTCGTCGCCCTTGACAACTACCAACCTTCTCATCATAACAAAAAGCACCGTCTTGGAGTAGCTCAACTCAGCACAGCACATCACCAATCCTTAACGGTTCGGGCATTTTCTCACACATCGTATCGCGACGTCAACTGCTGCAGCCGCAGGGCATCAAAAAATAATTGTAGGAGGTACAGCGCCACGGGTTGAAGAATCGGCGAGGCGTCCACGGAGTACAGATTCAAGGCACCGCACATCAGTGTGCAGTTGCAGCTAGTATGGATGAGCACGGTGCTTCTGCGTCTCCCTCTTCTCAGGGTAAATATAGCCCCATCCGTGTGTTTTTGAAGCAACTGCATGTGTTGTTTATTGTTTAGTTTTACTACGTCGCCGCAACGGGCTGCAGTCCTAATCAGGATATTGGAAGGAAGTACTTGTGCTAACGTACTACTCACAAACAGACGATGGATCCCACCCCATGAGGGGCAGGGTTGATTCACACCCCACTACGGCTGAGCATCTTGCTCACAACTCCAGTACTCACAATGCAATAAACATCCACCCAAGTCTCCGCCAGCAGTCAATACCTCACGAGCAGCTACATCATTTCAACCATCTCACAGATCCGGCTCTACTTATCGACCAATCTCTGAGAGCTGTACCCTCGACTGATTTTCCAATCGACCCTGCACTCGGGGGCGGTATGCCTGCGGAGCCCAACCAACACCTCTCAGCACCTGTCCCGCAATACTACCACCACCATCACCACGACCTTGCACAGACTCACACAGTTCCACCTCCACCTCCACCCCAACAGCCAATGCCTGTTGACCCAGCAATAGACACATCCATGACCACGGAGGATGGCCCACCAGGGCCCTCTTCTACCTCAACGTCTAAACGTGGCTCTGTTTTCGAAGACAGTGATCAGGAATTGAAACGTCTTGCTCAAGAGAATGCAGATATACCACTAAAGGAGCTTGCCACGAGGGTTAGGGAAGATGAGAACGGGCCGAAAGCTGAGAGGGCTAGACAAATTCTGGGAATGAGGTGGTTACTCACAAGTTGTGAGCGAGCTTCAGATACTTCAGTTGCTGTCCCTAGGAATCGAGTTTATGCTCGATACGTCAGCATGTGTGCCAATGAGCGGATCAAACCTCTCAACCCAGCCTCCTTCGGAAAGCTTGTTCGCCTGATGTACCCAGAAATTAAGACAAGGCGCCTAGGCGTCCGCGGGCACTCGAAATACCATTACTGCGGTATTAAGCTCAAGGGTGACCCTTCATCACCAGCTCCAAAGGCGTCTCAAGGTTCTGCATCAGGGTCAGAGCCCCCTCCACAGATATCTGAGGAGGATCACCTGCACGTGTTAACCCCCTCCCACTTTCTTTGTGACATGCCGTAAACTAACTGATGGTTGAGGTAATCAGCACGAATAATGGTACCATTGTGCCACCCGATAGTTGTCTGTTTGCGAACTCTGTTACAAATGGACATACCGCTTCGGGTTCCTCTACTCGCCCTTACGCTGATATTTCTCCCGTTGCTAAGTTTCTTCAGATGGATATTTGTTTTCCCGCTTATGATGTTGACGAGTCCCTCCCCCCTGCAAAGCACGTAATACTTCCTGATATAACCCCTTATGCCCCCTCAAACATCGATCATGACGTTGCAGTTTCTTTAGCAGTTATATATCGGTCACACTGCACATCATTGGTAGAGTGTGTGCGATATATGCGCTTGAAGCAATTCTTTGCTCTTTTTGTTTCCTTTCAAGGCACCTTAACTGCACCTGTACAAAAACTATTTGCCGAATCATCAATAGCTCCGTGGATACGAGAGTCTGACTGGGCTACATATAAGGTTAGACCATCTAGCTCTCATATTGAAGAATTTTCTTTGGTTGACCAACGAGAAACAGCACATGATTGAATTACTCTCTCCCCTTGCGTTACAGGTTGTTCCTGCACAAGTCATGGCCGCTCTTCGACAGTTTTCCTCAAGCTTAACGTCACATATCTCCGCAACATTTTCCAATCAACCTTTGCACGTCATCGAAGCAAAAACCGAGCCTTCAGCTATCTTTTGCAGCCTTTTAGACCGCTTACTGCGGGTAAATGAAGCCGCTCATGCGGCAGCCCGAATTCTTGTTCACTCGCCAGACCGCACACTTATGCGGCAGGATTGGCGAAAATATGTCAACTGTAAAGCAATTGTTGAGCGGGAAGTCCCGTGTAGTGCTGCCGCTGTCCAACGGATACTGGAAGATGAAATCATTAACTTACTACAACCGCAACCTGAAGGACCACATGGGCGAGATGTTACTCCATCCCCAGGGGTTGAAGACGATATTGATTCACTAGCAACTACAGAGAGCGTTCTTGACCGGTGGACACAGTTTCTTGCGCAGCTGCCCCACCGATTCCCACAAATTTCCCCGAAGCTGTTTCTACTGAGCGTAGGTGCTGTAGCATCTGCAGCACTACGAGACATGACAATGGCTGGTGGCGAATCTTTTGGTGGCTGGTGGGTCGTTCGTTGCTGGATTGATGAATGGATAGGATGGACTGCGGAACGGGGAGGGTTCCTGCAACATGGTGAGGAAAAAATCCCTAAACCATTACCCATTGGGAACCACAGCAACAACGGCAATGGCACGGATGAAAATGAATCGGAACTTGGGCCTGACGACAGTGGCATTTCCTTACGAGAGGAAGGCTTTGGTAATAATGATGAAAATATACAAAAGGTTGAGATGGTTCATTAATGTATAGGTTGGCAAAAAAACTACTTTTCCAGGTGCCTTGGGTCGCCGTTCTTGTTTCTATCACTGCACGAGTTACGAGGCTTTTATTTGCACATTCTTTTTGTTAACGTTGGCTATTTGTTTATTTCATAGCACTGTACTCTACATTCTGAGCTTACTCATTAGCCGTGATTCCCTCTGAAGTTTGTTTTGCCACACGTGTTTCTATTCCTATTTCTTCTACCTGTATGGATCTTGGGTGCGGGGAGTACTAGCTGGAATTTGCTTTAACATATGGCTTGCTTTTTGCAATGATAATTCGGGGCTGTTTATTATCCCACACCACAACCTCCTGGTGGGACGGTATACCATAGTGTTGTAATTGTGCAGGCTTTGATGGGATCATCACGGCGATCCTTTCATATATACCGGTACTACATGTTCATGCAAGGCCAGCGGGTGGTTTGAGCCAAGTTCCGTCTCAACCCTGGTGAGTCGATGGGTGGGTCCGAATTAGCCTCGTCCCAAGTTAACTCTCGTTGTGCCACGGAGTCTCAAATTTGGAGTCTGGAGGAGACATTGCGCTTTTCACATACCTCATTGAAGGGTATTCCAAAGGGGTTCATATTGCTTTTTACATGCATGTAAGGATAGAGTCGAAGCGCTTACATCAATAAATACATCACATATTGGAATGTTCTCGAATTCTGCCATATATACAGCAAGTATTACCTAGGTACTTTCCAAGTCCGTGCCACAAACGTTTTGAGTTCCCGAGTACAAGTAACACTATGTGATTATCAGTATCCTCGCCGTGAGCCACTCGGTCGGATGCGGATGCGGATGTCGGGGTTTCGTGCGCGGAATGCCGTGTCTGATCCCACGCCGTAGAATCCCCCTCCAATATGCTGGGGGTAGTCACCGCAACATGCCGAAAGAGAGTAGATACATCACCGCCTGGAAAGTGTCATATCGTCAAAGCCTGTGAGTGGAGTGGGGGATTCTGCCACAAGTGGAGCAGGTTCCCCAGCCCCGATATCCGATATGAAGGGTTGCCTGTTGAGCTTGTCGGCTATTGTCTACTGGGCCAGGCTGAGCACAGCCCAATATAGCTCTGCTTTGGCCAGAGTAGGAGTCGGTCTTGAAGCATACGAACTGCCTATAGTCGCAACTCTGTATTTCTCCTGCACCGGCGGAGATGCTGGTAGCAGCAAGCAGGCAACTTAAAATGATAGAAATGCACCCCGTCGAAACCTACCCCCCTCCCCTACCCCCCTCCCCAACCCCACCTCCCAAGAAAATAGGATATCACCTGTTCGCTGGCAGCTGCTACTAGGTACAAGAGCTAGCCCCCCGGGCACTCGTCCTCCAATAGATGCGATGATTCTCGAGACTGCTTCTCTGCCCCCCTTCTTCCCGCAGCTCACACGGCACCCCTCCCCCGATCACCTCTTCAGTCCAACGATTCTCTCTGCTGTGTGCCCCGGGGTGTAATTCGATCTGAAGACGATTTAATCGCACAAGAAGTATGTATGTGGGCCCCTTGTTCCTGGTTCATACCCGTATTGGCACCCACACGATCACAATGCCATCATAGGAGGATCTAGCGCCTACCTACACACATCACACAGCCTCAGTATTTTTTTTATTATTCTGCACCTGCGGGCTATACTCGTTTTTTTCTTGTTTGGTGCCACAGACTTATGAGGATATAGAGAAGAGTCGACCTCCTCGCAACCTCGACACTCGCTACTACATACACATAATTTGAGTGACAATGGTTCGAGAAACAAAGTTATATGACGTTCTGGGTGTCAAACCGGATGCCCTGGCTGAAGAGATTAAGAAGGCGTACCGGTAAGCAAAATACCAACTTCTGCGAGGGATGGATAGGCGGCTGACAGGTTGGTATACAGAAAGCAAGCTCTGAAGGTAGGCCATGCTTGTCGGAAATGAAACTTACTTGAGAATGACAGATACTGATGTTCTCATGCACAGACCCATCCAGACAAGGTCTCCAGAGATGACAAACAAGCTCACGAAAAGTTTAGAGGTCAGTAGCAATTTTCCAACTGTTTCCTGGTTCCAATCCTGGCACCTTATGGTGGGGGATTTGGGTTCTCGACCTTTGAGCCAGGCCCCAACCTCTGAGCCCCACTTACTGAGTTGTTCAATTGATATACAGATGAGCTAACAGTGACAATTTCCGCTCTATAGAGATTTCACAAGGTTAGTGAGCCGAACGAACCGAGGCGACAAGCAGTACTGACAGCGACCCCAATTGAAGCTTATGAAATCTTGAGCGACCCAGAGAAAAGAAAAATATATGATCAGTATGGTTTGGAGTTCCTCTTACGTGGGGGCACATCGCCACCTCCACCAAGCCCTGGTGGTGCGGGTGGTGTTCCTCCATTTATGAGGAGTGGAACCTTCCCTGGAGGTGGATTTGGGGGGCCTGCTGGAGCCGGAGGGACACGGACAGGTCACTTTTCGTTTGGTGGAATGCCACATCCCTTCACACCCGGGAATCCAGCTGGTATCTGGGAGCAATTTATTAGTACCGAAGGACCGGGTACTGGGGGCAGTATGGGGGGTATGGATGGGCTCGACTTTGACTTCGGCTTCAGCTCGAGCCCGCTAGGTGGGCATGGTCGCACGAGGGTTCACCGTGAGCCACCGAATGGGCGGAGTAAAACCCCCGAGACTACCATTGTTGAGAAACCTATTGGGTTCAGTTTAGAGGAGTAGGTCCACTCGAGTTGTATATTTGAAGGCGCTTAGGTTAATTGTTTCCTAGGATTTACAACGGCACCAAGAAGAAGCTCAGGGTTAAGCGGAAAACATTCGACGAAAATGGCAAGATTAAACGAGAGGATAAGGACCTAGAAATCAATGTCAAACCGGGAATGAAGCCAGGCTCAAAGTTCAAGTTCAAGGGTGTAGGGGATGAGATAGATGGCACGAAGCAAGACCTCCACTTCATCATTGAGGAGGTAAGTAATGTGCTGAGTTTCTCCCAGTACACGCACAAGCTGATTTTTGGACATAGAAACCACACGAGCGCTTTGTTCGTGAAGGGGATAATCTCATCACCACAATTGCTTTACCGCTCAAGGACGCTCTCGTCGGCTGGTCACGAACAATTGAAACGATTGACGGGAAGAGGTTGACAGTCAGCCATTCGGGACCTACATCGCCCACCTGGCAAGAGCCTTATCCTGGGCTGGGAATGGTAAACTCGAAGGATCCTTCTAAACGAGGAGATTTGATAGTCAGGCCGAATGTAAGGACCTATTTATATGCAACAATTTCCATGGAATGCATACTAACATTACCAATTACAGATCGTATTCCCACAATCACTTACACCCGAGCAAAAGCAGAAGTTGAAAGAAATCCTTCCCTAGAGACTGGTCCCTATCACCAACATTGGGCACCATACGCATGCATCAACACTCAAAGTCTCCTTGTCTACGTTTTCTCATCAGTATTATCACTTATTATGCATGGGTTCTTTTCAGCTTAATTTTACTGCAGCTCCGGCGTAGTCGTAGTGTTATTCTTCTGTACTGTTCACTGAATCGGCTTAACTTGGCTTTTTCTTTGGTTTTGCTCTTGGTCGGTCATATGGCTATGGCAGGGCGGGGTGTCGTCCACCCCTCTCTTTTTTGGGTATCCAGTGCTCTACCTGTACCATTTTATTTTCTCCGTCTTTTGGTGCATGCTCAAATAACCTTGTGCTGTTTTTGGATCATTTACTGACATGATAAAACAACCATGTGCTATGATACTTTTGCTAAGTACCAAAAAGCTCTTCCGTGTTCGACTGTTACAGATATCCTTTTGCATAGAGTCTATACATGAATAGCCAGTACCCATGTAGAAGCCCTTTTGCACACCTACCCTCTATTTCCCCATACCATTCCAGCCTCTCGTACCATCCATTCTCTCAAGAATTAAATACCCTAGAATAAAGCAACTCATGCCTTCCCTGATACAGATCCAGGGTCGGCACCGTCTGCCCTGCCTCCTCCACCCCGACCCTCAATCCCACACCCTGCGCCCTCTGAATCATCTCTAGCGTCTCTGGTGCAGCGAGAATGTTTTGAGCTGCATAAGGCCCTATCACATTCAGTCGTACAGCAGCGGAAAGAAGGGCTTTTGTGTGGTTGAGTAGAAACACAAAGGTGGTTTGGTGGAGGGTAAGGTTTGAATAGAGGGAAATTAGCGCCCAGACGACGGGGAGGTGGGGGGGGCTGTTGTTCCTGCTTTGGTGGCGGTAAGAGGTGATTAGGTCTGAGATGTCGACTGGGGAACGTGAGGTGCTTTGTGGTGGTGAGCGGAGGGACTTCTCCCAGACGGATAGGAGGGCTTTTCCTTGTATTGTTGAAGCGCGGCGGAGGACGGGGCAGGTGGTGGTTGCATCGAAGGTATCGCTGAGGTACAAGATTGATGATGTAGCGGAGTGGGTTGTAGTGTGGCTGGGGAGGTTGGGGATGCTGTATGCAGCAGTGATGAATGGGAGGGTGGTGGCTGCGAGGGAGGAGAGGGAGAGGGAGATGAACCGCCGGAGGAGGGTGGTTGGAGGCTGCTGAGGGGGTGAGGGGGTGGTGTTTGTGGTGGAGCTATGGAATTTGTGGTGGGTTAGGTACGATTCTAGGCCGGAGGAGAAGGCGAAAGAGCCGAGGGGGAGAGCGGAGTCGGAGAGAATGAGGAGGAGGTGTAAGGAGGGGTCGAAGGTTTCGACAATGGGGGGTGTATAATCTGCGCCTGGGGAATGCTCACTCTTTGGTAAGGTTGCAGGTGTAGCTGGTGTAGCTGGAGGCGGGGAAGGGGTAGGTATAGGTGTAACAGCACTCAAAACTCCTACACCAATTTCTGCATTCTTCTGTTTCCCTAACCGCACTGGTCCCGCCAACCCCACCATCAGTGCCTTTGCCTCCTGGAGCTCGGCTTCAAGCTGCTCGATCCGCAGTTGGAGCAGCATTGGTTCGGAGGAGACCACTCCACCGCCGTGGATTGGGTGGGAGTCGCCCATCCGGTTGGGTGTGGGGTAGACAGTTGTGATGTGGACAGGCAGGCGCCTGGAACAGCTTGGCACGCGAAAGCGACAGGGCTGCATATATACACAATATCTACACTACATGTAGATGGAATGAAACCCAAAAAGAGACAGTCACTCGTTCTTTAGATAACAGAAAAAACACTACGGTAGCATCCGACCAATAGCAAAAACATGCAGACCCCAAAAGAACAAGGCAAGACGGGCATACATAGCAAAGATGAGAGTATATGGGATGACAAATAAAAGGAAATTAGAAAAAGAGGAAAGAGTAAATATACAGAGGATTGACGCCAAGCCGCACAGCAATTAGTATCCCACCATGTTTTACCACCTGGTCGACTGAACAAAATAACTTTTTGCTTCGTATCAAATCGATACCTTAATCATCACCACCCTTGCTCTTTCTCTTCTCCTTCTTCTCTCTCCTTTCCTTCTTCTCCTTCTTTTCTTCCTTTTTCTTCTTCTTCCTCTCAGCCTTGGCGTCCTCCGCCTCATTCTCCACCTCAGCCTTCCTCTTCTTCTTCTCACCCTCCTCGCTCCCGCTCTTCACGTCCTCCATCTCTACAGGTGGCACTGGTGGAGCAGCCGCAACACCAACCTTCTCGGTTTTCTCAGTAACAGGTTGAGCGGAGGTTCCTGTGGGGGCTGCATAATCGGTATAGCTATTCTTCCAATCGGAAGGTGTGGCATCAGTAACACGGCCGTACTTGTCAAGCTGTCCAGTCTCTTTCATCTGCTTCTTCTTGGTAGCGGTAGGGCCAAGACCCCACCTGCGTGGGTAGGTGTCACGCTCCATGATGCACCGCTTGACCTTGGCGACGACACCGTGGCTGCACGATGCCATCTCAACAGTAGACATTTGCGCGATACCGATAGCAATGGCCTCTCCCTTTGTTGTCATGAGAACGACTTCGTCATGAAGATTGATTCCCTTCTCTGTGGAATGTGTTAGCTTTCGTTAGGGAGGCAACTCTAAAAGGGAATTTACCATATCTTAAGAGACCAGGGATCATCAACTTAGCCCCGTAGCAGACGGCATTGACTGCGCTGTCTTTGACAACGACACGGGGGTAATGGCAGAGCAAAGACTCCAATGGGCGTACAACGCGTCGAAGGTAGGCCTCGTCAAGAGTGCTGTCGTAGAGGTACTGGGCATCTAGAACATCATGAAGCGTCACAAGGTCGTCTTCTTCACCCATAGCTCCTGACCGTACTCTTCGAAGTTCTTGCATATGCGCACCAACACCCAATAACAATCCCAGGTGTACGCAAAGTGTTCTGATGTAGGTTCCAGCCTCACAGCTCACCCAGAATACACCCAAGTGTCGGTCATTGTCGAACTCGAGGCACTTGGCCTCGTGGATGGTTCGTACACGGAGGACACGCTTGACGGCAGAGATCAATGGAGGGCGTTGGAAGAGAGCACCGGTGAGGGTCTCGAGGGCGCGCTCGAATTGGGCCTGACCGCCCTCAACTGCTCCGTGGAGGCGGATGACACAGACGTACTCCTTTCCAGCACCCTGCTGGGACTTAACAAGACGTGTGGCACGGTCTAGGCAGACAATGAGACATCCCGTAACCTTGGGATCTAATGTACCACTATGCCCGGTCTTTTCAACTCTACACCGCTGTTAGTGGGAAGGAGGGCACAATTCGGGTAGTGGCAAGGGGAATACCTGAGGATACGCTTGACCCAAGCGACGACTTCGTGAGAGGATGGGTTGCTGGGCTTGTCGAGATTTATGACACCGGTTTGGAGATAGGTCTTGATATCTCGCTTGAGAGGGGTACATCCGTGGGGAATGGGAGTGAAATGTCCAGTTCGGACCTGTAGCTCGTTATAGTTCTTGAGCAGCAACCTGTGTTGATGTTAACACATGCAACTGTATGAACATATTCTTTTTGGAAAGTTAATAGAGCTACTTACGGCCATTTGCTAGTGTCCACCGGGGGAGCAGACGCCTCTGGCTTGATCACAAAGTCCGCCGTGTTCTGCACATCGGCAGCTGAGATGGCAACCATTTTGAGTCAAAAATTGCCAATTGGGGCTCCTTTCCCAGCCCTTCGGTAAGAGTGCTAGGTGTTGGCTGGGCGACTTGCACTGGCGGGGAGCAAGAGGATATGGCGAATTGAGTAGTGAAGGTTTTCGGGACTTGAAACTTTTGGATTTGTGTGTGGGTTGCCAAGATTTGAAGTTGCTGATTCAGCGTAGCAGTGCTTATATAAGTCTTGGACACAGCAGCCATGATTTCGGGCCAGCAAGACGCTCTTGGCAATGATAAGAGAGATCGGAACAGTCGTCATCTGCCAAATTGCCTCATGCTTGTTTCCAGGGGATGAAAGGGCCGAAGATAGCTTTAGCGCAGATAACCTAAGTGTCTGGGAACGAGATCAGGGTGGAGGGGCGGCCGGGGCAGAGCCAGTTTTCCAATCCAATAATTTTGTTCTCGTGCCTCGATTATTCCAGGCTCACGAGATGACCTGTTTCAATTCTGTGGTCAGTTCCCATCTCCAGAGAATACAGAGGCTCATACCGGTACATGGTATATTATATAGGTATTTACATGTATATATAGTACTATCCAGAGTAGCATGTCTCACATCATATCGACGTCCTGCCGCTTCGCAGGCTGGCTTTGGTTCAAAGTTGAAATTGTATATCTGTCTTTTTTTCCTGTGACCATTTACACAGCACCCGCACTGATACTGTTGCACCATACTCCGGCTTTTTATATCAACTCCCCAGATTTGTAAGGCCCTCGGGTCGTCGGTCTGTGGCGGTCTCGTGCCCTATCCCGTATCTGTCTGTGGCCCATCGCATGATAGCCAATGCGGTTATAATATATATCGTGTGAAGAGCCGGCTTGGGTTCTGGCATATGCACTTGCTGCCCGCCCCAGCTCCAGTAATCTAGGGCGCAGAAACAGCAGTTATGTAGAAGAGCAGATCAAGTCGTTCTCCCCATTCTAGCCAATCCCCTACAGGTTTTTTTTTCCGTTGTGGTTCTACTACAAAAAGTCCAGTAGCCCACCTATCTTGCCCTTACCAACACTATAAACTTACACTTACCTGACAACTCTCAAACAACCCCCCCAAAAAAACCTCACTCCTGAAACTAAAAATCTCTCTCATCCCATCTCACCATCCCATCAATTTAATTTTTACAGTCATCTCCCACATCCCGCAGATCCCTCCTCGCCCAGCACCTTAACCCCCAAATCCTCAATCCACAAGTATCAACAAAATGTCCTACCAAGATAAAATCAACCACTACGTCTCCCAGCTCGACAAGGAGCTGGCCAAGTACCCACTTTTGGTGAACTTGGAGAAGCAGACTGGAGCACCAAAGGCCTATGTCGTCGGCGGTCTTGTGTATGTTACAGTTTTCTTCAAAGAGCCCTCTACGGAAAGACTCGAGAACTGACTCGAAATGCTCATGCAGCGGATTTTACTTCCTCCTCGTTGCCCTCAACTTCGGAGGCCAGACTTTGACCAACTTAGCCGGATTTCTCGTTCCAGGCTACTACAGCTTGAATGCCCTCTTCTCCTCTGCAAAGGTTGATGAGCACCAATGGGTGACCTACTGGATGGTTTTTGCCTTCTTCACCGTCCTCGAGTCTCTCTTCAGCGTCACCTATTGGGTGCCATTCTACTTCGCTGCTAAGCTCCTTGTTCTACTCTGGTCGGGTCTTCCCCAAACCAGTGGTGCTCAAATCCTCTTCCGCAGCTTCATTGCCCCACTCCTCGCTAAGTACTTCCAAGCTCCAAGCTTCTCCTCTGCAGGTCTCCGCTCCAAAGTCGATGCTGCCGTTGCCGGAGACAAGGCTCAATAAACCACCCTCTGACGGCTACTCCTTTCGTTTCTCATAACGGTTCACGGGGCTCACCTTCGTATGGTATCAACGGCAATGCAACTATGCTATACGGCGATGTCCTCGGGAAATTTCTGCGCGATATTGGGGTTTGTTTACTTGACTTGGTATTGTGAGCAGGTGTAGACCACACGAGCGCTTTGACTTTGGCTGGAATGTTTATAATGTATTTTCCTGAATGTTTTCAATGGCTGTATGGAGTCTAAGAAATGAACAATTTAGACAGATCCGTGTGAAAATGGTGATGATGACGTGTTGACACCGGTGAATTTTAGCGGTGTTTTCTTTTTTTTTTTTTTTTTTTTGCTTTGTTACTTTTCTTCCCAGATTGGTCTCCTTACGGCCTTCGGAAAATTAAATGGGATACTGTTTGCTATATACCATGGTCTTCTATTCTACCCTTTGGTAGTTGGAATGACCACCTAACCTTTTTTGAGACATCATGCAGCACCTAGACCCCATATCGCAGATCCATGGGCACCCAATGAGATGCGAGAAGGGCGCCTTGCTCTGCTCGCCTCGACGTAGGTACCCGAGCAAAGGTCACTATACCCACCAACCGCCCACTAAGCCCTTATTGTGCGTAACGAGAGCAGTCTCAAAAGCCTGGCCAGACTGGTTTTCTCCATGCCCTCCCAAATCATAGGGCGCAGTAAAACAAAACTCCCAATATTGCCTGCTCAAATGACGAAAATGTTGTTAATATGATACATTATGGCCCCTCATTGCCCCTCACTATTTCCTCCATTTCCCACTATCACCCACTCATGAAAAGCTCCGCCACCCTATCATAGAATCGGATCCTGATTCTGGCATTGCCCACACCATTATGCTAATGCCACTCCTATTGATGCCAATGATGCTTGCATTATTCACAGATAGCGACCGCCACCGTAACATCCCCAGACCTTCTCAGGTGTTGGTGCGGGGAGTTTGGGTTAACGACAAGATATTGTGAACTTAAGTGCTCATGTCCCTAGCCATGACGTCCTCCTCAAAGTTCGAGTACACCAAGGCACAGAACCCCTCGAGTTCCTTCACGAGCTCCATTTCCTATCCCAAATAAATTAGCATTTCTTCAACATATCAGGGTAACAGTGACTCGAAACACTGCGTGCCAACGATTACCCTCAACCGTTCACCACAACCAGAACGCACCTGTAAATATCCATTCGGCGCCCTCCCCCCAATCATCGCCGCCTCCCTCTTCATTACAGCCAACACATTCGACAACCTCCCCTCCACAAGCACCGTCTCGCTCTTCTCCCCGCCTGACGAGTCTGTAACCTCAATCCTCGGCACCACATTCCCTCCCTCCCCTCCAGAGCTCTGTTCTCCCGCTGCTGCTGCCTGCTTCCTAAACACCTGGCTCCCGACTCTCTCCTCCACCAGCAAGCCAAACCCACTATCCAACATCTTCCCAACCACCACCGTCGCAACCGGCGAATCCAAAAGATCACTCGTCTCATCTAGCATCTGCCGCAGCGCAGGGGATGCAGTATATTCCAATCCAGGCATGGTAGGCGGTGAAACGTAACCGAATTCCGAGAAAACTACTCGCTCTTCGTGGGGTTTGGGGAGTAGATAGGTTGTTGGCCACTTAGGACTGGAGAGGTCAGGGCTAGTGTTAGTTGCGGGGAAGATTCGTGTAAGTTGCCTTTCTCCAAGAGGCCGGGTTTGAGGCGGGTTGAGGGGGTGGGTAATTTGGGGGTAGGGCAAGGGGGGGCTTACCCGTCATCAATCTCAATCCTCCGTCTTACTTCAAGCGTAAGCTGGTGTAACTGTTGCAAAGAAAATGAATCCCTAGGTGTATATTGTCCAAAAACTTCCTTCACTGCAGCTTCGACTTTTTCCCGGACTCGCCTCCACCCTCGGTGCAAGAACCACCAACTGAAAATTAGATATTGCCGGTTAACCTCTGCTTCTACACCCTGGGTGTAGCCCTTTCCCGAGGCGGATTCGTTGTCAACGAGGTTTATGGTTGGGGAGTCTTCACACTCAGAGAGGGATACGACAGAGGAAAGATAGTTCTTTCGACCCAAGAGGTTCAGTTGTACGCGGGTGAGGATGGTGAGCAGGGCAAGGGTATAGATTAGTGTGAACGCGCGAGTGATCGATTTGATCTTAATCTCATTCCAGAGTTGGGTTCGGCTCTTTCCTCCCCCGCCGCGGCTGCGCATGGAGCCCCTACCACTGGAACTAGGGCCTTCATTTCCCTCCACAGAATATCCACCCATTACAAAACTCTCCGAAGCGAAACTCTGTAACGATTGATTATCATCATCATTCCTCGGGGCGGGACTAGGCGAAGGTGAGTCCATGGCCGAACTCGGGTCACCTATAACGCTATTCGAGATTGAACCCGATCGGGCAAGTTTTGTGGCTTTCTTTTTTTCGAGTTCGGCGGTGATGCGCTCGACGGGGAGGTCTTTCATGATGGCATCGACGGCTTGCGGGAGGAGTTCGAGGACGGTAACGGAGCAGTCTTCCTGGTTTTGTTCGAAGCGACGTTTGAGACTGTGAGATGGATAAAAACGTTAGCCTCTGTGCATCAAAATACTATGCATGCCCCACGAATGCACGGATGCCGCTCCTCCTGAACAACCCCCTCTTCCCCCCCGCAGAATCCGGAGAAGAGGGAGTGAGTTAGATGACAGTTAGATGAGGATACACACTATTCCTTTGCCCTACGGTCTCCAGACATACGGTCCTTCGCCTCCGTAACCTTTGAACGCGCATAGAGGTATGCGGCGCCGGCTATGCCGACGCCTATGACTATGTTTGTCCGGTTCCGCCGGACAAAATTCTTGACTGACTGGATCATTGAATTGGCGGGTTACAGGCCCCTGTTGATTTGATCATGCACCCTGGGGCTCTAATCGCTAGATGCTGATGCTGTGGGGCAGGAGGTGGTGTAAGAGGGAGGAGGGGTACTGGGCTCAGTGAAGCTTCCTGCGTGTCGTGAATATTTGCTCAGTTTTTATTGTTTACGAGTGTACTCGAGTACTGCTACCACCGCCAGTCCTGGTCTGCCGCCGCCTTAGCTGAAGCGCTGTTCGTCTGCCTGAATTCCGGATTTATTCTTGGCACCGCGATAACTATAAGTACCAGTACTTAGCCCTTTCGTCCCCTTGAAAAGCGGAAAAGAAAGGGGAGGAGGAGAAAGAGAAAAGGCAGAAAGGGAGTAGATAGTCTGAGAAAGGGGAGGGAGAGTAAGAAGCCCAAACTGTTTAAGCTGAAAACGCGAAGGGATGGAGAGGGAGAGTCACTGGGTTTTGCCCCTTCTCCCCTCTACCCCTTCCGTATCCTCCCACTTGCATCATCGCTGGCCTTTCTTTCTCCACGCCTCCTCTACCTCTGGATGAACTCTGCCTGTCCCTGCACTCGTTGGACTGTAGGACTGTATGGTTTGCAGGCCGTTCAACTCTCCTCCAACCCCTTGCACTTTGAAGCCGGGTAATATGATTGGCTCCACAGCATATCCGTCGCCACTTCGTACTCCAGTAGGAGAAGCTAGAATGGGTACAAGTACATGTAACTACCGCACATACGACGTACATACCTATGTTCATGTGTATGTGATATAAGATTATGTAATCCATCCACGTGATGGACGGTGATCCTCCCATGACGGTATGTAGTTTCCTCCAGCCATGCGTGAGTGTATACCAGTAAGTACTGTACTGTCTACCGTACGTACAGTACATAGGTACTTCCCTCCCTTGATTCTGTACCTAGCGTGAGCGTGCCAGCAGAGACATCATAGGAAATGCCTCGTAAAATTTCCGTATGACGAAGCCTGCTGTTCAATTTAAATTCATGTCAGATTTTAAGAGACGTGTGGCTTGGTTCGAGACTAATGTGGCTTGCTGACCACACTGTCCTGGGGTCCAAATTAGGAAGTATTTCTGTATCTCATACAATCAGACTAAGAAGTAGGTTCTCAACATGACAAAAAGTCGCCATTACATATTGCCGGCACTTATCGAACATGCAAAGTATTTGTATCTATATATTTATATTTATATTTATATTGTGTGCATATCTATGTTGATGACCCATAGAGTAACCGCCGCCTAATGCCATGCCACCGCCTGCTTTTGTGATCCCAGGACTTGCAATTGTCTCGGGTACTTACTTACAGGAGTAGCAATAGAGTCCTAGGTACTGATAGGTATTTTGCTAATGTTTTGGCATGGATAGATAGAATACGCAACCTGTAACAGAGACACGGCGCTCTACTTAGGTACTGCAAATCCCCATGAACATGAAATTGTAACTGTGGTTACGGGTGGATGAACTGTGACAAAAGTAGATACAGTGTATATCAGGAACACAGATCCAGTGGGTACTTATATCTTCGTTTTAACATATCAGGCTTTCTCCTCGACATTTTGCCGTTTCTGTTCGCCACACGTGTGCATATTCATATACCCCTCCGCCTCACCTTAAACCGCAACTGTGCACAGCATGAATTCGCAAAGTTTCCTGCACCTTTCTATACTATGCTCTCTCTCCCTCCCCCCTCCTCCTCGCTATTTTTTTTTTTTTGCATCAAAGGTGTTGCCCCCCTCCCACATTTGGGATTTCCACTGCTGTCCTGGTTGGTATACAGTATACTCGGTGTCTAGGCAAACCTGCCATAAACCTGGCACCCAGTGATCACGTTTTGTCCTAGTGGTAATACTCCTTCCATCGCCACTGTATACTGTATGTCATGTACCATCACCCCGCTTTCAAAGTTAACCCTCGCACGCGCCCTGCCCACTTCAGAATACTTAAGTAGATAAGTACCGACAATAATACTAAAGTACTTCCTTGCACTGGACCCCAGGCCATCTAGCCATTCGCTCGCTTCGTCCCATCTCCCCGCTTGCAGCTAGGAGCACCGCAGCATCAGACTAGCGTCCGCTCGCGGCGCTGGCCGTATCCTCCCCTCCCATTCGACCTCATAATTTTTTGTGTCTGCAAATTTGATTTGATTTGCAGCAGCTCAACAAGGAAGAAGGAATATATCCACGGGGAAAATTCTTGCTCTGTTACACCAGATACCCCACTATTTACCATTTTGTGGGAAACGAGCTGGTAACACCCCTACCGTGCTCAAGCTCCCCTCCTTAACCCTGGAATTCGAAGACAGTGCTAAGGAGGGCCAAATCAACGGGATTCTCTACTAAAGCCTCCCCCCTCCTTGCGAGACTTCTTTTCCACCCAAGTTCTACCCCCCCGAGCCTAGCCGGTGCTTGTCACTGAGACCTTCAAGCCTACAAGTCCTCTTTAGAATCCAGTACATTTTATTTCGTCCTTCACATCGTCACATTTAACGTCAACGAAGCCGTTCCTGGTTTCTGAGTCTCTCAACTCAAACTCAACGCTCCCTGTGGCTCTCACGGGGCTAGGCCATGGGATGGAAAAACCTCCGGTATTCACACTCGACCTCTATGCTGACCAGTCCTTGGGCAAGGATATTGTGAAAGGTATGCTAGAGCGTTTCTCCAGTGGGTTCCGATCTACGGAATGCAGAAACCCCAATGGCTGCTTAAGTATCTTTTGTCCTACAGCTTGTAAACTGACAACTCTCACTCCCTGGAGCTACAGGTATTCTATCAACGATCTTCTTTCATCGCATATTTCCCCCAATAAAACCCACGACAAGGGACCTGCTCGACGTGACTCTCGTATGCCCCGCACCCATCAACTGTCGGCTTATTGAGCGGAATAAGGAAAATGCTAACACTGGTGTATTCAGCCTTATGTCGATGACCCGGAACTCCTTTCCCAGGTAGAGGAAAAAGCCTCTGCCTTGATTCGCTCCATCGAGAATACGGGGTCTGGGGCCAGTTCTGGGCAGATTGCAGGTATGTGCATGCGTAGAAGAACGAGGAAGTGGGTGAAGGAGTTTTCTTTTGCTACGTTTATGGGATACTGGAACCACGTATACTGACTGCACGATCTATGTATAGTTCAATTCTTTGAACGACGCACAGCAAAGTGGTGGTTCGCCTCGAAAGCTGAACAAGAGGTTTGCTGGGAGCAGTGGGTGATTAATGTTACTCTGGTCAATCCCCGGACTGATACTGGTATGTTTCCATCCCCACAGAATGGTGGAGGAAGGAAATTGCCACATCCTACTACTATGTGCAGTTTCAAGGTGACATGCTGAGCGGTAAACCCCTGCTTACAGAACGAGCACGTATACGACGAGCTATGGAAATCAACCTCCAGAAAACCGTTATGCAGATCATTTCCAATACGACATACCATCGAGACCACATTCCACCACTCACCAATGACAAAAACCCGTTTCCATATCATATCATTGTGCAACCAAAGGGCGACACCTGGGCAGGCATGATGGGGATAATGCCCACGTGGGGGGCGTGATATTGAAACGGACCTATCGGCACATATCTCCACTGCCTTTTGTTGGGCAAGCCGTCTAACCACTGACACCCTGGGAAATATCTCCAGTATGCTTTGTTATGCCTGGGATGATCTATTTCGACACACAACCACCACCACAAAACATTGATGACCTTTTCTATTTAATTTCAACAACAAAAGCGATATATAGACTTGCCGGAAATTTAATGCGGGGTTGCACAAATAAAGAGTGGGATGGTTGGCAAAAGTGAAGAGAAAATGGGTTTTTCTGTATTACTTCGTTTGGAGTTCCTTGTATTTCCCGACTTTTTTCTTGTTTAATGATCTGTTTGCTGTCTGGGGAGTTTTTTTTTATTTTGTACTCTTGATATACATATACATTTTGGTTTGGTGGTCTTTGCTTTTGCTTTGCTTGCTTCTAGCCCGAAGTATGTATGTATGTATATTAATGTGGTAAATTCTTAGTAAGCATGTAATCAGCAAGGGATCATGCTTTAGTTAGTCTGGTAACCATTGATCTCGTGCCCAGACCGATTTATTTTTGGGGTGTGTGTAAATCACCAACCGTCTTATAAACATTTTCCCATCCCTAAACACCACGTAAAGAATAAAGGCTATGTACTACAAGAAATCTAGAAAACAAACACTGTTACCAGGAATAGCCATTACCTTCATCCCACTGCCTAGGCGCCTAGACGCAGCATCAGCTCAATCAAACAGGAAGCGGCAGACAGTCTAGATCTATTTCCTCTTCCTCTTCTCCTTCATTTTCCTATAATGCTCCTTACCACCAGCTGAACTCTTCACCGCCAACTCATTCCTCTTGCGCTTGAACCTATCGGTGGTGTCTTTATTGGCCATCACTTCTTCCAGGATAGATTTCTTACGCTTTTTGTTGGTTAGACGGGAGGAATAGAATTCGGAGTGGTCTGCTATTATGGTACCCATCTGGGGGAGGGGAGTGTTAGTAGGGTTGATACAAAAATGGAGGCGGGAGAAGAAAGGGTCATGGTGTGCTTTGGGGCAATATGCCCCAATGGCCCGTCTATGTCCCCATAAGCCCACTGCTTCCTGATGCGCTTTTGACTATTTCCCCAGCCCAACAGCACCACTATAGTGCATGGTAGGCATAACAGAACAGGAGGGAAGGAAGGTGAAGTACCATACCTGTGAATATTTTGGTATCCTCTTTAAGATATTCTTCTTGTAATGCCTATGTGGGTCAAGGACTTCACGCATCTGGATGAGCTGGATATCGCGGAGGATTTGGGGGTCTTTGGAGGTAAGTGGCATGTCGAACCACTGTTTCCCAGTGGTGGGTTCAGTATTGGGTTCCTTCTTCTTCTTGACGACAGGTACTTGGTCGGTGATCGATAGTGGGGCAGATGTAGTGGTGATGGTGGATGTTGCGGCGGTTGTAATGCGGGAAATGGTGCCAGCTGTGTGGATGTAAGGTTTAGGTAGGGGTCCGGGGTTGAGCTTAGGGAACCTGTTGCGGAGAATAGAGTTAGCGTTGGGCTAGGGATGAAGAGGGGGGTGAGAGTGGGGGGCATGACGTGCAAAGTCGATCGACAGACGAGGGTGGTATCAGGAAGGTGTACCGGATGGAACCTGGGTCCAGCATGTCGAAGCCCGCAGCTGCAGCTCCTCTGGACCCTTTCTCTTGTAACCGGGTTGAGGCCTCTTGGAGCAGGGAGGCGATTCGCTCGTCGGAAAGCCCATCTTCACCTTCACCCTCATCCGCCTCGTCGTCGTCGACCTTGATGTTAGTGGGAGGAGCAAGCCCCATGGAGGCTGTTTGCGTCTGGCAGGTGGGTGGGATTGATGTGGCCTGCACCGCAGATGCTGCCGATAGAAGGGGCACCATTGTAAGAGTGGACGTTGTGCTTGCAGCGTGCAGAGTTGAAATAACAAGTATTGTTAGTGCCGAATTTTCCTCTCGTGGCTGGTGTTTCATGACTCTGGGTATGAGCTGGCGGTAAGCCCAACGGCGTTAGGCTGGCCCTGCCTCGCACGCACCCAAGGACAGGCTAGGGCGCACCAGCACACAGCACGCAGCCCTTGGAAGGCTACCAGTACCTGCCAGATATGTTGTCGTGTTCATTTGTTGCTGCTGCATGTATGTATGATATTATATAGTACTGAGCTCTACTGTTAGAGTTGCTGGAGTGGGCAGAGGCGGAGCTGTTACATGGCTAGCGAAGTTCGGATCGGGCTGGCGGCGGGGGGGTTGCTTGTGTGTGGTTTGGACAACGAGTAGGAATAAATTGAAGTGGACACGACGGGTGGAGAGGGGGGGAGGGGAGGGGAGGGAAAGGGGGGGTGT
>Ga0307514_10001421_pt1 | contig 29471 bp, 36 predicted proteins | sample 16_EM_MG_FD_203088 | JGI IMG/M metagenome (GOLD analysis project Ga0307514, IMG submission 203088) | Populus trichocarpa ectomycorrhiza microbial communities from riparian zone in the Pacific Northwest, United States - 16_EM | ecosystem: Host-associated > Plants > Roots > Unclassified | place... | reverse complement strand
TAACCGGGCCGCTGACACATACGTATCGCGTCACACCGGGACGTGTGAGTAACCGGTACCGTGACCGGTCCGCACGGATCACGTGCTGGGGTCGTGCGTTCGATACTCGCACTGACCATTTTCAACAGGTTCATTCCCCCCATAAAACACGTTCAAATGCAAAATTATTATTATATTCCTGATTGTAGTTACCCTCCATCGTTCCTTTCGGGCTCCAGTGGTGAGTCTTTCGCACGTTTGTCACTACTCCCTCGCGATGTCCTTATGGATTGTGTTCGAGGATTCTGGGGAAGCATTTCTCGCGAGCATCGAACAAAAACTGATTATATAAATCTGATCCAAAGTGGTTTTGCACAACAGACGATGGGATTGATACATTGACAATTTCATCTCAGCTGTTGTGCTTGCAGACTCGTTGGAACGCCCCTGAAGTGACAGAGGACGGAATCTCTCAACCGGCCTGGTTTCGAACTCCTGTGACCCGGGCGGGTCGTGGCTCGGAAAAGTTGATGCCGGTTACACCTTGCACCAAACCCTACGCCGAAGTTGAAAACAGCAAGGTACGATCTGATAATCCGGCGATTTAAGGCTCGCGCATTGTACCTGCTGAGCATTTCTGACGTTGACTTTACGAAGGAGTTCATCGCCATTCTCCCAAGGAAATTTCCCACCGATGCTCAGCCACGAGGCCAGCTTGCGGAAGTTCTCCTGAGAGAAGAATCTGGTGATGCAATTTCAGAGCCATTGATGTCGCTTCCATATTCGGAGAGCACGAAGGAAGGGGAAAAACATGCTCGTCGTGATAACACGCTGCGGCTGTTGCTGACACTCAAGCGAGACAGGAGGCTCCTATTCGGTCTTGGCCTCAGGTTGTTTCGAAAGGCATCGTGCACGAGTGCCTGAACACATACCATAGGGGTAGCCAGTGGACGATGCCACCCATCTGTTGCATTTGTTCGAGACAACAACACGCTGTGGAGATCTATCACACCACCCTGAGTGCTCACAACCAACTTCCAGATTATCTCAAAGTTCTACGAGATGAGCTCACGTTTAAGTTTTCTGATGATGAGTTCCAGTTTAGGGATCCGCGTTTGAACTGACTCGGACGGACTGCACGTTGTTTAGTCGCAGACAACGCTCCAGGTGTGTCATCATTGTAACACATATCTTCCACGATCCATGATGCCTCTTTACGCTCTCGCAAACGGCCCGTATCGCGGTCGTCTGCCAGAAGAATTCCAAGATCTGACGTGGATCGAAGAGCGGGTATGCGGGGAAAGGATGGAGGACTGGGAATTCGTTGAGCCCGTTTCATCCAGCGGTTCTACCTCCAAGAAGCGTCGTTCCGAAACTGCCTCTCCGGATGAGAGCGCTTACAAGCGTTATGCTATGGCCTCCTAACTCAGGCTACTTCTATATGTGAATGATTATTTTGTTGGACTGTTTACACATTGAGCGACGCCGCCGAGACCTAAGACCCCAATCGTTACAAAAATTCCGAGTGCTCGCGCTGACAATGTTTTCCTTCGTGTGTACATTCGTCACCCTCTCTGTGGGGAACACGTGAGCTCCAAGAAAATCCAAATAGGCAGATTATTCGCATCGAATGTGAGATCGTTGAAATTACCGATGGACGGCATCGGGGACCGGCGCCCTGCGCCGTTACGATAACGTATCCAAGAAAGTTATTTGAGTGGTGCGACTAGACTCATCTCCGTACCCGGTGTTGCTACGGCTAGAGGAAGGGCCGGCTTTGGTTAATTTGTCCGACTTGAGCGATCTTTTTCAGGAATTGGTGGGGCTGCTTATCGCGTCAGAGACGACTTGAATCTCGTTGAATGCGACCACATAGGGTCGATCGATGAAGCCCTTATCTTCCTTGATGATATTGTACCTGCAAGGGTCAGAACGTAAGCAAAGATACTCGAAGGAAATGGATGCCCGACTTACATTTTCAAGGTTCCATCCAGGATGGCCCTCTCATAGTTCCCAAGCCGAACTTGCTCGCCATTTGCGTCGAATACCGGAGGCCAAACATGGTCTCGGTTACCGAAGAGGGCTCAATACCTTGTTTTGGCGCCTCTGTCGCGGGGATGCCACCGAGTGCTTCAGATGCTGAGTGTTGCTTCAACGAGGGATGAACGGTTGGTGCCTCAGTCTCACGGATATCTGCCTGTTCACTCACGTCACCTGTGTTTCTGCGTCTTACGATCGTTGCATTCTCCTGTTGCTTGATCGACGACACCCTCTTTCATCTGTGATGGGGTGGGGTCCGGATACATAAACTCATCTGTGGTGGACGTGTCATGGATTTTGCTCTGGGTATGGCACTGACTTCCCGTCTGTATCCAATTGCACTGTCGTACCAAGTCTAAAAGTAACTCTGCTTGTATATTCCGAGCGAGTGTATCATTTGACAACAGTCGTGATCGTGTGAATACCTTATCATTATTCGATACGAAAGAGGTTGGATAACAATGATCTAGGACATCGAGCTGGAGCATATCTATGTCTGGAACCGTAAACTCTGGTGACTTTTTGACCGTATGGATCTTTATCGAGTCTCGTCGTCAGGCGGGTCAGCCGTATATTTTCGCGATCGTGATCAAATGCCTATCGGGTCGGTCGGCTCGGACCGTAGCCGGTCGCTGGCTGGGAGTCGTGGCCGTTTCATCGCGGACAAAACCCTCCTCCTTTCGGAGTCAGGGATGCCTTGTTCACCATAGGAAGTATATGGATAGAAACGAAATCGGGTGCCAGCGTTGGTACCTCAATCTGCGGCAATGGAGGTCGCGTCCGTAAGACCTCCCCACCAAACCTCTCCAGACATAGCATCACTGGTACCAAGCGGGGTACTCTATCCGCTCCAAACCAGGTTCTTCTTCCTGCAATCTTCTGACGGAATTCCTGGATCCCCAACTCGAGGGGTCCGTCCACGACCACAAATGCTACCCCACACAAGTTGTGCTGTTGGATCGCTCATCGGTTGAATGCAAAGCTTAGCCCAAGGAACATAGAACGATTCTCTTTCCGTATAGTACGTCTCCCAGAGAAGCACACGATGAGATACAATCGCATGCGCTGCGCTCTTCGCAACTCGTTGAGCTGGAAGCCGAATCCGCCTGACTTGCATCGAGGTCCTCCCTTACCTGTTCTTCCCACCCGCATCGTTTGTTAACGACCTCGGCCATGCCGACGTCTGGGCGTCGTGGTCGCCACAGCCAAACACTGATGGAGTTTCCTATAAACAATCAAAGTGTTCAAGTCCGAAACCTGATACCTGATCGCGCCGAACAGAGGTTTCACGAACTGCTAGGGAGGAGTTCTGATGGCATCCTGCAGAGGAGGGTGCTTAACTAATCCTCTTATATTCTGGGCGGCGAGCTGCAGGCGCGCTCTTATAGGCGTCGTGGATCGCGATTCTTATCATACCCCAGCTTTTCATCCCGTTGACTGCTCGAGGTCATGTCGCCCTCTTTAGTGCTTGTGAGCCTTCGATCGCGTCTATCTTCGTGACTGTCCCGCTTCTACCAACACTGACATCAATATGCATTGCAGGTAACTGGTATCTCTGGATACACCGGAGCCCACGTCGCTTCTAGACTCCTGACCGAAGGATATCGTGTTCGAGGGTGACTTTCACGGTTATCGTTTTATCCCAATTCTCGGTCCTCAATCCAACTTATACTCCAGGCTTGTCCGTCCACACAAAGTGTCGGCTGTTCGAGAGCGTTATGCTGCGTATGGGAATCGCGTAGAAATTGGACCTGTCGAGGACATAATCAAGGGAGACTTGACCGATGCATTAAAGGGTGCGTATCAAACAGAACACAAACATCGAAACCTGAATTTGGGTCCGTCTGATCGTCTCACATAGGCGCCGACGCTGTGATTCATCTCGCTTCACCACTGCCTGGAACCAGTGATGCTAGGGGAACACTAGACGTACGTGTTGTTCCTCCGCTGCCCCATATACGCAGCAAATAACTTTCTTCTTCACAATCCGTATTTTCAGGCCGCAAAAGAAGGGTGCCTCAACATCGTCCGCCAAGCTGCCAATGCCGGAATCAAACAGATCGTCGTCATCAGTTCAGTTGCCGCTCTCGCGGTGCTGGTCCCAGGAATCACTCTCAAGGCACCACTTACCTCGAATGGTATGTATCTCGCGCGCATGCAACGCTGCCTCGGCCGAATACACCGTGCGCGGTGGTTTTTCGTTCAGACTTTGTTTTGACGGTCGATTTTAGATTGGTTTGAGATCACCGAGGAGATCGCCGTGTACGCCGCTTCGAAGGCTATCGCGGAGAAGGCTCTATGGGCGTTCGCCAAGGAGCACCCGGAACTCAACATCGTCACTCGTACGTTCTCTCCTGCATAAAGCTTCCATCACATTTTCGGGGAACTGAATGCGGATCACAGTCTGCCCGACGTTGTTCATCGGACCCTTCGCGCCAGAACAAATCGTCAAACCCGGGGAGACCTCTGCTATCAGCACAGCGGTTTGCGCATACAACTTCATCAACCCGAAGGTTTCACTTTCCACCGCATCTCTCGGTTATGTTGACGTTCGGGATGCAGCTGCTGCCCTTGTGGCGGCCACAAGGGTCAAGGGACAGCACCGGATTCCCTTATCGGGCGAGTTCTTCGACCACACCGAGGCATTCCCGTACATCGCTTCCGTCCGCCCGGAGCTGAAGGATCGATTGGCAGAAGCCACAAGCACTGGTCAGACCAAGCCTACTATCGATGCCACTCCCGCCCTCGAGGTTTTGGGACTGCCTGGATTGACGCCGTGGAAGCAGACTGTGCTGGACGCGGTGGACGATATCGTCCGGCTCGAGAAAGAGTGGATCGCAGCTGGTGTGAACGTAGAAGAGAAATTGGCTGAGAATCATTGGCTCGGTTTCCAGATTAATACTGGGACTTTCAAGATCATCCACGAATAAGCAAATGCCTGGAAGATATCGGATTGTGGTGATCTTATTGTATTCATTAAATCACGTATGCACGAAAAGCACCCCAAATGCAAGACGGGGCGGGACGAACCCATGAATAAAGAGACACTTCGGTGTCTCGACTGGGCCGGGCCAAGTTGGAATAGTTGTGTGGGCAAACAGTCGACACCAACAGAAGAACACATTCAGACTCCGTGTTGTGGTCTGGTATGTTCAAAACATAAAAACGCGGAATGGTAGCGGACTATTTCCAATAGGGGAGCACAAGGTGGTCAACAAACGAAGGAGGGTGCCAGGTCCATGTGGGGCTTTAGCGAGCTGTCAAAGGAAAACGAAAGCAACACTCTTTCATGCCCCATAAAATATACGCCCCTGCAGAGGGGAAGTGCACAGGGCAGGTACAGTGGCTAACTTGGAAAATGCTAGAGATGTGACGGTGTCGGGAGCGCCACGTAGACAGGTTTGCAACTGATGGATTGAAGCTCCGAGTAGAATTTCCATCACTTCAAGGCGAGAATGCGCCTCGAAATCGAATGGGGGAACGCGTCGTCTGGACGGACAAAGATGCATAAGAAAATTATAGTAGAGGCGGAGAGCCTGACCGAAAGGGATCGACCACGCATACCAAGATTTCAGGAGCGACCGAAAATCACTGTAGCGACCACACGATATCAATGCCACTGTCGGAGAACATTAGAGGGTGGATGGGAGTTGAGGTTCGCCAGTTTTATCGGGAGGCCTGAGTCGGAGTCGGAGAAGAGAACAACTCTTGGATGGATGCTAGGCGTGGCGATGAGCTTATGGTTTGAGTTCCTTCACACACTCACAGAGATCATGGTATAGAGGTTGATGAAACCAGACCTCCTCTAGAGTCTGGAAGCACACAAAAACTGCATCAAAGCGTCTTGGAAACCCTCGGTGGAGAAGAAACCGATCGACCTCAGAACGTCCGCCAAACGTTCAAGGTATCCGTCCAGGCAGGTAGGAACGGGGTATGATCGGCAATGTGAACCGTGAGGAGAAAGTCGACGGCTTGGACATTCAGAAGTGGCGAAGGTTGGTTCGAGGTGAATTCCGCTCCCATCTTGTTGTGAGACCCCCGGTGAAACGCCGAACGGCACTGATTACGACGGTCGGACGAACTTTTGGGGGAGCAATCACGTCCGACGTATGTCAGGCCCTGTAGCCATCCTTCTTCGGATATCCGAGTACTTCTATACCAGCTCTCGCTGAGGTAGGCGCTTCCATTCACTACGGTATGCTACCGGTCCCCGCCCGGGACGTCCACGCGAGTGTCCCCTATTTGGTGTTGTCGGCGAGGGGAAATTTTTCTTTCGTCGACGACACACACAAAAACATTGCCTTGCGTCATCGTGATAGTGACGGTGTGGAGGAAAGCGACAATCTCGCTCGATCATATCGTGACCGCCTGATGATCATTGCCTCCGTCCCACTTGATTGAAGGTCTCTGGAAACTCATTGAGCTCCAAGCAGGTGGCATTCCCCGTCGGGCCGGGTTAACTTATAAACCTGGGCTTCAAACTTTCTTGACCGCTGAAGTCAAGCATTTTGTCGACCTGAGGAAGACGGCTGTTGGCGCATGCACACCATCGGAAACTCCTGTTGTCTCCGCGCAGCGGTCGTTGGATTGCAAATGCGGTAGTATACAAGAACTCAACAAAGTCTCGGACTCTGACAATTCACATACATAGTACCTATCATGAAAGATATCTACCAAAGGAACCTCTCGCCCTCCAGATCCGTCGACGAGGGATGCGAAGCCCTCACCAACCCTCTAGCATTCATCGACGGAAACATATATCCCACGTATTCTCGAAGCCCAGGACTCCAAACTCCGCCATTCGTTCCAACATGAACGACGAATTTTATATCCCTACCGGTCGCGTTGACCATATCATCCAAGTCTTGATCGATCAACCACCAGTCCTCTCCCCACACTACGTCTATGGTGAGATTATAAAAGAAACGGTGGGCCTTTGGGAGACCTTCGAGTTTGAGAGTGAATTCCGAGAACGCCGGGGATGAGATCGTCAACAGAATCTCGTGCAAGAGGAGTGGGACGAGAGTCAGATCGTCAGGATCCACGCGTACTTCAAATCGAACTAGAGCCGAATTTCGATTCAAGTCCACGGTATCTAGAACTGGAGAACGAAAAAAATGGTTGAATGGTTTATCGTAATCGTCGCCTGGAGGGTGGGCTGAATGAACTTACGTGACCGGGGACGAAAAGAAAACTCCTCGAGTGTAGGGGAACACGCGACCAAAATCTCGTCCAAATCCACTTTGCCCATCCCTCCTGCATCAATACACCGAAAGTGTAGCCCTCCAGGGACTTCCAGTAGGAACCGTGTGGAGGTCGTTCCCGATCCTCTCAGGATCAGCTTTCCCTTCAACGACGGGGAGTTTTCCTCGGATAATCTCGGAGGAATGTCGACCCAACGACACGAGCATAACGTGAGGGACAAGTCGTCGAGATGTGGGAACTTCCAAATAAACTCCAGAACCTCGTGGATGTCACCTACCACCTCCGGAAGGTGAAGCGAACGCAAGGTCGGGACAAATTGCGCGAAGCATCGCTCGAAACTTGGTAGGAAGCTTTTTGCGTTGAAACTGCGAATCCTCAGAGTTTGAACCTGGGTGAAAGTGAGGAAGTGTGGCAGGTACACCTCGAGGGTCTCGGGAGCGAAACTTGGCCCGATATCGATGATAAGCTCTTGAGCGTAACCCAAAAGTCTACGCTTCCCGGCCATGGACAGGAGCCTCATGTGCGCCTCGTGGGACCTCCGACTTTGGAGTACCTTCAACGCGATCCTATCCACCAATCTAGAAGGGCGATAAACCTTCCATCTGACCTTCCCATGGATCAATCCCCGAACAGCAGAGAACAACGCCCGGCAAGTCAGTGAACAAGCCTTAAGCGTCTTGATCTCCTTGTGAAGGAAGTTCAAGATCTCTTCGATGACTTCTCGAGGTAAGCCCATCACTCCAACGGATCGGTACGAAATGCATATTTCGTAGAGATCGACTTTGGTACGTGGGATCGCCGCCAAAACTGAAAGCCTCCTGACTGTGGAAGGGTGAGGTTCGCGTCAGGAATCAGGCAGGATACAGCTGTTCACGTACGGATAGAGAAATCTACATGCCGAGAAGCCCCGACATGCCCGTGGTTAGTCAGGTGAGCCATCCAAGGTCAATTGGGACGAGGATTTTCTGAGATGAAGACGAAGAGATGTCGTTGGGAGAAGAAGGTCGTTATCGATGCGAGCGCCCGGTAGGCCTCAAGGATAAGAGGGTCACACCAGGAAGCATTCATTGCTGACACGGCGACCGTCCAATCGCATGAAGAGGTGAGACTGCCTGAAGCGGCCGGCGCCATGAAGGTAACACGCCTACCGCGGTGATAAGGGAGCGAAACCACGTGTATATGGAGTTCAACACCACCGCTGAGATACTTTTATCTTGCCTGGGCAGTTGTATGACTATGAGAAGAGATTCGAGGGGCTACCAGGCTTGGACGTCCCAGGCCAAAAACAAGTTGATCTCGGGAGAAGCGTGACCTTAAACCTAAAGATCGGCAGTTCCATTCTTGCGCCCTCGAGCATTGCAACATTCCGATTGCGACGAGATTTCAGAGAAAGCACGGAGGACAACGATAACTACAAGCATATGTACTATCTCACCACACAGACTGGTGGCTAGTCAATCAGATACGAGGGGATCCACAAGAAAAACTGCTCACAAAAAACAACTGTTTACACAATGATCTTCCTTCCCCCCTTACCCTTCTTCTCCGAATCCTTGTGGGAGATGAACTCGACCTCTGTGGCAAGTGGTCCAGCCAACTTCTGCCCTTCGCTATACCCCAGTACACTCATCTTGAAATGCTTGCCGATCCCCTCTATCCGCCGCCGTAGCTTGTCTTCGTCCTCATTGTTAACTCCAGGAGCGCTCCTTGTCCAGATGGAAATACGGTAGAACTGGGGACGGGAAGAGACGATAACGCCAGTGACCAGTGATTCGGGGTGGGCCTCGGAGAGATCCGGGTCCGTTAGGTAGGGGTCAAAGGTTTCTCCAATAGCAGCCAACATCTGTGCACATAAACAAGGGCACATCGGGCAGGGCCGGTGAAAACAACTGTTAGAAACGAAAGGTTGCGGATTGACGGAGCAACTCACGGTGTACAACCATAAAGTATCCACATGCCTACGGTTCTTCTCCTTAGGCAGTTGGATGCTCCATTTGCCACCATGCTTGTTGGCTTCGTCTTCCCACGCAGGGATGATACCCTCCTGAGGGGAAAAAAGAAAGTTCAGGTGGAGGTCGCATGGAGTGTGGCGAAGGGATGCCCTACCTTGAAAAGGTAGTAATTAGCCTTTTGAGGCAAGGCTGAGGGTGGTAGGATGTTATTATACAATCTGAGGATGGGGAAAGTCAGTCGAAGTGCACTGCGAACGAGTATTGGAGCGCGCTCACCCCCAGAATTCCTCGACACTATCTATATTGATGACCTTCTTGATATCTTCCATCCACCCTTGAACTGCCGCCCCGCCGGGTGTCGCTGGAGTTGGGGGGAACGCCGTCATAGGAGTCTGCGGCAAATTGCGACCTTTCGTCACAGGCGAATCGAACCACAACGTCCATGCGGAATAGAGGGGATGCTGATTACGCGACAGAAAGCGAGAACAGAACATCAGCTGTCGGGTAGAGACAACACGAAACCTCCCGCCCGAGCGGGAAGCGAGAAAACACGTACTTTGACGTTGAAGTTTTTTGGGTCGTTGAACACGGTCTTGAGAGTCTCGGCCTGAAGGGCCATATCGACTTCGATTTCCTGGACCTCATCAGGGTCAGAAGATTCTATGTCAGCGAGGGCCGCATTCAATGCTGCCTTTGAAGCCTGGAGCGCTGGGGCCGGCAGCGAGCTCTGGACGGAGGAAGACATCAAGACTATCAATAGTGATTTTCTTCAAGAGTATGCGTAGGGTTTCAGATGGAAGGGGAGGGGGATGGGAAGGGGTGAGTGGCAAAGAAAATCTTGAAAGAATCGAGGATTACAGTATCGTTGGACAGGTCGGTAAGTAGGTGAAGAAAGCATCGGCGCACTTGGATCCCCGTCACGTCCTCCGCATCGTTACGGTCACGCGTCACAATCCTCTCTCCCTGTGTGTTCCTCAGGGTGGACTTTGGAGAAATGCTGGGATGGAAAGCCTTTCGCGTTCTTCAGAATCATCCGCACACTCTCGCTTTTTTGACGCGTTTGAAATAAGTATCATTGATTGTCGCTTGGACCTCGGATTCTTAGCAGGAGCGTTGCTGGATCTAGCCAATCATTCAGCACTCAATCAAGTAACCAGACGAGGACCACTCCGCCCGCAGGGACAGTCAGACTGGGTCCGGTTCCCACTACGGCCTCCTTGCCAGGCCTCTCCGCGATGCGAACGCCGGTGAATTCCGGTCGTTGGCTCTTTCCATGACATCTACTAGTGCACCATGCGCCATTCTATTCCTGACGACGTTAACATCGCCTGTCAGAAGTCTCCGCCCGAGACGTTTTGACACCGTACGTCCATGAGGTCGCGTTCCTCAGAATGTGCGGCGCGGCGCATTCGCTTCGCCCATTCCTCCTCACCGAGAGAAAACGCTCCTCCAATCGCTAATTCCGATCCTCACATGTTTAGTGGAGCCTCGGGGACATTAGGATCCTCGCATTTTTCTTCAGTAGGGTATGTTTTATTTTTGGTCATCAAACCTCGTAATGGATAGGTAAAGAGGCAGAAGGATAGCCTGAGACTTTCAAATGATCTCCTACCACAACGGTCAACCGAGCACTTACATCCTAGACAACGGACAAAAAAACTCGGTGCCTGCCTCACCTCAGCCAAGGCTCTATCCGTGGATCCCAACCTTTCGCAAGTCGGTCGGAGTGTGACCCTCTCGATCCAAGAACCCCCGAACGCCTTCGGGCACGCAATCAGCTTCTGACTCGGGGCCGTGGTCCTTGACGACCTCACGTTTCGTTCCCTGGCTTGTCCGAATGGGGACTCGAAAGACGTATGTAAGTGCGATCGATGCTAGGGATGTATCCGAATGACAGGTTTCTCCCCTCCGCATCATATATTCAGGGCGTCTAGGGTATCTGAAACCCACCAGAAGTTTCTAAGCTAGCTAGCGGTCTCTCATAACATTACCGGACAGTTTGCGAATACTCTAATGCCCTGCCTTCAGGTACGGTCAAGAGGACCCAGGCCCGGCATTCGCGACCGGTCAAATTCCCTGGTCCGCTATTTTTTTCCCTTTTTTCTTTTTTTTCGAATTATTCCGTTCTTCGAGGACCACGGTCGAACATTCTAACGATGGCACAGAACCATATGTTCCGGCACATGGATATTCGGCCCCTTGGGTCCTCGTGTCCCACTCCAACTACGAATTTCCAAACTTCCCGTTTCAACGATCATGATCATGGTATAACTATGGACACGTGAGATAAGCAAGGATCTTATTCCATCAAGTTCAGATGACCTCGTTTTTAGTTGCCTCGTGTCAGATCCTATTTTCGTCGTCCCGTCAACTTCAACTTCTGCGTTGGTTTGAACGCAGAAGTTGAAGAACATCTCCTTCTGATGCTTTCCTTTCAAGCTGATCCCATCCAGAATCTAGGGGAGCTGTGGATATGTCAGTGAGTGGATTGTATCCGCTCCATTGGCCCCTCGCAGGGTTACAGAGATCAACGGGAAACCACCTGAGCTCTGTTATCTGCCGATCTAGACCTAGTCGAGTCCATCATACTTGGTATCTCTCGTGCTTTCGAGACCTTGCACCTACGGGTATCTCCACCCCCCACAAACGAGGACCAACGTTTCATCTCGCCATCGAGCTTTTGACAATTGTTCGGATCTTCTTATCATCGCGGTCGTTGGACGCCCTGGCTGGCGCTTACTGTCATGTCCACGGATACCGGCTGTTCAAACGTTCATCGAATCTTTCGATCAGCATTCGTGTCATGTGGGGTGGGGGTTTTGTCGATGTCACCCGCTGTCAACCGCTGTCAACCTTGAAAGATAGATTCCGATCGGCGCCTTGGGCACTGACTCTCTCGCATCCCCGACTTCTGGTCAGATGGTTGGCGTACGGAACAAATCACAGAGAGAGACGGGGTTCCATCTTTTTTTCCTTTTCTTCTTTCTTCATCGTCTGGTCTGGGTCTTCGGGATCGCTCGAAATATCCTGGGGATAGGGTTCCTCGTTTGAATAAGAAAATTCGGAAAGAATCTAAACTCGGACGTTGAAAGCGCCCACGGTACTTTTTGATCTCAGACCCTCAGACGGCCCTGGAAGATTACTCTGGATTGGAGCATCATCGGTGTGGGGGGGACCGAAGGTCTGTCACATGGACCCCTTCCGATCTCAACGAATGGGTCGAAGGGAGGGGGAGTCGGGGGTGAGGGCGTGATTTTCAAACATCTCTCTCGTGTTACCCGAACGGGCGCCCTCCTCCCAAGATCTTCGACTAGGCGAAGAAAAAGTTGGGCTTTTTTGTAAGGCGCAGGTAATGTTTGCTGAGAAGGGCCACCATATGTCTAGTGATCCATCTCGCAGTCCACGATGGGAACTTTGTGCAAAATAGCCGGAAGGGTTTCCCGATCGATTGGACCCGGTCCATAACAGTACGAACGACCCGGACTGAAGTCGGGTACCCGTTGTGAAAAGATGAAGTGGAGATGAGCACCCCCCCCCTCTCTCTCTCTACAACATCCGTACACGATTCCCACCCGGGTGCGTAGATTGGTTCCTTCTCGTGCCCGCTCCGCATCGGATTTTCTTTCTTCGTTCCTCCTTATGGGTTTTCCACTCCCATCGAGTCCCGCACCTCGGTATCTCACAAGTCCGTTCGCGAGTCCGTCTCCGTTCCACATAGCACTCGTCACTATTACCCAAAAAGAACCATGTAACCCACATCGCATGAGAAAACTGCACTGCACTGCGCAGGTGCCACCTTCGTTAACCCACGATCGTCGCTGGATCCTGGCGTTGGCAACCCTCTTGCGGTTTCTCACGTGTCCTGGTCGGCTCACTTTTTGTTTTGATTCACTTGGCGATTCCGAGAAGGGTAGTCAAGGGGGTGGGGGACACGAACAACCGCGTACAGGCGGCCGACGCACGCTAGCCTCAGAAAAACAACAGTGGGATACCACACAGACTCACACACCCACGCATAGGCGAGGATTCCCTGCTTCGGGACTTTACGAAAAAAGGCGAAGGTGACGCAAATCCCGGGATCAAACGATGGTTACCGAATTTACGCGTCTGTTTCATTATAATATGAGGTGTGGAGGGTGGAGTTTCGGTGAAATCGTTGAACCTAGAGTCAATTGATCAGCTGAACCGGGAGGAGGAGCGCCTTCACTCGAAGGAAGCCCGAGGATTTGGTCCCGTCGACCCAGAGGATTGGGACCCGTGGCCAAACTCCCAAGGTAGGTCATCACGAGGTCGTTCTTACCACTTGTTCGAGAGCAAAACAAGTTTATGTGGTGCTGGTAGGGGTAGATCCACTAGAACTCCCCTCGTGCAAAAGAGGATTGAAGTGAGAAGATCGTCCCGCATCAACCGTTCAGTTTAACACGCGGCCACGTTTTGTAAAAGCGAGGCTACGGAACCGAACGCCACTCGGACCTGCCCGCCCTTATCCAACCCTCGGCTGGGACACTCTCTCGTACGCGTTGCTGACGGGATAGTTAGGAGGTCTTTCGTAAAACTTTGAACTTAAACGGCGCCAAATCGGGAGAGGTCAAGTAAGGGACGAGGCAGGTATGTGACATTATTGCATATGGATTTCATAGGCGGAAAAGTATTAGATTGTGAGATAACGCTACGTACTACTTGACTGAACTTACTCGACAACAATCGCGACAAAACACCATTTCGTGGCATAGCGGACAAAACGAGATAGGGATAGATCGGGGGGGGGGGTAGATGATGGAACAAAAAAACAAAGAGGTGAACAGCAAGAAAGATCAGCACATGGGGTAGAAGAACACATAAGATTAACACGACGTTGATTGGGCTTGTCAGCAATCAGAACATTACATGTTCAATATTCGTATCCTTGGAGCTGAGAAGCAGACGGTTGAGGCCGAAAGTGTAATTGGGATTGAACCGGGAGGGTGGTGAATGGGCTCGAGATTGGGGTGCATGATGAGGAATTTGATGTGTCGAGACCAGGCTCCGAGTCATGGCGCTCCTCTTGGTCAAGCAACGCTTGGAGCTCAAGCGCCTGGAACTTGATAGGTACCGGGTATCGGAGATAGTGGTGGCGGGATAACGTACCTCTCTTTCTTGGGCTTGAACCTGTTCATGGAGTTTGTGCGCTTCGTCTTGGAAATGTGCTAGCATCGTCTGAAGGACGTGTGATCAATCGATCAATAACGTGGGCGTGCACGGTATGAACCCACCCTCAGCGAACGGCAGGTCATGCCCTTATGCTTCAAAGCTTTCCTCATGGCGATGGGATCACCTCCAAAGACTTTCATCTCCTTCTCGAGCCAGAGGACGTAGTCCTCGAGCGTCCCAACATAACAGCGTCGCTTATCGTGGGACGACATCTCATCCCTGTGTGATCAGAGGAACACCGATCAGCACACATGTGGGTAAAAAAGGACGGAAGTGGAATACGCCGTCGAGAGCGTACACATAATAGGTGTCAAAGCGGGAGAAACCGACTTACGGATCGGTTGCTCTGAAGGGGAGGACAGCGGCGATTTCAAGCAATTTGGACCTCCGTCTATCCGCACGCCTGCGGCGAAAATCGGTATGCTTTAACTGGGAGGTGGAGCTCCGATAGCCCGAGTCCGAGTTGGTCTCGGACTTTATACTGGCTTGTGATGACAGGGGCGAGAAGGTCTCAGAGGTTGGGCTCGGAGTGGGACTGGACGTGGGAGTTGAATTGGACGATCCGTAACCCTCGTCTTGGCCCTGAGCCGCGAGGTGTGAAGTGTAAAGCCTGGCGCCATCACCATATCCACGTGGGGGAGATTGTGTTTCCGGGGACGATGGAGCAGTAGCGGCCAAGAAGCTAGGTGGTAACGAGGCTTTGCGGATGCTCGGAATCGGATCGGACTCGGGAATGAAAAGCGTGGAGTTGGGATCAGGACGGACACCCCGCATGTGACGATTGGCAGTCTGGCGGTGGTGGGTCCGCGGAAGGGCCTGAGTGGTCAGGTAGCCGGTGTTTGGCGGACTTTCGGTATAGTCAGAGCCAGGTGAGTGAGAATATGCACCAGGAAACTGGCAGAAACCCAAGAACGCAGTAGGTTGTTGGCAGTAGGCGTCGGAGAGTATGTAGGACGCGGGTGAATGGGGACTGGAGATCTGGGGATTGACATATTCAGCGCCGCCAATGATTGTCGGATATTCTGAGTGATTGACCTGGTGAGGTTAGACTGTCAGAAGGAGGGAATGGAAGTTGAGAACGCGAGAGAGAGAGGGATTACCGGCGACGAGAACTGTTGGAGACCGTAGTCTGGATAAGGGGCAGGGTAGTAAGCGTCCATCCTGGGAAGGGTGCAGGGACAGAGACGGAAGGGTGGAATGGGACATAGGTGATAACCTGGAGGGGGTGTTATATTGGAGAAATGCTCTAGTTCAGCAAGGGATTTGCCCGAGTGGTTTCAATTCTTGATGATGGGGAGAAATGCAAGCGCGTCAATCTCAGATGTGGCGAAAAGGTTTTCGGACTCGGAAATCGGGAGACAAATCAGAAAATAGGGAGAAACGGGGGAAGGGGATGAGCGAGATTCAAGTGGGGGGAGTGAAAGGGAAACCAGTATCCAAACATCTGCTCAGGGATCCCGTTCGGTATTGGATTTCAGGCTAATCCGTATACTCGCAAACCGTCGGCATCAAACCGCACTTTGCCGGGTCCAAAAAGTATTTTCTTTTTTTCTCTTTTTCGCTATTCCGTAATACTCTTGCCGACCAAAAAAAGCCGATTGCCCATCTTGGGACCATGCGACCGAAGATCAGCTTCCTTCTGGAGGGGATGTCTCCTTACCTCTTTCCGAGAAAGCATAGATTAACTCTCTCTCTCTCTCTCTCTCTTGCTCTACGACTGGATAAAATAAAATAAAACAAAATGGTGGTTGCCGTCAGAAGAAGAGATCGAAGCCAAGAATGGATGGGGTTTGGTGCGCCGACCACCAGGAACCTGTTGGTTCAATTTGTATTTCCTCCCCCGCTTCTATCTGATCCCTCTTGGTCAACTGGGACGGAGCCTAATCCTCGCATCACCAGTCCTATAACATGGTCATGTTCTCACCTTCGTTTCGTCATATCCCGCTCTCTACCCTCGCCCCCAACAATGTACCCCACACTCGACGGCTCTCCCTTCGTCCTACCCACCATCCCTGATATCGCTCTTCTCGCTATCGGCCATTACGACCCGTATCAGCCAGATATGTCCTCGGCTCCAGCCGATCCGTCCTGGTACACAGACTCTTTGAACCCTTCCGAGCCTCTCCAACTTTCTCCTGTCGAACGACTTTCTCCGTCGTCCGAATCTGAGGCCCAGAGCCCAATGACCGTGGACGGATCTGCGGATCTCCCCCCACCCAGTCCAGAGTCCAAATCACGCCTCAAGTCCAGTGGGGTCATCCGTCAGAAGCGGAACATCGACTCCTTTCTACCTGGAACGTACCCTTATACTCGCCCGGAGGCGAAGAAGGACGTCGACGGTGTAAAACGCCGTAAGGTCTGGGATCACATGCTCGAACGTCGACTCTTCACCCCTGAAGAACTGTACGTCTTCTCTCCTCCTCCTCCACGTTCCTCTCGTTATCCTCCTACTAATCGGTTGCGTTTCGGAACGGTGTTTCATTCCAGGAACAAAATGAAGGCTCAGGACCGTCGAAAGGTGTACGTGTCCAGTCTCGAAGCCCACGTCGATGCTCTTCACGCCCAACTCCTGGACCGCAAGCTATACCCCGTGGCTTTCGAACGTCTCGAAAAGATACACGGCGTCCGATCAAAGACTGTGGTCGTCAGTTGACTTTTTGCTTTTCCATGTCAAGGGCCAGAGCTCATTAGGTTCCGATATCGGCTTTCTTTCCAGTCTATGATTGGTGGTATTGGCCATGACGTTCAGAAGATCAAGGTCAGGTTGGAGGAACTTCAGCGTGATGTAAGTCCCCTCCCACACCCCGATCCCCTATTGACTCCTGTCCATCTCGGAAGGGAGAAGTTCCCATATCGTCACATCTCATTCGTTGCTAACATCTAATGGCATTCTAGAATAACAATCGCCGCCTCCGACTAGAGGCGCGGAGGGGCAAACGCTAGGCTCAACAATGAGCCCGTTTTTTTCACACATCTGGACCCCTTGTTTGACCTATAATTTTCTTGCCTTGTGTTTATTTGACTGTTTTTTTGGGTGATATATGTTCGTATGCCAGACTGTATCGTACCTCTCGTGGATTACACGGACTCCCATATTTACGCTATGTGGCTCTAGATTGTATGATATAGCAATGTATACGGTTTTCTTCCAGGACACCCTCCAGGGTCGGAACACCAGAGGACAGCTGCGATCAACCGGGTCCTGGTAGCAGTGCGCTTCGCACGCACTTTGCCGTACAAAGCGATTTATCACCACCATCTCCGTCCCGGTCATCTCACCCCTATTCCCCATACACACCACGCGTCCATTTGCAATCCCCCGCTTCCGATACCCACTCCAGGTCTAGCTCCAGATGAACGAAGAGGAACTCGAAACCTATCAAGTCCAGCTTCAACAGGTCGAAGCCGCCCTCGCGAGCGATCCGGACAACGATGGGTTGAAGGATCTTCACAAGGAACTGAAAGAGCTGATATCCCTCACAGAGCAGGCTCTCGCTCACCAAGGCACTGCTACCTCATCCTCAGCCCCCGGTTCTTCCAAGAGACAGAACGCGCAGTCGGCCTCGGCACCCCAGTGGAAAGCCGGTGATGAATGTCTGGCGAAATACTCGTCGGACGGGCAGTGGTATCCGGCTAGGATCGCGTCGGTCGGTGGATCGGTCGAGAACAGGGTCTACACAGTCGTATTCAAGATTTACAACACCACCGAACTCGTAAACTCCTCTTCGATAAAGGCCGTGCCGGCTAACTACCAGGCCGCGAACAACCCATACGCGTCCTCGACCAACAACAAACGAAAGCTGACCAAGGTGGAGGAGGAGGAGCGAGAGCGGAAGAAAAAGAAGAACGAGAAGAAATTGGAAGTCAGGGCACAAAAAGCCAAGGAACAGAACGAAAAACAGGCGACCTGGAAAAAGTTCGCAAAGAAGAGCGAGAAGAAGGGCATTCACATCGCCGGCGTTGCGGGTACGAGTATCTTCAAGACACCAGAGAACCCGTTGGGTAAAGGTATGTATGTTTTCTTCCTCGGCCCAACGGGATTCTTCGTGGCATCTCTGACAAATCCGTTTTATGTAGTCGGTGTCACCGGGAGTGGCAAAGGTATGACGGCCGTAGCCGCGCCACAGAAGCACAAATTCGCACCAGGCGAGGGCGATTCTTCGACTTTACAGTGAGTAGCCTTTGTATTGTTCATTCGCTCCTCAATCATTATGGGAGTTGTGCTGATTGACGCGTGATAGAAAATAACCCCATACGTCCTTTCTACACACTGTACAACATGTGCAGACAGTAACGAACCCATTCTCTCTGTTCAATTTCTTCCAGGACGTCACCTCCTCTCGGTCTATTTCTCATACGCCGGCCATTGATTCTCCTCAAGATGGCCCCAAAGGCTGGTCTGGACGGAAAGGTGCAAATGAATAGGCCTTTGCCTATTTCCTCTTGTTCGAGATCGACAACCATCATGATACGTGTGACGCCTTTTCCATTCTCCGCCTTTTCAGACGATGTTCCTCATCTCCTTTGCATTTTCTCACCCGTTGCACCGTTGGCGGTGTTCCGGGTTGCCATCGAGAACCTCCGGTTCGTAACAGATGTCGTCTGCTTGTGGAGCCAAACTTAAGGGGGTCAAGCGTCTGTGGGAGGGCATGCAGTGGTGGAGCCACAATCGCACAGTATTTTTCTCTCTCTCTCTCTCATCTCTCCCTTGTACCTGTGCAAAGGGGTTGAATGCTTACTGCCAATTCCATTCTTTCCATTCTCCGACCTCTGTGGGAAAACGTAGCATGTAGATCTGGGGAAGGATGTTATGCTTTTCCGGTGCCAGACGCCTGTACTGCGCCGGAGATCTCCCTGGCGTTGTTACTGGCAGCGATACCTGACAAAGTCCGCACATTATCGCCATATACCACCAATCGGTCCAAGATGGGATGTGTGTATTTGGACGCGGTATTCACCTACGGGGACTATCGAGGATTTCCACTTGCTGAGACGTGTACGTCTGCGAAATGTACATGGATGGCTCTTCATCTCTCATCCCGTCAGGGTTCTTCTCGTTTGATGTTTACTTTCCATTGGCTCTTCATTTCGGCCGTAGCTCTAGACTCATCATACAACCCAATTTTCCAATGATGGGTCGCAAGGAGTTTCACTGACCTTCCCCCACTTGACACCGAACTAATGGTTTTGTGGCCTTTTCCGTGTCGCACACAAGTCCGCTCTTGCATTTCCTCATTCGTCCAGTCTTCCGCCCGGGGCAGTGCGGGTTGTATCATCGCTCGTGACCAAAAGGCGCTGAAGGGGCCTCAGTCCGATGTTCCAAACCTTCCAGGGTTCAAACTGGCAGGTTTCATGGCAGGATCGTGAACTTGAAATTACTCAGTGCTACTACGTCCTATACATTTTCCCTCACGTCATCGATCTGTTGTCGGCAACTGCCAACAGGTCACCAAAAGCGGGGTTGTTTGAATGTTGTATAGCAGGGCTGCATGCATGCCACGACTCGGATCCACGAATTGTATGTGTGCGTGTCGTTTTTGATTTATTTGCCTCCGGCGTTCCGATATGCTTCGACTGAAGTGTTCCAGTTGTTCGGACGATTTGTGGCCAGGGATCCCCCCCCCATATCATACTTATCGAAATGTCTATTTTCCCCGAAAACTTGGTTTCCTTTGTCCCCGGATTAGACTTATCGAATAGGGGGTGGATGTGTATGAGTTTTTTTTGCGTGCGATTGTCCCGGAGAGTCGGGTTGGGTATGTACTATGCATGTGTGCTGCCCCATAGCCAACAGAGTTTCATCGGTTCGTCCCCCGGTTGCCCAGGCCCTCTCACATCTGACCCCATCCAACCCTATTCCACCGCCACCATCTCGCGCATTCCATTCCCGCGCTACTTACTTCTCAAACCTGTTTCGAACACGATCGGATACAATGGACCGTTTTGGGGGTCGAAAGAGAAAAAAGAAAAACACCGGAGGCGCGTTGGACGTGTAGGCGTGTTGTGTCGGAAGTAGGAGTTGCGTTCGTGTCCCCGATGTCATGCTAGTTTCGCAAACATTAGAGATGTCGGTTTGTGGCCTATGGAGATTCCCAATAGATGTGTATATGTCCGAAAGGGTTGTTTCTTTCGTCAAAGCGCACAATTGAGAAAAAAAAAAAAGAAAGAACTTGGGTGTGCATGTGCATGTGCGTGTGTGTGTGTGTGTGTGCACATGCGGGGGGCATAGCTTCTGCACTTTGTCGATTTTATGGGGATGAACCGGTGAACCGGTGGAAATCCGTTCCGGTCGTCTTTTTCATTCACTGATCGCACTAGTAAACTCCCCCTCCTCCTTCTCGGCTCCTTTTCCTTCTTCCCGTGCTATTATTTTTCAAATTCCGCGACGAAAAAACATCCGCTTTTTGTATTGACAATGGATAGTTGACTCAAAAGGTCCCGACGTTCCGAGAGGGCTCATTGACCGGACGTCCCGATGCGCTCGCTGAGGCAATTGGCAACTTGGGACCAGCGGAACCGTACTCCCCCTTCCGGTCCAGCGCAGTCTCAGATCTCAGCGGCCATCGTCGTCCGATCCGCTTCATCGTCTTCCTCCGACGTCTAATTGAAACGAAATATTGCATGCGAAAACGTGCGCTCGGTCCTTTTCTCTCTCTCCCTCTCCCTCCCTTTCACTCCGAATTTCGAAATTGGGTTGGATTGTATTGTACACACATATTCCCAGGGAGCCGGGCCAAAAGAGACCGAGTTGAAGGGTAAGTAAGCAAGATTCTCTATGGGTCGGTCGGACGCAGGCACATGAGTATGCTGAAACAGACCAGCCAAGATCCGAAATGTGGAGGGTGCCCGGGGACGAGGGGGCGCGTTCCATTAAGGAGGGAGAGGGGAGATCGGAAAAACGAGGGATCCGGTAAGGCCCACCGGGTGCACCACAACACCCTTCATTTTGACAGGGCTTCGTGCGCGTATTTTGAATACATGTACGTACATCTACGCCGCGGACCACATGCAACATATGTAGTGGGTGCATTGGAGGGGATCGGGGACTGTGGAATGTGGCGTCCTTTCCTTCGTCAAGGGGACCCGCCCAAGCGAGAGAACAGAACCCAAGTCTGCGCAACCGCGCGCCGCGCATGTGTACCACAACCCCTTCTTACCCCGGCGCGCATGTGTTGAAGTAAATGGACCTTTTGCCGAATTTTATAATCATTTGATGGCCTCCCTCCCCCGTACTAAGTACTTACAAACCATAATGCATGCTGCATCCTCGGAAGGGAAGACGGCTGGCTATAGAACTGGAAAGCACTTCTCCACACTCAGTCCTTTTTCATCAGTCCTGATCCCATCATCGGCTGTACGCGAACACGTCCGGGATCACCGTATATACTATACGTACGGCTCGAGCCCCCCCCTTCCAACTACGTACATATAAGGCTGCAAGCAACAATGAATGCAGGGTGAGCAGGGCGTGCGGTTCGGGCTGGGAGGGAACGCTCGGGTGGGCCGAGAATTGAGTTGGGGATGCCGTGATATCATATTATAGCAAGTGGGTGTGGTGAGCGAGGATGAGATGTATTGTATCTCCGTACTACTGCGCCTTTCTAGATCCCGAGTAAGGTACTGTTGTATGTCTGTGGCCTAAAGGCTTAACGGCTAAATTATTACCTTGTACCACCACTCTCGTTTCCCTTGGCCCACCTCTCAATCTACCCGGCAGCTGTCCCTCCAAGAGAAGAAAAAAAGGGGGACCCTTCCCACGCCTAGAACCACCCCGCACTAGCCACTTGCTGCTTGACACTGCTCTTCGCCTTACTACCTTTGATCCTACCCCCCTTGCTGCGCTGCGCCGACTTTTTCGTGTGGTACTTCCGTTGCCTGTTCTTGTCTCTCGTGATCTCGGTCGCGACCCTTTCCCTGATTGTGGAGGACGTAACCTGTCGTTCGGCACCTTCTTCGTCATCGCTACTGTCGTCGCCCAAGTCTTGGTCATCCCCCAGATCTGTCCCCTCCACTTTTCCACCGCGATCGAGATCTTCCTCTATGTGTTGACGAATCGAACAGGAGAGGCGTGGGGCGTGATGCATCAGAACAAACGTCCGTTTCACTGAAACCCGTACGTGGCGCACGGGTCTTGTTTACAGAAAAAAAAGACATAACCAGGGTTCTCTCACCTTTTCCGGGTGCGTCCCCTTCCGAAACCTTGAGATTTCGTAGTCCGGTCTCGACCGAGACGCTCCACTCAGCCGACGGTACTCCCGAACCCGTACTTGACCGGGGACTTTCCTCGAGCGGATCCTCCACGGAAGATAGACGTATGATTGCCGTCTCTCCCTGACCACCTTTTTCGACGTTGGATCCTCGGGCGGTCGCATCCAGACCGTGGTCTTCGGCAGAAGCGTCGGGTCCCGGTCCTATTCGCTCCTCCATTGGATCTCCCTCCGAGGAAATGGCTTCATCTTCGGTGGAAGGATCCCCGTCTTCCTCCTCATCTGAATGTGGGGATCCTGGATCTTCGTCCCCCCTCGCGGACTCCATATACTGCATAAATCGGGTTAACAAACGACAAACACCCACGCGGATCTCCGTGGAGGAATGATTGCTTGCCTCTTCTAGCACCTTCTGCTCGCTATGTTTAAATCCGCTCGCAGCGACAACGACATCAAGACGGAAATCTTCGTCATCGCCGTCTTTAGCACCTTCTTCACCCCCTTTCCTGTTGATTATGCTTCTGAATTTTGGGTACAGATTGCTCTCGTAACGGAACCTTCTCCTGAAGAACGTGCGGATGCACTCTACGTCACGGTTGAAATACCTTTATCACAGAGGTCGTTCAGTATTCCGAGTCCTCTCAATACACACTGAACCTCTATTCGAGCCGTCACGAGCCACATACCATTCCGCGTTCGTATGAGAGGTGCTAACCATTTGCGGGAAGTCGATAACGACCGGCTCTCCCGTCGACCGACGGATTAGGATGTTGAATTCGTTGAAGTCTCCGTGAATGAGTCCTGATCTAGCGAATCGTATTATCAGGTCCATGAGGAACGAATATAACTTCCCAGGCGAGGGGACCTCGGCGATCTGTCGGCTGTGGCAGGGTTAAACAAAAAGACAATTCAAGTGAATGTTCTCCTGACAGAGGATAGGCATCGATGAACTCCATCAGCACCGTGTGTCTTGACTGATCGATCGGCTGCGGCACGGGGAATCCGTGTTCATGTAGGACCTAACGATGGAGGGCGCGTGATGGAATGGTGTCCACGAGTAAGAATTCGTAGAGCCAAACCTTCATGAAGGCCCACTCCTTCTGTGCGGCAAGACGAGACATGTACATCCACGATGCTGACTTGCGCTTTCCCATGTAGTCTCGCTTCTCCTTTATCGCACGGAAGGAGACCCGTCCGAGCCTATGAGGTGAATAGTATCAGTCCCTGCGCAGTCCATGATAGGTGGAGTCTAATCAAACCTGTGCAACTTCAACACCATCTCATTGGCCTCCGAATCAGCGACAATGTAGATATCTGTCACGAAACCAGTTCAGCCCCACCCTCGCAATGGAAATGGGGTGCCAACACCAAAGTGGGAGGGGGATACTCGTTCTCCATACCTGATTCTTTGCCGACACCGATCTGGTTTCCGACGGAATGCATGGTCCCCCGTTTTGATAGCGTACGCATAGCGAGGTAATCGTAACCCCCGTACGTTAACCTGTACCCATCATCTGGGGTCTTTCTATCAGCGAACGAAGCAACGGTACGATCTTCCCAGACACTCTTTACAAGATAACACACACATTTGGCGTTCCGAACCCTCGCGACAAGGTTCCTTTTGGCCAGGGCGCCGAGGTTCTTGTTTACACCTCCGTTTCTGAGCCCAGAGATTTGAACTATGAGCGTGGTCGGCACAACCTCGTGATTTTTTGAACCCATCTCGACCTGGCTGGGCCAGCGATCAATTACTTTTTTTTTTTTCAGAACCCCGCGAAAGGATTCCGTACAGCGGTCAAGACGCGGAACTCTTCAGAGGTGACATATCGGAGGTCAGTGGCGTCCAACTTCATCGTTGTGATCGAAGACTGAGAAGGCGGGATAAAAAATAAGTGTATCGGTTATCTCCGGGCCGATGAGCCCGTGTCCTCCTTGTTCCATTTTGGGCACCCGAGGTGGTAACTTGACTCGCCCTCAGAAAATTCATTCCACGCTGCGGGCGGACGGAACATAAATGCACCATGGTTATCACGCGCGAACTTTGGGTCTGATTTGGGGTCTATGACAATCCCATGACGGTGCTGAATATAGTCGTGTGGCTGGCTGTTCCACCTCTGTTCGGTCTGGGCCATCTTTCCATGACTCCCTGACCCACACGTTCCCCCAAAATAGTGCAGGAATTAACGCGTTCGGGCGGGTCTGCAGACCACGCCCTTCAAGCGGCTCCACCCCTTCATTCATACTTGGCGTTTGAAACAAGTTCAGTGTGGACAGAACCCACCCAAGACACCCGGAAACGAAACTGTGGAATCCCCTCGAGGGTGCTTAGACGTAATCTCTGGTGCACAGGACTTGGTGGTTATCACGACATATAATTATGCAACGGGGAGCCATTAAGCATTGGGTTAGGCTTGCTGCCAGCATTGAGGTCATGCGTTCACCACATTATCCATATTGTAGCATCGCCCATCACGTCAGACTAGCCCGTGCCCCAGTTAAACCCGCATGCCTGCAAATACGCAGAAATATTAATATACTGCTGCGCATCGAGGGTCCCAAGCCTCGCATACTTCAGTTGAACATTCCTTCTGTCGTATTCCTCACCGGGGAAACCGGGATTTGCCGACGTATCCCTTCCATTTCCCAAGTCCCCACCGCTGATCGAGCAGAGGATAATCATGTCCTCACCCCAAGAACCGCGATGTGTCTTCAGCCCAACACCCTGCGACCAGCAGTCACCTGGGTTGCAGGATGTTCGGGACGATACAGTCTGGACCCCGTTAATTAACTGTCCTGCACAGTTTCCAGTGGAGCTCGTTCGTTCAAATTTTCAGCGTCATGAAACAGAGACTCAACACCTCGTTGAATTTTTCCTAGTTCCAAGACGCTGGGCAGCAGCTCATAGATCACCCAGAATACAATTCGACGTTGATACTCCGGTCTGAAACCCTTACGGAACTCCTTCCTGAGGGTGACAAAGTTCCACAGACGATCCCACGCTTACGAGGGGCTTCTGTTTTGAAATCTACTCTTCGGAGGCTACTACCCCGGCGGCCAGGGCGTGACGGTAGTGTTGATCAGCATTGCACCACGTACGCCGTCGACAGTCACCACGAACCATCGATCCTGATCCTCACCCCGTCGCTCAACCAAACCGGTTCTCTCCCGTACTATCATCCTCGAGTTTTCCATATCGCCTTTCGTTACATCCCTTCCCCCGTTTCGGACCCTCATGACGGCGTCAACCCACACTCAGGCGCCAGATTACAGGTCGAAGTCGTCCCATTTCCCGACGTGCCTCTCGATCCGAACAGTCGGGTTTATCGTACCTGTCTGGCGCTCTTGGAAACTCTCCATCGTTACGGGTGGGGCGTGATGACTAGCTACAAGAAGCGAGTCCATCACGATTGCGTCGTACCCAGGGAAGAGTATCAAGACCTCTATCTTCTCATGAGGGCCCGGCATAAGCATCTCGTGGGAACTTGGAAAGAGTCTACCGATCCCCTGAAGCACGTGTTTGAGGTACGTGAGTGCGTTCTCGGCAGCTTCATTCTCCATTTTCACGCGGTGCCGCTCTCGTAAGCGAACACCCGAAGAGAAAAAAAGACGAGGCGAGCAGCGGCGCTAACCTTTAATTTCGATAGGATATCGCAATCGCCACATTTTTGATGCTCTTTTGGAAAAAGATGTTCAAGGCGGAAGTCTCCCCGGCGTCAATCAGTGAATCTGATCCGCAAACTAGGGGCCAAGTTCGGAAATCCCACGACGCCCGGGAGGAGAACGGTTTGGCTCACTGGTTCTCCTGGCCAAAACCCCCCGGTGGATTCATCGATTTGGGGTGGGTCTGCATGATCAAAAAACGTGTGTTACGGATGCTAATAGTATAACTCAATAATCCTTCGGGCCACGCGTCACACGCTCGTCGATCTTTGCAAAAAAAAAACCTCGTCTCGCCCCGAATGCCGACATCTGTCTTTCGGATTTGTTGATGTGTTTTTTTATTGACACCGCACCACGGTGATGATGCAGCTGTGGGAATGGACTCCTCGTACACATTCTTCTGTCTGAAGGATACCAAGGCTTCGGCATCGATGTTCGTGCGAGGACTTCATGGTCGCACTACCCTCCTACTACGCGACGTCATCTTCATGTCAAAGCATTAGACCCTACTTTCGGCCTCACAGATCCAGACCCTACAACAATCGTTTCAGATCCCGCAATTACTGAAACCTCACCCATAGCTTTTCCCGACACGGACCCTTCGGACACCTCGCAAGTTCCAGGTCAAAAAGAGGGCGGTGACCAACTTTCGTCCCATCTGCAAATCTCACACGGTGTATTTGTTATCGGGAATCACGCCGATGAACTCACACCATACATTCCAGTCCTTTCAATCATGTATCGGGCAAGTGGGTACTTGAATCTTCCGTGTTGCCCGTGGGACTTCGACCAGAAGTTCACCCGCGCAAACAACACGCAGTATCCGCTCCCTGCGCGCGACCTCGAGGGCGCTGATTGTCGGGGCGAGACCTCGGCCGATGATATCACAGACGACGGTGACCGGTGGATTGAGAGCTTGAATCTGGGTGGAGACGGGAAGTTCACGAGTTCTTACTCGGCATATAGAATTTGGCTGGCACGACTGACGTCCTGGTGCGGATGGGAGGTGGAAACCGAGGTCCTGAGGATACCCAGCACGCGAAACTGGGCATTAGTAGGTGAGGCCGCTACGTTTTGCAGTTTTGCGTCCCTTTGACGAAGCGTGGGCTCTAACGCACGATTCCAATCTTACAGGAAGGAAAAGGCGGCTCCCAGAAGAGGTTTCGCGTAAACGGATCGAGGATATTCTCACGAAGGTCCGCGAGCGAGGAGTGTTTGCGGTTCGACGGCCGGAGGGTAAACAAGGTGACCATTAATCATGATAATCAGGACAAGTAATCTATGCGAGAGAGAGGGGTGCCAGACCACTATCCGCGTTATTTCCGGCTTGATGACTGAAATAGAATTTAAGCACTGTTTTAACGTTGATCCGTCGTGACCTACCGTGGCGACAAAGCCCCGGTGTGGAGGCAAAAATAAGACCCGTAACTTGGCTCGCAGCCGATATTTGTCACATCTGGAGGGCGGCAAGAAGTTCAAGGTCCATCGGCTCTGGTTGATCCGCTTCTGCAGACATCCTTCGACATTCTTCAAGGAGGTCTCGAAGTTCCTGTATCGTAGGGGGGCGATCCTCCTCTTGCCAGTCCCCCCCTGTTTCGGATTCGTCCGACTCATACTCGTCCGACTCGTCGTTACCTCCGTCATCCGACTCGGGTGCGTCTTGAGGCAGTGTCCCAAGGAGGCCTCCGGTGCAATCCTCCAGCCTAACCTTCTGCCGAGCACACTGATCCCACCACTTTCCCCACCTCGAAAGACCGGTTTGGCTGGGTCCGTTGTTACTCTCTAGGGCCCTCAGCAGCGCTCTGCTCAGAACCCTCACGGACTGTAACTTGGGAAAATTGCGTTTGGTGAGGGCAGCGAAATTCATGTCGTTGGACCGTTGCATGTATTCGGTCTTGAACCGGTCGGATGTGGCTGCGTATCCCACCCCGAAGGCGTATAAGAGCTGGTGGACCCCGACCGTGGTGATGTTAGGGTGGGGGCTGTTGGTTAACTTGGATTCCATGGGATACTCGTCTGTGGTAGGGAGGCGCCAATCTCCATTGAACAGGAAGGTGGTGAGGTTGGGGCAAAGGTCAAGTATCGTGGCAACGTCGAGGGTCTGGAGACAATTAAGGTCGAGGAAGGTGAGGTTGGTTCCATGTTGTTTGCAGAACTCGTCAACGTCTGGAAGGTCGTTTCGGTTGAGAACAAAGTCAAGTGTGACATGTTCAAGCGCTGGCAAAGACCAGTCTGTGCATTGTTCCAGGAAATCCTGGAAGGACCCGCGAAGTGATAGCGTTTGGAGATGAGGGAGAGAGAGGTTTAGGTTCCCCGCAGAACCCAACGGATTGTTCTCGTCGGTCGGGGCTTCGAATTCGAGGCACAAGGAAGTCAAGGACTTCCTTAGGGCGTTCAAGGCCCAGATGACCTTGGGTTGTGCATTCGATGACATGTTCCAACACAACGTCCGAACCTTCCTCGATGTGGAGAGCAGCGCGTCGGCGATAGCTGCGGAAAATGTAGGGGTGAGGGGCCAGGTGATTATCATGGTGTCGACGTTTGGGCAATGTCGGATGATGGAGACAAGAATGGTAAGGGAGTCTGCCTCAGGTTTCGTTGGATTACCGAGATAGATGCTCCTGGCGTAAATGCCCAGGTGAGGTTCGCTATCCAGGGCGTTGCACAGAGGGCGGATAAGAGGTGGCCTGAAGACCGCGATATGATCGAATAGAAATTCGCCAGCAATATGGTGCCAACGCTTGCAAGTTGAGAGGATAGCCTGTGTGCGTCATGTCGATCGAAGTTCCATGTGCCTCTGCCAAACTCGTGCAGCGTACCTTGACGATTTTGTATCGCTTCTTCTGAGCACTCACGACGAGCTCATCGGGAGACTGTAGACACCAGGTATCGAAGACGCTCTTGAACCATGCTGACCTATCCATGGAGTTTGGTAGTCCCCCGTTGGGTAGGCATTCGGCCGTAGCGAGCTCAAAGACGTTGAGCCAGATTTCGTTCGGCAGTCTATGAGCAGACATCGAATGGGGAAAGTCCTGGAAAGGCGGAGATAAGGTAGACAACGCACAACCTGGATTAAACACGCAGAGACAGGCGGGAAGCGCGCTTGTTGAATTCCAAGTACCGCACATCACGTGCGAGCTTATGCTGACAATCCCGGTGTCACGTCATCGGGTTTCGGTGACTCCCGGCTCAGTGATCTGAGGTCGGCCGTCCGGAGGAGCGAGCACACTTTGCTTCC
>Ga0307514_10001420_pt1 | contig 29477 bp, 37 predicted proteins | sample 16_EM_MG_FD_203088 | JGI IMG/M metagenome (GOLD analysis project Ga0307514, IMG submission 203088) | Populus trichocarpa ectomycorrhiza microbial communities from riparian zone in the Pacific Northwest, United States - 16_EM | ecosystem: Host-associated > Plants > Roots > Unclassified | place... | reverse complement strand
TGTCAATTCTGCGCTCAAAATCTTTGTTTACATGTCACGGTATAAACAAAAAAAACGAGCCCTGTTTTTCCAAAAAGCGGTCTATCGTTTTGCAACCCGCTGTAAACCTGCAGGGTGCCGTGACCTACGCCTCCGACTCCAACTCCGGGTTTTTTTTGGGAGAGTACGGGGGGTGCACGATCTCTGCCAGTAGGTTGCGTAAATCTTTGTTTACATGTCACGGTGTAAACAAAAAAAATCTATCCTATTTTTCCAAAAAGCGGTCTATCGTTTTGCAACCCGCTGTAAAGTCGGCCATTCTCGGGAAATTACACTTGAACACATAAAGAAACCGAAAATGTTCTATATGGTTTTTCCTGGTGTAATTCTTCCACGAGCGCTGCATCCGCCCAATAAGAACTTGCTGTGATCAAGCCAAACCTTGTTTTTATATCTTAATTCCTTTCTACGCCCACTGAATGTGTGCGCACGGTAAGGCAGAATGACACAGCCCGGTGATATGTGGCCCGGACAAGCGAAGAGCCCAGCCAAGGTTTTTGGTCGCCGTCACTACATGTAGTAGTGGCAACACTGCAACAAATAAAAACCCGTCACAGTTGCAGGACTGGGTGACCATCTGTAACGTCGGATATTGTCATTTCCGTCGTAGGGGAGTGTGATTGGTCAAGGTTTACTGCTCAATATTTGAGAACTTACACATCATGCGCACCAACGAAATCGAACAACCAAGGTGAGGCCAGTACTTGGGAGGGGGGCGCCGAGGTGGGATTGCCATCCTTCCCAACTCCCGTAATGGGCGAGTTTGGAAAGAAACGGCTGCGGAGTAGTGATCCCAGATGTGCGGTTTGGAGGGAATTCCCCCGGCCCGATGCAGCGGACAGGGTCCTAACAGTTCCCTCATGAGGCACTAGATAATCATCCAGACTCGTGTGTACACGGTATAGCCTTCGAAATTGGTGACTTGCTTCTGCAATAGACTCCAGAGGGAAACAAGAACTTGTTGAGGCCGTCAGCTGGGACGAAATCGAGTTTGGTGGTGATTACCAAAGTACGGGGTGGGCGCAAAACACCGGACCACGGGACCCCGCAGACAAGTTAGCGATCGACGGGCGTATCTATCCGGGGGTTTTCGAAGTCAAATGCATAGCAAACCAGTAGGATCAGAAGGAAGTTAAGCTTATGGACTTTCGGTGATCAACTGTAAGTGATGATGGAATGAATGAGATGGTTCACGGTGTGCATCTCCCTAGAATAATGCACACACCCGACAGCGAGATGTCCCACGCTTCCTTCCCGGTACTTCACCTGGAGCTTTGGATCGTTGCCGATCCCAAACCCAGGCCCAACCCACGGAAGGGGAAGGGCGAATTGACCCGCAAATTTTCTGAGCCATGCCGGGGAATGGGTTTGATACTGCGTGGTGTGCCGGCACCTCTTGGGAAAGAGAAGCTGATAGGTGTGGGAGTCACGGGAACGAGATGAATGGCATTGAATCGATTGGGAACGGTGGAATGCGACTGATCCTAACAATGGTGAACTGGTACAACGCCAAAGTGAATGAGTGTAGGGTGGAGTCCATGATGGCAACTGAAACATAGAAGATTGAGAGGAGGCAAGACGGTGGTTCGGGAGCGGAACGGAATCGGGAATTGGACATCCGCCACGTGCCGACTCCCGAGCATCCTCACCTCCCTCGTCACCCGTGGCTTTGCTTCGACTCAATCCTCCTACCATGTCCGTCGTAAGTCAAAACGCGTCTCCTCGTTTCTTCCCTCACGCGTACTAAACACTCCTAAACTCCCAGAGCCGCCTTTCCTCTGTAGTACGCTCCGCTTCACGTGTAAACTTCACTCGGTGAGCCAGTAAACCCGTATAATTCGGGACGAGCGGAAATTTCTCACCACTATCTCTCATTCCTCGCAAATCTTCTGCTTTCAAGGTCGGCCCTGCGGTCAGGTAGCTCACGATGGTTAACTACCGAGGCTATCCCTTCCACCTCACAAACACCTCCACCTCCTGCCACCTCCGCCGACCCGAAGCTGAATAAAATTGTGGATGAAATTTCCGGACTCACGTTGTTACAAGCTGCGGATTTGGTTTCATTGCTCAAGGCGAGTATATGCGACCCACATTGTGATTTGGGTGGTGCTGAATCATCTGTGCCCATTAGTCCCGACTTAATATTCAGGAAATTGCCATGCCAGCTACCGCTGCGCCGGCTGCTGCCGCTGCCGATGCCCCTGAACCTGCTGAAGAGGTACGTAGACCCTTGTCACCGGAGGTAAAGTGACTGATACGTGTTCGCTATTTCCAGGAGAAACCAAAAGAAAAGACGATCTTCAACGTGAAGCTCGAATCTTTTGAAGCTACTTCCAAACCAAAGGTCATAAAGGAGGTCAAGGCTATGGTTCCAAACCTGACCCTGATCGAGGTACGGCTCACAGTTGTCACTCGTCCTCGCAGGGAATCTTCATAAATTATTCTCGTTGTTTAGGCAAAGAAGTTCGTTGAGTCGCTACCGAAGGTCCTAAAAGAGAACCTTCCCAAGGAAGATGCCGAGAAGCTCAAGAAACTCTTCGAGGGTCTTGGGGCCATCGTCACCTTGGAGTGATCTGGGTTTTATGATTTGCTTCACTTACCCCTCCCACCACGCTCCCTACCCAACCCCCGTCGCCATTCAAAATCAACCTACCATCCGTACTATTTAATGCACGTATAATGGGCTTGGAGCTCTTGGAAACAATCCACAAAGCCACTCGACCGAGATCAACTTATTCCCCAACCAATAGAGGAAAGCTATGAACCCGAACTCGAACTTGAAAAATAAACAGAAAGAACAGCCGACGGAAGGAGGTAGTTATCTGGTACAAAGGAGGGTTCGAAGGGTTCATTACCCATCAAGTTAAGTTCGGCTTCGTAGAGTATAAGTCAGGTGAAAAACAAAAAGGTCAGAGAACAGACGGTTGTGCATGAGGATGAACATGAAACAGTTTGAAGCGAGACATTCGTGCGGACCCCTTGTCAACTTTGGGCCCACCACAGCAAGTGAACAGTAACAGGAGGAAGCAAGGGGGAAAGGGTTAGGACAGCGGTAGGAGAGCGAGCGAGAAAAGAGAGGGGGAGAAGAATGAATCGTGAAACTAACGTATACATACGGTTACCGCTGCCACGGGATCAATGTCAGACCAAAAGCGAACGAGGGTCGTTATGGTGAGGGGAAGGTGTGTAAGGAAAACGTTCAGTCTTCGAGATATCGGTACTCGAATCGGAAGTCACTCTTTTTCCTCTGACACCATGAGCCTTCCCAATCGAAATACACGTACACCCCCTGCTCGTACTCTTCCGTGATTGCCTGAGGCTCAGAATGCCTTTGGAACCACGTGAGGTACTTCACGTGGAACCTCCACGATTGTCGCTTCAGCTCCTTTGCCGCGAGGTACCTAATACCGATTCGAGATTTCGCCAAATTTCAGATCGCGTGTGAATCTTCCGGAAAGGACTCACTGTGGATATGTCCCAGGGTGATAATAAAAGATATAGAACAGCGTCTCAACGTCCAGTTGCGCAAACATTGGCGCAGAAGTGAGGATTGGCAGGGGCGACTGAGGATAATACGACGGCGTGGGGTAGGGATTCCTTGGCACGTAGTACTTGGGCTTATCCGTATCCTCAGGTTGTGGTGCGCTCGAATAACCACTCTCAAGCAGTTTGTGCACTTGGTCCAGGTTTGACATACGGTGTACGGCTTTCTGCCTGACTCCTTCAAAGGAGGCGACTAAGTCTGAAATCGAACCAGGAAGACTGGCCGTTCGTTGTGTTTGCGGTTGTACTGGGGCATTCTGAACAACGGAAGGTGGTCGCACGCCACCAAGGGGGTTCTGCAACTACACGTCCCGAGTTCATTCAGCGTCGTTTCCCACCATCAAACACAATCGGCATACCTTAACACCAGGAGGGAACTGTGGTTGACTCTGACTTGGCGGCATCGGAGAAGGTAGGTCTGAGTTCGCGTTTGGCACTTGTTGTACTTGTTGAGGGAGTAGAGGGTGACCTTGCGGGGGACCCTGCGTCGTAGGTACGGGCAGCTGTGTCGAGCCGTTAACTTGAGGCTGGACAGGTGGTGTTTGTGAATCAACAGTCGTTACACGCTAGAAAGACGTCAATGATAAGCCACGACACTATCACCGGAGCCACTCGGCATGAAAGGGAAACCTCACACTTGGCTTGGGTGAATGCGGCACATCAGGGGGAGTTCCTATAGAGCCGGCTGTGAAGGGAGGGTGAAACAGAGTCGTGAAAACGGAGTAGAGGTGACTCACCGATCCTAAGGGGAACATGAGGCGATGATGCCGCGGCGTTTGGTTGACCCTCCGAAACCATCGGCGAGGGGGAGCCATCCATAGAGTACAGAGATTCATCCAAGTTGGCAGCGGAGGCAGAAGACAACATTGGACTTGTCACAGAGGGATGCGTCAGGCTCGGTGAAGAGGAAACGCGCGACAGCTGGTCTTGAGTGGACGCTACTGACATGTTCGTTGTTGTGGTTGTTGAGGGTGGTAGGGGCTGTGAAGAAGTGCTCGACACGATTGGTGTAGGGCTCGTTGTTGATGTGGTAGTGGTCGTCGTCGTTGTCGACTGTGGGGCTACATTGTTGGCATGTTGGGTTGCGCCTGCAGCGGCCGCCGAATACCGTATCGGTGTTAGTGTCGGTGGCCGCAGTTGTTGAGGAAGCCCAGCCTTTAGGATGCTCGACATCGGTTGTTGCGCGAAATTTGGCGGCGGGGGTGGTTTTGCTGTAGGTATATCAAGGTCAGCAGGAGTCAGAAGTGGTCATACAACGTGGTCCTTACATTCCGAGGCTATTGAAGTTTCTGGGAACAACATACCGGTCATGTTGCGTTTAAATCGAAAAAATGAGGTTAACTCACTTCTTTGTGTTGTCACAGGGGTTTTCTTTAACACGGGGCTGCCATCTCGTTTATTGGCTATTGAATCATCCTCCGATTTCCGATGCAGTGGTGTCCGAGTTGGTAGGTCGGCTGTTAAAACAAGCGTAAACTTTAAGCGTACAGTCGATCCAGCATAAGCTCTACCTTCGCTCGTGTCTTCTGAGCCTGATGATTCAGCTTCCTCTTGAGCAAGGCCGAATTTCTCTTCCTCCTCGTTGAGGTTGAGCTCATCGTAGATACCCTCATACTCCTCAAAGTCCTCGTCCTGGAAACCTGGATGAGACCACACATGAAACATACAGATAGCGCACACACCGTATTTGATTCGACGAAATACGTCACGTCCTCTTGGAGAGCCCGCACCTTCTCTGGCGCTAATGAACCGTTGTCCAGCAGTCGCATGATAAGCTCCAGGCGGTTGACATGCCATTTCCGCCGTTCGTTCAGGTGCTCCAGTTCTTCTAACCTTTCGGCGGCAGCACCACCCGACTTGCCTTTCTTCTTCCCCGTTCCTTGCAGTGTCTCAATTTCCGCTTCCGACTGCTCGATTTGTATCTGCAGCTCTTCCACCTGCGACTGTATCCACGCAGTCACCTCGATCTTCTCCTGGGCCTTTGGATCAAGCTTTGTGGCTGCTGTCAGGCCCTCCTTTGAGAAAGCCTTGGTCTTCATTTCCTTCTCGCAAGCTTTGAACTTCTCCATTTGCTATTCGGTAGTTTAGAAACATGAGACCGATAGATATGACGCTCCGCGTTGTACGCGTGCACCCCTTCATAAGCCGATCCGGCAGTGCAGAGTCGAGCCCACAACGCGATGCAAGCGGAGGACGTCGGAGGTTACAATACTGACCGTCTCAATCAATTTCCGGTTGTCCAGCAGGGCAGTCTTGTCCTTAATGTCGTTGTTGGCCACCCAGGCCTTGATCTGGTCTCGTAACCGTTGGAGCTTCTTAATCTGCGTCTTGAGATCCGTCTCCAGCTTCTCCTTCTGTGTCTGGTTGGTCGAGTTCTGCATCTTGTCGTAGATGCCCTCGAATTGTTCGACACCTTCGGAGACCTTCTTCAATGTTCGGTCGATTTCCGCTGCAAAGGCGCCGAGCGCGGTCAGTGGCTTGGAAGTGGAACGGGGACGCGATAGTAGACGTACTCTGTAGTTTTCGAGCCGCCATGAGGATAGATGAGATGTTGTTGTTGCCAGTAGAATACAAAGTGCCGGGTTAATCGTCAAGGAAAATGCGAATGGGTCCCAAGGTGGTAACACCGCTGTCCCGTTGTTTTCCTCTGTTTGTCAACTTTCCCTCCAACTCTTCCGGTTGTCCGTCACCGTTCTGCGCGTTACCTACTGTCCAGACGCGACGTTGGACTAGCCACCAATGTCGCTCACGAAAATGCTCGGGAAGAACGAGGTCTTCCAGGCCTGGACGACCAACCCGTACACCAAAAGCTTCCGTCATCTCCTCCTGTATAACCGTCATTGGGAACGGAGGACGACCTTCCGAGACCCCATTATCAAGTCTGCAAAACCAAAGAACCGTATTAAATACTGGAACATTGTCCCTGGTGATCAGGTTCGAATTCGTGGGGAGGAGAGCAAGACCATTTATGAGGTCATGAGCATTAACAAGCTCAGTAACCAGGTCCGGTTGAAGGTACCCTCATCCGTGAGTGGAATTACAGTGTCTATGCTTTTGTTCCATGCTGATGTAAACTTTATCTTATAGGGTGAAAAGGCTGTCGCCAAGAAGGTGCAGTATGCCAATTTACAACTGCTCGTTGGACACCACGCCTTCCCACCGAAAGAAGGGACGTCTGAACCCGTCACTGCCCCGTACATGTCCCAGTTTCATTCTCACTTTCGGAGCCTTGACGTTTTTATCGTAGGGTCTTTGCAACGCGGATATCTACCTCAAAACCCACGTGGAACCACATCTTCAAGAGGTGGGACTGGCAACGATTCGCTGCGAACACTATCCCTCGTCTGAGTGGCTCATCATTACTCGACCGCATCACCATCCCCTGGCCAGTGCCCATTCCCAGGGAACGAGGCGATGGTAAGTCCGCATCCACCATCCACAGACGCTGGGGACATGAAAACTCATGCTTCAGATAGCTGGTCCTTATGACACGCCGGGGAATGTTGTTGCCGAGGTCACCTATACCCCTCCTGCCTTGCCCGCCGATGTCAAGGTCCCCGCCCGCGCACCACCGTCTGAGCAGGCCTACATCGAATACCTGTCATCACCATCCACATCATCGTTCAACCCAGCCGACCCGATGGAGGTTAACCTTGTCAAGGAAATCTCCAACCCACATTCGCGAGCGAAGAAACAGAGGCGTTGGCAAGAACGCCAACAACACAAAAAGGCACTTCTCGAGGAGTACATTAAGGCTGAATTCAAGGACTTGCAGGGTAGGACAAGGCGGGAAGCACGTACTGAAGCTACCTTCAAGTGGGAGCAGAGGGTTGAGGCGGACAGGAAGGCCGAACTCAAGAGGAGATGGCAGCTCCGTGGTCAGGAGGCCAAGTTGTTGCGCAAACGCGCCAGGACCGCCAAGAAAGAGGCAAAACGGAACCAGAAACTCGCAGACATGGTATTGGAACAGGGACAGAACCAGGTTATCCCAGCATAGGCCGGTCCCTAGTAATTGTAGATTTATTGCTCGTAATTCTCACCGTAATGCGCTCGTGCAGACTAAAGATGTCGATAATGCCCACTCGACTAAACACCGAAAAGGAATGAGCACCCCTGATCGACAACCAAACCTTTGAGCCTTCGAGTGCCACCGCCACCCATGACCACACGGGGACCCGGACATCGCAGGCCGTCGACCGACAACACTTATTATCATGCTGTACCACAGTCACCCCTGGCACCGAACCCCGTCGCACTTTCCGAATCTCTGACGGGATCGCTGGTGCTCGACCCTGAGAACGATGAGGACGTGATTGAAGAGACAGTCATGGCGGTCGAGGTGACCCCGGCTATTCGTTGGGTCCATTTCATCTTCGGATGCGCAGTATTACTGCCATGGAACGGTACGTATGCATTGTAGAACAGACGCTTTGCGACCACTGTGGCCAACCTACTTCCCCAACAGCCATGATCACCGCAACGCCCTATTTCCTTTCTCAACTAGAAGGATCACCGCTGCAACGCGTGTTCCCATCCTACATGTCCCTCATATTCTCCACCTCCAATTTCGGGTTTCTGGCCCACGCGACCGCGACGGCAAAACAGGTGATATCCCAAGAATGTGACCCTCTTGGTTACTGATTCTCGGACATAGTCATCTCCTTCTCGGAGAGTATTTCTGGGATCTGTCGCATTAGCGATTTCGGCATTTCTGCTCACCATCAGCACGTTTACGCGGCCACCCGCCGCCCTATTCTTCATCTTCGTCCAAGTGATGGCAATTGTGGGTTCCGCTGCCGGCTCGTATTACCAGACGGCTGTCCTCGCAGTAGGTGGGGGCCACTTGGTCAGCATCAGGCAGAGTTGGGGTCTGATCATGTCTTAGCCTCTCTCTTTGGCGTCTCTGCCATGCAAGCCGTTGTCTCTGGTCAGGCTGCTGTAGGTGTAGCCGTCAGCGCTATTCAATTGCTGAGTGCGCTTGCATCTGTGAGGACATCGCCGGCCAAAGCCACGATCATAGAGGAAAGGGGCGCAGAAACACGCTCCGCTTTTATGTTCTTCGCTCTATCCACGGTTTTCTATATCTTCAGTGCAGGAGCCTACGCATGGCTCACGAAGACACCAGGATATCAGGAGATCAATGGCGGTCACACGACACATAGGATTTCAATTTCAATGTCTTCTAGCTTAACTGCTGACGAAGGGACTGGTTTGGTCTCTGGAGGATCGAGAGACGCGACATCCAGCCCGATCGCTCGGACAATCGCAATGATCAAGACAAACCTTGCCTTCAACTTCACCGTCGCATGGGTGTTTATCGTCACTCTGGTAAGTGGTGAAAACTGGCGGAACCTGAGTTTGTCTAACGCCAATCGTAGTCCGTATTCCCGCCGATAACGGTGTCTGTGCTCCCGATAGACCCTGCAACCAACCGCCTCATCTTTAGCTCCCTCCACTTCTTTGTCTTCAATGTGGGGGACTTCACAGGACGACTGGTTTGCTCGTGGCCGCCGCTAATCATTTGGTCTGGCCCTCGTCTGGTGTTCTTGTCGCTCCTTCGTACTCTGTTCATTCCAGCATTCCTTCTCTGCAATGTTCACTCCCCCATGTCAACAGATGTGCACGATCCCGTCATCTCTTCTGATTGGATATTCATGTTACTTCTCCTTGCCTTCGGCTGCTCGAATGGGTATGTTTCGACACTCGGCATGATTGCCTCCGCATCTGTCGAACATAACCCGAGACTGAAGGGCCGGAGGGAAGACGTCGACGTTGCTGCCACTGTCGCGAGTTTCTGCCTCGTTGGTGGGCTGACTGTTGGCAGCCTGATTAGTTTCGCTGTGACCGGTGTCTTGTGTCAATGTAACCCATTCAACTAGAATCCCACTATCCGATCCCTTCCTCGACCTTATTATTCGATGGCTTCGACGTCGGAAACTGCGTCGTTACGCGTAGATCTTTTTCTTGGCCGCTTCACTGTAATATTGTAATTGAATGTTGACTCAACAAACAGGGGCAGGTCTCCCAGGATGAGTGAACGCGTTCGAGACTTGGATCGCGGTGATTCAAGACGATCAAAACCCGCACGCTGACCCCGGAGTCCCCACCCTACCACCCCCCCGCCGCCTCCGAAGCCCCCCCTCACCTGCCTAGAGTGAATGGACCTTCAGACGGAATTGCCATCTCGGATGTTACGCCACAACCCCGGTGTAACAGCGACGTATACAGGAGGGAACTTGGTTTACGCAAACGCTGATTCAACTATGACCGAACCATTCCCGAACTAAGCTTGATATCATATCTATTGCCGCCCAGTCTGTTCAAACCACGTTCTTTGCCGAAAGATATCTGTTTCAAAAACAAACCCCTTCTGTTATAAGGAAGGGGTCAGGTTTCCTGTACACTGACGATCCCCAGCCACTCGCCACTCATGCCGTCGCTTTCTGAAGGCATAACGCCTCTTCGGAAGAGGTACGCCACTTGTTTCTTCTCATGCGATTCGTTTACTGAAAAGCCATTTTTCCAGGGACACGCATAGCGGGAATACAACCGAATCATTTTTCGTGAATCAGGGCCGAGATTCTTCCTCTGGCACCAAGGTCAACTATTCGTACATCGAGGAGGAGTCAGAACCTACACCACTGGTGACGCCAGCATACACAGACGCCCACACGGCGCTTCTTCCTCGCGGGTCATCAGATGGGTCACCACACGACCTCCTAGAATCTACCCGAACCGCTCGCACGTCAACGAAACGCTTCGAAAGGCCGAATTACCTGCATATTCTCGTACACGTGGTTTGTTGCTGTATCGCCTATCCGATCATTTACGCAGGGACGGTCGCTGCGAAGGATAAATCGTTGTTCTGGGCCAGGGTCATTGTTGGTCTGTGGTGCTCGGGAGTTGGAGTCGTGATTGGATGGAGTTTGGTGGCGTTTGCGACGAAGTATACGGAAGCTGCCAGTGAGCACCTTCTTGCGTTTCTTTGCATGGGCACTCGACTCGGTGCTTATTGATTTTTATGAAAGCGTGGGCGACTGTTATCCATCTCAGTCACAGTGAAGAGGGAGCGGGAATCAAATTGAAGGACCTAGCGCGTAATACGCATAATTCTGAGAGTGCTGTGAGCGGACTTGGGTTACTGTGGACCCGATTCAGCAATAGGGGTACGGATAGACGTGCTAGGAGAGCTGTTGAGTGGGTTTTCCTTCCTCTCTATTGAATGGCCAGACCCACCCACTGACACTGACGTGATTGTAGTTCGCGACCGTGGTCGTTCTTCGTCATCTTCTGTGTACTCTTGATCCTCACAGCTGGAGCACTCCCCTTCATACTTGGTCGTGTGGTTGACATTTCCACTCGGTTGGAACGTCAATTGCGGACCTACACGGAGGCAACCATTTGGGGTGACCTTTCTGAGTCCGACATCGCAGCAGCAGATGCGCAACTTGGTGCCTTCGCCGTGAGTCTTCCATTCTTTTCTTGGTGTCAGCCTGGGGAGCCTTCCCTCACAGAACACAGGATTACGTGCGCACCTGGACCTTGGCGGCGTATGGGGATCGATCCTCACTGCCAACTGCAGTGCGATTGAAGTACAACGAAGACAACGTATATTTTGCAGAGTTGACGCAGTCACAGCTTAAGTCCAACGGGAAAGGATTGGGGACGTTCGTCCAGAACGGAACGATCTCCGCTGTAAACGAGACGGCCACCCCGTCGAGGGAGAGTGTGTCGGAAGGATCGCTGTTGAAGTGCGTGGACCGTGCATAATACCGAACCGAAGACTCCTGACCTGCACACGATAGAGCGCCACGTTGGGGAATCAGGATGCACTGCGATAAGCTCCCAGAGCCCGAGAAGTATCTGTAAGTAGGTCCACCAGTGGAGTGAGCACTGCTGACCCACCGGTAGCGTTCCTCGCTCTAATGCCACGTTCTCTTATGTGATTGTCACGAGGACGTTCTTGGAGAAACTATTCTCTTCGTTCTCGCTATCACTCCCCGACGAATTCAAGACCCCGAGCATCTCATTCCTGAGTCCCAACGATACCTTGCCTTCAGGCGTAAGCGAGGAGGAGGTGGCATACATCGGTGCAGTTATCTTGTGTACTGATGTCCCTGCATTTAATGCTGATTCTACTCCAGCTGGATTCTGGGACAACGGAGTGGCCCATTCTTTCCACAGTCTCACGCCTATCACAGGTGAATCGGGGAACGGGTGGGTTGGAACAGAGACCGTCCTCGTTCGTTTGAACAACAGTTACACGCACACCGCCAGTTTCCCCGTGTGGAATACCGAGGCGATCGTCGATGCGTCTGGATTCAGCAGCCGTGTCGGCTACGATGCTGTCGTCTGTGTGGAAATGTACGAACCTTGGATCGTGGAGATCTACAACTCCAGTCTCGGTGTCCCGACGACGACGGCGATTATCAGCAAGTCCGCTAGCACGGATTTCGAGGCGGACCGAGGGAACGAGGGTCCGCATCTCGGGTCGTATACGCGAGCGCTGAATTCCACCGGCAAAGATTCCGCTTACTTCGTCAGGTATGGGAGTAACCTTTCGGTTGAGCTCTCCTGACCCGTTTGCTATAGCCACGATAATAGCATCAATCAGATGCTGAAGGATAATGGTCTGGATAGGCGGTACGTGCCTTCACCCATGACGGTCTCCTTTACCGGCAATGTCGGACCGGAAGGTTACACCGAACTATCACCTCAATCCTACGCCGACGTTCGAGGAAAGGCTGACGCCTCAAATGTCCTTCCTTTCCTTTCTGGAACACGCCCTATCGTTGTGCGAGCGTATGAGGACGTTGTCCTCGCTTCTGCCTCATTCCAACCAGGCATTCTTGCCGGGGTGTTGGGTGGCACGCTACTCCTTGGAACTCTCGCGGGATTCTTCGTTCCAGCTTTACCGTTTGATATACCACGAAGAGGGTTTGGGTTGTTCAGTTGGGTTGCTGCTCTACGGGGTCAAGAGTTGGGAGGAGAGTTGGGGCAGAATATAATCGATCGTCACATGGACCTTAACGAGCTCGAAAAGACCCTGGGCGAGAAGAGGGTACACTTCATCATCTAATATCTAATCCTTGCATCTTTGCGACATTCCTTTCTTTTCGGTAGACCGGGCAGTACAGACATATATATATGTACTTATTTATCATGGGCACGTATTCTCATTTCGTGGGTCAATCCTGGGTATTTTTTCTGATGGTGGAACCTGAATCCCCTGTATGTTGAAGTTCTGGTACTTCTCTCCGTTTCTTATCCATGCCGTGAAGGGGGTTGTTGAAAGAAGTTGAGATTTGACCATTTGATATTCCGAAGCCATCTGCTTTATCGTGTAGTAGGATTCACTTCTTGGCGAATATCAGAGGGTGTACCCGGAAGTTTTGCAACACTTACGTGCCAACCGCAGACCGAAGGGGCTCTGCCGCTATTGCTTGCAGTGCATCCAGGATGTACAACTTGGAAAGCCAAGGTCTGTTTGTTAAATCAATGACTGCCGTTAGAGATACTGGATCAGCAACAAACCTGGATCTGGACTCATGTCGAAGCTTCGGTGGAACACCCCTTTTGAGACCATTTATTAACACCTGGTGGCCCGGCCTTGTGGGGGATTCGGCGATCCAACACAAAGCTGAAATATGTGATCAGATCCCGCATCGAGACGTTGTGGACGGGTTGCTCACAATCGTTGCATGAGCTTGTTTTACCACTGGGTTCAAGTGAACTGCGAGCGTGAACGAACGGGACCGAAGTAAAATATATGGAAGGCTGGTTTAGCTTGTAACCATCGGGAAGACCTCTGAAATGCGTCAGTTTAACGGAATAAGCGAAACGGACATCCACTTACCCTCTAGGTCTTGTATTCGACACCAAAATGCACGCCGGCAATCATCCAAAACAACGTCCCGAATATCCTGTGGAACTTCCCCGATGACAATGGAATCAACATATAGCGGCGTGAACAGCAGGGATCCCAATGCGCCCTGCAAACCAAGCACATTCCAGGCTGCAATCTTGTCGCTACATGACATTGAGGCGGTTGTAGGCGAGTCCGCGCGACCGGGTTTCGTCCTGAGAACTCCGTAGCAATGGTAATTGTTCCTCCCCCTCCACGGTACGTCAGGCCGCTGCGCCTCGAACGAAGTAGAGTCTTTTAATTGTGCCATTTCAGGATCTTGGGAGCTTGCCAAAAACCGCATCGAAGCGTCCCCGCCTAGGCGATCTTAGTATGCGGTGGCGACAACGAACTTGGTCGACGTACATGGAACTGTGGATATGTACATGTGGATGCGCACCGCATCCCGAAGTCGGTATTCCCCAAATGGATGCTTCTCGATCCAAAACGATGTTTCCCCAGAGGCGCAATTTCTCATTCGACGCACTTCACCGAGAAACCATAGAAGCGCACCACGCCTAGCTAGGACTTCGGCGTGACTATCGTTCACAGATTCCCCACGTTCGGATAATCTGTTCGCGGGAAGGCACTTCGAACCGGTCGCGAGAGAGATAACTTGATGTCTTTCTGGAGACACGAGGATAAAGCCGGCGAGAATCGTATACTGGCCGGTTGGGGGCCTGAACCTTTGAGAGGTGTATTCGGCGTTGACTGCGGTTGCGAGGTAATCAGGATTCCTCGTGTCACTAGCCATGGTGGAAGAACAAACCCTCGGTAAACCGGTAAATCCCGAAGGTAAGTTACATCTAACCACTGGTGTTGCCCGGATATTGACCATGGTCTGCTTTATACTGCATAACCTAGTCGTAGGGTTAATATTCGACGCCCAGTCGTTACTCGGTTTGGTGGACCAAGCACCAATGATGTTGTTCGGATAAGCCGTTCCCGAATGATTACACAAGTCCTCGTGGAAAGGGGAAGGCTCGGCGCTCAGCACTGAATTTCCGGCAAAAGCATGCTTCAGCTGGGCCGCATCCCGTGCATTTAGTATCCCTGGATAGTACGACCTCAAGGTTTCGACTCTTCCATCACCGTCAGCCATTTGACTCTCTAACTTTGCGATTCCTCGGTGAGTACGGTGACCGTATACCCCCCAACGGATCGTTTTCTTGGCACCGCGCCACAGTTTTTGGGCGTGGGTTACTTACTGCTTCATCGTAGGCCAGCCTCACAAAAATTCCAATCAGCTCGTTTCAAATCTCAAACATGAAGGACAGACGAAATGCAGGCGTGAGTAGTTCGGAACGATCCCCTCGACGGAGAGCGTAACCCACAAAGGAAACAGGCGACCACCGGGGCGATTTCGCTTGAAGAAACACCTATCCAAGCGCCGTCCTCCACACTGCTTCCACCAGGCTACCTACCCCCCGGAACCAGGTTGCCATCTCCTCCAGCCTCGAACAGCAGTGAACAGGGTGAAATAAATGAAGACAGGGTAGATCAAACATGTTCGTGCTGCTGGTCATTGAACTCAAGGGCCTTCCAGGAAGAGTTACAACTCTTGGATCATGGAACACCTGGAATCACGGAATCGTTCACGCACGAGGTGAAGACGGCACCCCTTTTCACTCGCGACGCGAAACTCCCGGCCGGGTTTTGCCCACACAAATCGCAGTACGGGTTGTTGGGGTCTTTAATCGCAATCAGGTAAGTTTCATCCGAGCGCAAAATGGGGGACGAACATCAGTTTTCATTCTTTTAGGGACAAAACACGAACGGAGGTCCAGGCGGATTCCCGATTATATGTCAACACAGTAGGTTTTTATGTTCAAATTCGGTTATTGGTGACCCACGAAGCCGAGTTTCTCAGAATGCACCATTCTCTGCGATCATATGTGGTGTCCCGGGATCCGGAAAGTCCCACACCATGTCGGTAATATTGGAGGATATGATGATCCCAAACTTCAAACCGCTTGGACCACTCGAGAAACCGCTTTCCGGTCTCGTCCTCCACTTTGGCACAGGAGGAGATAATTGCCTCCCTTGTGAAGCTGCGTGGTTGGCAAAACCGAAGTACCATGGCGTGCCAGTTCCCCCAGTCAGGGTATATGTGTCCCGGTCGGTTTTGAACCGAATGCGGCGCATATATGCGCCTTTAGGAGAGAATGTTACTGTAGAGCCTTTGCTTTTCACTGAAGATGAACTCGATGCACAGGCTTTCTTGAGCATGATGTCAGTCGAGTCGTCTGACTCTGCGCCACTTTACATGCAAGTTTTTCTTGTAAGTGAACCTTATCTATCCATCTCTGCAGCACTGATTCACGATGGTCCAGAGCATTCTCCGGGAGTTGGGGGAAGATTATACCTACGAAAAGTTCTTGGAGAGACTTGAGCTGCAATGTGAAGAGTTCACGAAGATTCAGCGAGGGCATCTAGAACAACGAATGGCCCTGTTGAAACTTTTCACCAGCACCGAGCCTCATACACAGCCGCGCTTTGCCCCTGGTCAATTGACGATTGTAGACCTGTCTGACCCTTTTATCGATCCGAAATCTGCTTGCGGGTTGTTCGAGATAGTTATTCGAATTTTCACCAGAGCAGATCTCGGGAAGGCGGGAAAGGTCTTGTTGGTTGATGAGGCTCATAAAGTACGTCGTCTGTGATTTAGATAGTCTCCAGGCGATTGACGGGACCACCAGTACCTCTCAGCAAGCACAGGACTTACCGAGGCCCTTTTGTCTCTTTCGAGACAGATGCGGCATTATGGCATGCGAGTCATCATCAGCAGCCAAGGTATGGGGACGCGATTCAAATGCTCAAAAAACCATACCAACGAATTTCCACAGAACCCACTGTCGTGCCCCCGGTCCTCCTGGATCTTTGTAGCGTGGCCTTTATGCACCGCTTCTCCTCACAGTCCTGGTGGGACCACGTTAGCAAACATTTTTCCGCGGATCTTTCAAAAGCGTTTGATGAAATCGTCCGACTGAAGGTGTGTTCGATCTTTGAGTGGAGCTCGCATTATTTAGATCACCGCGAACGCAAATCCTTTCTAGACAGGCCAGGCGATCGTGTTGGCGCCATCCGCCCTTGCAATGCTGCGCAGTTCTAGCCAGCCAACTTCAGATCCCAAATTACACCAGCTTGGCCGTCGGTATATGTTGGTCAAGATTCGTAAGCGGGTGACGAAGGATGGGGGGGCCTCAGTCCTGGTGGTTTAAGTGGTAGCCGGTGGCCAGCTTTTTGTATTGGAAAACGTGGCATGTGTGCAATGATATATTATTACACCGTTAGCTCCCAATCATCTGGGGGCCGGCTTTGGCATACCTATACCACAGCAAGACGTGGTATTGATGTCCTTTGTGACCGAGCACACGTAAAAGCAACGCCCCTTGGAAACGAGGCCAGGAGGGAGCGTGTACAGTGGGCGAAGTGACAATCGATGATGCTTTCACACCCGCCTTAGGTCACACTCCTTCCACCTGTCCGGCCACCAATCTCCTTCCTTCTCTTTCCGCGGTCGCACGTCCACCCGCAGTGTCGCAGCGGGAGGCTGTTGATTGAGGTTGGCTAACGGAGATGGCTGCACCCTCTTCAAGACTCGAGACGAAGTTGCCTGCGGTCCGCCTTCAACCTCTCCAACCTGGGACAATCGAAAATGTCGAAGGAGCAGACGAGGACACGGTCATCCTGGAATTTCCGCCCTTCAACAGATTTTCTTTTAGACGTCCCTCAAACTCGCCTATGTCCCCCACTCTGCCCAATATTGATCAGTCCTCCCTGCCAGTATCGGACGCGGACGCGGTCAATCACTCCCTCGATGTCCCACCTCTGCCAACACACAAGAAGACGACTTCGGACGAGATGGAAGATACCTCGCTAGCCTCTAGTACTTCCTCGGCACGCGATACAGGGGAGGATTCGCCCCCTGTACCCAAGCTTTCCCGGGCATTTTCTACCCCCACTCCAGCCCAACTTCGCCAATTCAGTAATCCACGTCGAACCACCTCAGATGGTCAATGGAATCCCAAACCGCTTGATCCGATTCCGGATTTCGAACAATTTCATGAGCTCTCGCTCGAACTCGCAGATTCAGTCCAGGTGGTCGTCCAGACTCTCCTCCAGTTCTGTCCCCCTCAAATATTGGATACAGCGAAAGAACAGTTGTCAGGATGCTCAATATCGGTGCCGACCCCCTCCATGTCGGCAATCCTCACGAGCATGAAGAACCTCAACTACATCTCTGCCCACATCTGTGCTTTTGGTTTTCCTTCCAGCACTTCGTCCACAGAGGCGAAATCTCGAAACCTCCCCGCTCCCATCATGAGCCACTTCGATATCGGGGAGATGCTGCAAGCTGTCGGGGATTCTTTGAGTGGTCTAGCCGCACAGGCAGGTGTCGACCTTGTACTCTTTCATCAAGACGTCGGAATGAAACACGTAGCTGTCAAGGGTGACGAGAGTTGTTTGTCATACCTACTGTCTTATGTACGTGTGATCGTGTCTCGGGTACTTACTTTACTCATCGAGAACATACAGATCGTTCGGCAAGTCATCGGGACGGCAGGCAGGGGCGACTACGTTGAGATCGGTTTGTTTATCGAATCTGTTACGGAGGAACCGGACCAGGATGCTGAAGGAGCGAGTGGGCCAGATTCCACCACGTCGCCCACGTCGCGCCTGCGGTGCACGTTCTATATTGGTCATCGTTTCGCTTTCGCCGAAACCAATTACCGGCCGACGTCAACACCTCCAAGTCCTACCATTCCGCAGGGTTCTGGGTCAGAGCCTACAGCCAGTCCTGATCGTCCACCCCTGGTCCTCAACAACGCGTTTATGTCACGGCTGTTACAGCAGGTCGGCGGTGAGTTCGTCACGGGCCTTCGGCTGCAGCCACTCGGTCCGGATCGAGGAAGCGAGTTGACTGTGATTCTCGAGTATGGCCAGATCGAGGATCCGCCTTCTAACCCTGATTTCGCGCCTTGTGAAAACGTCGAACTCGCCCCCGAACTCGCCCCCGAACCCACACTTCAGGAGCTGGCCGCGTTTTCCGAAACGTTGCGTGGGAAGAAAGTCACATTATGTGCGAGTTCACGTGGCTCTTTCGCCCACCACCTCTCAAGTTACTTGACGGCTTGGGGCCTGGACGTCAGTCATTACGCGCTTGAGTCGCTCCAATCGCGGGGCCCCCAAGATGCGGACAATGACGTTGTGTTTTTCCAACCGTCGAGTGGCCCTTCAGCCCCCCAAACTTTGGTTTTGATCGACGATAACATTGAAGTCCTCAAAGAAAGCCTTCAGGCCATGAAAGCAGACTTGAACCCTCAGAATCAAACTTCCCCAAAACCCCGTCCCTCCCTCATTCATCGACCAAAGTCTACCCCTCAATTCCTCCGTGGGTTGACGTTGACGGGTCTTCCGAGACTGGTTCACAACACGACCATAGTCCATTTTACCAGCCTCTCCAACTACAAGCGCGTCAAAGATATAGTTCAGCCTTTCGTTGTTTCCTCACAGAGGCACTTACAGGAGGTTCTTGTCATTCCAAAACCTGCTGGTCCACGACGAGTCTTAACCGCGCTTTATACCGCTTTCACGAAGCCCATTGTCGATCCTTTCTTCTCACCAATCGCCACATCTCCTGCAACCCCTGCGAGTCGCAATCCTTCGTTTTATTTCCCTTACGACCAGCAAAAGGCTCGTCAGGGGCCGAGACCCACCGGTTCGACCCGCCGAACTGACTCAGACAAGTCCATGAAATCACAGGGGGACCGTGCACAAGGGGACCGTGAATACGTCCCAGTCCCGCCATCCCCCCTCTCCATTTCGGATAGCATCGAGTACTTCTCCGAGACAGCAATGAAACTTGGTACTTCGCCCTCATCTGGGCTCGTTATCCAAAGTCCGGATGGCCAACCCGCTGGCATTTTCTTCTTACCTGGCTCAAAGGGTGGAGGATTAGGTGTGATCCCTTCCAAGACAACCACCCAGACGCCGACGATGGAAAGGGATCGAGGACAATTTGTTATGACGCCACGTCGGATGTCCGAAGATGGGGGTGGACATACGAACGATACTCCTCGACGGAGTCCCAGGACGCAGTTCACCCCAACCCTTGCCGAACTTCCGAATTCCGTCGACCGGCAGCCCAGTGCAGACCACCCTCACCCGCAAGGGACTCACACGACCAAGAAGGTGGACGCACAGGAGGGGACATCGCAGAAGAGCTCGACTCCTCCTGTGTCCCCAGGTACTCGCGGTTCGGCGTTCAGCAATCGACGAAGCAGCGGTGCCAGAAGGTTGACCGGAGGAGATTCCAAATCCGCTTCTTCGAAGGGTTCCCAGGATCCAAAGATTGTGCCACCGATCAGTGTCCTCATTGTCGATGGTATGTGAACTGCCACGTTGCTTCCTCCTTTCCCCGTGTGTCTTACTCACCTGCATTACAGATAACCCCATTAATCAAACTATCCTTTCCACATTCATGAGGAAGAAGAAAATCAAGTACGATGTCGCCAAGAACGGCCAGGAGGCGGTGCAGAAGTGGAAATCCGGAGGATTCCATCTTATTCTGGTGTGTGTCCTCGATTGGAATTGCTTGATGATTGGGATTGACACGTAATCGGAAAGATGGATATTCAGATGCCTGTTATGAACGGGATCCAGGCTACCAAAGAGATCCGTCGTCTAGAAAAAATGGGCGGGGCCCCCGAATATCCAAACAGTCCGACTGGGACTCCCACTTCTGAAGGCCAGAAGACACCATCAGATTCCGCCTCAGAAATACGACAACCATTGACTCCCTTCCGTTCTTCTGTCATTATCGTCGCTCTCACAGCCTCATCATTGCAAACCGATCGTGTCGCGGCGCTTGCCGCTGGTTGCAACGATTTCCTTACGAAGCCGGTGTCGCTTCAGTGGCTAAACAGCAAGATTATCGAATGGGGCTCTATCAAGGCGTTACAAATGTGGGCTGACATCCGCCCAGAGGTTGCCAAAGGGTTCACCAATGGCCAGCAAGAGAAGGCGCAGACGGTCGCAAAGAAGCTGCACATGCCAGAGGGAAGGATGACGTCGGGTACATCCAGGAATCGTTCTGCGTCTCTGACGAAACTTGCGCCTGGACCGTCGAAGATGACACAGATCACTACGAACCCGAGATCAGAAACGGAGGACTCGGTAGGGGGGGCATCGACGGACCCTGGGAAGTCAGGTGAGTTGGGGGCATGTAAAGGAAATTAATGTGACCTGATCCCTTACGTTTAGCCTCGTCTGAACACGGGGACCAAGGCAAGGCAGGTGGACAGCCCACACGACAAGACACAAATCCGTCCCCTGAATACAAGAAACCTGAGTTAACTGGCGCTGAGGGGATCATGGAAACTCCCACGCCAGAGAAACCAGCAGCGGAGGAAGCCGAAAAAGCACCCGGTCCAAGTGAGCACATATCTATTCATTTTAAAACTCATGCTCATCGCCTGCCAGGTCAATCGGCACACCATGAGGGCAAATCTGAATCCCCAGCAGACGTCACCAATCGTCGGCAAGACCCCGGCGATCCTCCTGACGCCGAAGGTCAGAGTCGCTGACGGTACTGGGCGGCCCCCGGAATTTGCATCTCGGTTGCTGTTCCATGTGTCATCCTCTTCTATCCGAGGGTCGCCGGGTTTATTCGTGGTCTTTTCAATGCTAGGTGATTTCGCGAGATATACGGTGCAGGAATTTCTCCTTTGCTTTTTTCTCCCTATCTTTATGTGGGATTTCTCATCCCGAATTCACCTTTACATTCACGGGATGCTGGTGTTCTTCAACTTTTTTCGTCGGGTTATCAGGAAGCTTCTTTATGCTGGAGATTTGTTGGTTTTCTCTCTGATTCTTTGGTTTTTTTTTTTTGGGTTCATGTCCGTCTCATCATTGCCACCCATCGATCATACCTTCTCCTGTTGTGTCTTGCCTCCGATTTACTTTTCTTTGGTAGCACTCGAGGTCACCCCTTCACTGTTCATTTCTTTCTGGGTTTTAGGTTAAGGCCTAGCATTGCCAAAAACACGAGGCCATGTTTTTCTGAAACTTGAGTGACTGGGCCTCATCTCTTTCGTTTCACGGAAAACGCCCTGGCCGCTTCTGCCGGAGAAATCATGAAGGACCTCTTTTTTGACTGAGGCGTGTTGTGTTATGTGGGACGGGAGACGCCCTTAACCATGGCTTTGGATACTTCTCCGCTGCCCCCAGGCGCCCGAGGGTGCAGCCCCTGTTATCCTCGAGGTGATTGACGGAGGGTGACCAATCCCAGCAGAGCGGCGATCTTCAACCATGTAGTAGCCCGCCAAGTTGACGGTGGCACCTATCATTGTTTGGATTGTCTTGCTTCGGTTGCATTGGGATAGAGTCTGTGATCTTCTGAGATTCAACTTACCGGTATTCTGACGGGGCAATGTTCTGGGGTGGGTTCTTTTTTCGACCGCGCATCTGTCACACTGAAGCATCATGTAAGTGGGAAGCGATTGTCCCAGAAGAAGAGGTTTTCTACGACGGAAACAAATTAGTAGTACCGGATCTTTGGCCCGCCGTTCCTGTGGAAGGGGTTCATTTCGGGTCACTGGCCGTTTCAGACGCGCTGCTGGAGGGTTCTGGCGCCATTTTCAATTCATTCGCTTGTGACTTTCGACACACGCAGCCGGAGACGTTGTGGTATCGAACGCCACAATGCCTCCCCAACTTTATCATCCTTCGATGATCTTGTTACCGGTCAGTGAGCGCTGGAATGGCCAAATGTCATCCGGAGCCTCCAATTAACCGCTTCTTTCTGGAAACGTGTTGTTTCAAGGATCCAGAAGAAGTCTGGGCAGATGATTTGCCAGTTACACCTACCGACGATTAGATCAGCTGACGGCTAATCGGCATCACCGTGGGGAAGGTACGTTTCCTGAGCACCGAAAGGGGCTTTTAACCCAACAAGGTACTTGGGTACCATGACTCTGCAGTTATTTGGACAGCAGACAGACGATATCAGTTAACGGCATCCCACACGAACGTGTTTTCTCGTTACCTGCATTCACACATGTGTTGGCATTCGAGAACACCTACTCCCGGCCGACGATGACATCAAACTGCGTAAGGGTGTGTTTTGAGCAGTCGAAAGTGAGGGTGGCCGCGCCTCACGTAGTGTGCGTTCCCAGTGTGACCGACCAGTACCAATACGTTACAAGAATCGCGGGAGGTGCGAGCGGGTTCCTTTTTTGGAATCCGACCATAAGCGCCGATGATCGGCCATTCCATCATAGGAAAAGAGGTTTCCCAATAAGGTTTTAGCTCGCCAGCAGGCGGAACCCGTCAGGTCACCGTTTCAAACCGGGGTGCGTGGTGTGATGACCATGCTTGGGGTGCAAGGCTTATGGAATGACAATCGTGGCCCTTGGATTGGGTCCATGGAAGGGTTCGAACACGATTCGGGCGGCTTATCAGGGATCATCCCATTCTTTGGGGACGACCAATGACATCTGGGCGACGATCGATAACGCGTAATTCAAATCACTCACGTGATCAGTGCCCATGTCCCACCGGCGCTCGGCCAGATAAGACAACGGAGGTAGAATTCCAATCGGAGCGTAAATTTTCAAACGCGACACATTTCAAACTCCGACCAGAGACTTCAGCGTTCCTCAAATCGCGTCAAACCCCCAGTGGACTCCATCCTTCCTTCGCATTTCACCGGTCACCGCCTATCATCGACATGGTCGATGTTCACGACGGCGATGCGCATACTCACAAGCGCACCGCGATACCTCAGCTCTTGAATCCCGTCACTTCTCCAATAAAGCGTCAAGAGGAACACGGATTCTCCGCCTATCAAGGTGCTTTTCAGCGTCCCAACCCCACTCTCGCTGTCCGATTTGACCCCGCTCGCCCAGGCTTGTCCCCTGCAGGCCCGGCGACCTTCAACTTGCGTGCTGCAGATTGGGGACGAGGAGACTCCTCACCTCCAAGCACTGTCCATTACGCTTCTTCTCCGGACACCAACGGTAGCGTCCGTGGTCGTAGCACCAGTCACTCGACGTACGATTCTGGACCACGGTCAAACGATGGCAACGGTTATATAATGACTACTTCCTATCTCTATACGCCGACTGTGAGCAATTCCCCTAGCCCCGCTATACACCCTCTACAGCCAACACCGGTCTTTCTCTATCCTGATGGGCGTGCGGGTAAGTACCCCGACATCTTGGAGTTGATTCATCACCGATCAATGCCTTTCCAGGGAGCCATCAGACCCAGAGCTTACCCGAATCACCACGCCCTGACACCGGTCTTCCAACCCCGGGCAATGCTTCTGGTAAAGACCCTTGGCCAAGCGCCCGTCACTCGGTCCGAACCATTGGAGGGGATCCCCGCCAATCCAACCCGGTACCAGGTATGCTTGCATATCGGCCACCACCACCATATCTGCCACACGTCATCCCTGTGCCGTTCTTGATGCAATTCCCGCCAGTACCACAAAAACGACCAAGCAATGAAGAGGAGGAGAATCCCGGTGCATCTAGAAAGAAGCCTAGAACCAGTAGAGTGAAGGCAGATGGGCCGACTGGTGAGTACCTAGATTTTCCGAAACGGGAATTCCTTCCTCAGACGCATCCAGTCCCAAAGCGGGGATATACCGCCAAGAAAAGAAGTGAAGCAGCTCAAATTGCCGCTCAGAATGGTCAGCATCTCTCCGTTCCAGTAGTCATAACGGGCTGACCGTAGGGACAACTTAGCAGAGATGATGGCCTCGGTTGCATACCAGCCTCAGCAATCAGAGGGGGATAGGTTTGCTGAAAGTTAGTTCATCCTCCCCTCGTCATTCCAAACGTGACTAATCCGCCCAGGAACCACGACCACACCTTCGAGTAACGGCAACACCCGACCCCCACCCGTCCAAATAGAGAAGGGTGGGAAATTGCATCCTGAGCTACAGTTTGCAAGGTGTATGTCGCACAGATATCGCAACGAACGCTTCCCTCGATGCGTCTCATGTACGCGAAGGTGGGCCGGAGACACATGTCGTTTCCAGTCGATTCGCTTCTTTTTGAGAGACGAAAACAAAGTCATTGTGGGCATCAGTTTCGTCGAGAACCAGAAAGCAGACTCTCCCACGATGGATTTCCCCAAGAGGTGGAACGTGCCGTTGGATGCCAGCCACGTCGGCCGGGTCAAGGTTCGCTTTCATTCCTTCACGTGTTGTTTACAATGAGCTGACACAACGTTAGCGAACGGTAGCACGCGCACTGTTACCTGTCTTGAAGAATGAACTAAACCACCTTCATGTTCCGGAGATTATCCGTAGACCTAGAGAGAGTGAGGTTCGTGCCACATGTGGTAGGGGCCTTCCTATTTGTGCTGTTGGCTGGTTTGATGACTGTTATACAGACACCTGCATGACTTCTATCTTCTCCAGCAGCTGGATGTGTCGTCTCTGTGGACGAGAGGCATGTGCGGAATGCTTCGAGCAAGTCAAAATCCTCACAGACAACAGTGGGGCTGAAGATGCCGACGTCTTCGAGCTACAAGCACGCCGCGAAAAGCACTCCCGCAAGAATCCATTCTTCCTCGCTTGCACTAGACGGAACGAGCATCAGGCAAAGGACTTTTCTCCCATGACGCGCTTTTGCAAATCAGAGCTCGAGGTCGTGATCAGGGAAATGGAAGAACTTCTCGCGACGCCAGACCCGCACCCTCCCCTTGCCGAAGATGTCGAGACGCCCAACCAAGGGGTGGAGATCACCCGTCATGACGAAATCGGACCTTTACCCACTCACCGAATCCCCGAGTTTAAGCATGGGGACCTTTCGTACGATTTGTTCACGAAGCTCTGGGCCAAGGGAAAACCGCTGGTCGTGACCGGCTTACTTCCCCTGTTCAAGATCAACTGGACCCCAGAACACTTCATCGAGAACTACGCCTCGAAGAGTTGTCTGGTGATCCAATGCCAGTCGGATATGAACAAACGGATCACTGTGGGTGACTTCTTCAAAGAATTTGGGAAGTACGAAGGACGAAAAGATTGCTGGAAGTTGAAGGTAATTTCGATCGCTCGTCGCTTGCCCATTCTCGTCCTTCATCTCGCTGACGGCGCATGCTAGGATTGGCCGCCATCGACCGACTTTAAGACCGCGTTCCCGGAGCTTTATGCTGATTTCAGTCAGGCGATCCCGATGCAGAATTACGTGCGTCGTGACGGGGTGCTCAACATCGCATCCCACTTTCCTTCCAACACGGTTGCACCTGACATCGGTAAGATTGCTTGTCAGTGCAGGCCGCGATCTCCCATGACTAATGGCTTTCATGTCGTAGGTCCGAAAATGTACAACGCCATGGCGTCATCAGACACTCCTGGAACGAAAGGATCGACTCGCTTGCATATGGATATGGCTGATGCCGTAAACGTGATGCTGTACTGTTCCCCAACCCCTGAGGGGAAGCCTGGGGGTGCGCTTTGGGACATCTACGATGCCTCGGATGCTGGGAAGATCCGGGACTTTTTGAAGAACAAGTTCAAGGGCAAGTTCCAGAACGACCCAATTCATTCGCAGATGTTTTACTTGGACTGTGACTTGCGGAAGGAGCTGTACGAGGAGTTTGGGGTGAAAAGTTACCGGATCTATCAGAAGCCCGGAGATGTCGTTTTCATTCCGGCAGGGTGCGCGCATCAGGCACGTTGCTTCTCTCCAGAACTCAGAGCTGCGAGCGGAATGCTAACCCGTTAACGCGTGTTAGGTGTGCAACTTGGCAGATTGTATGAAGATTGCGATCGACTTCGTGAGCCCGGAGAACATAGACCGTTGTGAGGGCCTGACCAAGGAGTTCCGGGAGCAAAACCAGAGCATGCAATGGAAAGAGGATGTGCTCCAGTTGAGGACGATGATGTGGTTCGCCTGGTTATCGTGTCGAATCCACGAGGCCAGTCAGGGTAAGGTGAAGACCAACACGAGTGGTGCCGTGGCCATTACATCGGTGTCTAACATCAAACCGTCCGAGAGGGCGAAACAACCCAGATCGCCCCCAGACCGCGCTCCGATGGACGTTGAGGGGGCCATCACCATGCTTCCCCTCGACTGAGGGTGGCCGTTAGCTTGTGGGGCCTTCGGTGTGGTGGATGTTTTATATTATTATTCTTCATCGTACATCTACGCATGGTTTTCCGTCTTGTTATGTATTTTTGCCGTGTATTATAACCGTTTGCTCGCGGTCATCTAGGCGTTGACGTAGTTATTCATCTCCAGCCTTATGTATGTATCGTTTCCTCATGTTACTTAGGTGGAACCTTATTCCATCAACCATCAACTGTAACCGCCAGGATGAACGGAACGTGGCCAGGTCACCTCCGTTTCGGCTTTTTATACAACTGATGAGGCCTGAGGATATGAGCGAGCGGTGGAAAATGATGGGTTTTGATGGCACTCGCCTGTATGCGATCGACATCCATCTCGTCGGCTTCGCGTCCACCGTCAAGTTCACGTTTCCTCCCCGATTTCGAAGGCGATAAAGGTGGGCTTAACAGTGTCAAATCCCATAGGTGCAATATACCATCTTCGCCACCGGTGATGAGACATCCTAAAACGTCATCGACCAGGAGTGAGCGAACGATCCCGTGGTGATGTGAAGAGTACGTTCTATCGACGGTCCAAGGTTGTGACGAAGGGGACGACAGGAAAGAAAACGATCCCCTGTAAACACTCTCAGATCCAATCGCGGGTCTGCGTGATTTGGTGAGATTCACGTACGAGTTCGAACCGACAATTGGTGTCAGTCGATCCTGCAACAGATAGCAGCCGATTAAATAATCGGGCTCCCATGAGTACTGTGCGCGAGGTGCGATCTCCTTGAAATTTGGTTCCGAAATTTTGTCCAGTTCGGAAGTCCAGAGGCTGAACGTCTCCATGTCGCTGGCGGCCCACAATCCATCGTGGTACCACCCCGTTTGCGCGATGCCGCAACCCCAATTTCCAACGTGCTCAATGGCTTCGTCTTCGTCTTGTTCCGCTGCGTTGGTGATGGTGAGTAACCCGTCTGATGAAGCTGACAGGAGTCGGTCTTGGATGGTCGGGTGGAAGTGAAGAGACGTGATGTCATCCGAGTGGGTGGACGTGTGCGAGAAGATCGGGACAGATGGTTTTCTGGCGTCCCAAAAGTGTATTGAGGCGTCTTGGCCTTCGAGAACGGTTCCTGTGGCGATTGTGCGACCGTCCGAAGCGACATCGAAACTGAGCAATCCGACGTTATTGGGCGAACGCACTAGTCAATCGCACTTAATTTGAGTTGGTCAATCGCGAAAGGTGAACAAGGGGAAGTGGGGAAAAGGTGAAGGAAAGAAGAAAGAAAAAAAAAAGCCTGGTGTGGGCATGTTTCGGAAACGCACTTTCGATGGAAGGAGAATTTGACCTGAGATCCCAAATTCTGATATACCCGTCCTTGCCGCAGCTAGAGAGCATTGGGCCAGACGTGTTGGATATCGCATGGAGATTGACAGAACGTATGGAGGTTGTTCCGCCAGGGTGACCTTCCAAGGTTGTCAGGTGCCGTAGATCAGTTTTGGCATAGAGTTGGATGGTGTCCGCCGGAGAAGAAGCAGCGGCCGCATAGGAGTGAGGTAAAGCGACAATAGAAAGCACGTATGCTTTGGGATGGATTGACCCCGTCGCCTTTGGTCGCAACATAATATAGTTCGGAAGGTTTTTCGGATGATTGTCGCTTTGGCGTCGGTTGCAATAATTCATTCCCACGTTCTCATCTCACCCATCACTTTCCTTCTTGCCCTTTTCCTTCTCGTCCTCTCCCCCCCGCGTCGCCGTTCTGCACTCACCACTTGCCCTCGAACCACATTCTTTAATCCACCACATTCTTTTCTAATCCTCTCCCCATCGAGAGCAGACATCCCTGACCTCGCACGTTTTCAAATCAACCGGACCCTACATTCCAGTTCCGTTCCTCTTGCACAACAACCCACATACCAACACACATTATTCGTTATACCTATACACACTATCACCTCTAAACAACCATGGTCAGATGTGCGTATTGCTCTTCCGTACCTTCGATCGTGCTGGAAATGAATGTGGGTGCGGTCTAACGCGTTTTTTTTCTCCTTGACCAGCCGCACGCCTGCACCGTTTGCCACAACGCTTGGACTACACCCTCATCCCTGCGCCACTAGGTGAGCGTCCATTCCGCACATGTTAGTGTATCCCTGCCGTAGTCTGACGCCGTGTTCTCTCCACCGTCCTACAGACCTTACCTTGCCCCTGGTCGATGAAAAGTCGCCACTTCCGGCAATCATTGTCACCCCGAGCTCTCCCAGAGGTTCGGCCGACTTCTCCATCGCGTTCCTGGCGCCGAAGCCGAAGCCTTCATTGCGTGAACGAATAGCTTCGTACTTGCCTCGATCGCCCCGCTTCTCCTCGGAGCAACCCGTCTCTCTCGCCACTACTCCCAGCAAGAGCAGTTTCGCATCGTTCTCCACCCCCTCCAAGGGCCGTTCGATTCTCATCATGTTCATCCTGCTGTTTGTTATGGCCTGTCACATGGTCGCTCATAGATTTGCCATTGCACCGAGGATGAGTTTCCATACCAAGGGGCTCGGGTTCGGCGAGGTCGGTCTTGCTGATCCACGTATTCACGGCAGCCTCTCGCAGTCTCAGCCCAGCGCTCCTCCTATTGAGAGGAACGCTGACTGGTTCGGCTTCTGGGAAACACATGATGATGCTCCGGATTTCGTTGTGAGGGATGTGGAAAACGTCGAAGACGCTACCGACGCCCCTCCGCATCTGGCTTGAAGAGAAGCATTGGTCACGTTTGGGTCATGATTACGACTTTTTCTTCTCGATGTTTACTTTGGGTACCCCAGCAGCGATGATAGAATTTCTTGAAATGGGAGTTTTATTCGTTGTCGGGTTGCAGATGGGAGATGCCGTTCATTGCGTTTCTTTTACGTTGTCCCCTTCTGTTGGTGGAATAT